>VYLE01000018.1_pt1 | contig 150368 bp, 134 predicted proteins | sample 5114391 | NCBI WGS metagenome assembly VYLE01 (sample SAMN12291771, study PRJNA351875) | freshwater metagenome | isolation source: freshwater lake | place: USA: Michigan, Kent Lake | collected 2013-08-15
GGCCTCCTGGGTCAGCCCCTGTTCCGCGCCCCCGGCGACGGCGCGAGCGCGGCCCACGTTCCCCGCCGGTCTCGCCGTCGGGCCGCTCGCCGACCCCTTCAACGCCATTTGCCCTGGATGTCGTGGCCGCAGCGCCGTCGCCGCCGGCTTCAGTCCGGTCCGGATTGATCGGGTCGAACCAGACATAAGGGTCGTCCAACGAAGGCGTCCGGCCCCGCACCCAGGTGAAGCCGTCGCGTTCGCCACCTTCCTCGCGCACCCGACGGCCACCGCGGCGACCCCGGCGGCGACGGCGACCGCTTTCGCTGTCGTCATCATCATCCCCGGTGGCAAGGGCGGGAGCGGCATCGGCCGTGCCAGTCTCGGCAGTCGAGCCTTCGGCGCTGTCGCGACGTCCACCCCTGCGACGACGGCCACGGCCGCGGCCGCCTTCGCCTTCGACACGTTCGGCCCGCTCGCGCGGCTCGTCATCGTCGCTGTCCTCGCGGTCCTCGTCGGCGTCGTCATCAGCGATGAACTCTTCACCATCGTCGTCTTCATCGGCGAAGGCGCTGTCGTCGAAATCGTCGTCCAGGTCGATGAAGGCTTCGGGGCGTTCGAGGGGGACGAAGTCCTCATTGGTTTCGGTGCGCTCGACGGCGTGTTCGCCCTGGCCGAGGCTGTCGTCGATCAGGATGACCACGTTCAGGCCGCGCTGGGCCAGCAAGCGCTGCAGATAGTCGCGCTTGTGGTTCAGGATGTAGAGGGCCACGGCGGTGCAGAGGCGCAGATTGATCGAGCCCGCCCCGTTCTTGCCGGCCTCGATGTCGACGGCCCGCAGGGTCATCAGGGCGGCGCTCTCGGCGGAGCGGACGCGGCCGGCACCCTGGCAGTGCGGGCAGACCTCGGTGGCGCCCTCAATGACGCCGAGACGGCGGCGCTGGCGGCTGATCTCCATCAGGCCAAAGCCCGAGATGCGGCCCATCTGGATGCGGGCGCGATCCTTGGCCAGCGCGTCCTTGAGCGCCTTTTCGACGGCGCGGTTGTTCTTCGATTCATCCATGTCGATGAAATCGATGACGATCAGGCCGGCAAGGTCGCGCAGACGCAGCTGGCGGGCAGCCTCGACGGCCGCCTCCATATTGGTCTTGGTGGCGGTGGCCTCGACGTTGCGTTCCTTGGTGGAACGGCCCGAGTTCACGTCGATGGCGACCAGGGCTTCGGTCTGGTTGATGACCAGATAGCCGCCGGAGTGCAGCGGTACGACCGGCTGGTGGATCTGGGTCAGCATCTCCTCGATGCCGTTGGTCGCAAACAGCGGCCGGGCCCCCTGGTACAGATGTACCTTCTTCGACTGCGAGGGCATCAGCACCCGCATGAAGTCGCGTGCCTCCTTGAAGCCCTCGACACCCTCGACCTGGATGCCGTCGAAATCCTTGTCGAACATGTCGCGCACCGCGCGGCGGACGAGGTTTTCTTCCTCATAGATGACGGAGGGTGCGTTCGACTTGAGGGTCGTTTCGCGGATCGTTTCCCACAGGCGCAGCAGATATTCGTAGTCGCGCTTGATCTCGGCCTTGGTGCGTTTTGCGCCGGCGGTACGGATGATCAGGCCCATGCCCTGGGGCACATGCAGGGCAGCCGCGGCGGCCTTCAGGCGCTTGCGGTCCGTGGCCTGGGTGATCTTGCGGGAAATGCCGCCGCCCTTGCCGGTGTTTGGCATCAGCACGCAGTAGCGGCCGGCCAGCGACAGCCAGGTGGTCAGGGCCGCGCCCTTGCCGCCGCGCTCGTCCTTGACGACCTGCACCAGCATGACCTGACGGCGCTTGATGACGTCCTGGATCTTGTAGCGGCGCATGAGACGGCGCTTGAGCCGCTCTTCTTCGGCCATGCCGCCTTCGGATTCATCGTCGCCCTCGCGGGCGTGTTCGTCGTGATCATCGTCGTCCGAATGCGCCTCGGCCATGATGGCTTCGCGGTCGGCGACGGGGATCTGGTAATAGTCCGGGTGGATTTCGCTGAAGGCGAGGAAGCCGTGGCGGTTGCCGCCGTATTCCACGAACGCAGCCTGCAGGCTGGGCTCTACGCGAACGACCTTGGCGAGATAGATGTTGCCGCGAAGCTGGCGCTTCGCGCGGGATTCAAAGTCGAATTCCTCGACCTGACGGCCCTCGACGATGGCGACCCGGGTCTCCTCGGGATGCGCGGCATCGATCAACATGGTCTTTGACATGGGATATTTCTCTCTGGCGCGCTCGGCCATCCCCGCGAAGGGGGCAGGCGGCTCGCCGAATGGGATTGGGGGCGGACGCAGGCGGCATCCCGTCGCCACGGCGAAGGCCGTGTGCGAGGTCGGTCAGATCAGACCGGAAGGGAGCGCAGGCGATAAGGCCCATGGGGTACGTACGGTCCTGGGCCCGGACGCCGTCTGGGGCGTCCCGAACCCGGTCGTCGAACAGGCGGGTGGAAACCCGGCCAGTTCTCGGATCAGTGAAAGTCATGCCGCGAAGAGGGCGCGTCCAGCCTGAGAGATCAGGGGACGCGATCAGTCGCGAGCCCTTTCAGCATAGGCATGCCAATCGTGAATTAAAAGCCGCATGCGCTTTAACCGGTTGGCGACGACGTTGCGGCATGATGGGTCCAACCAAGAAGGTGGGTCTCCGTCAAAATGCACGGACTGTCGCGTATCAACCTGACGCAGTGGCGCGTTCGCGAATGGGCGATGACGGCGATGGCCTTCGTCGTGATTTGCGTCGTTCTGCTGGCGGCCGGCCGCGGAGTGGCTTCCGGGGCTATGGGCGAGGTGCTGCGAGTCCGTTTCGGCGGCGACTCCGAACATACCCGCGTGGTTCTCGACCTGGACCGGACCTCGCGCGGACAGGTGATCCAGGCCGGTGCCGACGGCCGGGTGATCGTGTCGCTGGCTGGCGTTTCCCCCAACCGTGGCCTGAACGGCGCAGGCACGGGCCTTGTCCGTGGCTGGCGGGTGACCGGCGCAGGTGCCGCCTCACGGGTCGAGCTGGATCTTTCGACCAGCGCCGAGATCGAGCGCCGCTTCCTGCTGCCGCCCGGCGACGGCATCGCCCACTATCGTTACGTAATCGACCTGAAAGCCACCGGCCGCGCGCCGACGGCTCGTCCGGCGCGTGTTCCGCCCGCCACGCCTCGCAGTGCCGAACGGCCGGCGCGGCGGCCGCTGGTCTTCATCGATGCCGGCCACGGCGGCCGTGATCCGGGTGCCAGCGGGGCGGAGTCCCGCGAGAGCACCGTCACCCTGGCCGCCGCTCTCGACCTGAAGCGCGAGCTGGAACGCACGGGCCGCTACCGGGTCCGCCTGACCCGTGAGAGCGACGCCTATGTCGCCCTGTCCCGCCGTGTGGCCATCGCCCGCGAGGCTGACGCCGATCTGTTCATCTCCCTGCACGCCGACGCCGGTGCCGATCCGGCGACGCGGGGCGCCAGCGTCTATACGCTTTCAGAACAGGGAGCGGGCCGGGCGGTGCGCGAGTTTACCCGCAGCGAAGACTGGCACCGCAGCCTGAACCTGCCCGGCCGGGACCCCTCGGTCGACCGGATCCTGCTGGATATGACCCAGCGCGCGACCCAGAACCGTTCGGCCCAATTGGCCCGCACCCTGCTGGGCGAGCTGGAGGGCGCTGACCATCCGATGCTGCGCCGCAGCCACCGCGACGCCGGCCTGGCGGTTCTGCTGGCTCCCGACGTGCCCGCTGTCCTGCTGGAAATGGGCTTCATGACCAATCCAGAGGATGAGCGGATGTTGAACGACAGCCGCGCCCGCCGCCGCCTGATGCGCGCGGTCGCCGATGGTATCGACCGCTATTTCCGCCAGCCCTCGGGCACGCTGCAGATGGCTTCGATGGGGGGAGCGCAGGGACAGCCCTGATCTCTCGCAAGTCGCTGTCGGATGCGCACGTCGTCCGGAACCGCTATCTGCATCCCATGCGCCTGCGTGTCGTCGATCTTGAAACCTCGGGCGGGGACCGCACCGCCGAAATCCTCGAGGTCGGGATTGTCGATGTGGTGCGCGACGGCGAGGAGTGGCGCGCCCTGCCGCCGGTGACGAAGCTGTTTCGGCCGCGGGGGGAGATCTCCTTTCACGCCATGGCGGTGCATCATCTTACGCCGGAGCATTTCAGCGACGACGATCCGCACTGCGACGAGTATCGGCTTCGGGAGATGTTCCTGCCGACGCCCGCCGACGTCATGGTGGCGCACTCGGCACGGTTCGAGCGGGGGTTCATCGCCGACACGGCGCACGGCGGCCTGCCGTGGATCTGCACCGTGCGGGCGGCCAGGAACGTCTGGCCCGAGGCACCGGGACATTCGAATCAGGTGCTGCGGTACTGGCGCGGCCTGCGGCTGGACCCGGCGCTGGCCGATCCGGCCCACCGGGCGGGGCCGGATGCCTGGGTGACGGCGCATCTGCTGATTGACATGCTGAAGGTTGCCACGGTCGAACAGATGCTGGCCTGGACCAACGAGCCACGACGACTGGACCGGATTCCGTTCGGCAAACATCGGGGCCGGCCTTGGGCCGAGCCGCCGGACGACTATCTGCGCTGGATGGCGGGGCAGGGGGATATGGATGCCGATGTCGTGGCCGCGGCGCGACAGGAGTTGGACCGTCGCGTCACGGCTCTAGCCGGGGCCTCCGACGCGGGCTAAACGGGAGGTTCGGGCCCGTCTGTCGGAGTATCAGGTGAAGATTGCCGAACGCTGGTTCGTGATGGCGGGCGTGGCCCTGCTGGGCGGGATCGCCCTGGCCGGGCTGATCGTGGCCGTCTATGCGGCCTGGCTGTTCCATGACCTGCCTGACGCCTCGGAATTGGCCGACTACCGGCCGGCGACGGCGACGCGGGTCTATGCCGGCGACGGTACGCTGATCGGCGAGTTCTCGGACGAACGCCGAATCTATGTGCCCTATGAGCAGATCCCCCTGCCGGTGATCCAGGCCTTCCTCGCGGCCGAGGACCGGAATTTCTTCAACCACGGCGGCATCGATGTGGGCGGCCTCGGCCGGGCCATGTTCAAGAATGTGTTCAACGCGGCCACGGGACGGCGGCTGGAGGGCGGCTCGACCATCACCCAGCAGGTGGCCAAGAACGTCCTGCTGACCAATGAGAGCAGCATCAACCGCAAGGTCAAGGAAGCCATCCTGGCCAACCGGCTGGAAGCGACCCTGACCAAACAGCAGATCATGGAGCTGTATCTCAACGAGATTTTTCTCGGCTACCGCTCCTATGGCGTGGCTGCGGCGGCCTACAACTATTTCGGCAAGTCGCTGAGCCAGCTGACGTCGGACGAGGCGGCCTTCCTGGCGGCCCTGCCCAAGGGGCCAAACAACTATCATCCCAAACGCCACCCCGAGGCTGCCCTGGGCCGTCGTAATTGGGTTCTGGGTGAGATGAACGAGAACGGTTTCATCGATGACGCCCAGCTGACGGCGGCGGTCGCCCGGCCATTGTCGACCCAGGATGCGCCGCGGCGGGCCCAGTATGCCGACGCCGACTTCTTCGTCGAGGAGGCGCGCCGCCAGGCCATCGCCCGCTTCGGTCAGGAAGAGGTCAACCGTGGCGGCTATTATATGCGGACCACGCTGGACCCGACGCTGCAGTCGGCGGCGCGCGACGCCCTGATGCGCGGGCTTGAGAACTATGACCGCCGGCACGGCTGGCGAGGTCCCTGGGGCCGGACCGATTTCGCCGAAGGCTGGCGCGAGACCGCCGTCCGCGGCCAGCGCCCGCCGGAGCGCCGGGCCTGGGAGGCCGCGGCCGTGGAATCCGTTTCCGGCAACACGGTCCGGGTCCGCACGGCGCGAGACAACCGCTCTGGCTCCCTGATCACGGCCGACGCCGCCTGGGCCAATGCGAACCGGCAGCTTCGGCGGGGTGATCTGATCTTCGTAGAGGCGCGCGGCGGACAATACGCCCTGAAGCAGGTTCCGGCGGTCAACGGTGCCCTGGTCGCGATCGAACCGCAGTCAGGGCGGGTGCTGGCCATGGTCGGCGGCTATTCCTATGCCCTGTCCAGCTTCAACCGGGCGACCCAGGCGAACCGTCAGCCGGGTTCGGCCTTCAAGCCCTTCGTCTATGCCGCGGCGCTGGAGGGCGACTATACGCCGGCCTCGATCATTCTCGACGCCCCGATCAGTTTCGCGGGCGGTCCGAACGGCACGCGCTGGAGCCCCGAGAACTACAGCCGTGAGTATTACGGGCCCCAGACCCTGCGGCGGGGGCTGGAGCTGTCGCGCAACGTCATGACCGTGCGGATGGCCGAGGACGTCGGCATGCGCAATGTCGTGGACCTGGCCCGCCGGATGGGCGTGGCCGACAATCTGCAGCCGAACCTGTCGGTGTCGCTGGGCGCGGGTGAGACCACGCCCTATCGCCTGACCGCCGCCTATGCGGCCTTCGTCAACGGGGGGCGACGGGTTGAACCCTATCTGATCGAAATGGTCCAGGATCGCGATGGCGAGACCATCTTCCGGGCCGACCGGCGGCGTTGCCGGGACTGCGGCCGTGCCTTCAGCGGTCAGGAATCGCCGCGGCTTGAGGGCCGGGGGACCCAGGTGATCGATCCGATCACGGCCTACCAGGTCAGCTCAATGCTGGAAGGTGTGATCCAGCGCGGGACCGGGGCCAGTGCCCGCGGCCTCGGTCGCTGGGTTGGCGGCAAGACGGGCACCACCAACGAATACCGCTCGGCCTGGTTCGTCGGCTTCTCGTCCGACATCGTGGTCGGCGTGTTTATCGGCTTTGACGACAATCGGCCGCTGGGGACTGGAGAAACCGGCGCGACCGGCCCGGTGCCGGTGTTCACCGAGTTCATGCAGGCGGCCCTTCGCGAACGTCCGGCCCGGCCGTTCGTACGGCCCCGGAACGCGGTCTTCCGCACCGTCAACGGCATTGAAGAGGCGTTCCGCCCCGGCACCGAGAACCGTCGCGAGGAGGAGGTTCCAGCCGAGGAAATCCCGATCGGCCCGCAGAACTATAATGAAGTCATCCGCCGCGAGGAGGAGGAGGCTGCGGGTCAGGGCCCTTCCACCGCGCCCGCTCCGCCCGCCACGCCGCAGCCCCCGAAAAAGGAGCCGGCGGAGGATCTGAGCGGTTTGTACTGAGTGGTCGGTGATGGGGGGTTGGTGGCTGGTCGCCGCCTGCGGGGCCGCGCGGACAGCGCCGCCCTTCCGCCGAAACGGACCCAGCAATCACCAGTCACTGGCCACTAATCACTAGCCACCTACTCCGGCGCGTCCTATGTCCGCGCCTCACCTTGTATCGCTGGAGAATGCGATGAGACCGGATGTCGAGGCCATGAAGGCCGACATCGAGCAGAGCATCGCTCTGCTCAGGAGGCGTCTTTGACTGGGATGTCGCGCTTCGAAAACTCGATGAGCTGAACGCCCGGGTCGAGGACCCGACGCTGTGGAACGATCCCGAGGCGGCCCAGGCCGTTTCGCGGGACCGTTCGCGCCTGGCCGCCCAGATCGACACTGTCCGGGAGATGGAGACCGGTCTGGAGGAGGGCGTGATGCTCGCCGACATGGCCGATGAGGAAGGCGACGAGGCGACTCTGGAAGAGGCGCGTGCCTCGCTGAAGGCGATCAAGGACCGCGCCGGCCGCGCCGAGCTGGAGGCGCTGCTGTCTGGCGAGGCCGATGGCAACGACGCCTATCTGGAGGTGAACTCCGGGGCGGGCGGCACCGAGTCCTGCGACTGGGCCGGTATGCTGTTGCGCATGTACAGCCGCTGGGCCAGGGCGCACGGGTATGAGGTCGAGCTGGAAGCCGAGGAATCGGGCGACCAGGCGGGGATCAAGTCGGCGACCATCCTGATCACCGGACCGAACGCCTATGGCTGGTTGAAGTCGGAATCGGGCGTGCACCGGCTGGTGCGCATCAGCCCGTACGACGCGGCGGCCAAGCGGCATACATCGTTCGCCTCGATCGGGGTTTCGCCGGTGGTGGACGACGCCATCGAGATCGACATCAATCCGTCGGACGTGCGCACCGACACCTATCGCGCCTCGGGCTCGGGTGGTCAGCACATCAACAAGACGGACTCGGCGGTGCGTCTGACGCACATTCCGACCAATACGGTGGTGGCCTGCCAGGCCGGCCGTTCGCAGCATCAAAACCGCGAACAGGCCTGGAAGATGCTGCGGGCGCGGCTTTACGAATTGGAACTCCAACGGCGCGAGGCAGCGGCTCAGGCCGTGGCCGACGCCAAGACCGATATCGGCTGGGGTCACCAGATCCGGTCCTACGTCCTGCAGCCCTATCAGATGGTCAAGGACCTGCGGACCAACGTCGAGACCTCGGACACCCAGGGCGTGCTGGACGGTGACCTGGACCTGTTCATGGGAGCCGCCCTGGCGGCCCGGGTCGGCGAGACGCGCGGTTCGACCGTCGAATAGAAAAAAGGCCCCGGATCGCTCCGGGGCCTTTTGTAGTTCAGACCGCCTGATCGATCAGGACGGGCCCTTCATGTCGATAATCTGCGGCGCAGGCTCGTGCGCAGCGGGGCGCGGGGCCGGCGTAGGAGCCGGAGCTTCGCGGCGGCCCTGCAGGACGCGGCCCTGGAAATAGGCACCGATATCGATCGACATCTGTTCGGCAGTGATGTCGCCATCGACATAGGCCGTGGCGATGAGCTTGACCTGTTTCCCCGAGATACCGCCGACGACGCGGCCGCGGACCTCGACATAGTCTGCCGAGACATTGCCCTCGACGGCACCCGTCTCGCCGACGATCAGGCGGCCCACACGGACGTCGCCCTTGACTGCGCCGTCAATCTGGAGATCGCCGCCGCCCGTGATGCTGCCTTCGAACTGGAGGTCCGACGACAGGGTCGACAGACCGCGCGTGCTGGCTGCCGAGGGGGAGGCGGTGCGCACCGGCGCGGCCGGCGAACCGCCCGGAATCGGCAGATCGGGCAGCGGCGGGATCGATGAACCGTTGTCAGCGCGCGGCTGGGGCGACGGGGCGGGGGATTTAGTCTTGTTGAACAAGTTGGTCTCCGGCTCTCATGAAGCGGGCGGGGTTTTGGGGGCGGCCATTCATCCAGATTTCGTAATGCAGATGCACGCCGGTAGATCGTCCTGTGGTTCCCATGGCACCGACAGGCTGACCGAGCTTGATCCGCTGCCCGGCCTGGACAGCGGTACCGTTCAGATGGGCGTAGCGCGTCTTGAAACCGCGACCATGATCTATCTCAACGGTGTTGCCATACCCTGAACGGACTCCGACAAAAGATACGATCCCGGGAGCGGGGGCGTAGATCGGCGTGTTGAGCGGGGCGGCGAAGTCCTGACCCTGATGCAGGGCGGGGCGGCCGTTGAACGGGTCGAAACGGACGCCGAAGCCCGAGGTGGTCCGGGCCTGGGTCGGGCGGCGGAACGGCATGCCCTCGGCGGCGTTGGCCAGGGACCGCATGTCGGACAGGTTGTCGGCGGCGTGGCGGATGCGCACGGCGAAAGCTTCATCGACATCCAGTACGGCGGCCAGGGCCCGGGGATCGCGCGCCTCGACCAGCGGCCCGCCAAGCGCGGTGTCGTGCGGGGTGTAGGCCGCCGGGTTCAGCCCCGCTAGGCGAAAGGCCAGCCGCAGCCGTTCGGCACGGGTCTGGGCCTCGGTCTCGGCACGGGCGATCAGACGCTCCTGATCCATGCGCACCGCGACCATGCGCTGGACCGGTGAGGATCGGTCGGGGTTCAGAGCGGGAGCCGGTCGAAGCGCCTGTTCGGCACCCTCGACACCGCGGAACATGCCCATGACCTGGGTCAGGGCCGCATGGCGGCGTTCAACCATCTGGGCCATTTCGTCGAGCGAGCCGGTTGTGGCGGTCATGCGCACGACGGCGCTGTCCAGCCGGGCCTGCAAGTCGGCGTTCATCCGCTCAGAAGCGGCGCGGGCGCTCGCGACGGTGCGATCCGTCTGGCTCTGCGCCACCATGTCGAAGATCATGCTGCCCGACGCCATCGCGGTCCAGCCGCCCAGCAGGACAGCGGCCACGGCGCCCAGTGCCTGCTTGCCGGGCGTCAGTGCCCAGGCGCGAACGGAGTCGCCGTCACGCAGATACAGATATCGGGTCGGAAACCACTTTCCGATCAGAGACCGCCTGACAGTCGGCTCTTGTACGGTCATTACGCAAAGCCCCCGGAACGTACGACGAGGGGTTATGCGCCATGGTACAGCTTGGGGACAAGTCTATTCACGACTTGTTAACCACCTTGCCCGGTCTTCAGGCGAAGAACGCCGGTATTCGATGTTCATATTCGCTCGACAGGCGAGTCCGCGAATCTGTGTGACGACAGTTACATGATCACCGGTGTCCGGTTCGTTCCGTGATCAGAGCGATTGCGCGGCCGCCAAGACTTCCTGCGCGTGGTTCTTGACTGACACCTTTCGCCAGACCCGCCGAACCACGCCCGTACCGTCGATCAGAAAGGTGGCCCGCTCGATGCCCATATACTCGCGGCCGTAAAGCTTTTTCTCGACCCAGACGCCGAAGGCCTCTGTGACGTCCTCCGGCTCGTCGGAAGCGAGGATCACCTTGAGATCATGTTTGGACCGGAACCGGTCGAGCTTCTTGACCGGGTCGCGCGAGACGCCGACGACGGTCGCGCCGGCCTGGTCGAAATCGCCGACCAGGGCCGAGAAGTCCTGGCTCTCGGTGGTGCAGCCCGGCGTGTCGGCCTTGGGGTAGAAATACAGCACGACTGTGCGGCCCTTCAGCCCGTCCAGCGAAACGCGGCCCCCATCAGCCGTGGCCATGTCGAACGCGGGGGCTTTCGAGTTTTCGGTGACTTCGGTCATGGTGAGCCTTCAGACGGGACGAACGAGGACAATCTTCTTCTTGCCGGCGGCCAGTTTCAGCACGCCGTCGGCATTGACGTCGCCGACCGCGATGAGCCGGGCACCGTCGGCGATGGCCTCGTCATTGAGGCGCAGGCCACCCCCCTGGGCAAGACGGCGGGCCTCGCCGTTCGAGGCGGTCAGGCCGGCCCGGGTCGTGACGGCGGCGATCATGGCACCGATGACCTCGGCGGTGGGCAGTTCGACGGTGGGCAGGTCGGCCGACAGGGTGCCGCGCTCGAAGGCACCTTCGGCGGCCGCGCGGGCCGTCGCAGCGGCGTCGGCACCGTGCAGCATGGTCGTGGCGGCGTCGGCCAGGGTCTTCTTGGCGTCATTGATGCCGGCCCCTTCCAGCGACTCCAGTCGGGTAACCTCGTCCAGCGGCAGGTCGGTGAACAGGCGCAGGAATTTGCCGACGTCGGCATCGTCGGCGTTGCGCCAGAACTGCCAGTAGTCATACGGGCTGAGCTGTTCGGCGTTGAGCCACACCGCACCCTGGGCCGTCTTGCCCATCTTGCCACCCGAGGCGGTGGTCAGCAGCGGTGTGGTCAGGCCGAAGGCGGCCTTCTGGTCGACGCGGCGGACCAGATCGACGCCCGAGACGATATTGCCCCACTGGTCAGATCCGCCCATTTGCAGGGTGCAGTCACGGGCGCGGTTCAGCTCGAGGAAGTCCACCGACTGCATCAGCATGTAGTTGAACTCGAGGAAGGTCATCGGCTGTTCGCGTTCCAGCCGCAGCTTGACCGAGTCGAAGGCCAGCATCCGGTTGATGGTGAAATGCGTGCCGTATTCGCGCAGGAATTCGACATAGCCGTAGCTCGACAGCCAGGCGTCATTGTCGACCATGACCGCATCGGTCGGGCCGTCGCCGAAGGTCAGGAATTTCTCGAACACCGTCTTGATGGAGGCGATGTTCGACTGGATCGTCTCGTCGGTCAGCTGGGGCCGCGAGGCGTCCTTGCCGGTCGGGTCGCCGACCTTGGTGGTACCGCCGCCCATCAGGACGATGGGCTTGCCGCCGGCCTGCTGGAGGCGGCGCAGCATCATGATCTGGATCAGGCTGCCGACGTGCAGCGAGGGGGCGGTGGCATCGAAGCCGATATAGCCGGTGACCACACCGGCAGCGGCCGCGGCGTCGAGCTCGGCCGGGTGAGTGATCTGATGGATATAGCCGCGCGCCTGGAGGGTTTGCAGGAAGTCGGACTTGAAAATCTGGTCGCTCATGGCGGCTCCGTTAGCAGGGATGCCGGCGGGCGTCATGGGAGTTTGCGCGCCGGTGTGGGCGGCGCGTGGGATCGCTGGCCGCTCGTCAGATCGAGGGGCGGTAATACAGGCCGATGATGGCTGCACGGGCGAACATGGGGGGGTGAGTAGCCGTAGCGGTTGACCGACGTCAAGCGACCGATACGAAGGGGGATGGTTCAGACCCTGTCGCCGCATCCGAATACGCCTTCGACTTCAGTCGAACGTATTGAGGTGGACTTCCAGCACGAAGGGCGGAGTTCCACGCTCGTGCAGTTTCGACTGAAAGGGGCATGCGACCGCATCGTGATTCCTGCCGTTTCAGCAGGGGTCGAGGAAGCCCAACGCTCGCATCAACTGGCGTTTATGCACGCCACCATTGCCAGCAGGTCAGGCCGGCCGTCATACCCGGGGCTGCCTGGTTCGCCGGGGGCAGGCCGCGCCGACGGCCTTTGGCGCACAACATGCTTTGAAGTGTTTGCTGGTCTCAGTGACGGCAGCTATGCCGAATTCAACCTTTCGCCATCGAAGGAGTGGGCGGCCTACGGCTTTGATGGCTACCGGAAAGGTATGCGGGATCTGGCCGGCTCGGTCGAGGTCTTCAAGGTCGAGCGACTGGGAGACGGACTGGAGGTCTGCGCTTGGCTGAACTGGACGAACTGGCCCGGCAGTCGTCGGATCGGCCTCTCCGCCGTGATCGAGGGTACCGACGGAAACATCTCCTATTGGGCGCTAGCCCATCCTTCGGATAAGCCGGACTTTCACCATCCCGACTCGTTCGCCCTGATCCTGCCGCCCTCGGAGACCGCATGAAATTCGGCATCGACCGCCTGCTTTCCGAGCCCGAGCTGCGGGCGCCGTTGCAAGGCCGCCGTGTCGCCCTGCTGGGGCATCCGGCCTCGGTGACGGCGGACCTGACGCATTCGCTCGACGCCCTGATGGCCTGTCCCGACCTGAACGTCACGGCGGCGTTCGGGCCGCAGCACGGTATGCGGGGTGACCTGCAGGACAATATGATGGAGAGCCCGGACTTCACCGATCCGCGGCACGGCATTCCGGTCTTCAGCCTGTACGGCGAGGTGCGGCGGCCGACCGGCCAGGCGATGGGGACGTTCGACGTCCTGCTGGTCGACATGCAGGACCTCGGCTGCCGCATCTACACCTTCGTGACGACGCTGCTCTATGTGCTGGAAGAGGCGGCCAAACACAGCAAGGCGGTGTGGGTGCTGGACCGGCCCAATCCTGCGGGGCGGCCCGTCGAGGGTACGAGCCTGCTGCCGGGCTGGGAGAGTTTCGTGGGGTCCGGGCCGATGCCGATGCGGCACGGCATGACCCTGGGCGAGATGGGCCGCTGGTTCATCGACCACTTCAAACTCGACGTGGAATACCGCGTCATCGAGATGGAGGGTTGGGCACCGGATCAGGGTCCGGGCTTCGGCTGGCCGATCGGCGAGCGCAGCTGGATCAACCCCAGCCCCAATGCAGCGAACCTGAGCATGGCGCGGGCCTATGCGGGCACGGTGATGCTGGAGGGCACGACCCTGTCCGAGGGCCGGGGCACGACGCGGCCGCTGGAGCTTTTCGGGGCACCGGATATCGACGCCCGGGCGGTGATCTCAGAGATGCAGGCCTTCGCGCCGCAGTGGCTGAAGGGCTGCGTCCTGCGCGACTGCTGGTTCGAGCCGACCTTCCACAAACATGTGCACCAGCTGTGCAATGGCGTGCAGATCCACGTCGACGACCCGGCCTATGGCCATGACGCGTTCCGGCCCTGGCGGCTGCAGGCGCTGGGGTTCAAGGCGATCCGGCGGCTGTACCCTGACTACGCCCTGTGGCGGGACTTCCCGTACGAGTACGTCTTCGACAAGCTGGCCATCGACGTGATCAACGGTGGGCCGGGGCTTCGCGAATGGGTCGACGATCCGGCCGCGACGCCGGCCGATCTGGAAGCGCTGGCCGGGCCGGACGAGGCGGCTTGGGTGGAGCTGCGGCTGCCTTACCTGCTGTACTAGGCCGGCGTCAGGCCGGCTTTTCGGCCAGCCGTTTGTCCAGATAGGCCCCGACGCGGGTGTCGACCGCACCGATGTGGTTCTGCCAGAAATGGGTCGCGCCCTCTTCCAGCTCATAGTCGATGATGATGCCCTTCTGGGTGCGCAGCTTGTTGACCACGCGCTCGACCTCAACCGGCGGGACGACGGTGTCATTGGTCCCGTGCAGGAACAGTCCCGAGGCCGGGCAGGGGGCCAGGAAGCTGAAGTCGTACATGTTCGACGGGGGCGAGACCGAGATGAAGCCGTCGGTCTCGGGACGGCGCATCAGCAGCTGCATGCCGATATAGGCACCGAACTGATAGCCGGCGACCCAGGTCTGGGAGGCCCCGGGATTGTTGGACTGGAGCCAGTCCAGGGCCGTCGCCGCGTCGGCCAGTTCGCCGATACCGCTGTCGAACTCGCCCTGCGACTTGCCCACGCCGCGGCTGTTGTAACGCAGTGTCGCGAAGCCGCGCTTCTGGAACAGCTGGTACAGGGTCACCGTGACCGGGTTGTTCATATGCCCGGCCGCCTTGGGGTGCGGATGCAGGATCAGGGCGATCGGCGCATTCGGGCGCTTGCCCGGCGAGTAGCGGCCTTCGATACGGCCAGAGGCGCCGGGCAGGATGACTTCGGGCATAGGCGGCGAATTTCCGTGTTCAACTGTCGTTTCGCAACTGCGTAATACTTGACCGCAGAGGTAGGACTTTCTATGTCCCGCCTGCGCGTCCACGCCTTTGTGAAGGCGCGGGTTCTAGCACAGGACCCCTGAAAAGCGCGCGATTTTTGAAGGTAGACGATGCGCCTGTCGACCAAGGGACGATACGCCGTGATGGCGATGGCCGATCTGGCCCGGAACGGACAGGGCGAGGGCGGTGCCCGGGCCGTGTCACTGGCCGAAATTGCGACGCGTCAGGAGATTTCGCTGAGCTATCTGGAACAGTTGTTCGCGCGGTTGCGGAAGGGCGGACTGGTGCAGAGTGTGCGCGGTCCCGGCGGCGGTTACCGGCTGGCCAAGGGGGCGCATGAGACGGTGGTGGCCGAGATTGTCCTCGCCGTCGACGAACCCATCCGCGCCACCCGCTGCATCGGCCATTCCTCGCCCAAGGGCTGTATGATGGCCGGCGAGCGCTGCATCACACACAATCTTTGGGAAGATCTCGGCGACGAGATCCATCGCTATCTGGCCGGGGTGTCGCTGGAGGATGTGGTGATGAACCGCACCGGTGTCCGGCGCCGGACGAGTGTATCGGACGCCGGAACCGATATCGGAGTGGCGGCGTGAGCGGCGTTTATCTGGACTACAATGCCTCGGGTCTGGTCCGGCCCGAGGTTCAGGTGGCGATGGCCGAGGCCCTGGCCGACGGCGGCAATCCCAATGCGGTGCACGCGGCCGGGCGGCGGGCACGGGCGCGGGTCGAGACGGCCCGGGCCCGGGTCGCCGATCTGGTCGGGGCTGATCCGACGGCGGTGGTCTTCTCCAGCGGCGGCACGGAATCGAACGCCCAGGCCGTGGCCAGCGCCATCGCGGCGGGCTGCGAGCGGTTGATCGTCAGCGCCACCGAACATCCTTGCGTGGCCGAGGCGGCGAACGTGAGTGGCGTGCCGGTCGAGATCCTGCCGGTCGATGCGAACGGCGTGGTCGATCTGGCCTGGCTGGCGGGAGCCCTCGGGCGTCCGGGCCGGGCGCTGGTTGCCATCCACCATGCGAACAATGAGAGCGGCGTAATCCAACCGATCGCCGAGGCGGCGGTTCTGGTGCGGGCAGCGGGCGGCTGGCTGCACGTCGACGCCATCCAGACGGCGGGCAAGATCCCGGTCGACATACGGGCGCTGGGTGCCGACACCTTGACCCTGTCTGCGCACAAGCTGGGCGGGCCGCAGGGCATCGGGGCCCTGATCGCGAAGGATGGCGCACCGATCATCCGCACCCTGCACGGGGCGGGGCAGGAGCGGGGGCTGCGCGCCGGCACCGAGAATGTGCCCGGCATCGCCGGCTTCGGCGTCTCGGCTGACTGCGCGGCGCGCGATCTGTCCGACGCCATGGCCCATGCGGCCTGGCGCGACGCGGCCGCTGACGCCGTTGCGGCCGCCGGGGCGATCATCATCGGCGGGGCCGCCGAGCGCCTGCCCAACACCCTGTTCATGGCCGTCGAGGGCTGGGACAGCCCGCAGCAGCTGATCACGCTGGACCTGCAGGGCGTCATGGTCTCGGCCGGCAGCGCCTGTTCCTCGGGCAAGACCAAGCCCTCCAAGACCATTGTGGCCATGGGTCTGGACCATCTGGCCACCGGCGGCGTGCGCGTCTCGGGCGGCTGGGGCACGACGCGCGAGGACTGGGAGCGGTTCGCCGCCGCCTGGGTCGAGGCCTATGGGAAACACTGCGCCCGCACCGCCGAACGCCAGAAAGCTGACGCCTGATGGCCGCCGTCCAGAAGACCATCGACGCCGTCGCCGCGCTGGAGAAGTACGAGCACGGCTTCATCTCGGACATCGAGACCGAATACGCCCCGCGCGGACTGAACGCCGACATCGTCCGCTTCATCTCCGAGAAGAAGGGCGAGCCGGAGTGGATGCTGGAGTGGCGTCTGGCCGCCTATGAGCGCTGGCTGGCGATGGAGGAGCCGACCTGGGCGTCGGTGAAATACACGCCGGTCGACTATCAGGACCTGTTCTACTACGCCGCGCCGAAGAAGAAGGACGGGCCGAAGTCGCTGGACGAGGTCGATCCGGAAATCCTCGAAATCTACAAGAAGCTGGGCATCCCGCTTAAGGAGCAGGAGGTGCTGGCGGGCGTCGAGGGCGCGGCGCGCTATGCCGTGGATGCGGTGTTCGACAGCGTCTCGGTGGTCACAACCTTCAAGGCCGAGCTGGCGAAGGTCGGCGTCATTTTCATGCCTATTTCCGAAGCCTTGCGGGAACATCCTGAGCTGGTGCGCAAATATCTGGGGTCGGTGGTGCCGGTCTCGGACAACTATTTCGCCGCCCTGAACAGCGCCGTCTTCAGCGATGGCTCGTTCGTCTACATCCCTCCGGGCGTGCGCTGCCCGATGGAGCTGTCGACCTATTTCCGGATCAATGCGAGCCAGACGGGCCAGTTCGAGCGCACCCTGATCATCGCCGACAAGGGCAGCTACTGCTCCTATCTGGAGGGCTGCACCGCCCCGATGCGCGACGAGAACCAGCTGCATGCGGCGGTGGTCGAGCTGGTCGCGCTGGACGACGCCGAGATCAAGTATTCGACGGTGCAGAACTGGTACCCCGGCGACGCCGAGGGCAAGGGCGGCATCTACAACTTCGTCACCAAGCGCGCCGACTGCCGGGGCGACCGGTCGAAGGTCAGCTGGACCCAGGTCGAGACCGGCTCGGCCGTGACCTGGAAATATCCGTCCTGCATCCTCAGGGGCGAGGAGAGTTCGGGCGAGTTCTATTCCATCGCCATCACCAACGGACATCAGCAGGCCGACACCGGCACCAAGATGATCCATCTGGGCAAGAACTCGAAAAGCCGGATCATCGCCAAAGCCGTGTCGGCCGGAAAGTCGGACTCGACCTATCGGGGCCTGGTCTCGGTGCATCCGAAGGCGACGGGCGTACGCAACTTCACCCAGTGCGACTCCTTGCTCATCGGCAAGGACTGCGGCTCGCACACCGTGCCCTATATCGAGGCCCGCAACGGTTCGGCCCAGCTGGAGCACGAGGCGACGACGACGCGCCTGTCGGACGACCAGCTGTTCTACGCCCAGCAGCGCGGCCTGTCGCAGGAGGAGGCGGTGGCCCTGCTGGTCAACGGCTTCGTCCGCGACGTGATGCAGAAACTGCCGATGGAGTTCGCCGTCGAGGCGCAGAAGCTGGTGGCGATCAGTCTGGAAGGGAGCGTGGGGTGATGAGCCGTTTCCTTGTCTTTGGGGCTTCGATTTTGTTGACCGGATGCGGCGCGGGCAACGGAGACATCTGCACGGTTCCGGTGCCGCTGGAAAAGGCGATGGCAGCCATCGGCCAACCGTATCAGGCGAACGTCGAAGTGACGGAGGCGGCCCAGCGGTCGATGAGGTACGGCGATTTCGCGACGGCCTGCGTCCATCGGTGGTCGTTCCGGTTAGCAAAGTCTCCGGACTCAGCGACGACAGTGGCAGACGCAGTTGTCGCGGGTTGTGATGTTCCGCTTCGCAACTGGTCGGTAGCTAGATCGGAAGCCTTCACCGACTTTCGAACGAACGCATACGAAGCCACTAGAGCCGAGTTGCGAAACCTCGCCCTTTTCCATGTTGTCCAAGCTCGTGCTGGAAACTGCCCGGTCCCCAAGTAAATGCTCTCAGTTCAAAACCTCCACGTTTCCGTCGGTGACAAGCCGATCCTCAAGGGGCTGACGCTCGACGTTCCGGCGGGCGAGGTGCACGCCATCATGGGCCCGAACGGGGCCGGCAAGTCGACGCTGGGCTACGCCGTGGCCGGACGGCCCGGTTATGAGGCGACCGAGGGCGGCGTGTCCTGGAAGGGCGAGGACCTGCTGGGTCTCGAGCCCGCAGAACGCGCGGCCAAGGGCGTCTTCCTGTCTTTCCAGTATCCGATCGAGATTCCCGGCGTCCCGGCCCTGACCTTCGTCCGCACGGCGCTGAATGCCCAGAAGCGCGCGCGCGGCGAGGACGAGGTCTCGGCGCCCGCCTTCCTGAAACTGGTCAAGGCGGCGTCGACGGCGCTGAAGATGGATTTCGACATGCTCAAGCGGCCGCTCAACGTCGGCTTCTCGGGCGGCGAGAAGAAGCGGATGGAGATCCTGCAGATGGCCCTGCTGGAGCCGTCGCTGTTGATCCTCGACGAGACGGATTCGGGCCTCGACATCGACGCCCTGCGGATCGTGTCGGAGGGGGTCAACGCCCTGCGTTCGCCCGACCGCGCCATGCTGGTGATCACCCACTATCAGCGGCTGCTGGACTACATCAAACCGGACCGTGTGCATGTGCTGGCCGCGGGCCGGATCGTGGCCTCCGGCGGGCCGGAACTGGCGCTGCAGTTGGAGGCGGAAGGGTATGACAAATACCTGCCGGCCGCGGCGTGAACGCGCCGGTTCGCATTGATCTGAAGGACGTCTCCAGCTTCCCGTCGAGGCGTGTCGAGGCGTGGAAATACACCGACCTGAGCCGCGCCCTGCGCGATGCCCCGCCGGTGTCGCCTCATGCCGATGTCGCGCCGGGCGGGCCGTTTGCGGCGTTGGGCGGGGACGAGCTGGCGGTGGTCAACGGCCACTGCGAGGGCCGTTCCGGCCTGATCGCCGAGGGGCCGGGTGACCATGTCGCGCGCCTGCGGTTCGTTTCGACGGCAGATGGGGCAGGGCATCAGGCGAAGGTGTCGGTCGAGGTCAGGGCAGGCGCGTCGCTGCTGCTGCTGGAGAGCTATGAGGGCCGGGCGGCTGGCTATGTGTCCAATGTCGCGCTGGACATCGCCCTCGGCGAGGGCGCGTGCCTGACCCGGGTGGTTATCGAGGACGATGCTGAGGACGCTGTGTCGATCGCAACCGCCGAGGTGTCGCTCGGCGAAGGCGCACATTTCCTTCAGACCGTGCTGACCACCGGCGCGAAACTGCAACGGCATGAGACCCGCCTGGCCCATCCGGGCGAAGGTGCCGAGGTGCGGATCGACGGCCTGTATCTGCTGGACGGCGCGCGGCATTCGGACCTGACCAGCGTGGTGTCGCATGGCGGCCTGAACGGCATCACATCCCAACTCACCAAGGGCGTCGTCCGCGACACCGCCCGCGGCGTCTTCCAGGGCAAGATCATCGTCGACCGCGGCGCCGACGGCACCGACGCCCGCATGGGCCACCACGCCCTGATCCTCGGCGAACGCGCCGAGATCGACGCCAAGCCGGAACTGGAGATCTATGCCGACGACGTGCAGTGCGCGCACGGCAATACGGTCGGAAATCTGGACGAGAGCGCCCTGTTCTACATGCAGCAGCGCGGCATTCCCGCCGATGAGGCCCGGGCCCTGCTGACCCAGGCCTTTCTGATCGAGGTCGTCGACCGGATCGGGCATGAAGGCGCGAGAGAGGTGGTGCGGGAATGGCTGACGGCTCGCCTGTGATCACCTTTGACCCCTATGCCGCCCGCGCTCAGTTCCCGATCCTGTCACGGACGGTGAACGGAAAGCCGCTGGTCTACCTGGACTCGGCCGCCTCGGCGCAGAAGCCGCGGGCTGTGATCGACGTCCTGACGGCGGCGATGGAACACTCCTACGCCAACGTCCATCGCGGCCTTCACACCCTGGCCAATGAGACGACCGAGGCCTTCGAGGCGGCGCGCGAGACAATGGCGCGGTTCCTGAACGCCGAAAGCCCGGATCAGATCGTCTGGACCAAGGGCGGGACCGAGGCGATCAATCTGGTGGCGGCGGGAATCGGTCAATCGATAGAGCCGGGCGACGAGATCGTCGTGACCCAGATGGAGCACCACGCCAATATCGTGCCCTGGCACATGCTGCGTGAGCGTTTCGGGGCGGTGCTGAAATGGGCCCCGGTCCTTGATGACGGGGCGCTGGACATGGCGTCGCTGGCGGCGCTGATCGGGCCGAGGACGCGGCTGGTGGCCGTGACCCATATGTCGAATGTTCTGGGCACGGTGAACGATGTTCGCGCCATTGCCGATCTGGCCCATGCAGCCGGGTCACTTGTGCTGGTCGACGGCTGTCAGGGGGCGGTTCACTGCAGCCCGGATGTCCAGGCGCTGGACGCCGACTTCTACGTCTTTACCGGCCACAAGCTTTTCGGCCCGACCGGCATCGGCGGGCTGTACGGCAAGCGCGCGGCTCTGGAGGCCTTGCCGCCTTACCAGGGTGGCGGCGAGATGATCGCCACAGTCACCGAGGACACTGTCTCCTATGCGGGACTGCCGCACCGGTTCGAGGCGGGCACACCGCCGATCCTGGAGGTTATCGGCCTCGGGGCGGCGATTACATGGATGCAGCAGTTCGACGCCAATGCGGTGCGTGGCCATGAGCAGGTGCTGATGGACCGCGTGCGCGAGCGGCTGGATGGCCGCAACTGGCTGACCGAGATCGGTACCGCCACGGGGAAGGGGGCGATCTTCACCTTCACCGTCGACGGGGCCCATGCCCATGACATCGCCCAGGTGATGGATCGCTACGGCGTCGCCGTGCGCGCCGGCCTGCACTGCGCCGAGCCGCTGTCACGCCGGTTCGGCATCACCTCGAGCGCCCGCGCCAGCTTCGCCCTGTACAACACCCTTGAGGACGCCGACGCCTTCGCCGACGCCCTGATCAAGGCCCGTGAGTTCTTCGCATGAGCGACCCGATGACCCCCAAGACCGACAGCGCGGCCTTTGCCGAAGCCTGGGACGCGCCCCAGAAGAGCGCCCTGGCCCAGGCCGAGATCGACCGGATGACGGACGACATCATCGAGGCGCTGAAGTCGGTGTTCGACCCGGAAATCCCGGTCGACATCTATGAGCTGGGCCTGATCTACAAGGTCGACCTGTCTGACGACCGCGACGTGGTGGTCGAGATGACCCTGACCGCACCGGGATGCCCTGTGGCCGGCGAAATGCCGATCTGGGTCGAGGAGGCGGTGAAGAAGGTCGAGGGCGTGAAGTCGGCCCGCGCGGAACTGACCTTCGATCCGCCATGGGACCCCTCGAAGATGAGCGATGAGGCCAAGTTGGCCCTGAACATGTTCTGATGGACCTCCCGATGATCGAGCTTCAGACCACACCCCGTCCGCGCCGTCCGCGCCCCGCCGTCGTCACCCTGACGGAGGCCGCAGCCGAACGGGTGCGCGCCCTTACCGAAGCCGGCGGGCACCGGGCGCTGCGCGTCGGGCTGAAGAATGCAGGGTGCGCGGGGCAGGAATACACCTTCGCCTTCGCCGACGAGATCGGGCCGCTGGACGAGGTGGTGACCGACAAGGGCGCGACCATCGTCGTCGACCCGAAGGCGATCCTGTTCCTGATCGGATCGGAGATCGACTACGAGACGACCAAGCTGGCCTCGAAATTCGTGTTCAGGAACCCGAACCAGACCGATGCTTGCGGCTGCGGCGAGAGCGTCACCATCATTCCCGCAAAGGCACTGGACGCGGACTGATGATCCGGCTGGAAGGTGTCACGAAGCGCTTCAGGAGCGCGGCGGGCGAGCGCGTGGCGCTGGACGCGGTCGATCTGACCGTGGCCGCGGGCGAGGTGTTCGGCGTGGTCGGACGGTCGGGCGCCGGCAAATCGACCCTGATCCGGACCATCAATCTGCTGGAGCGGCCGGACGCAGGAACGGTGTCGGTTGACGGGCGTGAGATGACGACCCTGACGCCGGCGGAGTTGCGCGCCGCGCGGCGACGGATCGGGATGATCTTCCAGCATTTCAACCTTCTGAACGCCAAAACTGTCGCAGAAAATGTGGCCTTCCCGCTGCGGCTGGAGGGCCGGGCCGTGTCGGAAATCGACCGGCGGGTGGCGGACCTGCTGGAGCAGCTAAGCCTCTCGGACCATGCGAAAAAGCATCCCGCGCAGCTGTCCGGCGGACAGAAGCAACGGGTCGGCATCGCCCGGGCACTGGCCTGCGAACCCGGCGTGCTGCTGTGCGACGAGGCGACCAGTGCCCTGGATCCCGAGACGACCGATGAAATCCTGTCGCTGCTCGACCAGCTGAATCGCGATCTGAAACTGACCATCGTCCTGATCACCCACCAGATGGAGGTGGTGCGCCGGGTCTGCGACCGGGTGGCGGTGCTCAAGGACGGGCGGGTGGTGGAGGAGGGGGCGACCGCCGACGTCTTCCTGCATCCGAAACATGCCGCCACCCGCGCCATGCTGGCCGAGGGCGAGGAGGGGTTCGAGGCCGCCGATGTGCCGCCGGGCGGACGGCTGGCGAAACTGACCTTCCGCGGCGGTTCGACCTATGAGCCCGAACTGAGCCGCGTCGCGCGCTCGGTGGGCGTGGACTATTCGATCCTGTCGGGCCGGATCAGCCGTATCCGGGGCGAGCCCTATGGCCAGCTGGTTGTGGCCTTCACGGGCGGCGACGCCGAGGCGGCGGTGGCCCAGCTGACGGCGCGCGGTGTGACGGTGGAGGCGGCATGATGGAGGCCTTCTTCGTCAATATTGACTGGCCGGAGATCGCCCGCGCGTCGCGCGACACCCTGCTGATGCTGGGCGGATCGATGGCGCTGACGGTGCTCCTCGGCATTCCGCTGGGCGTGCTTTTGTACCTGTCCGGCAAGGGCAGGCTGGCGGCCAATCCGGTGGTGAATGCGCTGCTGTCGCTGGTGGTCAACATCCTGCGGTCGGTGCCCTTCATCATCCTGCTGATCGTCATGCTGCCGGTGACCGTGCTGCTGGTTGGGACGTCGCTGGGGGTGGCCGGAGCCATTCCGCCACTGGTCGTCGGGGCAGCGCCCTTCTACGCCCGACTGGTCGAGACGGCCCTGCGCGAGGTCGACAAGGGCGTCGTTGAGGCGACCCAGGCCATGGGTGGCTCGACCTTCCAGATCGTCACCCGCGCCCTGCTGCCCGAGGCCATGCCAGGCATCCTCGCCGGTGCGACCGTCACCGCCATCGCCCTGGTCAGCTACACTGCCATGGCCGGGGTGGTCGGGGCGGGTGGGCTGGGCGACCTGGCTATCCGCTTCGGCTATCAGCGGTTCCAGACCGATGTCATGGTCGTGACGGTCGTTCTCCTGCTCCTGCTGGTGCAGGTTCTCCAGATGCTCGGCGACCGGCTGGTCGCCGCCGTTTCCCACCGCTGATCGCTTCCCCGAAAGGCTCGCCAATGATCCGCCGTTCGCTCCTGACTCTTGCCGCTGCTTCGCTGGTGCTCGCCGCCTGCGGACAGGGTGCTGCGAAGAAGGCCGATGCCGACGCGCCGCTGGTTGTCGGTGCAACGGCGGTCCCGCACGCCGAAATCCTGGAACACATCAAACCGCTGCTGGCAGCTGAGGGAATCCAGATCGAGATCAAGGTGTTCAACGACTATGTTCAGCCAAATACCCAGTTGGTCGAGGGACGGCTGGATGCCAACTATTTCCAGACCAAACCCTATCTGGACGAGTTCAACGCCTCGCGCGGTTCGGATCTGATCACGGTGGCCGGGGTGCATGTTGAGCCGCTGGGGGCCTATTCGCGGCGGTTCCGGACGCTGGCTGAGCTGCCGGACGGGGCGCAGGTGGCTGTGCCGAACGACGCCTCCTCGATCGGCCGCTCGCTGATCCTGCTGCAGAAGGCCGGGCTGATCCGGCTCAGGGACCCGGTGAACCCGCTGCAGACCCTGCGCGATATCGTCGACAATCCGAGGAACCTGCGTTTCCGCGAGCTGGAGTCCGCGACCCTGCCGCGCGTCCTGGACCAGGTCGATATGGCGGTGATCAACACCAACTATGCCCTCGACGCCGGGCTCAAGCCGCGCACCGACGCACTGACGCTGGAAGGCGCAGACAGCCCCTATGTGAACTATCTGGTGGCGCGGCCGGACAACCGGACGGATCCCCGCATCGTCGCCCTGGCGGCCATGCTGCGCAGTCAGACGGTCAAGGATTTCATCGCGCAGAAGTACGACGGGGCCGTCATTCCGGCGGCCTAGTCGCAGCCAGCCTGGCCGCTTTCGCCGCCTCATCCGGTGCCAGCACCCGCACTGCCGGCGTGACTGGCTGACCGGTCGCCTCGGACACCAGTTCGGCAGTCTTGCCTTCGACGGCGGCCTCCAGTCGGGCGAGGAATTCCTCCTTGCCCAGCCCGGTCGGAATCGGATCGAGGAACTCCAGCGTTGCCGTGCCGGGGTTCTTGCGGAACTCTTCCTGCGGCCAGAACAGGCCGAGGTTGGTTGCCAGGGGCACGACCGGCATGTCGAAGTCGCGGTACATGTGCCAGACACCGGAACGGTAGCGGAATTTCTCGCCCACCTTGGCCAGATTGCCCTCGGGATAGATCAGGATCTTCCGACCGGCGGCGTGGGCGTCGGCCGAGCGGTGCTTCAGCGCCTCCCGGGCTTCGCGACCGCCGCAGTTGTTGACCACGATCGCCCCCAGCTTCCGCAGCACCGTGCCCAGCAGCGGGAATTTCTCGAGGTGGTCGCCAGTGACGAAGGCGAGGTCGTCAAACTGGTCGTAGGTTGCGAAACCGTCGCCCCAGCTCTGGTGTTTCGAGGCGATGATGAAGGCACCGGTCGGCAGGCGTTCGCGACCCCGCACCTGAATCCGGATTCCGGCCAGCAGGCGCATCGCCTGCACCATCCGCTTCACATAGCGACGGATGATCCAGCTTGTCGCCCCGCGCCCGGGGGCGAGTGCGGCAAAGGCCGCAGCCGAGGCATAGACGATGGAAAGAAGCCAGTAGGCGACGTTGAAGCTGAAGCTGCGCATCGGCCCACTATGACGGGAAACGGCCCGGGCGGAAGGCTTCAGGCGGCCTGGTCCAGTCCGTCCGCGTTGGTCACGCGGTTCCGGCCGGCGTGTTTGGATGCATAGAGGGCGGTGTCTGCACGCTCCAGCAATGACGAGGCGGTCTCGTCCGGACGCCGCTCTGCAAAGCCGGCTGACAGGGTCACAGCACCCAGCTCGTCATCCGTCGAACGGCGGCGCAGGGAGCGGGACGCGATTTCCTTGCGGATGGACTCGAGGGCGTGCTGGACCTGGTCGATCCTTTCACGGGGAAAGATCATGGCGAATTCCTCGCCGCCGTAACGGGCTGCAATGCGCGGTTCCTTGGCCACACGGCCCATGACGCTGGCGACATAGCGCAACACCTGGTCGCCGGTCTGATGCCCCCAAGTGTCGTTGAACCGCTTGAAATGGTCGATATCGAGCACGGCAAGGGTCAGGGTCCCGCCCTCGGCATCGGCCTTTGCACAGGCGGCTTCAAGATGTTCGTCGAACGCCTTGCGGTTGGCCAGGTTGGTCAGGGCGTCGGTCATGGCGTCGCGGCGGACCTGTTCGAGGTGTTCACGCAAACGCGCGACCTCGCGGGTCGAGGCGTCCAGCCGCTTCTCGAGGGTCTCGTTCTCGCGCTGGACCTTGCGCGTGGCGGTGGTCAGGCCGGAGACGATGGCCTGCAGGCCGGCCCCGTCGCTGGCGGTCTCGATGCTCGTTGCGGCCTTGTCCAGGGTCTGGCCGTAGGCGGCCTGCGACTTGTGGGCCTTGGAGATGGCCTCGGAGACGCTGGACAGTTCCCGATCGAGCACCTGGCCGGCATCCCGAATCTCTTCGGTCAGTCGCCCGCGCGGCAGATACTCAGCCGCCAGCATATCGGCTGTGGCCTCGGTGAAGGGCTCGGCCGCGGCAAGAATGCGCTTGATCTCACGGCCCAGCGGGCCTTCCGGGTCGCCGAGATAATGGACCCAGATCTCGAAATTCAGGGGGGTCGGCCAGACGCTCGCGGCCTCCATCGCTTCGATGACCCGACGCGCCAGACCGTAGGCATCAGGTCCCCGAAGAGTGGTTTCGAGCTGAGCCGCCATTCGTCTTCCTCGCCGGGCCGCACGGAGCGACCGATTTCGCGGGTGACGCTATGCCCGGTTCCGTAACGACCGGTTAAATCCGGTTCGCTGACCGCCGAATTGGGAGAATTTTCAACCCTTGAGGGTAGCTGGGCGGCGCAGGAAGGCTGGAATCTCGCCTTCACCGAACGGACGTCCGTTCGAGCGCTGCGGTTCAGTGCTCGCAATGTCGCCGCGACGGTCCGACTGTCGCAGGTGAGTCTCCTGCACAGGGCGGTCCGGGGCGGGATTCGCCGGCGTCGAGGCCTCGGCGACGGCGGGTGCAGCGACTGGCGCTGCGGGACTCTCGATGGTCTCCGGGGCAGAGGATCGTGAGCCACGGCGACTGCGGGTCCGGCGCGGCCTGGCCGGGCCGGCGTCCGGTACCTCGGCAGCAGGCGGCTCTTGCGCCGTCTCCGTGTTGGTCGGCTCGGCGATCGGGACCGGAGCCACCAGTTCAGCCGGCACGGCCGGGGTATCCTGAGGGATTTCGCGGGACCCGCGTCCGCGACCACGGGCAGGCGCGCGCGCGGGCCGATCCGGATCCTGCCGCGCTGTCGTCTTGCCGGGTGAGAAATCGAGGCCGTCGAGCACCAGCTCTTCCGGGTCCATCTTGATCAGCTTCAGGACCTTGTCGAGCGATCGGTCGTCGGCCGGCGTCACGATCATGAAGGTCTGACCCAGCTTGCCCGCACGGCCCGTGCGGCCGATCCGGTGAACATAGTCGTCTGCGTGATGGGAGACGTCGTAGTTGAAGACGTGGCTGACGTCCGGGATGTCGAGACCGCGCGCGGCGACGTCAGAGGCCACCAGCAACTTCAGTTCGCCCGAACGGAAGGCCGCCAGGGTCTTCATGCGCAGCGACTGGTCGAGATCGCCATGGATCGGCGCAGCGTCGAACCCGTGCTGTTTCAGCGACTTGGCGACGACATCGACCTCGGTCTTGCGGTTGCAGAAGACGATACCATTGCGCACATCGGCGCGGCCGATCAGGGCGCGCAGGGCTGCCCGTTTGGCCTTGGGGTCGCTGGAGGGGATGCGGACCAGGTACTGGGTGATGGTGTCCGCGGTCTGGGCCGGGCGCGAGGCTTCCAGCCGGGTCGGGTCCTTCAGGAACTGGGTCGTCAGCCGGGTGATCTCGGGCGGCATCGTGGCCGAGAAGAACAGCGTCTGGCGGCGCGGCGGCGTCAGTTTGAAGATGCGTTCGATGTCGGGGATGAAGCCCATGTCCAGCATGCGGTCGGCTTCATCGATGACCATGATCTCGACGCCGTTGAGCATGACCTTGCCACGCTCGAACAGGTCCAGAAGCCGGCCGGGTGTGGCGATAAGGACGTCGACGCCCTTGTTCAGCAGGGCCACCTGGTCGCCCATGGAGACACCGCCGATCAGCAGGGCCCAGCTCAGCTTGGTACCCTTGGCGTATTTCTCGAAGGATGAGGCGACCTGGTCGGCCAATTCACGGGTCGGAGCCAGGACGAGGGCGCGCGGCATGCGCGCCTTGGCCCGGCCGGAGGCCAGCCGGTCGATCATCGGCAGGGTGAAGGCGGCGGTCTTGCCCGTGCCCGTCTGGGCGATGCCGAGAACGTCGCGGCCGGCGAGCGCGACCGGAATGGCGGAGGCCTGGATCGGGGTGGCGGTGGTGTAGCCGGTATCGGCGACGGCCTTGAGGGTCGTGGCCGACAGGCCGAGCTGGGAGAATTCAGTCATGGGTCCTTGGGACGGGTAAGGGACGTCCCGCGCATCGGGCCGTCGTGCGGTGTCGCGGAACCGCCCTGTCTCTGGGCGAGCGGGCGGCGCGGATTCGCCAGTCCTGTCCCGAACGTGCCCCGCCTATAGAAGTCCCCACGTCAGAGTCAACTATTCGTGTTTCCGGAGTCGAGGCTTGGCTTTCCCTAACCGATTGTTAATAATCTGGGTTGGGAAGGGTTTGAGAAGGGTGCCGGAATGCTGCGAACGCTCGCCATCGCGACATTGGCCGTCGCATGTCTGGCTGCGAGTCCGGGGCGGACCGAGATGAATTCCGTCTTCGGCAATACCGTCGTCTCGCGCTATCCTGATGGTGGCTGGGTTCGGCACTGGTTCAACCCGGACGGCTCCTACGCAGCCCAGTTTTCGGATGGTCGTCGGCTGGCGGCGCGCTGGTCCGTCGCCGGCGAGCAGATCTGCCTCAGCAATATGCGGCCCAACATGCTGATCCCGCGGTTCTGTACCCGGATGGTCGAGGCCGAGGTCGGCCAGACCTGGCAGTCCCGCGATCCGCTGGGCCGCCGGGTCCAGAATGTTCTGATTGCCGGACGGAATCCCTAGGGTTCGGTATCCCCCACCGGTTGCGCGCCCTCGCTGGATGGCGTTGCCGCGCTAGCCTGTAAGGTGAAAGCTGCGGGGGAGGGTGTGTGCGTCTGTTCCTGATCGCCCTGACGGCTGCCTTCGCTGTCTGGTTGCCCCGCGCGCCCGCTGCGGGCGGCGAGGTCCCCTATACCCCGACAGCGACCATCCAGGCGGATCAGGCGGTCCTGACCCTGCTGCCGGGGCGCTATGGGTCAATCCAGCACATGCGGACGCCGCTGCCTCCGAAGGCCATCGCCCTGACCTTCGATGACGGCCCGAGCCCTGCCTACAACAGTCGGGTGCTGGACATCCTCGACAAGCGGGGAATCAAGGCCACCTTCTTCTTTGTGGGGCAGTATGTGCAGGCCCATCCCGAGCAGGTTCGCGAGGTCGTCCGCCGGGGCCACAACGTCGCCAGCCACAGTTGGTCGCATCCGACCTACCTCCGACACTTGGCGCCCGAGGCCCAGATCAGCGAAGTGCGGAGGAGTTATGCCGCGCTTGAGGCCGCCCTGGCCGAGGCTACGCCCGAAGAACGCGCACGGATCGAGCCGATGTTCCGCTTTCCGGGGCTGGGAGAGGGGGCCTTCATGGCCGACTGGCTGAATCAGCGCGGTGTCATTGTGGTCTCTGCCGAGGCCGGCACCGATGACTGGCGCGGTCATTCGGCGGACTCGATTATCCGGATCACACTGAATGCCATGGAAAGTAACCGGGGCGGCGTGCTGATCCTGCACGAGACCCGGCCGCAGATGATCCAGGCCTTGCCCGGCCTGCTGGACGCGCTGGCCGCGCGTGGGTTCACCTTCGTTCAGATTACCGCGGGGCCGCAAGGGCGTGAAAAGGCGCTCGCGGCCGAGGATGCGGTGCTGACGTTGCGGTGACCGGAATACCGGTTCACGCCGGCGGGGCCGCGCCATTCCCTGATTTCGATTTCAAAGGGAATGGCGCGAGTGACGGGGCTCGAACCCGCGACCTCCGGCGTGACAGGCCGGCACTCTAACCAACTGAGCTACACCCGCGTATTCCCGACGCGAGGCAGTGCTCCGCGGCGAGGGGCGTCGTTTAGGCGGGCGCGGCTTCCACTGTCAAGCGCGGGAATGACAGTTTGTCAGTTCAGGGTGCCGGGGTCGCCACTGGGCCGGTCTGGATCGGCGGCGGCTCGTAATGGACGCCGACGCCTGGTCCCAGCGGCAGGTCCAGCGCGACCCAGGCTCCAACCATCGTCAGGCCCGCGATCAGGAAGACACCCGCATAGGGCAGCATGGTCGAAAGCAGCGACCCGAGACCGAAGCGCGGGTCCCACCGCTGGGCGAAGGTCAGGATCAGCGGGAAGTAACTCATCAGCGGGGTGGCGATGTTGGTCACCGAATCGCCCATCCGATAGGCTGCGGTCGTCATCTCCGGGCTAATGCCCAGAAGCATGAACATCGGTACGACGATGGGTGCCAACGCCGACCACTTGGCCGAGGCTGAGCCGATGAACAGGTCGAAAAAGCAGGACACCAGCACGACCGCGACCAGCAGGGCCGGCGTCGGCATGGCTACGCCCTTCAGATACTCCGCCCCGCTGACCGCCAGAATCGGCCCCAGGCCCGACCAGTTGAACATGGCCACGAAATGGGCGGCGAAGAAGGCCAGCACGATATAGGGGGCCATCTGCGCGATGCCATCGCGCATCATGACGACCAGGTCGCGATGGCTCTTTACCGTACCGGCACCGACCCCGTAGGCGGCGCCTGCCAGGAAGAACAGGATGGCAAAGAAAGCGACCAGGGACTGGTAGAGCGGGTTCAGCCGCGTGTTGGGGTCGGCTTCCGCATCGATGAAGGGCGAGCCCGGGATCAGCAGGATCAAGGTCCAGAGCGCGATCATGCCCAGGAGGGTCAAGCCGGCAAAGCCCAGGCCGCGCTTCTCTGCCGGTGTCAGCGGCACTTTTTCGTCGGCCTTTGGTCCCTCGATCTTGATGGGTGACCGCTTTTTCAGACGCGGTTCGATGACGGCGTCGGTCAGGAACCAAATGATCGGGGTGAAGACGACCACCATGCCGATGGAGAAGAACCAGTTGCCGGCAATGGTCACGCTATAGTTCGGGTCAATCAGGCGCGCCGCCGGCTCTGTAATGCCCAGGATCAGGGCATCGGATGCACCCGGGAACAGATTGCCCGCAAATCCGCCGGACACTGCGGCAAAGCCTGCTGCCAGTCCGGCGAGAGGATGACGGCCTGCCGCCGCGAAGATCACAGCTGCGAGGGGAATGACCACGACGTAGGACGCATCCGAGGCGTGGTGCGACACCATGCCGGTCACGGCCACGACCGGTGTCAGAATGAAGCGCGGCGCATTCAGCAGCATGCCCCGGAACGCCGTTGTGAACAGTCCTGCCCGCTCAGCGATCGCGGCGCCATAGACCACGGTCAGCACGATCCCGAGGGGCGGAAATGCCGCCAGGGTCTTCGGCATCTCGATGAACAGCTTTTCCAGGTTCTGTGGTGCCAGAAGGCTTTTTGCCTGGAGCAGATCACCAGTCACCGGATTGACGCTTTGCCAGCCAAGGCCTGCGCCAACCAGGCTCAGGATGACAAGAGCCAGTATGAACCAGAGAAACAGGAAGACGGGATCCGGCAGCTTGTTGCCGATGCGTTCGATGCCGTTCAGCACCCGGCTTCCTATGGACATGCTTCGCTCCCGGGCGGTGATCAGATCAGTGGACAGTAGGGCGGGAGCGGAGCGCGCGAGGCAAGGCAGCAGGCCTGCGACATCCTGTCCCAAAGTCTGCGAACCATTCTCAACAAAAACCTTTCATCACATGGGTTTGAATGGGCGCGGTTCCAAGGCTAGAAAGCGCCGAATCCGCCCCTCCCTTTGACGGCGGACAAGGTCCCTTCCGGATGAATGCATTCCTGCTCGAATATCTGCCGATCGTGATTTTCCTCGGAATCGCGGCGGTTCTCGGTCTCGGTTTCATGCTGGCGGCCTGGGTGCTGGCACCCAGGAACCCGGACTCGGAGAAGCTGTCGGCCTATGAGTGCGGCTTCAACGCCTTTGACGACGCGCGCATGAAGTTCGACGTCCGCTTCTATCTGGTGTCCATCCTGTTCATCATCTTCGACCTGGAAGTGGCCTTCCTGTTCCCCTGGGCCGTTTCGATGTTCGATCTGTCCCGTGAGGGTATGGTGTTCGCCTTCTGGTCGATGATGGTCTTCCTCGGCGTGCTCACTGTCGGCTTCATCTACGAATGGAAGAAGGGCGCGCTCGAATGGGAGTGACGACCAACAATGTCCCGCTGATCGGGGTTGGCAACCAGGGCGCTTCGCCCGTGGGGCCCGCGTCCTCGCGTCTGGCCGGGCCGATGAGCACGACCATGTTCAACACCGGCGCCCGCTCGTCGGTGGAAGGCTATGATCCGGCCATCCACGACAAATTCTTCGAGGCCGTGAACGCCGAGCTCGGGGAGCGGGGTTTCATCACCACCTCGCTGGACGATGTGATCAACTGGGCCCGCACTGGCTCCTTGATGTGGATGACGTTCGGTCTGGCCTGCTGTGCCGTTGAAATGATGCAGGCCTCGATGCCGCGCTTCGACATGGAGCGGTTCGGCATGGCCCCGCGCGCCAGCCCGCGGCAATCGGACCTGATGATCGTGGCCGGCACCCTGACCAACAAGATGGCCCCGGCCCTGCGCAAGGTCTACGACCAGATGCCGGACCCGCGTTACGTCCTGTCCATGGGTTCATGCGCCAACGGCGGCGGTTACTACCACTACAGCTACAGCGTCGTGCGCGGTTGCGACCGGATCGTACCGGTGGACGTCTATGTGCCCGGCTGCCCGCCAACGGCGGAGGCGCTGCTTTATGGCCTGCTGCAGTTGCAGAAGAAGATCCGCCGCACCGGGACGATCGACCGATGAACGCGCTCGCCCGTATTGCCGAAATGGAAACGGCCCTGACGCCGCTCGGGACCGAGATGGTCGCGGCGCTGGGGGTCGAGGCCCAGGTGGCCTTCGGTGAACTGACGCTGATCACCACCCGCGAAAACATCCTGGAGGTGCTGACGGCGCTGAAGGAGCGGTTTGGTTTCCACCAGTTGCTCGATCTCTGCGGCGTCGATTTCCCGGATCGCGAAGAGCGGTTCGAGGTTGTCTATCACCTGCTGTCGATGACCCGGAACGTGCGCGTTCGGGTGAAGCTCACGACCGACGAGGTCCAGCCCGTGCCCAGCGCCGTCGGGGTCTTCCCCTGCGCGGACTGGTTCGAGCGTGAGGCGTTCGACATGTACGGCATGCTGTTCTCGGGTCACCCCGACCTGCGCCGGCTGCTGACCGATTATGGCTTCCAGGGGCATCCGCTCCGCAAGGACTTCCCGATGACCGGGTATGTCGAAGTGCGTTACGACGAGGAGCAGAAGCGGGTTGTGTATGAACCCGTCAAACTGACCCAGGAGTTCCGGAACTTTGATTTCCTGTCGCCCTGGGAAGGCGCCGAATATCCGGCGACGATCCTGCCCGGCGACGAGAAGGCGGGATGATCCATGGCCTTGAATCGCACAGCCATCCGATCGGCCTCGTCATTCTTCCTGGTGACGTTTTCGACGGCGTTTCTGTTCACGCTCGGCGCACGCCTCACCGGCTGGTTTACCCGGGCCCCGGAAATTCCCGCGCAGCAACTTCAGACACTGGGCGTGGCCATCATGGTCGCGGTGGTCTGCCTGGCGGTCGGGGCTGGTATCCGTCGGCTGTCGGCCGGCGAGCTGCAAAGCGCGCTGCTGGGGGCCTCTGCCGTGCTGCTGTCGACGCCGCTGGCGCTGGCGGTGCTGACCGGCAACTGGGAACTTTCGACCGCCGCAGTCTCGGGCATGGGCGTCCTGACGCTGGCCCTGGGCTGGCTGGTGGCGTTGACCCGCAAGGCGCGATCGCACGACGAGGATTCCGCTGATGGCTGACGGCCACGCCCCTGCTACCCTGATCGGTGCCACCGACATCTTTGATGACGGCCTGACCGACCACGCCCGCGCGCTGGACGACAGGAAGTTCACGATCAATTTCGGCCCGCAACACCCGGCCGCGCACGGTGTGCTGCGTCTGGTGCTGGAGCTGGACGGCGAGCTGGTCACCCGGGTCGATCCGCATATCGGCCTGCTGCACCGCGGCACCGAGAAGCTGATGGAGGCCCGGACCTACCTCCAGAACGTGCCCTATCTGGACCGGCTCGACTATGTCGCGCCGATGAATCAGGAGCACGCCTTCTGTCTGGCCATCGAGAAGCTGCTCGGCGTCGATGTGCCTTACCGGGCCCAGCTGATCCGGGTGCTGTATTCCGAGATCGGACGCATCCTCTCGCACCTGCTGAACGTGACCACCCAGGCCATGGACGTCGGTGCCCTGACCCCGCCGCTGTGGGGCTTCGAGGAGCGCGAGAAGCTGATGGTCTTCTACGAGCGCGCCTCGGGAGCCCGTCTCCACGCCAACTATTTCCGGCCCGGCGGCGTCCACCAGGACCTGCCGATGGAACTGATCGACGATATCGGCCGCTGGTGCCGCGAGTTCCCCGCGGCCTTGAAGGACATCGAGTCCCTCGTCACCGAGAACCGGATCTTCAAGCAGCGTAACGTCGACATCGGCGTGGTGTCGAAGCAGCAGGCGCTGGACTGGGGCTTCACCGGCGTGATGCTGCGCGGCTCGGACATCGCCTGGGACCTGCGCAAGTCGCAGCCCTATGAATGCTATGCCGACCTGGAGTTCGACATTCCCGTCGGCAAGAACGGCGACTGCTGGGACCGCTACCTCTGCCGCATCGAAGAGATGAAGCAGTCGGTGCACATCATGGAGCAGTGCATCCACCTGCTGCGCAACTGTCCCGGCGAGCCGGTGATGGTCGAGGACAACAAGATCGTTCCGCCTCGGCGCGGTGAGATGAAGCGGTCGATGGAAGCCCTGATCCATCACTTCAAACTCTATACCGAGGGCTTCCGCACGCCGGAGGGCGAGGTCTATGCCTCGGTCGAGGCCCCCAAGGGCGAGTTCGGCATCTATCTGGTCTCGGACGGCACCAACAAACCCTATCGCGTCAAGATCTCGGCCCCGGGCTTCCGCTCGCTGCAGGCCATGGACTGGATGAACCGCGGCCACATGCTGGCGGACGTCTCGGCCATCCTGGGCTCGCTCGACATCGTTTTCGGAGAAGTGGACCGATGAGCGTTCGTCGTCTCGCCAAGGAACAGCCCGCATCGTTCGCCTTCTCGAAGGCGACCAAAGCCAAATGTGACTGGTGGATCGCCAAATATCCGGCGGACCGCCGTCAGTCGGCGGTGATCCCGATCCTGTGGCTGGTGCAGAAGCAGGAAGGCTGGGTCTCCGAGCCCGCGATCCGCGCCATCGCCGCGCTTCTGGGCATGCCCTACATCCGGGTGCTGGAGGTCGCGACCTTCTACACCATGTTCATGCTCGAGCCGGTCGGTTCGGCCGCCCTGATCCAAGTCTGCGGCACCACGCCCTGCATGCTGCGCGGTGCCGGTGACCTGATGGATGTCTGCAAGAAGAAGATCGGCCCCAAGGACACGCTGAGTGCCGACGGCCGCTTCACCTGGCAGGAAGTCGAATGCCTGGGGGCCTGCGCCAATGCGCCGATGGCCCAGATCAACGACTATTATTTCGAGGATCTGACCGCCGACAGCATGGCGAAGATCATCGACGACTTCGCCGCCGGCAAGAAGCCGAAGCCGGGCAGCCGCGTCGGCCGCACCAGTTCGGAGCCGGAAGGCGGGGCCCTGACCCTGACCGACGCCAAAATCTATGACGGCTCGGCGGCGAAGAAGATCAAGAAGCTGCCGAACAGCGATCCGGTGACGGCATGACGCGCCCGGATCTGTCAGACGCCGCCAAGGTTGCGCAGTACCGCGCCGAACTGAGGGCCGTCGGGCGCAACCAGCGCCTGGGCGGTTTCGCCCTGGTCATCGTCGGAGCGATCGCCGTCTGGGCTGCCGCTTCTGCCGGACCTGCCGGCCCGATGGTGCAGTGGGTTGGATATGCTGCGCTGGCGCTCGGCTGGGCCCTGATGCTGGCCGCCATCTTCCTGCGCACCCGCTATCACCGCCAACGCATGCGGGAGACGAACTGAACCATGGTCGGCATCCTCGAAGACAAGGACCGCATCTTCACCAACCTGTACGGCTTCCAGGACTGGACGCTGGAGGGGGCGAAGAAGCGCGGCGCGTGGAACGCGACCAAGGACATGCTCGACCTCGGGCGCGACTGGATCATCACCAACGTCAAGAACTCGGGCCTGCGCGGACGCGGCGGTGCGGGTTTCTCGACCGGTCTGAAGTGGTCCTTCATGCCCAAGGAGGTGAAGGACCGGCCGCACTATCTGGTCGTAAACGCCGACGAATCCGAACCCGGGACCTGCAAGGACCGGGAGATCATGCGCCACGATCCGCAGCTGCTGATCGAGGGCTGTCTGATCGCCAGCTTCGCGATGCAGGCCCATGCCTGTTACATCTATCTGCGCGGCGAATATGTGCTGGAACGCGAGCGCATGGAGGCGGCGGTCAAGCAGGCCTATGAGGCGAAGCTGATCGGCAAGAACAACGTCCACGGCTGGGATTTCGACGTCTACATCCACCACGGCGCAGGGGCCTATATCTGCGGTGAGGAGACGGCCCTGCTGGAGTCGCTGGAGGGCAAGAAGGGCCAGCCGCGTCTGAAGCCGCCGTTCCCGGCCGGTGCCGGTCTGTACGGCTGCCCGACCACAGTGAACAACGTCGAGTCGATCGCGGTGGTGGGCACCATCCTGCGTCGCGGTGCCGAGTGGTTCGCGGGCTTCGGCCGTCCGAACAACACCGGCACCAAGATCATGTCGATCAGCGGCCATGTGAACCGGCCGTGCAATGTCGAGGAGGCGATGTCGATCCCGCTGCGCCAGCTGCTGGAAGACCATTGCGGCGGCGTGCGCGGCGGCTGGGACAATCTGAAGGCCGTCATCCCGGGCGGCTCCTCGGTGCCACTGATCACGCGCGAGATGAGTGAAGTCGCGCTGATGGATTTCGACAGCCTGCGCGACATGCGCTCGGGCCTCGGAACGGCGGCCGTGATCGTCATGGACCAGTCGACCGACCTGGTCCGCGCCATCGCCCGCATCAGCTATTTCTACAAGCATGAGAGCTGCGGCCAGTGCACGCCGTGCCGCGAGGGCACGGGCTGGATGTGGCGCGTGCTGGAGCGGATGGCGATCGGTGAGGCCGATCCGTCCGAGATCGACCTGCTGCTGGAAGTCTCGACCCAGATCGAGGGGCACACTATCTGTGCCCTCGGTGACGCCGCCGCCTGGCCGGTGCAGGGCCTGATCCGCCACTTCCGGCACGAGATCGAGGAGCGCATCTCCTCCTACCGCAGCCGCCGCGCGAATTTCGCCGGCCATGCGATCGCTGCGGAGTAGGGATGCACGCTGCCGCCGTCATCGTCGTGACCGCTCTCGCCCTCGCCGCCTGTGGCGCCGAGGCGGACAAGGCTGCGTCGACGCCGGATGTTGTCGCCGGGCCTGAGGTTCCCGCCGTTGACGCTGGTTCTGCTGCCACCGTCGTTCTGAACGGGACAAGCCGACAGCAGGTCTGCGTTGCGGGTATGGCGGCGATTCACGGGCAGACCATCGACGCGGCCGGTGTCGAAGGCGAGACGGTCGGGGCGGTTCGCGTCGACGGTACCGACGGGAACATCATCTCTCTCTCTTGGCCGGCCCCGGTCGATGGCGGACGGCGCTACGCCGACTGCCGGATCGAGGGCGATGTGATTCAGTGGCGACCCACCCGCCCGGGTTCCGGCGAAGCCGCAGCCTGGATGAATGGGCCTGCCGACCCGGTGACCCGCTTCGCCTTCGAAGGTGACGAAATTCTCGTCACCCAGACATTCGATGACGGTACCAGGACGCAGACGACCTTGTCTGCACCGTCTGCGAGGGGGCAGGGCTGATGCGCGGCAAGGTCCTCACCTACGACGACTATACCGGCTCCGGCCTGATCAGCGGGGACGACGGTGTGCGTTACACCTTCACCCGGGGCGGCCTTATGGGCGGCGCGCGCGAGGCGTTCGCCGGTCAGCAGGTTGATTTCGAGATCGCCGACGGGGTCGCAACCAACATCTACATCATCAGCGGCGCGCCCCTGAACCTTTCCGGCGACAAGAACCGGATCGTGGCTGCCCTGCTGGCCTTTGTTCTCGGCGGGATCGGCATCCACAAATTCTATCTCGGCAAGACGACCGCCGGGGTGCTGATGCTGCTGGGCGGCACGATCGGATGGATCACGTTCGGCCTGGTTCCGGCGCTTGTGTATCTGATCGCTTTCATTGAATTCATCATCTACCTGCTCAAGACCGACGGCGACTTCCACCGCGACTATGTCGCGGGGAACAAGTCGTGGTTCTGATCCGGTTCGCTTAGAGAAACGCAGCGAATGCCCATCGCGAAAGTCAACGGCGTAGAGGTCGAGTTCGAGCCCGGTATGACCGTGCTCCAGGTCGCCGAGCGTGCCGGACAGGAGATTCCGCGCTTCTGCTACCATGAGCGGCTGTCGATCGCCGGCAACTGCCGCATGTGCCTTGTCGAAGTGAAGCCCGGGCCGCCGAAACCTCAGGCGTCGTGCGCCCTGCCGGCCGCCGAGGGCCAGGAGATCTTCACCGACACGCCGATGGTCAAGAAGGCCCGCGAAGGGGTGATGGAGTTCCTGCTCATCAACCACCCGCTGGACTGCCCGATCTGCGACCAGGGCGGTGAGTGCGACCTGCAGGACCAGGCCATGGGCTATGGCCGCGACGGCTCCCGCTATGCGGAGAACAAGCGCGCGGTCGAAGAAAAGAACATGGGTCCGACGGTCAAGACCTTCATGACCCGGTGCATCCAGTGCACCCGCTGCGTCCGCTTCATCACCGAGGTGGCCGGCGTGCCGGACATCGGCATGATCTCGCGCGGCGAGGACGCCGAGATCACCACCTATCTCGAGAAGAACATCGACAGCGAACTGTCGGGCAACGTCAACGACCTGTGCCCGGTTGGTGCCCTGACCCACCGGCCGTGGCAGTATCACTACCGCCCGTGGGAGCTGAAGAAGACCGAGACCATCGACGTCATGGACGCCCTGGGCTCGAACATCCGCGCCGACGCCAAGGGTGCCGAGGTGATGCGCATCCTGCCGCGGGTGAACGAGGGCATCAACGAGGAGTGGCTGTCCGACATCAGCCGCTACGCCGTCGACGGCCTGCAGCGCCAGCGACTGGACAAGCCTTATGTGCGCGAGAACGGCAAGCTGCGCGCCGCATCATGGGAAGAGGCACTCGGCGTCGTCGCGGCAAAGCTGACGGCGGCATCCGCAGGCCGGATCGGTGTCATCGCCGGCGACCTGCAGGACGCGGAATCGATGAAGGCGGGGCTGGACCTGTTCCGCGCGCTGGGCTCGGCCAATACCGACTGCCGCCAGGACGGGTCGGTGCTCGGGTACGGCGCGCGCGAGGGCTGGCTGTTCAACTCGGGTCTCGCAGGGATTGAGAACTCGGACGCCGTCCTGATCGTGGGTGCCAATCCGCGTACCGAGGCCCCGCTGCTGAACACCCGCCTGCGCAAGGCGTGGCTGACCGGCAAGACAGAGATCGGCCTGATCGGCGAGCAGGCGAACCTGACCTATGACTACAGCTGGCTCGGTGCCGGCTCAAAGACCCTGGCCAAGCTGCCGAAGGCGGCGATGGACTTCCTGTCGAAGGCGGAACGCCCGGCGATCATCGTGGGCTCGGGCGCGGTGTCGGGCCCGGACGGTGCGGCGGTGCTGCATGCCCTGGGCGCGCTGGCGAAGAAGGTCGGCGTGGTCACGGACAGCTGGAACGGGTTCAACGTGCTGCACAGCGCGGCCTCGCGTGTCGGCGGCCTCGACATGGGCTTTGTCCCGGGCGAGGGCGGTCTGACGGCGGCCCAGATGGCTGCCAAGGGCGCGCTGGACGTGCTGTTCCTGCTCGGTGCCGACGAGATCGATCTGTCGAAGTCGAAGGCCTTCCGCATCTATCTGGGCAGCCACGGCGACCGGGGTGCGCACGGTGCCGATGTGATCCTGCCCGGTGCGGCCTATACCGAAAAGGCGGGCCTGTACGTCAACACCGAGGGCCGGGTGCAGATGGCCGAACGGGTCGTCTTCCCCAAGGGGCAGGCGAAAGAGGACTGGGCCGTGTTGCGGGCCCTGTCGGCCATGGTCGGCCAGACCCTGCCTTATGACACGCTGGACGCCCTGCGCTCGAAACTGATGGCGGACCACCCGACCTTCGGGCGGATCGACTATCTGCCTTACCCTGCATCGTTCGACGTCGGATCGTTGGGCAAGAAGGGCGACCTCGGCGACACCGCCTTCGTGTCGGCGGTGCGCGACCCCTATCTGAACAATCCGATCACGCGCGCCAGCGTGACTATGGCCGAGCTGTCCGCCCAACGGATTGCCCCGGTCGCGATGGCGGCGGAGTAAGGCGCGATGGACTTCTGGACAACTCCTCTCGGCTGGACCCTCGCGACCGTCGGCGGCATCCTTCTAGTTACCGTCGGCATCCTGATTTCGCTGGCCTTCCTGCTGCTGGCCGACCGGAAGATCTGGGCCGGCGTGCAGATGCGCAAAGGGCCGAACGTCGTGGGCCCCTTCGGCCTGCTGCAGTCGTTCGCCGACTTCTTCAAATTCGTGCTCAAGGAAATCATTGTCCCGGCGGGCGCCGACAAGGTGGTCTTCCTGCTGGCGCCGCTGCTGACCTTTATCCTGGCCTTCATCGCCTGGGCGGCCATTCCGTTCGCGCCGGGCTGGGTCATCTCCGACCTGAACGTCGGCATCCTGTACATCTTCGCGATCAGCTCGCTGGGTGTGTACGGCATCATCATGGGCGGCTGGGCTTCGAACTCGAAATACCCGTTCCTCGGCTCACTGCGGTCTGCGGCACAGATGGTGTCCTATGAGGTCTCCATCGGTCTGGTGATCATCAACGTCATCCTGCTGGCCGGCTCGATGAACCTGACCTCGATCGTCACGCAGCAGCAGGGCATGTTCTGGAACTGGTACGCCTTCGGCGGCGGGGCAGGGACCTGGCCGTTGATCGCGGTGATGTTCCCGATGGCAATCATCTTCTTCGTTTCGGCCCTGGCCGAAACCAACCGTCCGCCATTCGATCTGCCCGAGGCCGAGTCCGAGCTCGTGGCCGGCTACCAGGTCGAATACAGCTCGACGCCGTACCTGCTCTTCATGATCGGCGAATACGCCAACATCGTCTTCATGTGCGCCATGATCACCCTGCTGTTCTTCGGCGGGTGGAACCCGGGTGTGCCACAGTATTGGCTGGACGGGCTGCCGGGCTGGCTGGAGCAGGGGATCTATCTGGTCACCTTCCTCGGCAAGACGGTCTTCTGGTTCTGTATGATCGCCCTCGTGAAGGCCTTTGTGCCCCGCTACCGCTACGACCAGCTGATGCGTCTGGGCTGGAAGATCTTCCTGCCCACCTCGCTTGTCTGTGTTGTCGTGGTCGCCGCCTGGCGTGTGTTCGCGGTGGGCTCATGACCCGGATCCTGACCCTCGTTCTGGCCGCCTCCACCCTGGGCGCCTGTACCGTCCCCACCTATGAGGCCGAACCGGTTTCGCCGCGCCAGTGGCAGGAACGCCAGGAACGGATTCAGCGCGAACAGGCCGAGCGAGCGCGGCTGTGTGCCATCACCAGACCAGAGGACCCGCGCAAGGACGAGCTTTGCCGCGGCGTTTCCGGAGCCAGCCAGTAATGTTCAACCGTCTTGTCCAGGCTGCAAAGGGTGCGCTTCTGATCGACGCCGTCGGCGCGATCGGCCTGTCACTCAAATACATGGCCCGCCCCAAGGCCACGGTGAACTATCCGTTCGAGCGCAATCCGCAATCGCCGCGCTTCCGGGGCGAGCATGCCCTTCGCCGCTACGCCAACGGTGAGGAACGCTGCATTGCCTGCAAGCTGTGCGAGGCCATCTGCCCGGCCCAGGCCATCACCATCGAGGCCGAGCCGCGCGCCGACGGCAGCCGCCGTACGACCCGCTACGACATCGACATGGTCAAATGCATCTATTGCGGCCTGTGTGCCGAGGCCTGCCCGGTCGATGCCATCGTCGAGGGCCCGAACTCGGAGTTCACGGTCGAGACGCGGGAAGAGCTGCTCTACGACAAGGACCGGCTGCTCGCCAACGGCGACCGCTGGGAACGACTGATCGCGAAGAATCTGGAACTCGACGCGCCTTACCGTTAAGGCGCAGACGCTGAACAGGACGGCGATTCCGAAGGGGATCGTCCTCCATAACCGAAAGGGGCCGAGGCCTCCGATGTTGCAAGGCATTGCCTTCTATCTGCTGGCCACGGTGGCCGTGCTGGGCGGCCTGATGGTCGTCACGGCGAAGAACCCCGTGCACAGCGTGCTGTGGCTGATCCTGGCCTTCTTCTCGTCAGCGGGGCTGTTCGTCCTGCTCGGGGCGGAGTTCCTCGCGATGCTGCTTGTCGTCGTCTATGTCGGTGCCGTCGCGGTGCTGTTCCTGTTCGTCGTCATGATGCTGGACGTCGACTTCGTGCGCCTGCGCGAGGGTTACGCCCGCTACCTGCCGCTGGCGGCCATTGTCGCGGGCATATTGCTGGCCGAGATGATCCTGATCTCGATGGCCGTGGTCAGCGGGGGAGCGGCCGCCGATGCGGGTGGACCGGTTGCGGCTACGGCGGAGATGTCGAACGTCGAGGCGATCGGACGGGTCCTGTATACGGACTATGTCTACATCTTCCAGGCGTCGGGGATCGTGCTGCTGATCGCCATGATCGGGGCCATCGTCCTGACCCTGCGCCACAAGCCCGGCATCAAGCGTCAGAATATCGCCCGTCAGGTCGGACGCGATGCGAAGAAGGCCATGGAGGTCAAGTCCGTGACCACCGGTGCCGGCGTTACCCCCGAGGATCTGGTCTGATGGACATCACCCTGCAGCACTATCTGGCGGTGGGCGCGATCCTGTTCACCATCGGCGTCTTCGGCATCTTCGTGAACCGCAAGAACGTCATCATCATCCTGATGTCGGTCGAGCTGATCCTGCTGGCCGTGAACATCAATTTCGTCGCCTTCTCGGCCTATCTCAATGACGTGCAGGGGCAGATCATGGCCATGTTCGTCCTGACCGTGGCTGCGGCCGAGGCCGCCATCGGCCTGGCCATTCTGGTGACCTTCTTCCGTAACCGCGGCGACATCGCGGTTGACGACGCCTCCGTGATGAAGGGCTGACCGTGGATCTCGCGCTACTCGTCACCCTCGGCGTCTTCGCGCCGCTGCTGGGCGCCCTCATCGTCGGCCTGAGCGGCCGGCGGCTCGGCGACCTGGTGTCCAAATCGATCACCACGGGCCTGCTGTTCTTCTCGTGCGCCGTGTCCTGGATCGTGTTCAGCCAATGGACCTGGGGCGGGCTCGAAGCCTTCACGGTCGAACTGTTCCCCTTCATCAACGTCGGCGATTTCCAGTCGGTCTGGTCAATCCGGATCGACGCCCTGTCGGCTGTCATGCTGGTCGTGGTGACCAGCGTTTCCTCGCTCGTGCACCTCTATTCCTGGGGGTATATGGCCGAGGATCCCGACAAGCCGCGCTTCTTCGCCTACCTGTCGCTCTTCACCTTCGCCATGTTGGCGCTGGTCACCGCCGCCGACTTCATGCAGCTGTTCTTCGGCTGGGAAGGGGTGGGGCTGGCGTCCTATCTGCTGATCGGCTTCTGGTACAAGAAGTCCACCGCCAGTGCTGCCGCCATCAAGGCCTTTGTGGTCAACCGGGTCGGCGACTTCGGCTTTGCCCTGGGCATCCTGACGGTGTTCTGGATGTTCGGCACCATTCAGTTCGACGAACTATTCCCGCTGATTTCCGCCAAGGCCGGAACGGGCTGGGTCTTCCTCGGCCACACCTGGTCGGCGCTCGACCTCGCCGGTGCCCTGCTGTTCGTCGGTGCCATGGGCAAGTCGGCGCAGTTCTTCCTGCACACCTGGCTGCCGGACGCCATGGAGGGCCCGACCCCGGTGTCGGCCCTGATCCACGCGGCGACCATGGTCACCGCCGGCGTCTACATGGTCTGCCTGCTGTCGCCGATCTATGAATACGCCCCGGTCGCCTCGGCCATCATTGCCCTGACCGGTGCGGTCACGGCCCTGTTCGCCGCCACCGTCGGCCTGGCCCAGAACGACATCAAACGGGTGATCGCCTATTCGACCTGTTCGCAGCTCGGCTACATGTTCTTCGCGGCGGGCGTCGGGGCCTACCAGGCCGCCATGTTCCACCTGTTCACCCACGCCTTCTTCAAGGCCCTGCTGTTCCTCGGTGCCGGCTCGGTGATCCACGGCATGCATCACGAGCAGGACATGCGGAAGATGGGCGGGCTGTGGAAGCTGTTGCCCGTCACCTATGCGGTGATGATGATCGGTACCCTCGCCATCACCGGTATCGGCATCCCTGGCGTCGGCGGCTTCGCCGGCTTCCATTCCAAGGACTCGGTCATTGAGAGCGCCTTCGCCTCGTTCACCAGCGGCCATTCTGCCATGGGGCTGTTCGCCTTCTTTGTCGGCCTGCTCGCCGCCGGCCTGACGGCCTACTACTCATGGCGTCTGGTGTTCATGACCTTCCACAACAAGCCGGTCTGGAAGGACGCGCATCACGAACATCATGCGCATGACGCCCACGCCGCCCACGCGCATCCGGAGACCCATTCGGAGCCTGCGGCAGACGACCATGCCCATGACGATCACGCCCACCACGGCCCGCTGAAGCCTCATGAGAGCCCACTGGTGATGCTGGTGCCGCTGCTCCTTCTGGCGGTCGGTGCGGTGGCTGCGGGCTTCGTCTTCTCACCCTGGTTCATCGGTGATCACGAGCATGATTTCTGGCGGGGGGCGATCTTCGTCGCCGAGGCCAACCACGTCCTGCACGAAAGCCACTACGTTCCGGTCTGGGTGAAATGGTCGCCGCTGATCCTGACCCTGATCGGCAGTTTCGCTGCCTTCTGGCTCTATGTGATGAAGGAAGGCATGGCGCGTCGGATGGCCGACCGGGGCGGCATCGTGCACGGCTTCCTCTACAACAAATGGTATTTCGACGAGCTGTATGACGTCGTGTTCGTGAAGGGCGCGCGGGCGGTCGGTGACCTGTTCTGGAAGGTCGGCGACGTGAAGATCATCGACGGCGGCGGGCCCAACGGCATGGCATGGCTGTCGCGGAAATTCGCGGGCGGCCTGGCCAGGTTCCAGTCCGGCTACGTCTATTTCTACGCCTTCGTGATGCTGCTCGGCCTCGCCGGCTTCCTCGCCTTCGCCATCTATACGTGGGGAGCCTGATCTTGCCCCAGATCCCCTTCATCCTCAGTGTCGTCACCTTCCTGCCGCTGGTCGGCGCGGGCCTGATCCTGCTGGCGCGGCTGTTCAACAAGGCCGGCGCAGACAGCGCTGCGCGCTGGATCGCCCTGCTGACCACGCTCGTAACCTTGGCCGTCTCGGTCGTGCTCGTCGCCAACTTCGATCCGTCCAGCGCGGCCTATCAGTTCGTCGAGCGCTACGTCTGGTTCGTGGGTGCCCAGTACCACATGGGCGTGGACGGGATTTCGATCCTGTTCGTGCTCCTGACGGCCTTCCTGATGCCGATCTGCATCCTGGCCAGCTGGACCACGATCAAGGACCGGGTGGTCGATTACATGATCGCCTTCCTGGTGCTGGAGACCCTGGTCATCGGGGTGTTCACCTCGCTGGACCTGTTCCTGTTCTACATGTTCTTCGAAGGCACCCTGGTGCCGATGTTCATCATCATCGGCGTGTGGGGTGGGGCGAACCGGATCTACGCCTCGTACAAATTCTTCCTCTACACCCTGCTGGGGTCCGTCCTGATGCTGCTGGCCATGCTTTGGATGGCGGCCGAGACCGGCACCACCAGCATTCCGGCGCTGAAGGAGTATGCCTTCAGTCCGACCGTTCAGCCGCTGTTGTGGCTGGCCTTCTTCGCCTCCTTTGCGGTCAAGATGCCGATGTGGCCGGTGCACACCTGGCTGCCTGATGCCCACGTCCAGGCCCCGACGGCCGGATCGGTCATTCTGGCCGGCATCCTGCTGAAGCTGGGCGGCTATGGCTTCCTGCTGTTCAACCTGCCCATGTTCCCGCAAGCGTCCGAGACCTTTGCCCCGCTGGTGTTCGCCCTGTCGGCCATCGCCATCGTCTACACCTCGCTGGTCGCCTTCCGGCAGACGGACATGAAGAAGCTGATCGCCTATTCGTCGGTCGCCCACATGGGCTTCGTGACCATGGGCATCTTCGCCGGCAATGATCAGGGCGTGCAGGGTGCCGTGTTTCAGATGCTGAGCCACGGCCTGATCTCGGGCGCGCTCTTCCTATGCGTCGGCGTTGTCTATGACCGCATGCATACCCGCGAGATCGCCCTGTATGGCGGGCTGACGGCACGGATGCCGTGGTTTGCGGCCATCTTCATGCTGTTCACCATGGCCAATGTCGGCCTGCCGGGCACCTCGGGCTTCATCGGCGAGATCCTGACCATGGTCGGCATCTATGAGGTCTCGACCTGGACGGCGCTGTTCGCGGCCTCCGGGGTCATCTTCTCGGCGGTCTATGCGCTGACGCTGTACCGCAACGTCATGTTCGGTGAGATCACCAATCCGGCCATGAAGGCGATCACCGATGTCGACAAGCGTGAACTGCTGATCTTCGCCCCGCTGATCATCGGCACCCTGTGGCTGGGTTTCCAGCCCGGCCTGGTGCTGGACTACACCGCCGCCTCGGTCGAGGCCCTGACGACCACCTATCGCGCCGCGATTGGCGGGTGAGACGATGATGCCAGATCTTGATTTCGCCCTGCGCCTGTCCGCCCCCGAGAGCACGCTCGCGGTCGGTGGGCTCGTGCTGCTGATGCTCGGTGCCTTCATGGGCGAGAAGAGCGCGCGCTTCATCTCCATCCTGTCGGTGGCCGTGCTGGTCGCGGCCACGGCTGTGACCGTCACCGGCCCGCTGGGCATGGCCTTCAACGGTGCCTATGTGGCCGATCCGCTGGCGGTCTATGGCAAGGCCCTGATCTTCCTGTCCAGCGCCGTGGCCATCGTGCTGGGGGACGGCTGGATGCGGCGGGCGAAGATCGCCCGGTTCGAATATCCGGTGCTGATCGTGCTGGCCTCGGCCGGCATGGGGATGATGGCGTCGTCGGGTGACCTGATCTCGCTCTATGTGGGCATCGAGCTGCACTCGCTGGCCCTCTATGTGCTGGCCGCCTACCACCGCGACGACCTCAAGGCGTCCGAGGCGGGCCTGAAGTATTTCGTGCTGGGGGCGCTGTCGTCCGGCCTTCTGCTGTACGGTGCGAGCCTGATCTACGGCTTCACCGGTTCGATGCGTTTCGACGAGATCGCCGCCTATGCCGCCGCCAATGAGTCGACCGGCCTGATCTTCGGTCTGGTGTTCCTGATCTGCGGCCTGGCCTTCAAGGTCTCGGCAGCGCCGTTCCATATGTGGACGCCGGACGTCTATGAGGGTGCGCCGACGCCGGTCGTGGCCCTGTTCGCTACTGCGCCGAAGGTGGCGGCCATGGTGCTGATCGCGCGGACGCTGGAAGGGGCCTTTGGCGGTTCGCATGACCAGTGGGCCCAGGTGTTGATCCTGATTTCGCTGATCTCCTTCGCCGTCGGGGCGTTCGGGGGTCTGGTGCAGAAAGACCTTCAGCGACTGCTGGCCTATTCGTCGATCGCCAACATCGGCTACGCCCTGCTGGGTATCGCGGCCGGGACCACGGCGGGCGTCCAGGCCATGCTGGTGTTCATGACCCTGTATGTGATCGACCAGTTCGGCTTCTTCGCCATCCTGCTGTCGCTGTCTCGCGGCGGAAAGCCGATCCGCAAGATCGCCGATCTGGCGGGCCTGCGGAAGGACAAGCCGGTGACGGCCATTGCGCTTACGGTGCTGTCGCTGTCGGTGCTGGGCATGCCCCCGCTGGCGGGTTTCTGGGCCAAATTCTATGTCTTCGGTGCGGCCGCCGAGGCCGGCTACTGGATGGTTGGTGCGGCGGGTCTGGTGGCCTCGGTCGTGGCCGGCTTCTACTATCTGCGCATCATCAAACTGATGTGGTTCGATCCGACGCCCGAGGGCGTGGGGCCGACGGATGCGTCGCCGGTCGAGGCGAAGACCATCGCCTGGGCTTCGGCCGCCTTCTCCTTCCCGCTGGTGATCGTCGCCATCGGCTGGATCGACCATTTCGCCGGCATTGCCGCGACCGGCTTCGGAGCCGGGTAGGGGCGGATGCCCGCCGCGCCGATCCTGCTGCTCGATCAGACCGACTCGACCAATGCGGAGGCTCGTCGGCGCGCGGACGCTGGCGAGAGCGGCCCGCTGTGGATCGTCGCGCGTCGCCAGACCGAGGGCCGGGGACGGCGGGGGCGGCAATGGGAAAGCCAGGACGGCAACCTGTTTTCCACCCTGCTGCAGATAACCCGAAAGTCGCCCGCAGAGGCAGCACAGGTCACGTTTGTCGCGGCGCTCGCCATCGCGGATTTGCTGGACGCCTTTGCGCCGGCATCGCTGGTGACGATCAAATGGCCCAATGATGTGATGCTGGCGGGCCAGAAGGCCTCGGGCGTTCTGGTCGAGTCCGGTGCGCATGACAGCGGCGGCCTGTGGCTGGCGGTCGGCATCGGGGTCAATCTGGCCCATGCGCCGGAAGGTACCGAGCGGCCCGCGACCGCTGTGGCGCATCATTTGCGCGGGGACGTCACGGCACCGCCGAGCGTCGAGGCCGCCGCAGCGAAATTGGCTGAAGCGTTCGACGTCTGGATGACGCGCTGGGAGACGCTGGGGTTCGAGCCGATCCTCGACGCCTGGCGGGCGCGGACGGCCGGGCTGGAGGGTCCCGCGGTGGCGCGGCTGGGTCGCGAGACGGTCGAGGGTCGGGCCGAGGGCGTTGCGCCCGATGGCGCACTGAAATTGAGGCTGGCGGACGGTAGCCTGCGGCTGATTTCCGCCGGCGACGTCTTCTTCGGGGAGGCCGCGTAATGCTTCTGGCGATCGAGCAGGGCAATACCAACACACTGTTCGCAGTGCATGACGGTGGCGACTGGATCGCCCAGTGGCGCACCGCAACCGAGAGCAGCCGAACGGCCGACGAATATGCTGTCTGGCTGAGCCAGTTGCTGGCCATGCGCGGCCTGTCGATCAGCCAGCTGGACGGCTGCATCATCTCCAGTGTGGTGCCTCAGTCGATCTTCAACCTGCGCAACCTCTCGCGCCGGTATCTGGCGGTCGAACCGCTGGTCATCGGCGACAACGTCGACCTCGGTATGACGGCCCGGATCGCCAAGCCGAGCGAGGCGGGAGCCGACCGGCTGGTCAACGCCATCGGGGCGCATCTGGTCTATCCGGGCGACCTGATCGTCATCGACAGCGGCACTGCCACCACCTTTGATGTCATTGCCGCAGACGGGGCCTTCGAGGGCGGTGCCATCGCCCCGGGCATCAATCTCAGCCTTCAGGCCCTGCATGAGGCTGCAGCCATGCTGCCGCGCATAGCGATCCAGCGGCCCGACCGGGTGATCGGCAAGGACACCGTCACCAACATGCAGTCCGGCGTCTTCTGGGGCTATGTCGCCCTGATCGAAGGCATGGTCGCGCGCATCAAGGCGGAGTGGGGCAAGCCCATGACCGTGATTGGAACGGGCGGCGTGGCCAGCCTGTTTGAAGGCGCAACGCAATCAATCGACCGGTTCGATCCGGACCTGACTATCCGCGGCCTCCTGGAAATCTGGCGGCGGAACACCCTCTAAAGGACCTATGAAAAAGAAAACCAGTGACGAGCTCGTCTTCCTGCCGCTGGGCGGGTCCGGCGAGATCGGGATGAATTTGAATCTCTACGGTTACGGGCCGGAGGCGAACCGCGAGTGGATCGTGGTCGACGTCGGGGTGACCTTCGGCGACCTTTCGACACCCGGCGTCGATGTGATTGTGCCGGATCCCGCCTTCCTCGAGGGCGAGACCATCCGGGGCATCGTCCTGACTCATGCCCATGAGGACCATATCGGCGCACTCGGCTGGTTGTGGTCGCGCATGAAGGCTCCGCTGTACGCCACGCCGTTCACAGCCTTCCTGATCCGCGAGAAGCTGCGCGAGGCCGGCATTCTGGATCAGGTCAAGCTGATCGAGGTGCCGCTGGGCGGTACCATCGACCTGGGCCCGTTCCAGGTGACCATGGTCACCATGACCCATTCGATCGCCGAGCCGAACGGCCTGGCGATCAGGACGCCGCTGGGCACGGTGCTGCACACCGGCGACTGGAAGATCGACGACGATCCCATCATCGGTCAGGTCACCGACTCTGCCGCCATCAGCCGCCTCGGTGACGAAGGCGTGCTGGCGATGGTTTGCGACTCCACCAATGTCTTCGTCGAGGGTTCGGCGGGGTCGGAAGGCGGCGTCCGCAATGCCCTGATCGAGCTTATCGGCGGGCTGAAGGGCCGGGTCGCGGTCGGGTGCTTCGCCTCGAACGTCGCGCGCATGGACAGCGTGATCCGGGCGGCGGAGAAGGCCGGACGGCGCGTGTCGCTGGCAGGCCGGTCGATGCACCGCATCACCTCGGCGGCCAAGCATGTCGGCATGCTGAGCGACGTCAAGCCGTTCCTGTCCGATGAGGAGGCCCGCGTCTGGCCGGCCGACCAGATCCTGTATCTGTGCACCGGCAGCCAGGGCGAGGCGCGCGCGGCCCTGTCGCGCGTGGCCGAGGGCACCCACCCCTACATAAAGCTCAGCAAGGGCGATCACTGCATCTTCTCGTCGCGGGTCATCCCCGGCAACGAGCTGTCGATTGGCCGGCTGCAGGACAAGCTCGCCGACCGAGGGGTGCGGCTCTACACCGAGCGCGACCACCCCGGCATCCACGTCTCCGGCCACCCCTGCCGCGAGGAACTGCGCCAGATGTACGCCTGGGCGCGGCCGAAGATCGCGGTGCCGACCCACGGCATGCGTCGCCACCTGGCGGAGCACGCCAATCTGGCGAAGGACGTCGGGGTCTCCGAGACGGTAACGCCGCGTAACGGCGACATGGTGCGTCTGGCTCCCGGGCCCGCCGCGATCATCGACGAGGTCCCCAACGGCCGACTCTATGTCGACGGCGGCCGTCTGGTCACCGAACAGGGCGAGGCCCTGCACGAGCGGCGGCATGCCTCAACCAACGGTGTGCTGATCGTCAGCTTCGCCATGGACAGGCGCGGCAAGATCGTCAGCGATATCGACGTGCGCGCGATCGGCCTGCCGGGCGACGCGGAATCCCCGCTGGGGGATGCTCTCGATGATCTCGCGGAGCGTGCCGAGGCGGCGGTGATGAAGCTGAAGGGCGCGGCCCTCGAGGACGAGATGGTCATCGAACAGGCCGTGTCGCGCGCGCTCAAGAAGGCCAGCCAGCAGATCTGGGATCGGCGGCCTATCGTCGAGACCATCATTCTGAGGCTTTGAAGCCGGGGGGCGGCTTCGTCTATAAGGAGCCGAATCCGCGCCTGCCGCCCCAAGGACCACCCATGCCCGACGCCCCGCCCGAGTTCCTGTACAAACGCGTCCTGCTGAAGGTGTCGGGTGAGGTGCTGATGGGCGACCAGGCCTATGGCATCGATATGAAGACCGTCGCCGGTGTGGCCCAGGCCGTGGCCGATGTGGCGCGCGAGGGCATCGAGATCTGTCTGGTTATCGGCGGCGGCAACATCTTCCGCGGACTGAGCAAGGCGGCCGGCGACATGGAGCGGGCCACGGCCGACTACATGGGCATGCTCGCAACCGTCATGAATGCGCTCGCGATGCAGTCCGCCCTGGAGAAGATCGGCGTCCAGACCCGGGTTCAGAGCGCCCTGACCATGAACGCCGTCGCCGAGCCCTATGTCCGGCGCCGGGCGCTGCGTCATCTTGAAAAGGGCCGGGTGGTGATCTTTGCGGCGGGCGTCGGCGCGCCGTTCTTCACGACCGACTCGGGCGCCGCGCTGCGGGCCGCCGAGATGGGCTGCGACGCCCTGCTGAAGGGCACCAGCGTTGATGGCGTCTACACGGCTGACCCCAAGAAGGACGCCAGTGCCACGCGCTACGAGACCCTGACCTACCATGATGTGCTGGCCAAGGACCTGAAGGTCATGGACGCCTCGGCCATCGCCCTGATGCGTGACTCGGGCATTCCAATCGTGGTCTTCTCGATCCGCGAGGACAATTCGCTGCGCCGGACGCTGACGGGGGAGGGGACCTTTACGGTCATCTCGTCCAAAAAAGCCGCCTGAGCCGCCAAAGACAAGAAAACGCGAGAGAAACGACCATGGCCAAGCCCGATCTGAAGACCTACCGCGAGCGTATGGACAAGTCCGTGTCCGCCCTGAAGGAGGAGTTCAACGGCCTGCGCACCGGCCGCGCCAACGTGGGCCTGCTGGATCCCGTGCAGGTCCAGGCCTACGGCTCCAACGCCCCGTTGAACTCCGTGGCCGCCATCAGCGTGCCCGAACCGCGGATGATCTCGGTCAGTGTCTGGGACAAGTCGATGGTCGGTCCGGTCGAGAAGGCCATCCGCGCCGCCGGCCTCGGCCTCAATCCGATCGTCGATGGCCAGACCCTGCGTATTCCTGTGCCGCCTCTGACCGAGGAGCGCCGCAAGGATCTGGCCAAGCTGGCCGGGAAATACACCGAGCAGCAGAAGATCGCCGTCCGTAACGTTCGCCGCGATGCCAATGAGGATCTCAAGAAGGCCGAGAAAGCCGGTGAGATCAGCCAGGACGAGCAGAAGAAGATGGAAACCGAGGTCCAGAAGGACACCGACGCCGCCATCAAGCGCATCGACGAGGCCTTGAGGGCCAAGGAAGTTGAGATCATGCAGGTTTGACGGCGCGATTTGCCGTAGGATACGCCTCGCATGCCCACCGCACCGCTTCACACCGCGCCGACTGACGGAGTTCGCCCCGGCGATCCGAAGCATGTTGCCCTGATCATGGATGGTAATGGGCGTTGGGCGGAGGCCCGCGGGGTGCCACGTGCCATGGGTCACCGCGAGGGTGTGCAGGCGTTGAAGCGTACGGTTGAGGCCGCGCCCCGGTTCGGCATCCGCTGCCTGACGGTGTTCGGCTTCTCGACCGAGAACTGGAGCCGACCGGCCGATGAGGTGTCAGACCTGATGGGCCTTGTCCGTTCCTACGTCACCAGCGATCTGAAGCGGCTGGAGCGGGCAGGGGTCCGGGTTCGGGTGCTGGGCCGGCGCTCAGGCCTTCCGGCCGACATCGTGGCAATCATCGAACGCGCCGAGTCAACCACGGCGCACAATGAGAAATTCCTGCTGCAGGTCGCCTTCAACTACGGGGGTCGGGCCGACATCGTCGATGCCGCCCAACGCCATGCCGACGCTGTTCTGGCCGGCCGGGCGACCGGGCCGCTGGATGAGGAGACCCTGGGGCTGGGCCTGTCGACCGCCGGTGCGCCGCCGGTCGATGTGATCGTACGCACCTCCGGCGAGCAGCGGTTGTCGAACTTCCTGCTATGGGAAGCCGCCTACGCCGAACTGGTCTACCAGAACGTGCTCTGGCCAGACTACGGGGCCGAGGGGCTGGCGGATGTGATTGAACAGTACCGCAACCGGGACCGCCGCTTCGGCGGCCGGGCCGTGCCAGCCGAGGCCGCTGTGCCCGCTCTTGCGGCAGGCTGATGGCGGTCAGGGCGCAAGACATAGGCCTCAGGGCTGCATCTGCCGTCGTGCTGGCACCCGCGGCGGTCCTGGCCATCTGGGCCGGTGGCCTTTGGTTTCTCGCCCTGATGCTGCTGGCCAGCGCCCTGCTGGCCATCGAGTGGGCCATGATGAGCGCGGCGCGGGCCTGGCGGGTAATGGCCGGGGCGGTGGCCTTTGGCCTCGTCGCCGGCGTGGTCGCGGCCTACGCCGGACAGCTGTCGCTGGCGCTCGTGATGCTCGTGTTCGGTGCAGTGGCGGCTGGCCTGTTCGCGCGGAATCGCGGGCAGGAGGCCCTGGATGCGGCCTATGGCGTGCTCTATCTCGGCTGGCCCGCCGTGCTCCTGATCTGGCTGCGTGACGGCGACACAGCGAGCGGCCTTGCCTGGACCGTATCTGCTTTCGCCATCGCCTGGGCCTCGGACATCATGGCCTACCTGGTCGGTAGCCTGGTCGGCGGACCGAAGCTGTGGCCGAGTTTCTCGCCCAACAAGACCTGGTCCGGCTTCATCGGGGGACTCTTCGCCGGCACGCTCGCCGGTGCCGCCCTGGGGACGTTTCTCGACATGGGCATTGGCGCATACTGGGGCGCGGCCCTCGGTCTTGCAGCCGCCCTGGCCACCATGGCCGGTGATCTCTGGGAGTCGGCGCTCAAGCGGCGCTATGGCGTCAAGGATGCCGGTAAGCTGATCCCCGGTCATGGCGGCTTGCTGGACCGGGTGGATGGCCTGATGTTCGCCGTTGTGGTGGTGGCCTGCGGGCGGCTGATCGTCGGGATGACGGGCGGGGCCGCATGATCCGGCGGCGGGTGACGGTGCTGGGTTCGACCGGCTCGGTCGGGTGTTCGACGCTGGACCTGATGGACCAGGCCGAGCGCGCCGGGACCGGTGTGTTCGAGGTCGAGGCCCTGACCGGCGGTGGAAGTATCGCGCGTCTGGCTGAACAGGCACGGCGCTGGAAGCCGAAGGTGGCGGTCACGGCCGACCCGACCCGTCTGAACGAACTCCGTGAGGCGCTGGCGGGCACGGACATTGAGATCGCCGCCGGGGATCAGGCGGTGATCGAGGCCGCAGCCCGGCCTGCTGACTGGATCATGGCCGCCATTGTCGGGGCTGCGGGGCTACGTTCGGCCTGGGCCGCAGCGGCTACCGGCGCGACGCTCGCCCTCGCCAACAAGGAGAGCCTGGTTTGCTGTGGCCCGGCCCTGATCGAGCGTGTCAGGCGGTCCGGAGGACGGTTGCTGCCGGTCGATTCCGAACACTCCGCCATCCATCAGGTCTTCCCCCATCACGCGCCGGAGCAGGTCGCCAGGCTGGTCCTGACGGCTTCAGGCGGGCCATTTCGCACCACGCCGCGCGAGGCACTCAAGTCGATCACGCCGGAGCAGGCGGTCGCCCACCCGAACTGGAGCATGGGGGCGAAGATCTCCGTCGACAGCGCCACCATGGCCAACAAGGGGCTGGAGGCCATCGAGGCGGCCTATCTGTTCGACATGCCGGCAGAGCGGATCGGCGTGGTGGTGCATCCTGAATCCATCATCCACAGCCTGGTGGAGTATGTCGACGGCTCGACCCTGGCCCAGATGGGGCCGCCGGACATGAAGACGCCGATCGCCTACGCCCTGGCATGGCCCGACCGGATCGTCTGGAATGCGCCGCGGCTGGACCTCGCCACCCTTGGTCAACTGACGTTTGAGGCCCCTGACGACGAGCACTTCCCGGCCCTGGGACTCGCGCGACAGGCGTTAATGGCGGGCGGCGCAGCCCCCATCGTGTTCAATGCTGCCAACGAGGTTGCGGCTCTGGCCTTTCTTGACCGTCGACTGGGCTTTCTCAATATTGCCGCAGTCGTCGCCGACACCTTGTCGCGCGTGACGGCCCCGGGAGTGGATTCCGGTTCCGACAGCGCTTGCGAGGCGGCTCTTGCCGTGGACGAGCAGGCGCGGCGGATGGCGGAATCAATCATCCGCGGCATCGCGGCGGCAGCCTGAGTGGCGGAGGTACCGAGAACGGCATGATGGGCTTACTCGGTCAGGTACTGATCTCGATCACTGCATTCCTGGTGGTGCTGACTTTCATCGTCACCATCCATGAGCTCGGCCATTTTCTGGTCGCGCGCGCCTTCCGCGTGAAGATCGACCGGTTCTCTGTCGGCTTCGGCAAGACCATTGTCGCGCGGACCGACAAACAGGGGACCGAGTGGCGGCTGGCCTGGCTGCCGCTGGGCGGTTACGTCAAGTTTTCGGGCGATCTGGACGCTTCCAGCGTGCCGGACCAGGCCGGACTGGCGGAGCTTCGGCAGCGTTTGATCACCGAACACGGCGCGGGTGCCGAGCGCGACTATTTCCATTTCAAGCCGATCTGGCAGCGGGCCCTGATCGTCGCCGCCGGGCCGGCGGCCAATTTCCTGCTGGCTGCCGTCCTGTTCACGGTCCTGTTCAGCATTGTGGGTGAGCGGATCGCGGCACCGCGCGTGGTCATGGTCGATGCCGGCAGCCCGGCGGCCGAGGCAGGGTTCCAGCCTCTCGACCTGATTGTCGCCATCAACGGCCGCCCGGTGCAGGAGGGGCAGGAGGTGACCCGGTCTGTAATCATGAGCGCCGGCGACCCGTTACGCTTCACCGTGGACCGTGCAGGACGTCAGGTGGTTCTGGTCGCCACGCCCCAACGGCAGTTGGAAGACGATGAACTTGCCGGTCGCGTGCGCATCGCCCGGATCGGCCTGAAACTCGGTGCCCTGCCGCAGGACTACAGCGTTCGCTCCCTCAATCCGTTCGAAGCGGCAGGCAAGGGCGTCGAAACGATCGGAACCACTGTCGGAATGACTGCGACCTACCTCGGGCGCATCTTCAGCGGCAAGGAATCCGGTGACCTGTTGAACGGTCCCCTCGGAATTGCGAAGGCCGCGGGCGGGGTCACCCGTCAGGCGGTGGAAGCGAATCCGGACCCCGGCTACATGGCGGCGAACCTCGCCCTGACGTTTCTTCAGTTCGCCGCCATAGTTTCGATCGGAATTGGCATTGTTAATCTGCTGCCGATTCCGGTTCTCGATGGGGGACATCTGCTGTTCTACGCCTATGAAGCTGTGGCCCGCAGGCCAGTCCCCGCGCGCGTTCAGGAGGTCAGCTATCGTGTCGGTCTTGCTTTGCTGGCGGGATTGATGTTGTTCGCGACCTGGAACGACCTGCAGAAGCTGAGCCTGTTCAAATTCCTCGGCGGGCTCGCATGACGAGCCGACGCCAGCCCCCGATGGTTTCCCGTATGATCCGACAAGATGCGTCTGCCCTTCGTTTCGCCAGGGCCTTGAGCCCCAGCCTGCTGGCCCTTGCCGCCGCTGCGGGGATGGCCGGCCAGGCCATGGCCCAGAGCCCGGCACCGGCTGCACCGGTGATCCAGCCTGCTCCTGCGCAGGTCGGGCCTCCCGCTGCAGCCCAGGCGGCTCCGGTTCAGGACCAGCGCGTCACGATCAATCGTATCCTTGTGCGCGGCAACCAGCGGATCGACCAGACCACGGTCCTGTCCTATTTGCCGATCCAGCCGGGCGATACGGTCGACGCGGCGGTTCTGGACGTCGCTGTGCGTACCCTGACCCGGACCCAGCTTTTCGCCGACGTCCAGCTGGGCGTTCAGCCTAACGGCGACCTTGTGGTCGAGATCGTCGAGAACCCGATCATCAACCAGGTGGTGTTCGAGGGGAACGGCGCGGTCAGCGAGGACAAATTGCGCGAGGAAGTCACGCTGAGGCCGCGTGGCATCTATACCCGTGCCCGGATCCAGGAAGACGTCGGCAAGATCGTCGAGCTCTACCGCCTGTCGGGCCGAATCTCGGCCACCGTCACGCCCAAGATCGTCCAACTCGACCAGAACCGCGTCGATGTGGTGTTCGAGATCAACGAGGGTCCAGAGACCGGCGTGCGGTCGATCACCTTCCTCGGCAACAGCGCCTATTCGGACAGCGAACTGCGCGAGGTCATGGTGACGCAGGAGTCGGCCTGGTACCGCCTGTTCACGACCAACGACAACTACGACCCAAACCGTCTGGATTACGACCGGGAGCAACTGCGGAAATTCTATACCAACCGCGGCTACTACGACTTCCGGGTCCTGTCGGCGATTTCGGAACTGGCACCGGACGACAGCGCCTTCGGTATCACCCTGACCGTGGATGAAGGCGACCGCTACAATTTCGGCACGGTCGATGTCGTGACCGAGAACGACCGCCTGAACCCCGACTTCCTCAAGCTGCTGCTGCCGATCAGTACGGGTGACCTGTACGAGAGCGACAAGATCGAATCCGCGGTCGACGCCCTGACGTTCGCGGCTGGTTCGGCAGGCTATGCCTTCGTCGAGATCGAACCGTCCTATCGTGCCAATGCCGAGACCGACACCGTCGACGTTACGTTCAACGTGAAGGAAGGCCAGCGGGTCTACGTCGACCGTATCAACGTCATCGGCAACACCCGCACCCTGGACAATGTCGTCCGGCGCGAAATCATGCTGACCGAGGGCGACGCCTTCAACCGCACCCTCCTGGAGCGCTCGCGCAACAATCTGCGGGCCCTGGGCTTCTTCAAGGACGTCACCGTGGAGGAGGCTCGCGGCACGGCGGCCGACCGGTCCGTGGTCAATGTCACGGTCACGGAACAGCCGACCGGCGAACTGTCGGTCGGTGCCGGCTTCAGTTCGGTCGATTCCTTCGTGGTCAACCTCGGCATCACCGAGCGCAATTTCCGCGGCCGGGGCCAGAACGTCGTGGCGCGGGTCGAATGGGGCTCGCTGCGCCAGCAGATCGACTTCCGCTTCACCGAGCCCAAATTCCTCGGCCGGGATCTGCGCGCAGGCTTTGACGCCTTCCACTCGCGGTACGACCTCAGCGAATTCTCCTCATATGACTACCGCTCGACCGGTGGCGGACTGCGCCTGTCCTATCCGCTGAACGGCTACACCCTGCTCAGCACACGCTACTTCCTGAAGAGCGATGAGATCATCGTACCGCAGGGCTATTGCAATGGCGGCGGCGGGGCCAACGCCCTGTGCGACCAGGTCGGCTCGTTCCTGAACTCCTCCGCCGGCTATACGCTGATGGTCGATCGCCGGAACGACCCGGTGCGGCCTACCCGCGGTTGGACCGGCACCTTGCGTCAGGACTTTGCCGGCATTGGCGGCGATGTGAACTACATCAAGACCGAGGCGGACATTTCATCCTACTGGGGCTTCAGCCCGGACTGGATCGTCACGGCCACAGCCTCGGTGGGCTATATCGCCGGCTGGGGTGGCGATCCGATCCGGATCAATGACCGCTTCTTCAAGGGCGGCAACAGCTTCCGCGGCTTCGAGACCGCGGGCATCGGTCCCCGTGACCTGACGCCGGGCACCAACAACGACGCCCTGGGTGGCAATTTCTACGCCATCGGTACGCTGGAGATGACCGTCCCCAACGGCCTGCCCGAAGAGTACGGCATCCGCACTTCGGTGTTCGCCGACGTCGGCACCCTTGGCGTCCTCGATGACCGCTACCTGACCACGCCCACCGGCCTGCCGAATGCCAATATCGTCGACGAACTCGCCCTGCGGGCCTCGGCCGGTGTCAGCATTCACTGGCGCTCGCCGATGGGCCCCATCCGCTTCGACCTGAGCCAGATCATCGGCCAGCAAGAGTACGACAAAACAGAAACGTTCCGCTTCTCGACCTCCACCCAGTTCTAGCGCGGGCGATTTTTCCGCATCAAAGGTTCACGATGAAACTGTTCGCAATTGGCGCTCTCGCCCTCGCGTCACTGGCTGCCGGCTCTGCCGCCGCCCAGGCCCCGACCAATCCGGGCCCGGTCCTGCCCGGCATCTGCGTTTTCCACAACGACCGCCTGCTGGCCCAGTCGACGGCCGGTCAGTCCATCCAGGCCGGCATGCAGCGGCTGGTCACCGAGGTCCAGGGCGAACTCGCCCCCTATGGTGCCAGTCTCCAGACCGAGGCCCAGGCCCTGCAGCAGGGCGGACAGGCGGCTGACCCGGACGGCTCGCGCATGCGCGCCTGGCAGGCCCGTGCCCAGGAGGCCGAGCAACTGCAGCAGCGTCGCCAGGCCGAGCTTCAATACACCCAGCAGGTGCAGCTCCGCACGGTCGCCCAGTCGGCCGACCCGATCCTGACCGCCGTTTATCAGGAGCGTGGCTGCGGCCTGCTGCTGGATCGCTCGGCTGTCTATATCGTCAATCCGGCCATGGATGTGACCGATCTCGTCATCCAGCGTCTGAACGTCAGCCTGCCTTCGGTTTCCTTCAACCGTCTCGAAGTGCCGGCCCAACTGCAGCAGTAAGGCCGTCATGCCCGATCCGCGTTTTTTCGACAGCCTGCCCGCGCTGAGCGTGGCGGAGCTGGCCGGGCGGATCGGGGGCGAGGTCCTGCGAGGCGGAGACCGACAGGTCTCCGCCGTTGCACCGCTCGGGTCCGCCGGGTCGACGGACGTCGCCTTTCTGGGTGACCGCAAATTCCTTGCCGCCCTCGCTCAGACCCGCGCCGGCTGCGTGATCCTTCCTTCTGCTGCGGTCGACAGTGCGCCGGCAGATGCCGCCGTGATCGTCACGGACCAGCCCCAGGCGGCCTGGGCGATTGCCTCCGGCGCCTTCCACCGTGCGATTCCGCTGTCTGAGTCCGATCGCAACGCGGCCGCCGAGGACGACACCGTCGTATTCGAGCCCGGCGTGGTGGTTGGCCCCGGTGCCCGCATCGGCCGGGGCACGCGCATCGGTGCCAACAGTGTCATCGGTCCCGGTGTCCAGATCGGGCGGGACTGCGTCATCGGCTACAATGTCAGCGTCGGATTTGCCCTGATCGGCGACCGCGTGAGCCTGTTCGCCGGGGTGCGGATCGGCGAGGCCGGCTTCGGGGCGGCGCGGTCGAAAACAGGTCCTGTCGATGTGCCCCAGCTTGGCCGGGTTATCCTTCAGGACGGCGTCACGGTCGGTGCCAATTCCTGCATTGACCGCGGTGCCTATGACGACACCGTCGTCGGCGAGAATACCAAGATCGATAATCTGGTGATGATCGCCCACAACTGCGTCATCGGTCGCAACTGTCTGATGGCTGCCTTTACCGGGATTTCGGGGTCCTGCACCGTGGGTGACAACGTCATCTTCGGTGGCCAGGCGGGAATCGGCGATCACATCCACATCGGCGAGGGGGCCCGCGTCGCAGGCGGAGCCGGTGTGCTGGCCGATATTCCGGCGGGAGAGACCTGGTCGGGCTATCCGGCCAAACCGATCCGACAGTCCTTGCGCGAAGCCGTCTGGCTCGCCAAACAGGCGTCACCCAAGGGGCGCGTCTGACGCGCATGGCGAGGAAGACCGAAGGATGAGCGACGACGGCAAGATCGATTATGCCGAGGTGATGCGCAGGCTGCCGCACCGCTATCCCTTCCTGCTGGTCGACAAGGCCGAGGATTTCGTCGCCAACACCTCGATCACCGGGATCAAGAACGTCACGCACAACGAGCCCTATTTCCCCGGCCATTTTCCGATCGATCCGGTCATGCCCGGGGTGATGATCATCGAGGCCATGGCCCAGACGGGGGCCCTGCTGATGTCCAAATCCATGGACGTTCAGGTGGAGGGCAAGGTGATCATGTTCATGTCCATTGACGGCGTCCGGTTCCGCAAGCCGGCCCGACCGGGTGACCAGCTGCGGATGCAGGTGGTGGTCACCAAGGTCCGGGGCGACATCTTCAAATTTCGGGGTGAGACATTCATCGACGGAAAACTGGCGTCCGAGGCTGAGTTTGCCGCCATGATGGTCACTGTCGACCCGTCGGCTGCATCATGAGCCGTATCCACCCGACAGCCATGGTCGACAGCGGCGCTGTTCTGGCCGACGGGGTCGAGATCGGCCCCTGGTCAGTGGTCGGGCCAGGGGTGGTGCTCGGCGAGGATGTGCGTCTGCTCAGCCATGTCGTGGTACAGCAGGATACTGTTGTCGGTGCCCGGACGGCGATCCATCCGTTCTGCGTCATCGGCGGGGATCCGCAGCACGGCGGCTACAAGGGTGAGCCGGTGCGGCTCGAGATCGGCGAGGACTGCCTCGTCCGGGAGCACAGCACGTTCAACCGCGGGACCCCTGTCGGCGGCGGCCTGACCCGGATCGGCAAGGGCTGCCTGTTCATGACCGGTGCCCACGTCGGTCATGATGCGATCGTCGGCAACCATGTCACCTTCGCCAACCAAGCGACGCTGGGCGGTCATACGGAGGTCGGCGACCGGGTCTTCCTCGGCGGTCTTGCGGCGGTTCATCAGTTCGGCCGGGTCGGGCAGGGTGCGATCATCGGCGGGTTGGCGGCGGTCACCCGTGACGTCATTCCCTATGGCTCCGCCTGGGGAAACCACGCACAGCTGCACGGCCTGAATCTGATCGGACTGAAGCGCAAGGGCTATGACAAGTCCGCGATCCGGCGGCTGCTGGCGGCCTACCGGGAGCTGTTCGAGGGCGGTGGAACCTTTGCCGAGCGGCTTGACGCCGTCGAAGCCGGCTATGCCGACCTCGCCGAGATCATGGAGATCACCGCCTTCATCCGTGAAGCCGGAAAGCGCCCGCTTTGCCTGCCGGGCGAGTAGGAAGGTCGGGCGGATGAACAAGCTGGGCCTGATCGCCGGGGGCGGGGCCCTGCCGGTTTCGGTGGCGGCGCGGTGTGAGGCCGAGGGCCGACCGGTGTTCCTGGTTCGGCTGGCGGGTTTCGCCGACCTTCATCTGGCGCGATATCCCGGCATTGACGCCGGCCTGGCCGAGTTCGGCAAGATCCTGTCGGCGCTCAAGGCCGCCGACTGCAGCGCCGTCTGTTTCGCGGGGACGGTCAACCGGCCGGACTTCAAGACCCTGAAGCCCGATCTGCGGGGCGCGGCCCTGCTGCCCGGCATCATCTCCGCCGCGACAAGGGGTGACGACGCCCTGCTGCGCAAGGTCCTGTCGGTCTTTGAGGGTGAAGGCTACGGCATTGAAGGGGCCGACGACATTCTCGGCGGCGAGACCCTGCCGGCCGGGGCGCTGGGCGCAGTTCAGCCAACTGGATTGCAGCTGTCCGATCTAAGGAAAGCGCTTTATGTTGCAGAAAAAGCAGGAGAACTGGACATCGGCCAGGGCGCTGTAGTCTGTGACGGCCTTGTCCTGGCGGTCGAGGCCCAGGAGGGCACGGACGCCATGCTCGCCCGTGTCGCCGGTCTGCCTGCTGACCTGCGTGGATCGGCGGCGGACCGGAAGGGCGTGCTCGGCAAGGCCCCCAAGCCGATCCAGGACCTGAGGGTCGATATGCCGGTGATCGGGGCCCGGACCATCGAAATGGCCGCCGCCGCGGGCCTGGCGGGAGTCGGCGGCGTGGCCGGCAAACTGATCCTGATCGACCGGGCCGGACTGATCGACGCTGCGGACAGGCTGGGCCTGTTCGTCTGGGGCGAGGACCGTTGAGCCGGCCGCTGAAGATCATGCTGGTTGCCGCCGAGGCCTCGGGCGACGCGCTCGGGGCCGGGCTTGCAGGGGCCTTGAGGGCACGGCTGGGGGCGGATGTGACCTTCGTCGGCACCGGCGGTCCGCGGATGGCGGAGCAGGGGGTCGAGAGCCCGTTCGACATTGCGGAACTGTCCGTGCTGGGCTGGGTCGAGGGACTCAAGGCCTACGGGATCGTCAAACGCCGTGTCGCCGATACAGTGGCGCTCGGCGTCGCTGAAAAGCCTGATGCCGTGGTGCTGATCGACAGCTGGGGCTTCACCATCCGGGTCGCCAAGGCCTTGCGGGCCGCCCTTCCGGGCGTGCCGCTGATCAAATATGTGGGACCGCAGGTCTGGGCCTCGCGGCCGGGGCGGGCGAAGACGCTGGCGGCGGCTGTGGATCACCTGCTGGCCCTCTATGCCTTCGATGCGCCGTGGTTTGAGCGAGAGGGCCTGCCGACGACCGTGGTGGGGTCCCAGGCCCTGTATGTCGACATGGGCGGGGCTGATCCGGCGGCCTTCCGGTCCTCGCGCGGCATCGCGGCGGGTGCCCCCCTGCTGGTGGTCCTGCCGGGCAGCCGGCCGTCCGAGATCCGGCTGATGACCCCGGTCTATGAGGCGGCCATCGCCCGCCTGAAGACCGCTGATCCGAGCCTGGAGATCGCCGTGGTCGCCGCCGGGACGGTGGCCGCGGACGTGACCGGGCGGATCGCGGCCTGGCCATTCCGCGCCCATCTTGTCGGCGAGGGCGAGAAATACGCGGCCATGCGCGCGGCCACGGTCGCCCTGGCCACCAGCGGCACGGTCTCCACCGAATTGGCCCTGGCGGGCGCGCCCATGGTCATCGCCTACCGTTTCCAGCCGCTCAGCTATGCGATCATGAAGCCGTTCTTCACGGGGAAATACGCCACCCTGTTCAATCACGCGGCGGACCAGGAGGTCGCGAAGGAGCTGATCCAGAATGACGCGACGCCCGAGAAGGTGGCGGCCGAGGTAGGCCGGCTGCTGGGAGATTCGGAGGCACGGGCCGATCAGGCGGCGCGCCAGATGGTGGCATTGGACCGCATGGGTCGCGAGGGTCGGGACCCGTCGGAGATCGCTGCGGAGGCGGTGCTCAGGGTGATCGCAACGAAAAACGCCGGGGCCTGAGCCCCGGCGTTCCTGCAGTCCGGACGGCCTATCAGCCGCGCGACTGGATCGGTACGTAGGCGCGTTCGGTCGGGCCCGTGTAGAGCTGGCGCGGGCGACCGATCTTCTGGCCGGGATCTTCCATCATTTCCTGCCACTGGGAGATCCAGCCGACAGTGCGGGCCAGCGAGAACAGCACGGTGAACATCGAGGTCGGGAAGCCCATCGCCGACAGGGTGATGCCCGAATAGAAGTCGACGTTCGGGAACAGCTTACGCTCGATGAAATACTCGTCGTTCAGGGCGATCCGCTCCAGCTCCTTGGCGACCTGGAACAGGGGATCGTTGGGATCGCCGACGGCGGCCAGCACCTCGTCGGCACTCTCCTTCATGACGCGGGCGCGCGGGTCGTAGTTTTTGTACACGCGGTGGCCGAAGCCCATCAGCTTGTATTTCTTGTCCTTCACGCCCTGGATGAACTCCGGAATCTTGTCCGGCGTGCCGATCTCCTTGAGCATGTTGAGCGCCTCTTCATTGGCCCCCCCATGGCTCGGGCCCCACAGGCAGGCGATGCCGGCGGCGATACAGGCGAACGGATTGGCGCCTGACGAACCGGCCAGGCGGACGGTCGAGGTCGAGGCGTTCTGCTCATGGTCTGCGTGCAGGATGAAGATGCGGTCCATGGCCTTGGCCAGAACCGGATTGACGACATAGTCCTCGGCCGGAACAGCGAAACACATACGCAGGAAGTTTTCGGCGTAGTTCAGGTCGTTGCGCGGTGAAACGAAGGGTTGGCCGATCGAGTATTTGAAGGCCCTGGCTGCGATGGTCGGCATCTTGGCGATCAGGCGGATGGCCGAGATGTTGCGCTGGACCGGGTCATGGATGTCCAGGCTGTCGTGGTAGAAGGCCGAAAGGGCCCCGACCGTCCCGACCATGATCGACATCGGGTGGGCGTCGCGGCGGAAGCCCTCGAAGAAGCGATCGAACTGGGCGTGCAGCATGGTGTGGGTCGTGATGCTGCGCTCGAACGCCTCGTATTCGGCGGCCGTGGGCAGTTCGCCATGCAGCAGCAGATGGCAGACCTCGATGAAGTTGGACTGCGAGGCCAGCTGGTCGATCGGATAGCCGCGATGCAGCAGGGTGCCGATGTCGCCGTCGATGAAGGTCAGAGCGCTTTCGCACGCGGCCGTCGAGGTGAAGCCGGGGTCATAGGTGAAGGCATCCGTCGCCCCGTACAGCTTGCGAATGTCGATGACGTCAGGGCCGGTCGAGCCCGAAAGCACCGGCAGTTCGACGGTCTTGTCGCCCAGCGTCAGCGTGGCTGAACGGGCGGTCTTGGCTTGGTCTGTCATGTCAGCCCCATGGTAAAGGCGCGGGGTCCGGCGGAGAGGCGTCGGGTCGCGGTCCGTGTGTGAATCTCAGATAGTCTGTTGCAGCGCATCATCCAAGCGCCCGAGGCTTTCTTCCCGCCCCAAAGCTGCCAAAGTCTTTGCAATATCGGGTGAGACCCCGTCTCCCGTCAGGGCGGCACGCACGGCGGGGCCGATCTTGCCGAAGCCGACGGCCTCTTCCTCGGCGAAGACCTTGAGCTCGGCCTCGAGGGCGAAGACGTCCCAGCTGGCGAAGAGTTTGAGCCGGTCGCGCAGGCGGCCGATGCGCTCACCTGATTCGCCGGACAACAGCGGCAGGCCCTTTTCATAGATGGAGAGCGGCCGGACCTTGAGCGCAAAGACCGTCTGGTCCGCCAGTTCAATCAGGGTCTTCGCCCGGTCCTTGATGAAGGGCATGGCCTGCAGCAATCGGGCCTCATCGTCCGGGCCAAGGGCGTGGCCGCGGGCCAGATGGACGTCCAGCGTCATCTTGGCCAGCCGGTCGTCGTCTGTCAGTCGGATCCAGTGGGCGTTGACGTGGGCCAGCTTGTCGAAATCCAGACGGGCCGGAGCCTTGCCCACGCCGGTCAGGTCGAACCACTCGCGCGCCTGGGCGTCACTGAACAGCTCATCGTCGCCATGGGCCCAGCCCAGCCGGGCCAGATAGTTGCGCATGGCCTCGGGCAGATAGCCCATCTCGGCATATTCATGGACCGCCTGGGCCCCATGCCGCTTGGACAGTTTTGCCCCGTCCGGGCCGTGGATCAGGGGGATGTGGGCAAAGGTCGGCCGGGTCCAGCCCAGGGCGTCATAGATCAGGCTCTGGCGGGCGGCGTTGTTCAGATGGTCATCGCCGCGGATCACATGGGTGACGCCCATGTCGTGGTCGTCGACCACCACGGCCAGATTATAGGTCGGGGCCCCGTCAGAACGCAGCAGGACCAGATCGTCGAGGTCGTCATTGGCCCAGCTGACCGTGCCCTGGACCTGGTCCTCAACAGTGACCTTGCCCGGCAGGGGCCGGCGAAAGCGGACGACATGGGGCTGACGCAGGTCGTCGATGGTCGCTTCGCGGTCGCGCCAGGGCGATTCGAAGGTGCGGCGCTCGGCCTTGGCCAGATCGCGCAGGCGGCCGGTCTCCTCGGCGGAGGTGAAGTCGCGATAGGCGCCGCCGCGCTCAAGCAGTTCGTTGACCACCTCGCGGTGGCGGTCAGCGCGGCTGTACTGGAACACCGGCTCCTCGTCGGCGAACAGTTCCAGCCAGCTCAGGCCGTCGAAAATGGCCTTCACGGCAGCGTCCGTGGAGCGCTCGCGGTCGGTGTCCTCGACCCGGACAAGAAACTTCCCGTTGCGTCCTTTGGCATACAAATAGTTGAATAAGGCCGTGCGGGCACCGCCGATGTGCAGGGACCCCGTCGGCGAGGGGGCGAAGCGGGTGACGACAGCGGGGGCAGAGTCGGAGGGGGAGGTCATGGCGCGCGTTATAGCGCCGGTGCCGGCAAATCCCAGTCTCGCCGACCGAACCCGGCATTTCCTCGGCGCACAGGTTGGGGCCCAGACGCTGCGCTGGCGACTGTGGGCTCCGGTGGCATTCGGCGGCGGGTGCGCCGTCTATTTCGCCTTCAAGACCGAACCGGCAGCCTGGCCCCTGGTCGTGGGGGCGGTTGTGGCGGCCGGTCTTTGGCTCGGCGCGCGCAGACTGGCGCTGGCGCGGGTCTGGACCCTTGGCCTGATGCTGCTGGCCTGTTTCGCTCTCGGGGTCGCGGTTGCCAAGCTGAGGACGGGTGCGGTCGCGGCACCGATCGCGCCGGTGATGGCCGAGCCAACTGTGGTCGAGGGCTGGGTCATCGATGTCGACAGTCCGGGCGCGGCGGGGCCGCGGGTGGTGATCGCGCCGGTCCGGATCAGCGGTCTGGCACCGGAGGATACGCCGGAGCGGCTGCGGGCCACCGTTCGAGGCGTCGCGCCTGAACCCGGAGAGGCGGTGCGCCTGTTCGCCATTCTTAATCCACCGCCGGCCCCGGCCAGCCCGGGGGCCTATGATTTCGGCCGTAACGCCTATTTCCAGAGCATGGGCGGCGTGGCCTTTTCGCTCGGGGAGACGCGGCCGGCCTATCTGTCGTCGCCGCCCTGGACGGTCCGGGCGGCCATGGCGGCCAACGGCCTGCGTTATGACCTGGCCGAACGGATCGTGGCGCGGCTGGGGGAACGGACCGGCGGGGTCGCTGCGGCCATGACCACGGGCCATGAGGCCTGGCTGGATCCGGTTCAGGTCGATGTGATGCGCGACTCGGGTCTGGCCCACATCCTATCGATCTCCGGCCTGCATATGGCGGTGGTCGGGGGCTTCAGCTTCTTCCTGGTGCGCCTGCTGGTCGCGGCCTGGCCCTGGCTGGCGTTGCGGGTCCCGGGGAAGAAGGTGGCGGCCTGGGCGGGGATGCTGGCCGTCGGAACCTATCTGGTGGTCTCGGGGCACCCGCCGCCGGCCGAGCGGGCGGCGATCACAGCCTCGATCGCCTTTCTGGCCATATTGCTGGACCGGCCCGCCATCACCATGCACGCCCTGGCGGTGGCGGCCTTCATGGTTCTGCTGCTGCAGCCCGAGGCCATCGTCACGCCCGGCTTTCAGATGTCGTTCGCAGCGACGGCCGCGTTGGTGGCCCTGGTCGAGGCCTGGCCCGTCCGGCCGCGCGAGATCTCCGCGCCCTGGCCGATCCTTCTGGTCCAGCGGGTCGGTGCCTGGCTGGGCATGGCGGTTATGGCCAGTCTGGTGGCGGGGGCGGCGACCGGGCCGTTCGCCATGCAGCATTTCAACCGGACCGCCATGTATGGTCTCGGTGCCAATCTGGCGACGGCCCCGCTGTCTGACTTTCTGATCATGCCGGCACTGGCACTCGGAGCCCTGCTTGAACCGCTGGGGTTGGGCGCCCCCTTCCTGTGGCTGGCAGGACAGGGGATCGGGGTGATGCTGGGCATCGGCGAATGGGTGGCGGGCCTGCCGGGGGCGGTGAAGACCGTGGCCAGCGCCCCGGATTTCGTCCTTCCGATCGCCTTTCTCGGGGTGTTGTTCTGCTGCCTATGGCGCGGGTCGTTGCGGTGGCTGGGCCTGCCCCTGGCCGCGTCAGTGATGCTGTGGCCGCGTGCGCCCACGCCTGACCTGTGGATCGGGGAGGGCGGCACCAATGCTGCTTTTGTCGAGTCGGGTCAGGCCGTTGTGATGCGACCAGCCGTGCGGCAGTTCGCGGTCGACGTGTGGACCCGGCGGCGAGGCCTTGAGCCGGCGGAGCGGGCGACGGAGGGTTGGGTCTGCACGCGATTCTCGTGTGCGCCGACCGGGCCCGGAGCCGGGCCGCTGGCGATGTGGTGGGGTCGCCGGGCCCCGTCGCCGGACGAGATTGACGCCCTGTGCCGGTCCGCGTCGGTGGTCAGTGTACGGGCGCGCGTGGCGATGCTGCCGCCCTCATGCGCGGATCGACTGGTACTGGATGGAACCGACCATGCACGCGGCGGATCGGTCGAGCTGTGGCGGGTGGGGCCGGCATCAGCCAATCGCTGGCGCGCGGTCTGGGCCGCCAAGGTCCGCGGCGACCGGCCCTGGAGCGCGCCCGGTGACCCGGCCGTCAGTGATAGCGGCGGATAAGGCCGACCAGCTTGCCCTGGACCTCGACCTGGTCGGGGCCGAAGATGCGGGTCTCATAGTTGCGGTTGGCCGGCTCCAGCGCGATCGAGGCACCCTTCTTGCGCAGGCGCTTGAGGGTGGCTTCCTCGCCCTCGACCAGGGCCACGACGATCTCGCCCGAGGTGGCGGTGTCGGTCGATTTGATGATCACCAGATCGCCGTTGAGGATGCCGGCCTCGATCATGGAGTCGCCCTCGATCTCGAGCAGATAGTGTTCGCCGGCCCCCAGCATGGCCTCGGGCACCGGGTAGCGGGCGGTTTCGTGTTCGATGGCGGCGATGGGCGTGCCGGCGGCGATCTTGCCCATCAGGGACAGTTCGCGGGTGTCATTGGCCGGTTCGGCGGCCATGGGGCGGCCGCCACCCTCGATCACCGAGGGCGCAAAGCCCGCCCGGCCGCGCGGCGCGCCCGCCGTGGCCTGGTCCGGCATCTTGGTCACTTCCAGCGCCCGGGCCCGATGGGCCAGACGGCGGATGAAGCCGCGCTCTTCCAGCGCCGTGATCAGCCGGTGGATGCCCGATTTGGAGGCCAGGTCGAGTGCCTCCTTCATCTCGTCGAACGAGGGGGAGACGCCGGTCTCCTTGATCCGTTCGTGGATGAACATCAGCAGTTCGTGCTGTTTGCGCGTGAGCATGGCGACCTCGAAGACGAATCCCGTTGGAAGAACGCTAGCGGAACAAACCGCAAACGTCCACAAGGTGTTCCTGTGCTGTTCCGGTTAAGGTCCGGTTACTGCAGCAAGGCTCGCGTCGCTGCCTCGACATCCGGCTGTCGCATCAGGCTCTCGCCGACCAGCACGGCCTGCGCATGCGCGTCTGACACCCGGGCCACGTCTTCAGGCGTGAAGATGCCGCTCTCGGCGACGAGCAAGGCCCCGGGAGGGGCGAGTGGAGCCAGCCGTTCGGTGACGGCGAGATCGACCTCGAAGGTCCGCAGGGATCGGTTGTTGATCCCCACCAGATCGCCGCCCAGCGCGCAGGCGCGGGCCATTTCGGCCTCGTCGTGGGTCTCGATCAGGGCGTCCATGCCGAACCGCCCCGCCTCGGCCAGCAGCTCGGCGGCCAGCGCGTCATCGATCATGGCGAGGATGATCAGGATGCAGTCGGCCCCCAGGGCCCGGCTTTCGGCCACCTGCCAGGGATCGACGAGGAAGTCCTTGCGCAGACAGGGGAGGGCGGTCGCGTCGCGGGCGGCAGCGAGGAAGGCGTCATCGCCCTGGAAGCTGGGGCCGTCGGTCAGCACCGACAAACAGATCGCCCCGCCGCGCTCATAGGCCCGGGCCAGCGCCGGCGGGTCGAAGTCTGCGCGGATCAGGCCCTTGGACGGGCTGGCCTTCTTGATCTCGGCGATCAGGGCCGGGCGGCCGGTGTTTTCGACGTGGCGTTCGAGGGCGGCGCGGAAGCCGCGCGGGAGCGAAGCGGCGCGCGCGAGGGATTCGATCGCGTCCTGCGATGTCGCGGCCTTGCGGGCGGCCACGTCGATAAGCTTGTAGGCGGCGATGCCGGCGAGGACGTCGCTCACGCCGGCTCTTCCTCGATGACGGCGTTGGTGGCCTCGACCAGATCGTTGAGGGCCTTGGCCGCGCGGCCGTCGTCGATGACGGCGGCGGCCTCGGCCGCGCCCTCCGCCAGATCGGCGGCACGGTCGGCGACGACGAGGGCTGCGGCGGCGTTGAGCAGGACGATGTCGCGATAGGCGCCCTTGGCGCCGTCCAGCAGGGCGCGGAGGGCGGCGGCGTTCTCTTCCGCGTCGCCGCCGCGCAGGGCGTCGAGCGAAGCGCGGGGCAGGCCGGCGTCCTCGGGCGTGACGGTGAAGCGGCGGACGGCACCGTCCTTCCATTCCGCCACCTCGGTTTCGCCCGTGGTGGTCAGTTCGTCGAGGCCCTGGCCGTGGACGGTCCAGGCCCGTGTCGCGCCGAGCCGGCCCAGGACCTCGGCCAGCGGCTCCAGCAGGCGGGGATCATAGACGCCCATGACCTGACGCTTGGCGCCCGCCGGATTGGACAGCGGGCCCAGCAGGTTGAACACGGTACGGAAGCCGATTTCGGCCCGCACCGGTCCGACATGGCGCATGGCCCCGTGGTAGGCGGGGGCGAACAGGAAGGCGATGCCGGCCTGGTCCAGGGATCGGCGCTGCTGGGCCGGACCGGCCTGCAGATTGACGCCCAGCACCGACAGCACGTCCGAGGAGCCGGACTTGGAGCTCATGGCCCGGTTGCCGTGTTTGGCGACCTTCAGTCCGGCACCGGCCAGCACCAGGGCAGCGGCGGTGGAGATGTTGAAGGTGTGCTGGCCGTCGCCGCCGGTGCCGCAGGTGTCGATGGCGTCATAGGGATGGTCGAGCGTGCGGGCGGCCTCGCGCATGGCGGTGGCGAAGGCGGCGATCTCCTCGACCGTCTCGCCGCGAATGCGCAGGGCGGTGACGGCGGCGGCGACCTGGGCCGGCGTCGGCTCGCCGCGCAGGCAGGCGGCGAAAAAGGCGTGGGCCTCGTCCGCCGACAGGATGCGGCCGTCCACCAGCTTGGCCAGCAGGGGTTTGAAACCTTCGGCCATCAGACCATCGCCGTGCGTTTGAGGTTGGCGAGGTCGAGGAAATTGGCCAGCAGGTCGTGACCGTGTTCCGTGGCGATCGATTCCGGGTGGAACTGGACGCCGTGGATCGGGCGGGACCTGTGGGCCAGTCCCATGATCTCGCCGTCCGCGGTCCAGGCGGTGACCTCCAGCACGTCGGGCAGGGTTTCGCGGCGGACGGCCAGCGAGTGATAGCGGGTCGCTGTGAAGGGCGAGGGCAGGCCCTGGAAGACGCTGCGGCCCTCATGCTCGATCGGCGAGGTCTTGCCATGCATCAGGGCCTTGGCGCGGATCACCTCGCCACCGAAGGCCTGGCCCATGGCCTGATGGCCGAGGCAAACGCCGAAGATCGGCATGTCCGGCGAAGCCGTGGCGAGAAGGTCGAGGCAGATGCCGGCCTCGTTGGGGGTGCAGGGACCGGGCGAGAGCAGCACGGCCTCGGGCTTGAGGGCCCAGGCTTCGGCGGCGGTCAGGTCGTCATTGCGCACGACACGCGTCTCCGCGCCCAACTCCGCGAGGTAGTGGACGAGGTTCCAGGTGAAGCTGTCGTAGTTGTCGACGACGAGGATCATGGTCCGGCTTCTAGGGTGTGCGGGAGGCCGCGCCAAGCGGATGTGGCGGTAAGTCTTCGTTAACCGAACCCGCCCGAACCTGCTGACTCTTTTCGGGGAGTTCCATGGCGCACAACGGCATAACCAGGGCACGCAAACTGCTGGCGCCTGCCGCGCCGGCGACCGCCAGCCCCTATGCGGCGCTCGGTGCTGCGGCGCTGGCGGCGATGGCGGCCGTGCTGATGGCCGGCGTGATGGTGCTGGGGCCCGGTGTGCGGTTCGACGAAACGGCGGTTTCGGCGGAGCGCTAGCGCCTGACCTCAGCGGTTTCCGAACGGATAGCGCCAGGCGTCCCCGGCGGCGCGCATCGGGGCACGGGCCTTGGCCAGGGTTTCTGCATATTCCGCCGCCGGATCGCTGTCGGCGACGACCCCGGCACCGGCCTGGACGTGGATCTTGCCGTCGGCGAACAGGGCGGTCCTGAGCACGATGCAGATATCGGCCTCGCCACCCGCAGAAATGTAGCCGACGCCGCCGCCATAGCCGACGCCGCGCTTCTCGCTCTCCAGTTCGTCGATAATCTCCATGGCCCGCACCTTGGGCGCACCTGACAGGGTGCCGGCGGGCAGGGCGGCGAGCAGGGTGTCGACGGCGTCGAGGTCGGGATGGGCATCGCCCTGGACCTCGGAGACGATGTGCATGACCGAGCTGTAGCGTTCGACGCGGAAGCTCTCGATGACCTCGACCGTGCCGGGCGCGGCGACGCGGCCAACGTCGTTGCGGCCGAGGTCCAGCAGCATCAGATGCTCGGCCCGCTCCTTGGGATCGGCCAGCAGTTCGGCCTCGAGCGCGCGGTCGGCCGCGGGCGTCTCGCCGCGCGGCCGGGTGCCGGCGAGCGGGCGGATGGTGACGCGCCCGTCCTTCAGCCGAACCAGAATTTCCGGGCTGGATCCGGCCAGCTGGAAGTCGCCGAAGTCGAGGTAGAACAGATAGGGCGAGGGGTTCCGACGCCGAAGCGAGCGGTAGAAGGCGAACGGGTCGGTCGACCAGGGCGCGGCGAAGCGGTGGCTGAGCACGACCTGAAAGATGTCGCCGGCCCCGATGTAGTCCTTGGCCCGGGCGACCATGGCGGCGAAATCGGCCTCCGCGACCGGTGAGCGGAAGGGCGCGATACCGGTCTCGACCGGAGCGGGCATGGCGGGCAAGGGCGCGCGCAGGTCGGCCTCGAACCCGTCCAGTCGCGCGATGGCGGTTTCGAAGGCGGCCCGGGCGTCGGCACCGCTGTCCGGATAGGCGGCCGAGACCAGCACGATCTCGTGGCTGACGGAATCGAAGATGGCCACCAGGGCCGGGCGGGTCAGGACCGCGTCGGGCAGGTCCAGCGGATCAGGGTTGGGCGCGCCCAGGGGCTCCAGCAGCCGGACCATGTCATAGCCGAACACCCCGAACAGGCCGGCGGCCATGGGCGGGAGGCCCGCGGGCAGGTCAAACCGGGACGCCGCCATCAGGGCCCGCAGCGAGGTCAGGGCGTCGGTGGGTTCGGGCGTGTAGCGGTCGGCGGCGATGGCTGTGCCCCGCGCCAGTTCGGCTGTGCCACCACGACAGCGCCAGACCACGTCCGGCTCGCGGGTGATGATCGAATAGCGGCCGTTGACGGCCCCGCCCTCGACCGATTCCAGCAGGAAGGCGTGGGTGCGGCCGTGCCCGACCTTGAGAAAGGCCGAAACCGGGGTCTCGAGATCGTCGACCAGTCGCCGGATAACGACCTGCGGCCGGCCCTGCGACCAGCCGCGCTCGAAACCGGCGAAGCCGCCCTCGTTGTCGGCCGTCATTGCGCCGGTGCGGCACCCGGCGATGCGGTCGCGGCGGGGGCTTCAGCCGGAAGGCCCAGGGCGGTCCGGGCCAGCGGCTCGTCGAACTCCGACTTGCTGCGGGCCGCGGCGGCTGAGATGGCCAGTTCGCCGACGGCATTGACGTGGTCGCCGGCCATCCGCTGACGGAACTGCTCGGCAACCGGAGCGGCCAGGGCAGGGACTGCCGCGGTGATGCGGTCCGTGCGGCCGATGACAAAGGTGTCAGCCGTGTTCTGCTGGGAGAAGGGCTGGCCACGTCCGCTGCTGAACACGCCGGCGATCACGCCCTGGCCGTTCTGTTCGGCGGACTGGCGGTTCAGGCCGGTTCCTGTCTGCAGGGTGGCACCGACCGAGGCAGCCACGGCGGCCAGATCCTCGCCGGCCCGGACGCGGGCGGCCAGGGCGTTGGCGCGGGTGCTGAGCAGCCGGGCATTCTCTCGAAGCACCCATTGCTGCGCGAGCGGCTCACGGATGCCGGCCAGCGGCGGCAGGGCTGCCGGCATGATGTCGTCGAGGCGAACCACGAAGTACTGGCCCTGGCCCATGTCGACCACTTCGCTCTCGGCACCCTTGCCGAGGCTCCACATGGTCTGGATCAACTGCGGCGGAAGGGCAGGATTGATTTCCTGTCCATTGCGGAGCTTGCCATCCTGACGGATCGGCGGGATCCGGACGAGGCGGGCACCGACCTCGCGCACCGCAACATCCAGCGTCTTGCCGTCCTGACGGGCCTTCTCATAGGCTTCGACCCGGCGATAGACGGCGGCGCGGGCGTCTTCGGCACGCAACTCGGCGACGACCTGGTCACGAACATCGGCGAGGGTCGCGGGGCGGCCTGCCTGGATGCTGTTCAACCGCGCGACAACGAAGCCCACGCCGGCCTGGACCGGGGCGGAAACCTGATTGGCGGTGAGGCCGAAGACGGCAGCGGCGACCGCCGGGTCGCCGAGGGCGCTACGCGGCGTGTCGACGTATTCGGCGGGCTGGATGCTGTTGGCGCGAGCCACATCGGCGGGCGACTGGCCGGCGCGAAGGGCGGCGGCGATCCGGTCGGCCGCGGCCCGGTTCGGTGCGGTCAGGGTGACGAAGCTGCGCTTTTCGGGCAGCGACAGGGCATCGCGGCGGAAGTTGAACCGCTCCAGGATGCGGGCCTCGGTCAGTTCGGCCGGGGCTGCCGCCCCGTCGTCGAACAGCACCACCGAGGCAGTCCGGGACTCGGGCATCCGCAACTGGTCTGCATTCTGGTTCATCAGTTCAGTCAGTTGGGCGTCGGTCGGCGTGCCCGCGGTGCCGGCCATGGCCTGGGTCACGGTGAACCAGCGCGCGTCGCGGGTCTCAAGCGCCTGGCTGGCCAGGATGGCACCAAAGACGCGGGGCAGGCGCATGCCGGCACCCAGGGCAGCCCCGTAGTGCTGGGTGGAGTACTGGTCGCGCAGTTGCGCTTCGAACATCTCGGGCGTCGTGTTCCCCTCGGCCAGGGCTGTGCGATACTGCTCCTCGCTGAACTGGCCAGTGACACTGTCGAAGAAGGCCGGGGCCTGGCGGATCTGGCGCAGGACCAGATCCTTGCCCGGTCGAATGCCGGCCTTCCAGGCCCAGCTCATGAAGCCGAGCTGTTGTGACTTCTGCTGCAGATACTGGCGCAGTCCGCCTTCACCGATCAGTTCCTCGAAGCTCAGGGCCCGTCCGGCCTGTTGCTGGGCCTGCTCGCGGATGCGGTCCAGTTCTCCGCGGAACTCGGCCTGGCTCATGTTGCGGTCGCCCGCTGAAACGACATGCTTCGGTCCCAGGGTCCCCAGGACATCCATCTGCGAGCCGCCGGTGACCACCAGGCCGATACCCAGAAGGACCAGCAGGCCGATGGCCCATTTCGATTTGGCGAAGGTGCGGAAGGCGGTGAGCATGGTCGGTCCTGGCGGATCAGCGGCAAGGGTGCTGCTTGGCCTATAGGGTGTCAGCGCCCCGCACGGCAAGATGATGGAATTCCTGATAGCCCGCGGTCATCGGCGCTGCGGGATCTCCTGACCCGCTTTTGGCCCTGGTTTGTCAGAAGCCGGCAGCGTTTGCGGACCGCTTGGCTTGTTGATCCGTGCCGCATAGAAGTCCCGGATGATGAAAGCTGCACAACTGATCGCCGGAAACTGGAAGATGAACGGCCTGGGCGCGAGCCTGGGCGAGGTAGAGGCCCTGCGTGCGGCGCTGGCGGAGGCCGCTCCGGCCTGCCGCGTCGCCCTTTGCCCGCCTGCAACCCTGGTCGAGCGGATGGCCCGCATGGCCGGTGACGGCATCGAGATTGGCGGCCAGGACTGCCGGGCCGAGAGCCATGGTGCCTTCACCGGCGACGTCTCGGCGGCCATGTTGCGCGATGCGGGCGCGACGCTCGTGATCCTGGGGCATTCCGAGCGTCGACAGGGCCATGGTGAGACGGACATCCAGGTGGCGTCCAAGGCCGAGGCGGCCCTGGCTGCCGGTCTGGCCCCGATCATCTGTGTCGGCGAGACGCTGGAGCAGCGCCAGGCCGGCCGGGCGGTCGAGGTGGTGCGCGGGCAGATCATGGCGTCTTTGCCGCTGGCCCTGGCCGGAAAGGAATTCGCTGTGGCTTATGAGCCGGTCTGGGCCATCGGAACAGGCCTGACGCCGACGCTGGAGCAGATCGAGGAAGTGCACCGGGCCGTTCGTGCGGCGATGATCGAACGGCTGGGCCCTGGCGTGGCCACGACGCCGATCCTGTATGGCGGTTCGGTCAAGCCGGACAATGCGGCTGAAATCCTCGCCGTGGCCGAGGTCGGCGGTGCCCTGGTGGGCGGTGCTTCCCTGAAGGCGTCGGACTTTCTGGGAATTGTGCGGGGATCGTCCGCGGCGGCGTGACGGGCAGGACCGCCGGACCACTGCGGTCCGGCTCTCCTAATCCCTATTCCCTAGTCCCTCCCCAAATGTTAGAGGCCGCCGCTTGATCGGTGCCGTCTCGCGCCACACATATCGGCTGCCATGCTCCAGACCATTCTCCTCGTCGCCATGATCCTCATCTCGGTCGCGCTTGCCGGCGTGATCCTGATTCAGCGTTCGGAGGGCGGTGCCCTCGGGATGGGCGGGGGCCCGTCGGGCTTCATGACCGCGCGTGGCGCGGGCAATCTGCTGACCAAGACGACCTGGGTTCTGGCCACGCTGTTCTTTCTTTGCGCCATCGGCCTGACCATCCTCGGCAACGTTGAACGTGCCAACCGTTCGATCGTGGATGCTGACGCGGTGGGCGAGCTGATTGCTCCGACGACCTCTGACGCGGCTCCGGCCGTCGATCCGGCGGTTCCGGCGCAACCGGCCGCGCCGTCGCTGCAGAATCTCGAATCCAGCCTGGCGGGCGTTTCCGCTGCTCCGGCCCCCGCGCCGGCCCAGCCGGCACCAGCAAACTAGGATGGGCGGGGACCTTATCCCCGCCTTCCTCTCCCGCCCCCATAGTCTTCGCATCAGGCCGCTCGAATCAGCGGTAGAGTGACCCCCCATGGCCCGTTACGTGTTCATCACCGGCGGCGTGGTTTCCTCTCTTGGAAAAGGCCTCGCCTCCGCCGCTCTGGGCGCGCTTCTGCAAGCGCGCGGCTACAAGGTTCGGCTGAGGAAGCTGGACCCGTACCTTAACGTCGATCCGGGCACGATGAGTCCGTATCAGCACGGCGAGGTCTTTGTGACCGACGACGGGGCCGAGACCGATCTCGACCTGGGCCACTATGAGCGTTTCACCGGCGTATCGGCGGCGAAATCGGACAACATCACCACCGGCCGGATCTATTCGACCATCCTCGAAAAGGAGCGTCGCGGCGATTATCTGGGCGCGACTGTGCAGGTCATTCCGCACGTCACCGACCAGATCAAATCCTTCTGCCTGACGCCCGCCCTGACCGATGACGGTGAAGATGTGGACTTCGTGCTGGTCGAGATCGGCGGCACGGTCGGCGATATCGAGGGCCTGCCGTTCTTCGAGGCCATCCGCCAGTTGGGTCAGGACCTGCCGCGCGGCCAGTCGTGCTTCGTGCACCTGACCCTGCTGCCCTTCATCAAGACCGCCGGCGAGATGAAGACCAAGCCGACCCAGCATTCGGTCAAGGAGCTTCGGTCGATCGGCATCCAGCCCGACATCCTGCTGTGCCGCTGCGAATTCCCCATCCCGCCGGAGGAAAAGCGCAAGATCGGCCTGTTCTGCAATGTCCGCGCAAGCGGCGTGATCCAGGCCATGGATTCCGGCGACATCTATGCGGTGCCGCTGGACTATCACCGTGAAGGTCTGGACGCCGAGGTGCTGGCCCATTTCGGCATCAACGATGCCCCGGAACCCGACCTGACGATGTGGCAGGAGATCGCCCGCCGCCGGTTGCATCCCGACGGCGAGGTCACCGTTGCGGTGGTCGGCAAATACACGGTCCTGAAGGACGCCTACAAATCCCTGATCGAGGCGCTGCATCACGGCGGCGTGGCCAATAACGTCAAGGTCAACATCGACTGGGTCGAGGCCGAGACGTTTGAGGGCGACCGCGAGGCCTGCGACGCGCGGCTGCAGGCGGCTCACGCCATTCTGGTGCCCGGTGGGTTCGGCGAACGGGGCTCGGAGGGCAAGATCGAGGCGGCCCGGTTCGCCCGGGAGCGCAAGATTCCCTATTTCGGCATCTGTTTCGGCATGCAGATGGCGGTGATCGAGGCGGCCCGGAACCTGGCCGGCTATCCCAAGGCGTCCTCGACCGAATTCGGCCCGACCACGGAGCCGGTCGTCGGCCTTATGACGGAGTGGACCCAGGGCAACCAGCGGGTTCTGCGCCAGCAGGGCGGCGATATGGGCGGGACCATGCGGCTGGGTGCCTATGATTCAACGCTGAAGGCCGGGTCCCGGATCGCGCAGATGTACGGATCGACCACCATCAGCGAGCGGCATCGCCATCGCTACGAAGTCAACATCAACTATCGCCAGGCCATCGAGCAGAAGGGCGGCCTGATCTTCGCCGGGCTCTCTCCGGACGGCGTCCTGCCCGAAACCGTCGAGCGCGAGGACCATCCCTGGTTCGTCGGCGTCCAGTATCACCCCGAGCTGAAGAGCCGCCCGTTCGCGCCGCACCCCTTGTTCGCGGGCTTCATCGAGGCAGCCCTGGTGCAAAGCCGGCTGGTCTGAGTCCGGGCACGGCAAGCCGAGGCATCGGCCCGTGAGGGTTTCAATCGTGCCTGCCCCCGGGGGAGGCGGACTTGTCATCACTGCGTGAGGGCTGAACGAGGCCTTCGAAGGGTTGCCGGTCCTTGCAGCGAACGCAGACCCGGGTGCCGGGCTGGCTACGACTGTCAACGTACAAATGCCCTTTCAAACGGCATTTCATCGAACTGAGCATGGGCTCCCCGCGCACGGTGATAGATACCGTCGTTTCGCGAACATTGTTGCACGATTTGTTGCGCCGCAACAGTCAATCGACCCGCCACGCTACCGCGGTCCGCCCCGGGCGTGGTTAGCCATCAGGGTCGTGCTCGCCAGGATATGTCTGGTTACGGAGCATATTGAATGAGCGCGGAGATCGGCCTGCTGGCGCTTATCCTCGCCTTCATGCCGGGACTGGCGCAAGGGGCTGCTCCGTTGCTGGGGCCCCACTGCGGGGATCGGGTTCTGATGTCCCTCTGGCGAGCATCCGCCCTGCTGCAGATGGCGTTCGTCGTCCTGGCTTTCGGGGGCCTGGCTATGGCGCTTACAGTGATCGCATCCTGTAAGGGGGTGTTCGTGACCCCGGCTCGGCCCTTGCCGGTGTAACCTCCATACCCCTGCCGGAGCGTCGTCTCATGTTGTCCCTGAAAGCCTCCTATCCGCTTTACCTGGCCAATGAGGCTCTGACGCCCAACCAGGATCTGGAGGTCACGGACAAATACACCGGCAAGGTGGCGACGCGGGTGGCCATGGCCGATGCGGCCACGATCGACCGGGCCATCGGCGAGGCGGTCAAGGCGGCGGAGCCGATGGCGCGTATGGCGGCCTATGAGCGTCAGGCTGTTCTGGCCCATTGCGTCAAACGCTTTCAGGAGCGATCCGAAGAACTGGCCCATGCCCTGTGCATTGAGGCCGGAAAGCCGATCCGGGACTCGCGCGGCGAGGTGACCCGTCTGATCGACACCTTCCGCATCGCCGCCGAGGAGTCGGTACGCATCACCGGCGAGGTCCAGCCGCTGGACATCTCGGCCCGCGCCAGGGGCTATCAGGGGATGTGGAAACGCGTGCCGATCGGGCCGTGTTCCTTCATCTCGCCCTTCAACTTTCCGCTCAACCTGGCCGCCCACAAGATCGCACCGGCCCTGGCTGTCGGGTGTCCGTTCGTGATGAAGCCCGCGTCTCGGACGCCGCTGGGGGCTTTGATCATTGGCGAGGTTCTCGCCGAGACGGATCTGCCGAAGGGGGCCTTCTCCATCCTGCCGGCGACACGCGAGGGCTCGGACCTCTTCACCACGGACGACCGGTTGAAGCTGCTGTCCTTCACTGGCTCGCCGGAGGTCGGCTGGGCGCTGAAGGCGCGGTCCGGAAAGAAGAAGGTGGTGCTGGAACTGGGCGGCAACGCCGCGGTCATCGTCGACCGCGACAGCGATCTGGAAGACGCTGCCGAACGGATCATCTTCGGGGCCTTCTACCAGTCCGGCCAGTCCTGCATCGGGGTGCAGCGGATCCTGATCCACGAGACCGTCTATGACAGGCTGCGCGACCTGCTGGTAAGGAAGGCGAGGGCCCTGGTGTGCGGCGATCCGCGCGAGGAAAAGACCTTCATCGGTCCCATGATCGATGCGCAGGAAGCGGCCCGTCTCGAGGCCTGGATCGACGAGGCGCGCGCCGCCGGGGCGACGGTCCTGTGCGGCGGCAACCGTACCGGGGCCATGCTGGACGCAACCCTGCTGGAAGGCGTCGGACGGGGTCTGAAAATCCGCGAGGAGGAGGCCTTCGGGCCGGTGGCGATCCTGTCACGCTTTTCCGATTTCGAGGCGGCCCTGTCTGAGGTCAATGACTCGAAATTCGGGCTGCAGGCAGGGATTTTCACCCGCGACATCCACAAGGCCATGCGCGCCTGGGACATGCTCGAGGTCGGTGGCATCCTGATCGGGGACGTGCCCAGCTATCGTGTCGACAACATGCCCTACGGCGGGGTCAAGGATTCGGGGCTCGGCCGTGAGGGCGTGAGATTCGCGATGGAAGACATGACCGAGATCCGCAATCTGGTCATCCGTCAGCGGCCGGCGGAGGGGCCGGCGGACCATCCTTCCGCTTGAAGGGCTGGGGGCCGCTCAGGCTTGCCGGAAAGCATGAACTCTTTGTCACGCGGCGACCGGTTGTGACGCTTGTCCGGCTGGGCCATGGTTGGTCCAACCGTATTGGATCGGTCGTGGAGAAAAAGATGCGTGTCCGCATGATGTTGGCCGGCGTTGCAACGGCGGGATTGTTGGCATTTCCGGCGATGGCCGAGGACGGGCAGTATGCGCCGCAGCTGAACCGGATCGTGACGGAGGCGGCCGCAGGCACCTGCCTGGCCGAGCTGATGGCCCAGCCGCTTCTCGATGCCTGTAACGCCCAGATCGCGGCGATGGCACCGGGTTTGAGCGCCCTCGGGCCGGTCGAGACGATGACCTTTGTGAGCGCCGAGGATACCCCCGGCGGCCGGGTTGAGAGCTACAGCGTCAAATTCACGGGCGGCCGGACCATGACCTGGTTCATCGGCCAGGAGTCCGAGGGCAAGTTCGCCGTGGTCGGGGCAGGGGGCTAGGGCTTTGGCGGCATCCGCGGGCCTTCTGCTGGCCGGTCTGATTGCGCTGGCCGGAGGTCAGCAGACGCCACCGATCTTCCAGCCCGGCGCCCCCGGTGCGGCATCGCGCGTGGTTACGCCCGCGGAGGCGCTGGCGATCGGCCGCTCGACCTTCACCCGGGACGACGTGGCCTTCATGCAGCATATGATCGTCCACCACGCCCAGGCCGTGGAGATGGTCGAGCTGCTGGAGACCCGCGGTGTCCATCCGACCGTGCGGCGACTGGGCGAGCGGATCGCGCTCAGCCAGGAAGCCGAGATAGCGCTGATGCGTGGTTGGCTGAGCGATCGTGGCCAGCCGTTGGAGATGCCGGGTATGGGCGGCGGACACGCCGGCATGGATCACTCGGCCCATGCGGGCCATGTGATGCCGGCCTCTGACGTGCCGATCATGGCCGGCATGCTGTCACCGGCCCAGATGCAGGCGCTGGCCGCCGCGAGCGGGCCGGCCTTCGACCGCCTGTTCCTCGAAGGCATGATCCGGCATCATCAGGGGGCGCTCGACATGGTCGACGCCCTGCTGTCCAATCCGGGCGCGGCCGAGGACACGATGCTATCTGACTTCACCACCTCCGTCGTCGCCGACCAGTCGGCGGAAATCCTGCGTATGCAGTCGCTGTTGTCTGACCTCTGAACCCCTTGCCGAAGGAGCGGCCATGACCGTTCGTAGCTCTCTGCTCACTACCGTCGCCGTTCTCGGCGTGTTGATGGGAGCGGGCACCGCCGCAGCCCAGGCCCCGGGAACGGGCGGAGCCCAGGTGATCCAGGCCGATGGCCGCAGCACCCTGTCGGCGGGCCTCGCCGACGCCGGCCAGTTCGCGTCCGGCCTGGCGCTGGAACACGCCATCGGCATGGCCCCGGGGTTTGCGGATCCCGACATCGGCTTCTCGCCGCCGACCAGCCGTGAGGAAGGCGAGGCGATGATGGCCCGGGCGCGCGGCAATCCGAACTTCAGTGTGCTCGGCAGGGCCAACACCGATATGGCGGTGTCGGATGGCAAGCTGTTCCTCGGCAATTTCAACGGTTTCAACGCCTATGACATTTCGGGCGACGGCGCGCCGCAGCTGGTCATGTCGGTGGTCTGCCCCGGCGGCCAGGGCGATGTCTCGGTGCACGGCGACCTGCTGTTCATGTCGGTCGAGGAGAACCGCGGCCGCCTGAACTGCGGCACCGCGACCACGGAGGACGATGTCACCAGCCAGCGCTTCCGGGGGGTCCGGATCTTCGACATCAGCGACCTGAACGCACCGCGCCAGATCGCGGCGGTACAGACCTGCCGGGGATCGCACACCCATACGCTGGTGCCGCATCCGACCGACGACAATGTTCTCTACATCTATAACTCGGGCACCTCCGATGTGCGCGGGGCGGCAGAGCTGGCGATCTGCACCGACGGCCAGCCGGATCAGAACCCGGAAACCGCCCTGTTCTCGATCGATGTGATCAAGGTGGAGCTGGATCGGCCGCAGGACGCGGCCATCGTCAACCGGCCGCGGATCTTCGCCGACAGCCAGACCGGCCGTGTGGCGGGCCTGTGGCGCGGCGGCCGCTCGGGCATCGCGACCCAGGACACCGCCCAGACGAACCAGTGCCACGACATCACCGTCTATCCCGAGATCGGCCTGGCCGCCGGTGCCTGCAGCGGCAACGGCATCCTGCTGGACATCTCCGATCCGGAAAACCCGCGCCGGACGTCGGACATCTTCGACCCCGACATGGCCTACTGGCACTCGGCCACCTTCAACAATGCCGGCGACAAGGTCGTCTTCACCGATGAGTGGGGCGGCGGCATTGGTGCCCGTTGCCGGGCGACGGATCCCGCGACCTGGGGGGCCAATATGGTCGCCACCATCGAGAACCGTACGCTGGCCGGAAAGAGCTTCCACAAGCTTCCGAGCGCCCAGGGCAGCACGGAAAACTGCGTCGCCCACAACGGGATGATCATCCCCGTTCCGGGCCGCGACCTGATGGTCCAGGCCTGGTACCAGGGCGGGGTCTCGATCATGGACTTCACCGATCCGGCCAAGCCCGTCGAGATCGCCTCTTTCGACCGGGGCCCGATCGATGCCGGCCGCCTCTATGTCGGCGGATCGTGGTCGGCCTACTGGTTCAACGGCCGGGTCTATTCGAGCGAGATCGCCCGCGGTCTCGACGTGCTGCGGCTGGTCCCGAATGAACATCTGTCGGCGGCCGAGATCGCGGCGGCAGAGGCGGTCACCTCGGAGACGATCAATCCCCAGACCCAGACCCGGATTACCTGGGCCGATACGCCTGATGTGGCCGCCGCCTATCTTGACCAACTCACCCGCGTCGCGGGCGTGGAGGCGGAGCTCGCCGGACAGGTGCAGGCCGGAATCGACCAGTGGCGTCGTGGCGGTCGCGTTGACCGGCGCGGTTCGGCGGCGCTTGCGGGCCTTCTGAACGAGGCCTCGGGCAAGGCTGCAGGGTTGAACAAGACCCGGCTGAAGTCGCTGGCCGATCTGTTCGAGCGGCGGGGTCGCTAGAATCAGGACCGAACGGCGACGGGGGAGCAACAAGCCGCCCGTCGTCTCTCCATCGGACTGACCAAGGTCACCGATATCCTCCAGCGGTCGTCCCCAAAGACGATCGCCGGACAGATTTGTCGTGGCTTCGCCGCCGAATATGCCGTGTCGCGTCACAAAAATGCTTTCGGAGAGTCCTGACGGCAAACTGGCCGAACCACAAATTGCTGCACTAGCGAATAACCTAAACAGGCAAGAATTTCGCAGATAATTCTACGATACCGCACGAAACTACCTTGATGGCCACCTATGTTTGATATGACGGAAGCATAATTGATCCACCACCCTGCCGTGGCGGCTTGCTAATTTCGCAAACGCGGTAAACATTTCGCAAATGCGTAATGTTGTCCTTGGGGGATCAGATGACACGACTTCGTATCGGGCTTTCGGGCGCTCTTGTGCTTTTGATGGGAGGCCTGGCCGGGACAGCCTCAGCGGCGACCAGCGCGACGCCGGCACTTCTGGCGCATCAGGTTCCTCTGGCGCTTGACGGGGCTGCAACGGCCTGGATCCTGACCTCGACGGCCCTCGTCCTGCTGATGACCTTGCCGGGGTTGGCCCTGTTTTACGGGGGCATGGTGCGCCGCAAGAACGTTATCGCCACCATCACCCAGTCGCTGGGCGTGGCGTCGGTCGTGACCCTTGCCTGGTTCATTGCCGGCTACGGCCTTTCATTTGGAGTCGGCCAGCCGATCGCCGGCTATTCCGGGGATGAGGTGCAGCCGTTTATCGGCTCTTTCCAGGCGCTGTTCCTCAACGGGGTGACGCCGACGACGGCGCACAGCCTGGCACCGGGCCTGCCGGAATATCTCTGGATCGCCTATCAGCTGACCTTCGCCATCATCACGCCGGCGCTGATTGCCGGCGCGTTCGCCGAGCGGATCAAATACTCCGGCCTGCTTCTGTTCACCGGCCTGTGGACCCTGCTCGTCTATGCCCCGATCTGTCACTGGGTCTGGGGTGGCGGCTTCCTTGGCGCGGCGGGCGTTCTGGATTTCGCAGGCGGTGCCGTGGTTCACGTCAATGCCGGGGTGGCCGGTCTGGTCTGCGCGATCTTCCTGGGGGCCCGGAAGGGCTACGGCAAGGAAAGCATCGTCGCCCATAATCCGGTGCTGACCATGATCGGTGCCTCGCTGCTGCTGGTGGGCTGGATCGGCTTCAATGCCGGCTCGGCCTGGACGGCAGACTCGATCGCTTCGGTCGCCCTGCTGAACACCCTGCTGGCCGCCATGGCCGGGTCGCTGACCTGGAAGATCGTCGAGATCATGGAGAAGCGGAAGCCGTCACTGATCGGCGTGCTGTCCGGCCTGATCGCCGGCCTCGTGGCGATCACGCCGGCCGCCGGTCTGGTGGATCCCAAGGGGGCGGTGATCATCGGCCTGGCTTCGGGTCCGGTCTGCTATGCCGCCTCGGTCTGGATCAAGAAGCTGCTGCGCTATGACGACAGCCTCGACGCCTTCGGGATCCACGGTGCCGGCGGAATTCTCGGTGCCGTTCTGACGGGCGTGTTCGCTTCGGCCGCCGTCAACGGTGTCGCCGAGGGCGCGTCGGTCGCCAAACAGATCTGGGGTCTTGGTGTTACAATCGGCTGGAGTGCCGTCGTGACCTTCCTGATCCTGATCGTCTGCAAATTCACTACCGGCCTGCGGGTCACCGCCGAGCAGGAACAGGAGGGCCTCGACGGCCACCTGCATGGCGAGGTGATGGAAGGCGTTTGACTACCCACGATCGACGGCGCGGAGCCTCCCCTCCGCGTCGTCACCCAGTATGCGTGAGTCTCGAAAACCATCGACAACAAGGGGATACGATGATGAGAACCGCTCTTGCCTGCGCCGCCGCCATGGCTGTGCTTCTGACTGCCGGGGCCGCTTCGGCCCAGGAAACTCCTGTGATCGCCTGGAATCTGGGTGTGACCAGTGACTACGTCTTCCGGGGCTATACCCAGACCACCGAAGATGCCGCGATCTTCGGCGGTGTCGACGTCACAGCCGGCGGCTTCTACGCCGGGGCCTGGGCGTCGAACGTGGACTTCGGCGACGACACTGACGTCGAAGTCGACCTCTATGGCGGCTATCGCACCGAGGTATCGGGCTTCGCGGTCGATGTGGGCGTCGTCGGCTATCTGTACACGTCTCAGCCCGCCGGCGCGGACTATGACTATGTCGAGCTGAAGGCCGCAGCGTCCCGGGCGATCGGGCCATTGACCCTCGGGGCGGCCCTCTACTGGTCGCCGGACTTCTTCGGAGCCGATGAGGAAGCGACCTATGTCGAGGCGAATGCCGCCTTCTCGCCGGCCGCGCAGTGGACCGTCTCGGGGGCGATCGGCCATCAGTCACTGGACGTCAATGCTGACTACGCCACCTGGAATGCGGGGGTGGCCTATGCCCTCACCGACAACGTCGTGGTCGACCTTCGCTACCATGACACCGACGTGGACGGCCCATTGTCCGATGACCGCGTGGTAGGCGCGTTGAAGTTCCTCTTCTGATATCTGCGTCGCACAAGACAGAGCGGTCTGACGTTGCGCCAATACGCGTCAGGCCGGTTTGTTTTTGCGAAGAACAAACCGTTTTCTGCATAACGTGCACAGAAGTTGTTACATCGCCTGATCGGCTCTAAGCATTTTGCAGTGGCGAAGGGATCGAAGTGGCGTCGTTGAACCAGACATTTGTGGTCACACCGCGGACCGGACCGGCCAAGGCACCGGCGGCCGACCGGGTGCGCGATTTTGCGGAAATCTACGCCGACTTCAGTCCGGTGGCGGGGTCGGGCCAGTCAGGTCGTTGCGCCCAGTGCGGGGTGCCCTTTTGCCAGACCGGCTGCCCGCTTCAGAACAATATTCCGGACTGGCTGCGGCTTGCCGCAGAAGGTCGCGCCGAAGAGGCCTGGCGACAGTCGGCAGCCACCTCGACCATGCCGGAAATCTGCGGCCGGATCTGCCCACAGGACCGGCTGTGCGAGGGTGCCTGCACGCTCGAACAGTCGGGATGGGAGACGGTGACGATCGGCTCGGTCGAACGCTGGCTGGGCGATATGGCCTTCGAGAACGGGTGGGTTGACCCCATCCGTCCGAGGGTCGAACGGGGTCTCTCTGTCGGTATTGTCGGGGCCGGTCCCGCCGGGATGGCGGCGGCGGACCGGCTGAGATCGGCCGGTTATGCGGTGACGATCTATGACCGGCATGACCGTGCGGGTGGACTGTTGATGTACGGGATCCCCGGATTCAAGCTGGAGAAGCCTGTCGTCCAACGACGCCTCGACCGATTGACCGAAGGAGGGGTTGTGTTCCGGCTCGGCGTCGATGTCGGAGGTGCCCTGCCGTTCGCCGAGGTGCGGGCGGCGCATGACGCTGTGCTGGTGGCGACCGGCGTCTATCAGGCGCGGCGGCTGACCGCGCCGGGGTGCGGCTCGACCGGGGTGATTGCGGCGTTGGACTATCTGGTCGCCTCGAACCGCAAGGGGCTGGGCGATCCGGTCCCGGCCTTCGACAGCGGCGCGCTGGATGCATCGGGCAAGCGGGTGGTGGTGATCGGCGGCGGCGATACGGCCATGGACTGCGTGCGCACGGCGGTCCGGCAGGGCGCGACGTCGGTGACCTGCCTCTATCGCCGCGACCGGGACAATATGCCCGGCAGCGCCCGCGAGGTCACCAACGCCGAAGAAGAAGGCGTTGTCTTCGAGTGGCTGGCCGCGCCGCGCGCGGTGCTGGGCGAGGCTGACCGTGTGACCGGGGTGCGGGCCCAGCGGATGGTGCTCGTCGCCCCGTCTGCCGACGGCCGCTGGAGCGTCGAGCCGGCTCCGGATGGCGAGTTCGACCTGCCCGCCGATCTGGTCATCGAAGCCCTCGGGTTCGAGCCCGAGGACATGCCGGCCATGTTCGCGGAGCCCGACCTGGCCCTGACCGAATGGCGGACGATCCGGACGGCAGGGCACACGAAGGCGACGACGCTGGAAGGCGTGTTCGCCGCCGGCGACATCGTTCGCGGGGCGTCGCTTGTGGTCTGGGCCGTCAGGGACGGGCAGGACGCCGCTGCCGAAATCGACGCCTGGCTTTCCAGCCGGGAGAGGGCGGCCGCATGACGTTCGACCCGGACCAATACCGGCGCGACCGCCAGCGGCTGATCGAGGGCCAAGCCTATGATCCGGCGTCAGAGCGGGATGCCTGCGGCGTGGGCCTTGTCGCGGCCATAGACGGCAAGCCGCGCCGCGAGGTCATCGATCTGGCGCTGAAGGCACTGAAGGCCATCTGGCACCGGGGTGCCGTCGATGCGGACGGCAAGTCCGGCGACGGTGCCGGAATCCTGATCGGCCTGCCGCGCGCCTTCTTCGAGGCCCAGGTGCGGGACGCCGGACATGAGCCCCGACCGGGGCCGATCGCCGTTGGCATGATCTTCCTGCCGCGCGTCGATCTGGCGGCCCAGGAGCGGGCGCGAACGCTCGTGGAGCGTGAGGTGATGGCTGCCGGCTTCTGGCTGTACGGCTGGCGTCAGGTGCCGACCCATATGCCGGTGCTGGGCCAGAGGGCAGCGGCGACCCGGCCCGAGATTGAGCAGATCATGCTCAGCGCGCCCGACGGGCTGGACGGCGAGGCACTGGAGCGGGCGTTGTACCTGCTGCGTCGTCGGATCGAGGCGCGGGCGACGGCATCCGGCCTGCAGCATTTCTACATCTGCTCCCTGTCCGCGCGGTCGGTGATCTACAAGGGAATGATGCTCGCCCAGGCCCTGGCCGACTTCTACCCGGACCTCAACGACCCCCGCGTCGAGGCCAATGTCGCCCTGTTCCACCAGCGCTATTCGACAAACACCTTCCCCGAATGGCGGCTGGCCCAGCCGTTCCGGATGCTGGCCCATAACGGCGAGATCAACACCCTGCGCGGTAACGCCGGCTGGATGCGCAGTCATGAAATCCGCATGACGGCGGAGGCCTTCGGCACCGATGACGGTATCGTCAAGCCCGTGATCCAGGCCGGCGGTTCGGACTCCGCAGCGCTGGACAATGTCTTCGAGGTTCTGGTCCGTGCCGGTCGTCCGGCCCCCATGGTCAAGGCCCTGCTGATGCCCGAGGCTCCGATCCCGGGCATCATGTCGGACGACCACCGCGCCCTCTACGCCTATTGCAACGCCGTGATGGAGCCATGGGATGGGCCCGCCGCCGTCTGTGCCACCGATGGCCGCTGGGTGGTGGCGGGCAAGGACCGCAATGGCCTGCGCCCGCTGAGGGTAGCCGAGACCGTCGACGGCCTGCTGATATGCGGTTCCGAGGTCGGTATGACCGGCATTGCCGACGAGCGGATCAAGCGTCGGCTGCACATCGGTGGCGGACGGATGATCTCGGTCGATCTGGAGGCCGGGGTTCTCTACGACGAAACCGAGACGGTGGATCGACTGGCAGCGGCGCTGCCCTATCGGCAGTGGCTGTCGAACATGGTGGAACTGGAGCCGCTTGTCGGCCCGGGGCCGGAGCCGCGCCGTGTCACCGGCGAGGTATTGACCCGGTTCCAGGCCGCGGTCGGCTGGACCCAGGAAGACATCGACACCCTGCTGGATCCCATGGCCGGTGACGGCAAGGAGGCGGTGGCCTCCATGGGGGACGACGCGCCGCCGGCGGTGTTGTCGCATCAGGACCGGCCCTTCGCCCACTATTTCCGCCAGGCCTTCGCCCAGGTCACCAATCCGCCGATCGATCCCCTGCGCGAGGCCGGGGCGATGAGTTTGCGGACCCGGTTCAAGAACCTCGGCAACATTCTGGCCCAGGACGAGACCCAGACGAAGGTCTTCGTGCTGGACAGTCCGGTCCTGACCACCGGCATGTATGAGCGGATGCTGGATGTGGTCGGCGCGGGAGCGACCACCGTCATCGACTGCACCTTCCCGGCGGGCAGGGAGTCGCTGAAACAGGCACTCGATCGCATCCGGGACGAGGCGGTCGCAGCGGCAAGGGGCGGGGCGGGGCTGATCGTCCTGACCGACGAACGGATGGGCGCGCAAAGGCCCCTGATTCCGATGATCCTGGCCACGGCGGCGGTCCACGGCCGTCTGGTTGATGAGGGATTGCGGACCTTCTGCTCCCTGGTCGTACGCGCGGCCGAGGCGATCGACGCCCACGCCTTTGCAGTCCTCGTCGGCGTCGGAGCCACGGCGGTCAACGGCTGGCTGGCGCAGGAGACCTTCCTCGATCGACTCGAGGGCGGCCGCTATCCGGGCCTGACGCTGCGCGACGCCTGCCTGAACCACAAGGCGGCCGTCGAAGCCGGCCTGATGAAGATCCTCGCCAAGAAGGGTATCTCGGTGATCTCCGCCTATCGCGGAGCCTGCGAGTTCGAGGCGCTCGGGCTGTCGCGCGCGCTTGTGGCCGAGTTCTTTCCCGGCATGACCTCGCGCATCTCCGGCATTGGACTGGCAGGGATCGAGGCCCAGGTGATCCGCAAGACCGGGCGGGGCTTTGAAGCCTGGCACCCGTCGCTTCGCATCGGTGGTGCCCACCGCATCCGGGCCGGCGAGGAAACCCATGGCTGGGACGCCGAACTGATCCACCGTCTTCAGGACGCCACCACGCGCGGCGACTACGGGCGGTTCAAGGCCTACAGCCGCCGGGTGCGCGAATTGCCCTCGACCGCGCTAAGGGACCTGCTCGATTTCCGAGAGGCCAGCCCGATTGCGTTGGATGACGTCGAGAGCGTGCACGACATCCGCCGCCGGTTTGTCACCCCCGGGATGTCTCTTGGGGCGCTGTCGCCGGAGGCGCACGAGACCTTGAATATTGCCATGAACCGGATCGGGGCCCGTTCGGTTTCCGGCGAGGGCGGCGAAGACCCTGACCGGTACAGGCCGCGTGCCAACGGCGACAATGCCAACAGCGCCGTCAAACAGATCGCCTCGGGCCGGTTCGGCGTGACGGCCGAATATCTGAACCAGTGCCGCGAGATCGAGATCAAGGTGGCGCAGGGTGCCAAGCCGGGTGAGGGCGGTCAGCTTCCGGGGTTCAAGGTCACCGAATTCATCGCCCGCATGCGCCACTCAACCCCGGGCGTCGGCCTGATTTCGCCGCCGCCGCACCACGACGTCTATTCGATCGAGGACCTGGCCCAGCTGATCTACGATCTGAAGCAGGTCAATCCGGATGCGCGGGTCACGGTCAAGCTGGTCGCCCAGTCGGGCATTGGCGCGGTCGCTGCCGGGGTCGCAAAGGCCAAGGCCGATGTGATCCTGATCGCCGGCCACAACGGCGGCACCGGGGCCTCGGCCCTGGGCTCGATCAAGCACGCCGGAATGCCGTGGGAACTGGGTCTGTCCGAGGCGCATCAGGTGCTCAGCCTGAATGGCCTGCGCGGCCATGTGCGGCTGCGTACCGACGGTGGTCTGCGCACGGGACGCGACATCGTCATCGCCGCCATTCTGGGCGCGGAAGAGTTCGGCATCGGCACGGCCAGCCTGATCGCGGTCGGTTGTCTGATGGTGCGTCAGTGCCACTCCAACACCTGTCCGGTCGGGGTCTGTGTCCAGGACGAGCGGCTGCGCGCCATGTTCACCGGGACGCCCGACAAGGTCGTCAACCTGTTCACCTTCATCGCCGAGGAGACGCGCGAGGTGCTGGCGTCGCTGGGGCTGCGATCGTTGCATGAAGCGGTTGGCCGGACTGAACTGCTGCGTCAGGTCTCACGCGGGGATGCCCACCTTGATGACCTCGACCTCAACCCCCTGCTGGTGCGGGTCGGCGAGGGCGAGGCCCGCTCCGCCGAGGCACCCTACAACGCCGTGCCGGACACACTGGACGCCCGCATCGTCGAGGATGCCGCCCGGTTCCTCGACGCGCGCGAGAAGATGTCCCTGACCTATGCGGTGACCAATACCCAGCGGGCCATCGGGGCGCGCGTCTCGTCGCACATCTTGCGTCGCCACGGGGGCACACTGCCTCCCGGTCATCTGACCCTGAAGCTGCGGGGCGCTGCCGGTCAGTCGCTGGCGGCCTGGGGCATGACCGGCCTGCGCATCGAGCTGGACGGGGAGGCCAATGACTATGTCGGCAAGGGCCTGTCGGGTGCCGAAGTCATCGTCAGGCCAACGCGATGGGCCGTGGGCGAGGCCCTGATCGGGAACACCTGCCTTTACGGGGCGACGTCCGGCAGCCTGTTCGCGGCCGGCGCGGCCGGGGAGCGTTTCGCGGTCAGAAACTCCGGGGCGACGTCCGTGGTCGAGGGGTGCGGTGCCCATGGCTGCGAATACATGACCGGCGGTACGATCGTCGTCCTCGGGGCGACGGGATGGAATTTCGGGGCCGGCATGTCTGGCGGCGAGGCCTTTGTGCTGGACGTCGATGGTGCGGCCGCGGCGCGCTTCAACGCGGACTCGGTGGTCGGCGGCGACGTCAGGGGCGAGGCAGGCGCGCGACTGCAGGCGCTGGTCGCCCGGCACGCGGCAGAGACCGGATCCCCGCTTGCGCAGCGCCTGCTGGAGACCTGGCCCGAGGCCGTTGTGCGGTTCAGCCATGTGCTGCCGCGATCCGAAGGACAGGCCGTCCGGAGCCAACGTCGGGCATAGGCTGTGGCGGACGCCCCGGGGCAGTTAAGGACGCCGAACGAGGACAGACCTGCTGAAGGCCTGCATCACGGGTTAGAGGCTTACCCGTGAAGCGAGACCCGGTGTGCCCGGGACCCTGTCCGGGGGCTCAGACATGTTCCAGGGCGAGGGCGACGCCCTGGCCCACGCCGACGCACAGGGTGCAGAGCGCGCGCCGCCCGCCGTTCATCTGGAGGGCATGGGTCGCAGTCAGGGCCAGGCGGGCACCGCTGGCCCCGAGGGGATGACCCAGGGCAATGGCCCCGCCGTGCGGGTTCACCCGGGAGGCGTCGTCCTCCAGTCCCAACTGCCGCAGAACCGCGAGCGCCTGGCTCGCAAAGGCTTCATTCAACTCGATGACATCGAAGTCGGCGATCTCCAGGCCCAGCCGGTCCAGAAGCTTGCGCGTGGCAGGCACCGGCCCGATGCCCATGACGGCGGGATCGACGCCTGCGGTCGCCATGCCCAGGATCCGGGCCCGGGGGACAAGACCGTGCCGGGCGGCCTCCGCCTCCGAGGCAATGATCAGCGCCGCAGCCCCGTCATTCACGCCTGAAGAGTTTCCTGCGGTGACCGATCCGCCTTCACGAAAGGGAGCCCTCAGCTTTGCAAGGCCCTCCAGCGTCGTTTCTTCGCGGGGATGTTCGTCTTCGACAAAGGGACGGGTTCGGCCCTTTGCATCAGGAGCCTCGATACCGATGATCTCTTCCGCAAAAAAGACCTTCGAGCTTGCTGCCCGCTGCTGGCTTCGCAGTGCAAAGGCGTCCTGGTCCTCGCGGGAGATCCCGTAGCGAGCAGCGACATTCTCTGCCGTCTCCGGCATGGAATCGACGCCATGGGCAGCGCGCATGGCCGGATTGACGAAGCGCCAGCCGATCGTGGTGTCGTGGATTTCGGCGGTCCGTTGAAAGGCGCTCTCGGCCTTTGCCATGACCAGGGGCGCGCGCGTCATGGACTCGACGCCTCCGGCAATCGCGAACCCGATCTCCCCGGCGCGAATGGCCCGGGCCGCCGACCCAACGGCGTCGAGCCCCGAGGCACAAAGACGGTTGATGGTGGTGCCGGGAACTGCAGCAGGAAGACCCGCCAGCAGGGCTGCCATCCGGGCGACATTCCGGTTGTCCTCGCCGGCCTGGTTGGCGCAGCCGAGCAAAACCTCGTCCAGCAGGGACCAGTCCGCAGAAGGGTTTCGCTCCACCAGCGCCCTGATCGGAGCCGCCGCCAGGTCGTCAGCCCGCGTGAACGCCAGGGCTCCGCCGAAGCGGCCGATCGGCGTACGGACGGCGTCACAGATGTAGGCGTGGGTGCTCATGGTCCACTCTTTCTCCTTGTCCCGGCGACCATCTAGCAGCAAAAGGACAGAAGACTAGTCTTTGCCCGAGGGTCGGAGTTGGCATCATGATTCTGCATTGGTCACCGAAGTCACCTTTTGTCCGGAAGGTCATGGTGGCGGCGCACGAAAAGGGGCTGACAGACAGGCTGGAGCTGGTTCGCAATCCGGTTGCGATGACCGCGCCCAATGCGGAGCTGATGCGGGTCAACCCGCTCAGCAAATTGCCGACACTGGAGTTGCCCGACGGGACCGTCCTGCAGGAGTCAGGTGTCATCTGTGCCTATCTCGATGCGCTCGAGGGCCCGGCGATCCTGTTTCCCGTTGCCGGACAGGCCTATTGGCAGGTCCAGGCTCGCCATTCCCTGGTGAACGGACTGCTTGATGTGCTGATCCTCTTGCGAAACGAGCGGGAGCGACCGGACGGTGCCCGTTCCCAGCCTCACATCGATGCGTTCGAGGTCAAGAAGGCCCGCGCGATGCAGGAAATCGCTTCCTGGCCGCTGGAGCCCTGCGGCCAGACGATCGACATCGTCCAGGTTACCACCGGATGCCTCCTCGGCTATCTGGACTTCCGCTTCGCAGACGAGGACTGGCGCGGTGCCTATCCGAAGTTGGCGCAGTGGTATGAGACCTTTGCCGCGCGCCCATCGGCGATTGCGACCGTGCCGTCATGATCCTCGACCCGATACCCGGCCGGCCGGTGAGTGCCCCGCAGGAGCCTCTGCCTGAAGGGGCCTGCGACTCCCATACGCACATATTCGGCCCGTTCGATCGGTTCCCGCTCGTTCATCCACCGGCGTTCCCGGCACCGCTGGCCCCGGTCGCGGCCCACCAGGCCTACTGGGCGCAGTCCGGGCTGGACCGCGCCCTTCTGGTCCAGCCCGCCCATTACGGGTTCGATCATTCAGCCCTGGTCGATGCCCTTGCCGCTTGCCCCAATACGCGCGGTGTCGCCCTCGCGGATCGAAGCGTCAGCCCGTCCGCTCTCGAGGCCTTGGCCGGCGCAGGGGTCGTGGCGCTGCGGTTTTCCGACTTCCCGGCTCCGGGTGGCGGTGTCCGGCCGGGCAGCGTCGGAATCTCCCATCTGGAAACGCTTGCGCCGGTGATGCGCGAGCTCGGGCTCCACGCCCAGATCTGGGCACCCGCCGAAACGATCGTGGAACGGCTGCCGGAACTGCGCGCGTTCGGCATCCCCGTGGTTCTGGATCATATGGGCATGCCGGATCCGGCGAAGGGTGTGGGCGATGCGGCGTTTCAACAGCTGCTGCAGGCTGCGGCCGATGGCACCGTCTGGGTGAAGCTCTCGGTTTGCCGCGTGTCGCAACAGGGACCGGACTATCAGGACGCCGAGCCGTTCCATCGCGCGATGGTTGCTGCAGCGCCGGAGCGTGTCCTTTGGGCGTCGGACTGGCCCTTCATCCGCATGGACGGTGGTGGACCCGATGTGGGCTTGCTCCTGGATCGCTTCACGGCCTGGCTGGAAGGGGACAGTGGCCTGCGGCAACGAATTCTGGTCGACAATCCGGGCGTGCTATTCGGCTTTGACCGCGCTGAAAAAACCAATAAGCTAGCCTAACGATAAGGACGGCTATAACAGCCGCGCGTCACTTGGGCGAGGGAATCGAATGGCCACAGCACACGCACCGGGGACGCCGGCCGCCGAACTGGACGAAACCTATCGGATCGTCTCGCGCAGACTGATCCCGTTCCTGGTCATCTGCTACATCATGGCCTACATCGACCGGTCGAACATCGGGATTGCCAAGCTCGGGTTCATGGACACGCTCGGCTTTTCTGAAGCCGTCTACGGACTTGCCGGCGGGCTCTTCTATCTCGGCTACAGCCTGTTCGAGGTGCCCAGCAATCTCTGGATGAAGCGTATCGGGGCCCGGCTGACCATCGCCCGGATCATGTTCCTGTGGAGCCTGTTCTCGGCCATGACCGCCTTCATGCTGGTCCCCTGGCATTTCTACACACTCCGGTTCCTGCTCGGGGTCGCGGAGGCCGGCTTCTTCCCCGGGGTTCTGCTTTATCTCAGCTACTGGGCCCCGGCTGCCCGCCGGGCTCGCATGACGGCCCAGTTCATGGCCGCCATGGCACTGGCCGGGATCATCGCCAATCCGCTTGGCGGGGTCATCATGACCAGTATGGAAGGCGTCGCCGGTCTTCACGGCTGGCAGTGGCTGTTCCTGATCGAGGGCCTTCCGGGCTGCGCCCTGGCTGTCGTGGCCTTCTATTGGCTCACCAACAAGCCGTCCGAGGCGAAATGGCTGACGGACCGACAGAAGACGCTCCTGGCGGAAGATCTCGAACGGGAGGCCGTCGTGACCGGGGTGCAGAAGCACGGCCGCTTCATCGATGCCATCAAGGATCCGCGGTTCTTCAGTCTCGCCATTATGGCTGCGGCCATGATTTCAGGCCTGGCCGGTCTCGCCCTGTGGATCCCGACGATCGTGCGGGAGTCCGGGATCAAGGACATGATGACGGTGGGGCTGATCTCGGCCTTGCCCTATGTGTTCGGTCTCGTGTCCCAGCAACTGATCGCCCGCAGCTCTGATCGCTTGCAGGAACGCCGGTGGCACGCGGCGGCACCCGCCCTCTTCGGTGCCCTCTCCTGGCTCTGCCTGCCTCTGGCCCAGGGCAATGTGGTCCTGTCGGTGATGGCCGTCTGTGGCATCGGCATCGGCATGTTCGGTGCGACCGGGCCGTTCTGGAGCCTGCCGGCGACCTATCTGAAGGGCACGGCCGCTGCCGGGGGCATTGCCATCATCACCAGCTGCGGGGCCGCTGCCGGCTTCGTCAGCCCGATCATTGTGGGCTGGCTGATCGACCATACCGGCTCAATGGCGTCGGCCCAGGTCTATTTTGGCACCCTGCTCGCCTTCGGCGCGATCCTGCTGGTGGTGCTGGCAGGAGCCAAGGCGAAGCCGGTGGCATGACCGGGCCTTCAGACCAGGCAGACGATCTCGTCCTGTTCCAGGTTCTGGATGGCGGGGTGGCGTTGATCACGATCAATCGGCCGAAGCGTCTGAACGCACTGAACATGGCCGTGAAGGCGGAGCTCCAGGCTGCGATCGAACGGGCGGATGCAGACCCTGCCGTCGCGGCCCTGGTGCTCACGGGTGGTTCCAAGGCCTTTGTGGCAGGGACAGATATCGCTGAGATGCGGGACATGACCCCGGAGCGGCATGCCGAGCTGGGCACAAACCAGGTTTTTGTCGCCCTGCGTGCCTGTACCAAGCCGGTTATCGCTGCGGTCGAGGGTTACGCCCTGGGGGGTGGCTGTGAGCTGGCGCTGAACTCGGACATCATCATCGCGGGGGAGGGGGCCCGCTTCGGCCAGCCTGAGATCCGCGTCGGCATCATGCCTGGAGCCGGTGGAACCCAACTCCTGCTGCGCGCGGTGGGGCGCTACCGGGCGATGAAGCTGTGTCTGACCGGGGATCAGATTTCGGCCGAGGAGGCCGAGCAATACGGTCTGGTGTCGGAACGGACGCCTGCGGGCGAGGCGACAGACCGCGCGATTGCACTGGGCAGACAGATCGCCACCATGCCGCCCTTGGCCGTCAAGGCCGTCAAGGCGGCCATCAGGTTCGGCACGGACAACGGCCTGGATGCCAGCCTCACCGAGGAGCGAAGCCTTTTCACTGGCCTGTTTGCCTCGGCGGACCAGAAGGAAGGCATGACGGCCTTCATGGAGAAACGCCCGCCGGTCTATCGCGGCGGCTGATCTATTTCAGGCGGATGTCGACCCGTACGACATCACCCCGGTAGATCCCGTTGGAAACCAGGACGAGGCGGCCGCGCTGGTCAACAGCCGAACGCGTCACGTGGCAGATCGGCGCGTTCAACGGCAGGCCAATCAGCTGTGCGGTCTCGATATCTGCCGTTCCGATCGTGAGCGTCTGCTGGGCTTCTGCGATCTTCACGCCCGGTACACCGGACACCAGCCGCAGCGCGGTCTTGGCCCTGAGGTCCTCGTCGCTGAGCTTGGAAGCGATCCGTTCGTCCACATAGATGTCTGCCAGAAGGAAGGCCTGGCCATTCATCGAATGGAGCCGCCGCAAACGGCGGTACGTCTGGCCGGCCTGACCGATGGCGTGATGCACAAGCGGCGGGCCGCCCTTTTCATCGACCAGAACCTCGATCTCGGCCCCTTCGCGGGAGCTGAGAAGGCCCTGCCAGTCGGTCTCCACACCGCACCAGAGCAGGTCCTGGGGGCGGCGTTTGACGAAGGTGCCCTTGGCCCGAAACCGCTCGATGAGGCCCTCGGCCTCGACCAGCCCGAGCGCCTGCCGGATGGTCGCACGCGCCACGCCACACTCAAGGGCCAACTCGTCAACGGTTGGCGTCTGTTGGCCAACCGGCCACTGCCCCGACTCGATTCGGCGTCGGAAAAGGGTAGCAAGCTGGATATATCGGGAGACCGCACTGCGCCCGAGGCCGGCGTCGCCCTCAATCATATCAATCATCAGCTTCCTATACTGCCGCCCGTCGAAATCCTCAACTTGCGCATCATTCGGCAGTCGAGGAGCGACTTGACCCCGCGCGATCTCCACGCCAGAAAGGACAGAAGATTAGTCTTTTTGACTAACCTCAGGGTTTGATCGGCGGGAAGAGCAGAAATGACGGATTCGGCGCCGCGGCGGTCGTTGCGCGAGGGGTTGCTTTGGGGCGACCTCGAGGACATGGAGCGCACAACCCTGTGCGGTACACGCTGTCGATCATGCGGGGAAACCACACTCTGCGCCAACGCCATATGCCCGGCCTGCGGCGGCGACGAGGTGGAGCACAAGCCCCTGAGCCGGGAAGGCGTGCTGTGGACCTATACGATGGTTCGCCACCGTCCGCCCGGCAACTACCAGATGCCCGAGCCCTTCAAGCCTTTCGCCATGGGACTGGTGGATCTTCCGGATGGCCTGAAGGTCCTGTCCCGCGTTGAGGTCGAGCCGGACGCCATCAGGATCGGCATGCCGCTGAAGTTTCATCCATTCGTGCTTCGTCGGGACGAAGCGGGGGCCGAAGTGGTCGCCTTCGATTTTAAAGCCGCCTGAGATCTGACCATGACTGAAGTGTACATCCTGGGCACCGGCATTCACCCCTTCGGGCGCTTCGACAAGCCCTATGAGGCCATCGGCGCGGAAGCGGCGGCGGACGCTCTCAGGGATGCCGGCGTTGAATGGCGTGACATCCAGGCGGCCTATCTCTCGCGCATGTATCTCCCCGCGACGTCGGGCGCGCGGATCCTGCGCCGGCTGGGCGGGACGGACATTCCGATCGTGGACATCGAGGCGGCCTGCGCCAGTGGCGGGGCGGCGCTCCGTCAGGCCGTCCTCGCGGTGAAGTCCGGCGAGGTGGATCTGGTTCTCGTCTGCGGATGCGAGAAGATGCCCCGCGGCTTCATGGATCCGTCCATGATCTATGCGCCCTGGCAGATCGAGCTGGGGATGTCCCTGAACCCGAGCTACTGGTCGATGCGGGCCATGCGGCACATGCACGAGTATGGAACGACCGACCTGCAGATCGCCAAGGTCGCCTACAAGAACCACCGCAACAGCGTCCACAACCCCAATGCCATGTACCAGAAGGCCTTCGGTCTGGAGGAGATTCTGGAGTCGCCGCTGGTCTGCGATCCGATCCGCCGGCTTGAGATCTGCGCTCCGAATGATGGTGCGGCAGCCGTGGTGGTGGCGTCCGAGCGCAAGATGCGTGAGTTGGGAGCCAACGGCATTCGCATTGCCGGTGTCGCCCATACGATTGCCCGTTTCTCGGCGGATTTCCGCTGCCCGGCCGACAGCATGAGTTCCACTGTCAACAACGAGGGGCCGACGGAGGTCACGGCGCGCGAGGCCTACCGGAAGGCCGGTCTCGGCCCCTCCGATGTGAACTGCTTCGAGGTCCAGGACACGGATGCGTTCTGCGAGATTGAAATCTATGAGGAACTTGGTCTTTGCCCGGTGGGGGAGGGCGGCCGCCTCATCGACGAGGGCGTGACCGAGATCACCGGCAAACACCCCGTGAACATGAGCGGCGGATTGATCAGCAAGGGCGAACCCGTCGGGGCTTCCCACCTCGGGCAGATTGTGGAGATCGTGTCCCAGCTGCGTGGTCACTCTGGTCCCCGGCAGGTCGAAGGTGCCAAGGTCGGTCTCGCCCATGTGCTGGGTGCCGGCGGCAACTGCGCCGTGACGATCCTTCAGGCCTGAGCATGGCTGGCCCCCTGTCCCATGTGCGGGTGCTGGACCTCAGTCGCATCATGGCGGGCCCGTGGGCGACCCAGATCCTTGCTGATCTGGGCGCTGATGTGATCAAGGTCGAGAGGCCCGACGTCGGAGACGACACACGAACCTGGGGGCCTCCCTTCGTGGAAGGTGAGGACGGCGAGAAGCTGGCGAGCGGGTATTTCCTGTCCGTCAATCGCGGCAAACGTTCGATTGCTCTCGACATGTCCCGGGCAGAAGATCAGGCGGTGATCCGCGATCTGGCCCGATCGTCCGACATCGTAGTCGAGAATTTCAAGGTCGGTGCCCTGGCCAGATACGGTCTCGGCTATGACGACCTTCGCAAGGTCAATCCGGGCCTGATCTACGCCTCTGTCACCGGTTTCGGTCAGACCGGACCGCGCCGTGAACAGTCTGCCTATGACTTCATGGTCCAGGCCATGGGCGGGCTGATGAGCGTGACCGGCGAGCGGGATGACAAGCCCGGGGGCGGTCCCCAGAAGGTCGGCGTGCCGATCGTGGATCTGATGACCGGCATGTACACGGCCGTGGCGGTCCTCGCGGCCCTGAACCATCGTGAGAAGACCGGCAAGGGTGAGTATATCGATGTCGGCATGCTCGACGTCCAGACGGCCTTCCTAGCCAATCAGGCCCAGAATTTCCTGCTGTCCGGTCGCGAGCCGCGGCGGTCGGGAAACAGCCATCCGAACATCCAGCCCCAGGATGTCTATCCGGTCCGTGATGGTCACATCGTCCTTGCTGTTGGAAATGACGGTCAGTTCCGCGCCTTCAGCCAGGCGATCGGCCGCCCCGATCTGGCCGATGACATCCGGTTTTCGCGGAATGCGGAGCGCGTCCGCAATCACCCGGAACTTTCAGCGATCATTCGTGAGGCGCTGATCCAGGAGGACCTCGCGGTCTGGGTCGAGCGGCTGGACGCGCTCGGCGTCCCCTGCGGTCCGATCAATACGATCTCGTCAGTATTCGCCGATCCGCAGGTCCAGGAACGGGGCCTGCTAAAGACCCTTGATCATCCGCGCATGGGACCGGTCAAACTGGTCACAAGTCCCATGCGCTTTCATCAGGCTCCGCTCAGTTTCGATCGGCCACCGCCCTTGCTGGGTGAGCATACCGACGAAATCCTGGAGGAGTTCGGCTTGCGGGCGCCGCCATCTGGCGCAGGAAGGCAGCTATGACGAGCACCAACGGCATCGATCATGGGCGCATCCGACTGTTCGACGGTGACGGTCTGACACCCGCTCAAAAGGCGATTTACGACACGGTTGTGAACGGGCCGCGCGGCCGGATGGTCGGTCCGCTGAGGGCCGCGCTGCACTCTCCGGAGCTGGCCGACCGCTGGTCGAAATTCGGCGAGCATCTGCGCTACAAGACTTCGCTCTCTCCGGTGCAGAGCGAACTGGCGATCCTCGTGGCCGCCCGACACTGGAGCAGTGATACCGAGTGGGCGATACACGCGGATATCGCGCGTGTCGTGGGCCTGGATTCCGGGATCATCGAGGCCATCCGCCGGTGCCTCACACCGCCCTTCACCGATCCCGACCAGGCCCTGATCTATGAGTACGCCCGGCAACTGCTGCAGACCGGGCATGTCAGTGGCGAGATCTACAAGCTGCTGCACCAGCGCTTCGACGATGTCTGGCTGGTCGAGCTGACCGCGCTGATCGGCTACTACTCCATGGTGGCGATGACGCTGAACGCCCACAGCATCCCCAGGCCGCATAACTCCCGGGAGAGTGTGCTCCCGATCGGTCGTGAGCCGTCGCGGCTTCCGGAACTGACGCCGGACGTCATCGGCGCAATTCTCGCCGGCAATGACCTCTCCGTTGTCGCAGACGCCCAGCCTGCGGAGTAGGCCCTTGCGTGTTGGAGTGGTGGGCGCGGGGGCCATGGGCTCCGGTATCGCCTCGGTGGCGGCCCAGGCGGGTCATAGTGTCAAACTGTATGATCGCGTGCCCGGTGCAGCCAGGGCTGCCCTGATCGGCCTTGCATCCGACCTCGCCCGTCAGGTGAAGAAGGGGCGCGTCACGGCCGAGGAGGCGCGGCAGATCCAGGGGGGACTGGAGGCCGTCGAGTCTCTCGACGAACTCGCCGACAGCGGCCTTGTCATCGAGGCCATCGCCGAGAATCTGGCGGCCAAGGTCGATCTGTTTCGTGCGCTCGACGACATCGTGGCTTCAGACGCGATCCTTGCCACCAACACATCGTCGCTCAGTATTGATGCGATCGCTGCGCCCACACGCTGGCCCGGACGGGTCGTCGGTATGCACTTCTTCAACCCGCCCGTCGCGATGCGGCTGGTGGAGGTTGTGTCCGGCTCAATGGCCGAGCTGGCGGTTGCCGACAGGATCTTCGAGCTCGCCAGGGTCTGGGGAAAGTCGCCGGTTCGCTGCGCCTCCACGCCCGGCTTCATCGTCAATCGGGTCGCACGACCCTTCTATGGCGAGGCCCTGAAGCTTCTCGAGATGCGAGCCTGCGCACCAGAGGTGATCGACGCGGTGGTGAAGCAGGGCGGCGGCTTCCGGATGGGGCCTGTCGAGCTGATGGATTTCATCGGACACGATGTGAATTTCGCCGTGACCCGGTCGGTCTTCGAGGCGTTTTTTCAGGACCCCCGCTATCGCCCCTCGCTTGTTCAGCAGGCTCTGGTCGATGCGGGCCGGCTGGGCCGCAAGTCGGGTGCGGGCTTCTACACCTATCTGGACGGCCAGCCGACGGCGGTCCCTCCAGCACCGGCCTGGGGCGCGCCCGGCAGGGTCGGGCTCGGGCACCATGCTTCATCGGGTCTGGCCAAACGTTTCCGGAACAGCGCTCTCGAACAGGTCGGGGATGATGGGGCCGGCGCGTTGCGCATCGGCGATATTCTGGTCCTGGAGACGGACGGCCGGACGGCCCTTGAGCGCGAGATTGAGGCAGGCGAGCCGGTCGTGGTCGTCGATCTGGTCATGGATGAGGAAACGGCGACAGCCCGGGCGGCTGCGGCATCCTCCGGCGTTTCCGACGCCGGGCGCGATGCCATCGGAGCCGCCTTTGCGGCCCTGGGGCAGACGATCCACTTTATTGACGACGTTCCGGGCCTCGTGCTGGCACGGACCCTTGCCATGATCGCCAATGAAGCCGCTGACGCGCTTCAGCAGGGTGTGGCCTCGGCCTCGGATATCGATGTCGCCATGGTCAAGGGGGCGAACTATCCGGTCGGTCCGCTCGCATGGTCAGCGTCGCTTGGGGCCGACCGCTTGCTGTCCATTCTGGAAGCTCTGGCCCGGCATGCCCCCGACGGGCGCTACCGCCCCTCTTCGCTGCTCCGTCGGGCGGCGTTGACCGGCGCGAACCTCGCGCCGGTCTGACCGGTCAGCCCTGGAGGAACTCCAGGACCAGGCTGTTGAACGCTTCATACTGTTCCCAGTAGGCCGAGTGCCCAGACTCTGCGATCACCGCGGTCCGGACATTGGGCAGATGGCTGGCGTACTGCCGCATCACGGCCGGCGGGGAGTAAAGGTCCGCAGAGCCGGTGAACAGCAGGGCCCGGGTCTGGATCCGGCTCAGGGCCTCTCCGGTAATCGCATTCCGGCTGGGCTGGCGAATCCGCGCGCCGTGTTTGGACGCCTGCTCAAGCGCTTCCCAGGCCGCTGTGCCCTCCGGATTGGCCGCACGGTAAGACGGCCCCAACTCCCGGAAGCTCGCAGCCATTTCCGAGAAGCCGGGGGCCGAGATCCGACGGATCGCCGCGCGATAGTCGGGATCCGTTCCCCCGCCCTGGGAGCAGGAGATGGTCAGGCTCAGGAGCCGCTCCGGATAGGAGAGGGCGAAGTCGGGTACGACAAAGCCGCCCGCCGCCGAACCCAGAATGTGGAACCGGTCAATTCCAAGGTGGTCAACCAGGGCCTTGAGGTCGTCGGCGGCACTGACGGTTGTCCCGTCAGGCCCCCGATCCGAGCCGGCGTGACCACGCCGCGAATAGCCGACCACGCGGTAGCCGGCCGCGGCGAACACGCCCCGCTGATAGGCCCAGATGTTCTTGGAACCGGTCGCGGGGTGAAGCAGGACGATGGCCTGGCCGGTCCCGCCCGTGTCCCAGTAGGCGAGGCGGGCTTCACCGACATCGGCCATGCCTTCGACGGCGGCCGTCTCCGGCGGTGCAACCCAACTTGTCTGTGCGGGGACAAGCCGCGATTCCGACTGGACGGGCGCACTCCTGGCGGGGGCTGCGATGAACGTCGCTGCCGCTGCTGCAACCGTCATAGGGCCGAATCCCCGGCGCGTAATCTTGTGGCTCACTGCGATTCTCCTATCCGAAAAGCTAGACTATCGTCCTATTGGAGCAATTTGCAACGGTGACCGGATGTCACAATGCCGACTGTAGCGCATAAGGTGCCGTTCGGTGGCGGGATATAGGCACAATAAAACAGCTAGTTAGGTTTGGCCTCAGGTCGCCCGCCGGACACGGGCCGAGCCGCCGGTTGACATTGGTCCAAAAGGCCATGCTTAGTACCTTTTCAAGGCGGGGAATGAACCGCGCCGGGACTTCAACAGGATGGCCGGAAACCGGCGACTGTTGAGCAGGGCATCAGATCCTCGGGAGGGATTATGAAAGTTGAATTGAACGCACCGAAGGGGGCTCTGCGCCTCGCGCTTCAAGGCTCGGCGAGCCTGGGTGTCTTGGCCATGGCCTTCGCGCTGGGGGCCACCCCCAGCCTTGCGCAGACGGCTCCCGCGCAGCAGAGCGGCGCTGAAGCGGGCAGCGATCAGGCGGCGTCCAGCATCGACGACATCGTCGTCACCGCCACCCGTATCGCCCGCCCCGGTTTCGTGGCGCCGACTCCCCTGACCACGGTCGGCGAGGAAGAGATGGACGCGCGCGGCGCGACCCACGTCCGTGATGTGCTCTATGAACTGCCGCAGGTCGTGCGCGCTGCGCCGGGGGGCACAGGCAGCGCAAACCCGGGTGGCCAGTACGTCAACCTGCGTAACCTGGGGAATGCCAGAACCCTGGTCCTGATCGACGGACGGCGGGTCGTGCCGACGAACATCCTCGGCAACGTTGACCTCAACGTCGTCCCGTCTTCGCTCGTCGAACGTCTTGAAGTCGTGACGGGTGGTGCTTCGGCGGCCTGGGGATCCGATGCCGTTTCCGGCGTGGTCAACCTGATCCTGAAGCGGAACATCGAGGGGATCGAAGGCACGCTTCAATACAATGTGTCCGAGTTGGGCGACAACGCCCAGACTTCGCTGGAGCTTGCTGCCGGTCACGAGTACCTCGATGGACGGTTGCGCGTGATGGTCGCGGGCGAAATCTCGGACCTCGAGGGTATCGCGGACGGGGCTACCCGGGACTGGGGCAGGGTCCAGCGCGCCTTTATCGTCAACCCCACCTATACCCCGACGAACGGCCAGTACCGGCTGATCCCAAGCAACAACGCGACCTTCTCCCGCATGACGGCGGGTGGGGTCATCTTCAGCGGCCCTCTGGCCAACACCCAGTTCGGACCCGGCGGTACGCCGATGCCCTTCGCGCTCGGGACAAGTGTCGCCTCCCTGTTCATGGACGGCGGTGGCGGTGGCTGGCTGAGCAACCGCATCAACCTGGTGTCGCCGCTTGAGCGGAACAGCCTGTATACCAAGGCGTCGTTCGACATCACCGACGACATCACCCTGCATTTTGAGGCGTCCAACGCCTACTCCCGGACTGTCTACGACATCATCACGCCCTACGATCAGGGCACGCTCCGGATTCAGCGCGACAACGCCTTCCTGCCGGCCGCAACCCGGGCCGCCATGGTCACGGCCAACATCACCAACTTCCTGATGGGCCGCCTGAATTATGAACTGGGCGATGACACATCGGATGGTACGTATGAAACCAACCGCCTCGTCTTCGGAGCCGACGGAAGCTTCAATGACAACTGGCGCTGGTCAGCCTACTACCAGAAGGGCAGGAGCAACTACGACCTCGACATCTACAGCCGGTATGAGGACAACTGGCTGCTCGGTATCGACAGTGTGATCCACCCGACGACGGGACTTCCCGTCTGCCGGTCCACCCTGACCAACCCCACGAACGGGTGCGTTCCGATCAACGTGTTCGGGGCCGGATCGATCAGCGCCGCTGCGGCCGACTACGCCACCGGCGTTGGCAAGACACGGTCGGTCTATGAGCAGGAAGTGTTCGCGGCCGACCTGCGAGGCGACTTCGGGGCCACCTGGGCCGGACCGATCTCCTGGGCGACCGGTTTCGAGTTCCGGACCGAGACGCTGAATGTTCAGACCGATGCGGACTCCCAGGCCAACCGCTTCCGCCTCGGCAATGCCAAGCCGCAGTCGGGCGAGGAGAGCGTCGCGGAGGCCTTCCTCGAGACGGTCATCCCGCTGGCGCGTGACATGCCGTTCGCCCTCTCGTCCGAGATCAACGCCGCGGCGCGCTCGACCGAATACGATCTGTCCGGTCCGGCAACCACCTGGAAGGTCGGCTGGACCCACGAGTTCAATGAACAGGTTCGACTGCGCGTCACCCGTTCACGGGACATTCGGGCACCCCGGCTGAATGAACTGTTCGCACCGGGCGGCCGCGGCAGCGCCGTGCTGATCGACCGGTTCACCAACACCCAGCCCCGGGTCGTCACGATCACGACCGGCAATCTCAACCTGACCCCGGAAATCGCGGACACGCTCACCTATGGCGTCGTGTTCCGTCCGTCCTTCATCCCGGGCCTGCAACTGGCCATCGACGCCTATGACATCGACATCTCCGACGCGATCGGAAACGTCGGTGCCCAGCAGACGATCGATCGTTGCTTCTCGGGTACCCTGTCCCTCTGCCCGAACATTACCCGGGTCGGCGGCGTCATCACGGAAGTCACCAGCTCCCAGCAGAATTTTGCCAAGGAGCGGACGCGTGGTTTCGATATCGAAGCGGCCTATGGCTTCGACCTCGAAGCCGGTGGCCGGATGAGCTTCCGCCTGCTGGCCAGCAAGATGAACGAGATCTCTGTCGATGACGGGTTCGCGATCGTGGACACGGCCGGCGAAGTAGGCCGGGACTGGCGGGTCAGCGGCAACGCCTCCTACCGCAACGGCCCGTTCACTCTCTCCGCCAACATGCGCTATATCGGCGGCGGCACTATCGACAATGAGCTCAACGTTTCGGCGCTTGATGTTCAGGACAACTATCAGGACGCCGTGGCCTATTTCGGTGCCTCGGTCCAATACGTGGTCATGGAAACGGACAGCTCCGAGGTCACGGCATTCGGCCGGATCGATAACCTGTTCGACTCTGACCCGCCGCCTCTCTACGCAACCGGTCAGCAGCCGACCCAGACCAACAACTCGCTGTATGACACCGTCGGCCGGAGCTTCTCGGTCGGCCTGCGCTTCAAGTTCAAATAGCCTCCCGAGTGACGTCTGCAGCCTGGCTGCAGACGTCACCGCCTTTTCGGCCTTGAGGGTCCCATGATCAGTCGCAGAATCCCGGGCGCTCTCGCCGTTGTCGTCATGGCAGGGCTGGCCTCTTCGGCCCTGTTGATCCCGTCAGGAGCGGCGTGGGCCAGTCCGGCTGCCGCTGTCGCGACACCCGCCACTCCCGCCCAGGTCGCCGACGATGTCGCCGTGGTCGAGGCGGAGATCGAGCGGGCAAGCGCGCTGCGAGCGGCCAAGACTCTCCAGCACACCTACGCCCAGTACGGGGAATACGGTCTCTGGACCGATATGGCCGCCCTGTTCAGCCGCAGCGGCGAACTGGTGATCGGCGACCGGACGATTGCCGGACCGGCCGCCATCGAAATCTACCTCCGCGACGAGCTCGGCCAGGGCCAGGACGGTCTGCCGGCTGGTGCTGTTAACACCCAGCTGATCATGGCTCCCGTCGTCACCCTGGCGGCGGATGGCCAGACCGCACGGGGCCGGTGGCAGGAGCTGACCCTGCGCGGCCGCATGGGCGGGACAGCCGACTGGTCCGGCGGCATGCAGGTCAATGACTACGTCCGCGAGGACGGGGTCTGGAAGATCGCGCGCATGCACGTGATTCCGCAGTTCGCGGGTCCTTACGAAACGGGCTGGTTCAGCATCGGGCCCGAAATTCCCTTCGTGCCCTATCACTATACCTCGGAAGAGGCCGGTCGGCCGGTCTCGCCCCTGACTCTCGGGCAACTGGAGGCCCTTCGCAGCGCCGGCGCGCAAAGTACGCTCCCCGACCTGGAGCGCCGGGTCGCCCGGATGAATGATGAGGATCAGGTCCGGAACCTCCAGAACATCTACGGCTACTACCAGGACCGGAAGATGTGGGACGACGCGACCGACCTGTTCGAGGCGGGCGCCGTGTTCGAGATCGCCGGCCTCGGCGTCTATGAGGGTGTGGCCAGTATCCGCCGGGCGTTTGAACTGCAGGGTCCGCAGGACTTGCAGCGCGGTCAGGTCAACGACCAGCTTCAGCTGCACACCGTCGTCTCGGTCGCCCCCGGGGGTACGGAAGCGGTCGCCCGCGGCCTGCAATTCGGCATGCTGACCCCGGAGCTCGGCCAGGCCTATTGGTCAATCTCCACCTTCGAGAACCGTTATGCGAAGGGTTCCGACGGCAAGTGGCGCATCCGGGAAATGCGGATCTATCCGCGGATGAAGACGGACTACTATCAGGGATGGCACCGCAACGCGGTCGTTGATCCCGTGCCGACCGGCGTCGGTGCACCGGATCGGCCTTCCCCGGCCGCGAGGTCTCCCCAGGTCACCAATGTGATTCCGGCCTTCTTCAACAATCCTGTGACCGGACGTCCGGTGACGATCCCGGGCGGGTTTGCCGTCGTCGGTGATCTGGGCCTTCGGGAACGGACCGTTTCGCCCGCTGCCAGTGGCAATGAGATGGAACGTCTGGCCGACCTGCGCCGGCGCCTCGATGTCTCCGAGGCCTATGATGCCGTGGAGAACATCTCCTCCACCTTCGGCTACTACCTCGATGACTACCAATGGCAGCGTTACGTCGAGAACTATTCGGTCGACGGATGGCGGCGGAAGGGCACCGGCGCGGTCTATGCCGGCCGGGCCGCGATCTTCAAGGCCGAGTCCCTGTCCTATGGGCCCATGCCGGTCGTGCGCGACTGGATCCGCGTGCACACCCGGCTGCAGCCGGTGATCGACGTCGGGCCTGATGCCCAGCGCGCCTTCATCCGCACCCGCATGTTCCTGTATTTCGCCAACTCGCGGTCCCCCGGATCGTGGAACAGCGGGATGTACCCGAGCGATCAGGCCGTCCTCGAGGATGGTGTCTGGAAGATGAGGGTCGGCGGCTGGATCGACGAAACATACTTCAGCTCGCGCAGCTACGCGCTCGGTTGGGCCCGGCCGGATGATCCGTCGACCGTCCGCCAACAGGGGGGTGCGCCGGCGGATCAGAGCGCCCGGGGCTCGCCGGTGTCCTTCCCGCCCAGCATCCCGGCGGATCAGCTTGGACGTCGGGGCTATGGTGTGGTGCGGGGATATCCCGGCTTTGCCTCATGGCCTGAAATCAAGCCGATGTGGTTCCACTACCGCAACCCCATCAGCGGCCGGACGCCGCCCCTGTTCTGCGCGGATGTGACGGTCTGCGTCCTGGAACCCGGGACCGAGACCCCGCACCCGGTCGAGGGCTCCGGGGACTGATGGCACGTTCACTCTTGAAGGGTTTTCCGATGACCGCTGGCATCAACCGGTTCAGGCTCTTTGGAATTCTTCTGGCGGGAGCGCTGTTCCTCGTCGCGCAGCTGGCGCTGCCTGCGCCGGCCTCGGCCCAGCGCATGACGCCGCCGCGACAGGATGATCCGGTCGAGATGCTGGCGCGGGATGTGGAGCGCGCCCGCTCGATCCGGCAGGTCAAGGACCTGCAGTACTCGCTCACCCACTATGCCCAGTTCGGCCTGGTGGACGAAATCATGACGCTGTTTTCGGAAACGGCGGTGATTGAGCAGGTTTACGAAAACCGGACGATCCGGGGGCATGACGCCATCCGTCGGTACTGGACCGAAAAGCTCGGCGGGCAGAACGGCCTGGGCGCACAGCAGCTGTTCCACCAGATGTTCATGTCGCCGACCGTGACGCTGAATTACGACGGACGGGGTGCCTCGGGCCGTTGGACCGAACTGACCATGCGAGGGCGGTGGAACGGCCGCAATCCGACCGCGGACTGGTCCGGCGGGATGCAGGTCAACGACTACATCCGTGAGAACGGCGTCTGGAAGATCTCGCGTATCCGCGACTATCACCAGCTCGAGGGATCCTATTACGACGGCTTCTTCGCGGCCCATCCGGAACTGCCGCTGGTGCCCTACCATTTCTCGCCGCTGCAGGTCGGCCGCCCCGTTCCCACCGAGCCCGGTGATGTTGACCGGTCCCTGCGCGGTCTGACGATGGAGCAGATCGAGGCGCAGATCGACACGATGAATGCGGAAGACGAGATCCGCAGCCTGCAGAACATGTACGGCTATTACGTCGATCAGAAGATGTGGGACGACGTCACCGATCTGTTCGCAGCCGATGGCGCGATGGAGATTGCGGGTGTCGGCATCTATGTCGGGGCCACAAGCATCCGTCGCGGCCTCGAGAGGGATGGCCCGCAAGGTCTGCAGCGCGGGCAGATCAACGACAATATCCAGCTGCACACTGTGGTTGAGGTCGATCCGAACGGCTACGAAGCCCGCGTTCGGGGCACCCAACTCGGCATGGTGACGCCCGAACTGGGCAAGGCCTTCTGGTCCGTCTCCACCTTCGTGAACCGCTATGTCAAAGGTGCTGACGGCAAATGGCGCATCCGGGAGATGCGCATCTTCCCGGATGTGAAGGCCGACTATTATCAGGGCTGGCATCTCAGCCAGGTCGTGGACACGGCCCCGACGGGCCTTCTTGCACCCGACCGGCCCTCCGGTGCCGACCAGTCTCCGCAGGTCAGTGCGGTCATGCCGGCCTTCCTGCGGAACCCCGTCAATGGCCAGGGCGTCGGCTATCCGAGGGGCTTCTCGGTGGTTGGTGATGACCGGCTGGTTGAAGCACCCGCCGCCCGTGCTGCGCCGGCCCGGACCGGCACGCCGGCGCAGAGAATGGCCGAAGCGCGCCGCAAGCTGAACGTGGCCAAGGCCTATGATGCCATCGAAAACCTGTCCGGTGTCTTCGGCGACTATCTCGACGACTGGCTGTGGGACGAGTTCTCCGCGATCATGGCAGAAGACGGCACGCGTCCGCAGGGCAGCGGTTTCCATGTCGGCCGGAACAATGTCTACCACGCCATGACGGAATCGCACCTGGCGCCGCCGTCGGCGAGCAACCCGCGCGACAACATCCGCCCGCACAAACGCATCCAGCCGGTCATCCAGGTGACCCCGGATGGGCGCCGCGCGACCCTGCGAACCCGACTGTTCCTCTATTTTGCGAACGACGTCCGCGCGGGTGCCTTCAACGGCGGCATGTATCCGAACGAGACCCTGGTGCTTGAGGAAGGCGTCTGGAAATACGAGGTCGGGGGCGTGATCGACCAGACCTACATCGGCTCGACCAGCTATGAGGACGGCTGGGCGCGCCGTGGTCTCGATCTGCCTGCCACGCCGCCGCATCGCGACCTTGGCCGCGGGGACGACGCGGGCGAGGAAAGCCGCTACTTCAACAGCGACATCACCCGACCGGCTGACATCCCCTGGTCCCTGTTTACCTATCGCCGGGGCAGCAATGCACGGTTCCCCGATGTGAAGCCGATGTGGTTCGCCTATCGCAACCCCATCAGTGGCCGCACGCCGCAATACTACTGCCCGCATATCCTCACCTGCTTCGGTCCCTGAGGGCCCCTGGCAGGATCGGCTCCGACGCGTCTGAATCCTCCGCAGGGTCTCTGACCCTGTGGAGGACAACGTCGTTGACAAGGGTAGGAGGGGGCGGCGGTATCGGTGTGGTAGAAGATAGGCCTTCTACCACGAGGTCTTTGTCGAGCGCCGCCAGCAAGTCCCCGACCTGGTGCAGTCAAGCCGCGAACCGGACATAGATCATCGCGACCGTTCGGATCGCTTCAGTCGCGCTGCCGACCCAACGGAACCGGGGGCAGGGTGGCCGGCCTGACAGCGTCCTCTGCCGTCAGGCCGACATGAATCCGAGGTCTCTCGGCGTGAAATTCCTCAGGTTCGGGAAGATGTTGTCGAGGTTCGCATCCGAAGTTCCCAGCCAGCGTCCCATCGTGGCCGCGTACTGGTCGACCGAAGTCGTCGGCACGAGCGCCGTGCCGGCCATATCCGGATTCCGGAATGCGCCCAGGTCGACCCCCAAGGTCGGATACTGGCCGTAGATGTCGCCCCCGCGCACAGCGCCGCCCATAACGAAATGGTGGCCACCCCAGGCGTGGTCGGTGCCGTCGCCGTTGGTGGTGAAAGTGCGCGAAAAGTCCGAGGCGGTGAAGGTGGTGACCGAATTCCGCATGTTCACGCCGCCGAGAGAACCCAGAACGCCGTCGAAATAGGACAGGGCGTGAGCCACCTTGGCGAGGTTGTTCGGCTGGGCCGTGTTCTGCACATCGTGGTTGTCCCATCCGCCGAGACTGACGAAGAAGACCTGCCTGCGCAGCCCGAGCGTGCTGTTCGCCGCGATCATCCTGGCCACGGTCTGCAACTGAACGGCAAGCGTGTTGGTCTCGGTCAGGCCGCTAATAGGATTGACGTAGGTCGGCGGGGCCGGAACGGCTGTCACAGCCGCTTGGGTAAAGGCCGTATTGAGCGTCGTGGCAGCGCCAACCGATCGTCCTGTGACAGTCGCATAATCTGCCGCGAACAGGCTGGCCGAACTCTCATCCTGGATGATGTCGCGAACGCGGGAGGGCGCGACCGATGAACCGAAGAGTGTCGTTGCGGCTCCACCGTTGATCACCACAGCCGGCTGGGCCGCCGTGGACATCTGATACTGGACCACGCTCTGGCCGGAGAGGAAGACAGCGTTGCCGGCCGTCGAGATCGCGGTGAACAGGCTGTTGGAACCATTCAGGCCCGAGAGGACATCGCCGAACCGGCCACCCCAGCCGACCCTCGCACCTTCGGACGCCCCGGCCTGCCAGGTGGACTGCTGGTCATTGTGCGAGAACAGATTGGTGGGAAAGGCGACGGTGCGGGCCTGGAACTGGGCCTTTGTGATCGGCCGGATAAGCGTGCCGACATTCGCGACAACGGCCAGACGGTCAGCGTCGAACAGCGTCTTGAGCGGTGACAGCATGGGATGCAGCCCGAAGGTCCGGACCGAGGCGCTGGTTCCCGCCGGTATCGGATTGGGCGTGCGGGGAACGATCGGCAAAACACCGCCCCAGGCCTCGGGTGAACGCGCAGTGACGGTCCGTCCGGTGACTGGCGACACCGAACCGACGGCTGCCGGAGGCGTGCCGGGCGGCATCAGGGCGATAGGATCATCACCGGTATTGCGGGCAGCCCAATAGCGTCCGAACGAGTCGCTGTCCGTGGCCAGCACTGTGTTGTTGGAGTCGTTGCCGCCAAACAGGAAGACGCAAACCAAGGCCTTGTAGTTCGGCGCGGTCTGGCTGGCCGCAGACCCTGCCGCCGCAAGCTGGGCAGCAAAGGGGGCCGCAGCTCCGAGGATGGACAGGCCGCCTCCGATCCGGAGGAGATGACGGCGATCAAGCGGTGTGTTTGTCATGCTTTCGTCCTCACCGCTGAACCAGATACTCTGGGGAGACCATCGTCATATAGATGGCCAGCTTGGCCCGGTTCAGCCGGGCTGCGTCGATCTGGGCCTGGGTCGCACCGGCACCGGGAATGGCAACGCCATTCACGCTGTCGATGATCCGGACCCGAAGTGTCGGCGACATCTGGCCGTACAGCAGCAGACGGTTGACCCGGTCGACCAGGAGGGCGGCGTCCCCGGCCACGGCCATTTCCGCAGTATAGGCCGACCGCACGTCGGTACCGGTGCCGATGCCCGTGCCGATCACGTTCTGCATGGTGTTGGCGTAGCCGGCGACGGTCACTTCATCGACAATCTGGAACTCGGGTGCCCTCAGGCCTGCCGTTCCAAGGCGGGTGTTCGGGGGAATGTAGCCGGGCCTGTAGAAGTTGAAGACGGATGGAGCCGCCAGTGCAGACTGGCCGAGCGACGTGTTCGCGCTGGTCGAGGTGATCAGGTAGTTCCCCGAAACCGAGGTGGCAGAGAAGGCCCGCATCCAGTTGACGAGGCGCACCATCGGTTCACGCACCTTGCCGAAGGTCGTGCTGTTGACGGATGCCATGTCGCGGGCTTCCGCATCCAGCAGGATGGCCCTCACCACTGCGGCCAGATCGCCGCGCACACCGGAACCGTTGTTGTTGAAGACCGTGGCGACCCTCTGCACATAGGCTGGACTGGGGTTGCTTGTGACCAGCCGCTGGATGAGCTGTCGGCCGATGAATGGACCGACGTTCGGGTGGTTGAAGATCACATCGAGGGCCGTGTTCAGCTCGGCGGCACCGTCGGTTGAACCGCCCGGGATTGTGGTTCCAAGGAACGTCTTCGCCGAGGTCGAGTGGAAGGCCGGATAGAAGATCATCGGCCGAATGCTGGCGTCCGGGTCACGGTTTCGCCCGAGGAAGGTGTTGTTGGTCGGCGTTGGGGAATACCAGCTCATGCCCGTGAACACCCGGGCGAGCCCCGCGATATCGGCCTGGGAATAGGCCGGCACCGGAGCTCCGGAACCGTCGGTCATGATCGACCCGTCAATATTGAGCCGGTGCACGCCGATGGACATCAACTGCATGACCTCACGGGCATAGTTCTCGTCGGGTTCCCGGCCTGTCGCAGGGTCTTCCTTCTGGTTGGCCAGATGGGTCAGGTAGACCCCCATCATGGGATGCAGGCTCACCTGTTGAAGGAGCGTGCGGTAGTTGCCGAAGGCGTTGTCGCCCAGCATGTCGTAGTAGGAACTGGCCCCGCGGGCATCGACACCGGGGTCGACCATCGAGATCACGAAAATCTCGGACAGCGCCAGTTTCATCCGCTCGCGCAGCTGGGCCTGGCCGTTCGCCGAATACGACCAGAAACTCTCATAGAAATGATTGGCGTTGAGCGTCGCCGTCGGCTGGGTGAGCCGCAACTGGACCAGCCGGTTATCCATGTAGACCCGGTGGGAAGAGGACGGCAGCGCCATCTGCTGGTCGAGCCAGGCCCTGTAGCCCAGGGGCTTGAGCACGTTGATATCGGCCTCGGTCGGCCCAAAGGTCGCCTGGGTCAGGAAGCGTGCAGCCTCTGCATCACTCAGGGGCACGGCTACCGGGGGTGGTTCCGGGGTGGTCCCGCCGTCCTGCCCGCCGCCGCCGCCACAGGCCGCCAGCCCCGCAACAAGTGCAAGAGACACAGCGATGGACCGCACCCGTCTTGCAACCAGACCGATTTGCATGAACTCCCCCCGAAGCAGACAGCGAGGAATGATCTCTCGAATCCGCGCTCCGGGCGAGAAAAATCGTGTGGGGCGGGGAAAAAGGTTCCGAGCGCCGTTCGACGAAAATCGTCGGTGCCGTTTGCAGGGTGCAGAGGGCCGTGGGGTTGGCTAGAGATCGCGAAGGGATGGAACAGTGTCCCGGTCGCAGATGTCCCCCGCATGAAATCCATCCCTGCCATCGGCGCTGCCTTGATCGCCCTGATGTGGGGTGTCTTTCTGCCGGCCGGGGCAATGGCCCGCGTCCCCGATGCGGGCCTTTCCGCGTCGAACTACTATCTGATCAGTCTCGAAAAGGCCTCGCTTGACGATGCGGCGGAGGCCGTTCTGGTGCAGTCACTGCGGTCAAGCGTTGTGATTGACCCGGACCTTGAGGCCGAGATCAGCTTTCGCGTCGCCGAGTCACTCACGGCCACGGAACTTGCCGAGCAGTTCTCGGTGGCCCTGGCTGAGGAGGGTATTGCCCTGGTGAGGTCCGGGGACGGTTATCGCCTTATGGAATTGCAGGGCGCGCTTGCCCTGCGACCACCGCTTGATATCGTTAGCGTGCCGCCACCCGGCCTGCGTCTCGAGGTCCCGCCGCCGATGCCCCGGCCGGGGCCAGCTGCAGCCGATGCGGCGACCGGACCCTCCGCCGGGGGGCGGTCGTATTGGCTGCTGATCCTGCCCAGCCTGCTTGGGCTCGCAGCGGCCTCGGCCTGGCTGCTGTGGCGTCGGGGACAGTCCGGTTTCCTGCGAGTCCTGCTTGATCGAGGTGATCGCCGGCGCGAATTGACCCGGGACCGGGACGCGGTCATCGACCGGCTGCTTGCGGATCACCCGGTCGATCTTCCCGTGCTCGGCGGAGCCTGTGCCGTCGCGTCCCGGCAGGGTTGGCCGGTTGAACAGGTCCTTTGTGACCTCGGCGGGGTAGGCGACGAAGCCCTGGCGGATGCCTATTCAGATGTGACCGGCCTCCAGCGCTGGTACCCCACTGAGCGGCCCCCGATCGCTCCCGGGGCGGGCCCGGACGCGCTGACCGCCTTCCTAAGCGAGCAAAAAATGGCACTGGTTGAGGCCGATGATTGGGCTGTAACCGTGGCGACCTCGGATCCCCTCGATCATGCGGCCTTCGCGGAGCTATCACGGCTCAGCGGCCGCATGGTCACCCTGGTGGTGGCATCCAGATCAGCCCTGACCGATGCACCCTTCCGGGACTCCGGGACTGACAAACCGCCAACGGATCGTCTGGTCATTCCCTGGGCCCGCAAGCGGGACATGGACGGTGCCGTGCTGCTGAGGGCGATCCTGAACCGGCGTTCAGACCGGCCGTCAGCGAACACGGACTCCGGTCAATAGATCCCGTCTATCTCGGTCGGCAGCCGCGGTCCCGATGGATTGGCCAGCAGGCTGAAACCCCGTGAGGGCAGCGATTCCTGACCGCGCAGCCTTTCGTACTGGGCCTGGGCATTCGCCGCCACGTCCGCGCGATCTCGCAGGATTGTGGGACGGAGGAAGATGAAGAGCGTCTTTCGCGTGACGCTCTCGCGGTTGCTGCGGAAGGCCCGTCCAAGGACCGGTACATCGCCAAGCAACGGCACCTGACTGTTCGACGACAGGCGATCGTCACTGATCAAACCACCCAGCACGATGGTCTGTCCGTTATCGGCCAGCACGGTGGTTTCAATGCTCCGGCGATTGGTAATCAGGTCCGCAGCGCCGGCGAGATTGGCATTCACCAGCGATGAAACCTCCTGGGCCACGTCCAGTCTGATCACATCACCTTCGTGGATGCGCGGGATGACCCTCAGGGTGATGCCGACATCCTCCCGTTCAATGGTCGTGAACGGATTGGTGGAGTTTCCCTGGGTCGTGAAACTCCCGGTTCTGAAGGGCACATTCTGGCCGACGATGATCTCGGCCGGTTGATTGTCCAGGGTCGTGATACTGGGCGTCGAAAGCAGGTTGGCCCGTGTCGAACTGTTCAGGGCCTGGACAAGGATGCTGAAATCATCACCGCCGCGGATCATCGCAGACGCGCCCTCCGGTGCGAGCGCAACAGCCCCCGGGGCACCAAGCGCCAGAAGGATCTGCCGGAGGGAAACGCCAACGTTCGAGAAGGAAGTTCCGCCCGCGGAACCCGTCTGCACGGCTGCGGCACCCAACCCCAGTTGAACGCCCAGTTGCTCGGCAAGGTCACCCGTGACCTCGACGATCACGGCCTCAATCATGACCTGCGGGCGGCGCTGGTCGAGGTCGGCGATCAGGGCCGCCATCTCGGCGATTGCGGCCGGTGATCCGCGCATGACGACGGCGTTAAGCTCCGGGGCCGGCTGGACGGTGATATCGGCCAGCGAAAAGCCGGTGGCGGTGCGGGGTCCCGGCGAGGCGGCGGTCTCGGGCCCGGAACCCGGTCCGCTGCCCTGGCCCGTAGCTGATCCGCGATTTGGGATCAGACCCGTGACGCTGGCTTCGCGGTCTCCCGTTGCAAGCGCGCGTGCTACGGGGTTCGAGGCCTGTTCGGAGGCCCCCATCAGGCCACGCAGGACTTCCGTCACGGTCTCGGCGTCTGCGTGATTCAGCCTGACGACCCGGGTGACCGGTGCGGTGCCACCCGGAACGTCAAGGGCCTCAGCCACCGCACGCGCCTCGCGAATATCGTTGGCGTCGCCCCGAACCAGAACGATGTTACTGCGCTCGTCCACCGCGACGCGGATTCCCCCGCCCTCGCCGCCGGCACCAAGCAGTGAGGTGATCGACTGGCCGACCTCGGCCGCGCTGGCATATCGCAGGGTCAGGCTTTCGAAGGCCTGCCCGCTTCCACTGTCCAGCGCCTGCGCAAGGATCTCGATCCGCCGGACATTCTCCGCATAGTCGGTGACGACGATGGCCGGCGGGGCATTGATCGCTTCGAGGCTGCCGAACGAGGCGACCAGGGGCCGCAGGACCCGCACGGCCTGATCGGGTGACAGGTTTTGCAGTCGGATGAGGCGGGTCACGACCTCCTGTGATCGTGCGCGCCGCAGATCCGTGCCTGAACCGCTCTGGATGACCGCTGCCTGGGGCACGATCCGCCAGGACGCGCCGCTGCGAATGGCGGCATATCCATGAACACGGAGCACAGACAGGAACAGATCCCACACGCCGGCAGGAGCCAGCGGTTCGGACGAAACGACATTGACGGTTCCGGCCACACTGGGATCCAGGATCAGGGTCCGGCCGGTAATCCGCGAGACCTGCTCGGCGACGTCCTTGATCTCGGCACCGCGCATATTCACCACAACGTCGCCGACGGGCGGCACGGTCTGCGTCCAGCCGGGCCCGGCCAGGGCGAGGCCAAGGCACAGTGCGAACGACAGGGATTGGCGGTAGTGTTTCAAGAATGGGCTCCTAGCGAAGAGGAAACGAGAGCGTAATCCGCCGCCCGTTCCTCAGCACCTCGACGCGGGCACCGCCCGAGAGAATGGCTTGATCCAGCACCGAACGGGCGTTCCCGAGGGTTCCGACCGGTTGATTGTTGACCCTTTCGACGATATCGCCCGGCTGCAGGCCGGCTGCTCGCAGGGGGGCAGGCGGGTTCTCGCCCACACGATATCCGGCCGGAGTCGCGGTGACATTCATTTCGCTCGCCAACGCCTGCGGGTTGCCGGCAAGCCTTTGTCGATACTGTTCGACCACAACGGGGTTCATCCCTCGACCTGTAGCGGCGGTCGGTAAGGCAGCGGCGGCCGTTCCGGCTTGAGGGGAGGGGGCAGCCGATGACTGGTCAGCGCCCGAAGAAACGGGTTGCCCGCCTGACCCGTCGACAGGTTTGGGAAACTCCAGCCGCTCCGCCTGGCCGTTAACCTGGAGCACGACGTGGTCCACGGCGATTGAGTGAACCACGGCCCCGCTGCTGAGCGTCTGTCCCGGATAGGTCACAGTGGCCGGGGCGTCGCCGACAGCGATCAGGGCGCTGGAGGCATCGGCCGGGACGGCCATGAAGATGGCTTTCAGGGTCATGCCCGAGGCGGAGGCCTGTGCATCAGCCACGACACCTCCGAACGGGGCCAGGGCCAGGATCGGAGAGATGTCGCTTGAACGGGCGGAGGCCGAGGGCTCGACGGCGAGGGTAACGCGGTCACGACCGTCATTCAGCCCAGCCAGACGCCAGGTCATGCCGGCCAGGCCAAAGGCGAGGGACACAATCACCAGACCCGTAACGATCGTCAGGACCAACGCTTGCCTGCGTTGATCGAGGACGGCCCAGGACTTCAACCGGTCCCGGTTCATACGGCCTCACTTCCGATATCGACAAAGCCCGTGAGGACAGCAGCGGAGTCGCCCGATCCGTCCGGAGCCACAGCGACCGTGACCTTCGCGAGATCGGGATCTTCTGTTGTGTCGACGTCGACAGACACATCCCAGTTGCGCCCCAACATCTCGACCCGTTCTTTGCCCGCAGCCAGGCTTGCGGGCTCGAGTTCCAGCTCGATGAGGCGGTTCTCGGCCACCCACTGGGCGATCGTGCGGGTCTGCAGTCCACTGACCTGATCGACATGAGCCTCGGTCGCGCGGACCAGACCCGTGCCGGCGATAGCGAGAATGGTCAGGGCAACCAGGGCTTCCATCAGGGTAAAGCCCTCACGGACAGCCGGGCGTGGCAAGCCCCTCATGGTCGATCCTCCCTGGAGGAAGTGGTAGCGTTCAGTCCGTCGAAGGCGACGGTTGACGACCCTCTCGCATCAGTCACGGACATGTCGAACGCCACCAGGGAGGCATCCGTCAGATCGATCAGGGCAGGCGCGGCAGCCGTCAGGGTCAGACCGCGCGGCAGGTCCCGCCGGGGGCCGAGCAATTCATGGGTGTCCGGCACCCAGCTTCCGCCCGCGCCCCGTGTCACAAACTGATATCCAAGTGAATCCCAGGCGAGAGCAAGCGGGCGACGCGTGACCATTGCTTCGTCCGCCGCGAGCCCGATCCGTTCAGCCAGTCTGTTGGCCTCGGTCTGGACCGTCAATCCGCGATCGGAGCCGCCAATCCCGAGAACCACCATCGAGGCCATCACGGCTACAATCGCGAGGGTCACCAGGACCTCGATGAGGGTCATGCCGACGCGGTGCCCCCGTTTCATGGATCAGCGATCCGCAGCGGAAAGGTCGGCATCGAGCTCTTCGCCGCCGGGCTGACCATCCTTGCCAAGGCTCGACAGGTCGAAACGGCCGCTTACCCCCGGGCTCCGGTAGGAATAGGGGTTACCCCACGGATCAACCGGTACAGCGGGCAGGTAACCGTCAGACGACCAGTTGATGGGTTCCGGAGGGACTGTCGGCCGGCTGACGAGGGCAGCGAGTCCCTGTTCGGTCGTCGGATAATCGCCGTTGTCGAGACGATAGATCTTCAGGGCCGCCGAAATCGTGCGCAGGTCGGTCTTGGCGACCGTCACCCTCGCCTGATCGGGACGACCGATCACGTTCGGGACGATGATGAGCGCCAGGACGCCGATGATGGCCAGCACCACGATCATCTCGATCAGGGTAAACCCGCCCCGGGCACCCAGAATTTTTCTGGTTGGTCCCGGTCCCATGGGTCGCTCAAGCTCTGGCGTCGGTAACATCATGACAGCTATACATCGGTCGCCAAGGGGCGCCCATGCCTGAACCAGATATCGAGTATTCGCCGGAAGTCACCGGCAGTCGGCGACCCGGCCCGGACCGCGGCGTCTGGTCGCTCGGCGCTGACGGGCTTGTTCTGACGGATGCCGACTGGACCGGATCGCCCGTCGTTCTCGTTCCCGCAGAGGACGTTCGACTTCTTGGCGTGGACCTGCCGATCGCGAATCGGGCCCGGCGGGCCGCCGCGTTGCCCTTCGTCCTGGAGGACGAGGTGTCCGAGCCGATCGAGGCCCTGCATGTGGCGCTGGGCGGAGAGCTTTCACCCGGTCGCCATCTCGCCGGCATAGTCCGGCACGACCGGATGACGGAATGGTGCGAAGCGATCGATGCGGCCGGGCTGGGGGCAGCGGCCATTGTTCCCGACGCCCTGACCCTGCCGCCGGCTGATTTCGGTTGCTGGTCCGTTGCCGCGAATGCTGGCCGCGTGATGGTGCGTGGATATGACGGCACGGCGTTTGCGGTGCCCGCTTCGTCTTTTCTTGCCATCTGGAATACCGCTGATCGCCCGCGGTTGATTTCATACGGGGACTCCCTGCCCGGGGAGTTCACGTTTGAGACGGGTGTTCTTCCCGGGCCCGGGTCGGCCACGCTGACGGGTCCGGATGCCCTCGATCTGCGCCAGGGTCCCTATGCGCGAAAGTCGAACCGGGCCCCCTGGGCGCGACGGCTGCTTCTGGTCGCCGCCATCGGGGTGCTGGGACATGCGGCGATCTATACGGTCGATACCGTGGCCCTGATCATGACTGCGGATGCGAGGAGGGCCGAGGTGGCAGACCTGGTTGCCACCGCTGGCGGGCCGATCAGCGGGGATCTCGCCGCGACGGCGGAGTCGATGCTTCCACAAACCGGCAACCCATCCGGTCTGCTTCCCCTCCTTGTCCGGGCCTCAGAGGCCCTCCAGCCGGTCGAACAGGCCATCGCGTTTCAGTCCGTGGCCTATGAACGGGCAACGGGCCTGACCATGGAAGTCGAGGCATCCGATCTGGCGGCGCTGCAAGAGGTGGAGAGTGCCCTGCGCGGTGCGGGTCTGGGTCCCGTAGGTCGAGGGGCCGCTGCCGAGGGCGGGCGGGCTCGACAGACCATTGTCCTGCCGCCACAGGGCCGGACACCATGAGGTCCGTTGTCGCCTTGCCGGCCTTCATTGAGCCCCTGATCACCCGGGGGCGGTCATGGTGGGAGGACCGCGCACCTCGCGAGCAGGCCCTGTTGCTCGTCCTGGCCAGCCTGGTCCTGCTATGGGGAGGGCTTGCCGGCGTCGTGGGTCCGCTTAAGCAGACCCGGACGGCGGCACACTCGGACATTCGGCTCTACACCGAGCTGGCGACGCGATTGCGCGCGGCGGGCCCGGCCTTGAAAACCCCGGCCGCCGGTACGATCCGGTCCCAGCCTGTCCAGATGATCGTCACCATCACCGCCAGCGAGGCCGCGCTCCAGATTCGCCAGATTGAACAGCAGGGGGAGGTCACGAGCGTCGTGCTCGAAGCCGTGGACTTCAACCGGCTGGTTCAATGGCTTGATCGTCTGGACCGTGACGCCGGCGTAACGGTCGCGGGGGGGCGGATCGAGCGTCAGACCCTGCCCGGCGTGGTCACCGCCCGGCTGTCGCTGGTGCGCCAATGAGTGAGCCGGAGGCCGATGATCGGACGGTGACCCGGGCGGAGCGCGGCCTGTCCTATGCCTTTGCACGTCGGTTGGGTGTCCTTGTCAAAACGGACGCCGGAGGTTGCCCCGTGTGTACCCATCGTATCCCGCTCAGGCTGGAGGCGAGGCTCGAGGTGCAAAGGGTCTTTGGACCCGGGATCACATTCATGCCGGTCGATGACGAGACATTCGAGGCCGGGTTGCGGGATCAGTATCGCAGCCTCGCGGGACAATCGTCAGACTTTACGGTGGCTTCGGGCGATGATCTGGCCGCCCTCGCACAATCGGCAGTCTCGGTCGATGATCTGCTGGACCAGCGCGACGATTCCCCCGTCATTCGCCTGATAAACGCCCTGCTTCTTGAGGCGGTCCGGGATGGTGCGTCGGATATCCACATCGAGACCGAGGAAAAGCGGGTCATCGTCCGTTTCCGCGTGGATGGCGTGCTCCGGGACAAGATCGAGCCGGATCGCGCGCTCGCCCCGCTGCTGGTCAGCCGCATCAAGGTCATGGCTCAACTGGACATCGCGGAAAAGCGGTTGCCGCATGACGGTCGGGTCAAGCTGCGGGTCGGCGGGCTGGACCTGGACGTACGGGTGTCCACGGTTCCCACCCAGTATGGCGAGCGCGTCGTCATGCGGCTTCTGGACCGGGATGCGACCCGCCTCGACCTGAGCGGGCTGGGCATGCAGGCGCGGGATCTGGCCGTCTTCGAGCGCATGATCGCCCGGCCACACGGGATCATTCTGGTCACGGGCCCGACCGGAGCGGGCAAGACGACCAGCCTCTATGCGGCCCTGACCCGGCTGAATGACCGACGTCGCAACATCATGACGGTTGAGGATCCGATCGAGTACGAACTCGATGGGGTCGGACAGATGCAGGTCAACAGCCGCATCGACCTGACTTTCGCCCGGGGGCTGCGATCGATCCTGCGCCAGGATCCGGACGTCATCATGGTGGGGGAAATCCGCGATCATGAAACGGCTGAGGTCGCTGTCCGGTCCAGCCTGACGGGCCATCTGGTTCTGTCGACCCTGCACACAAACAGCGCGATCGGCAGCGTCACGCGGCTGACCGACATGGGGGTCGAACGCTATCTTCTGGCACCCATGCTGGTCGGGCTGATCGCCCAGCGCCTGGTCCGGCGTCTCTGCCCCCACTGTCGCGAGCCCTCCGAGGCAACCGCGGCGGACGCCGAGGCCCTGGGCGGTACCCTGGACGTCGGGACTCGCGTCTGGCGCGCGCGCGGCTGCCCGGACTGTCGGCACGAAGGCTACAAGGGCCGTTTGGGCCTCTATGAGGTGGTTGAGGTCGATGAACGATTGCAGGCGCTCATTCACGACGGCGCTTCCGAACAGGAACTGGGCCGGGCGGCACGCCTCTCCGGACCGGGCCTGATGGACGATGCAAGGGCCAAATTGCTGGCCGGGCTGACGACGGTGGATGAGGTGTTTCGTGTCGTTCAGGATGAGACCTGAACCATGCCGGCCTTCAGCTACAGGGCGGTAGACCGGACGGGAAAGCCCCTGCGAGGAGTCGTCGAGGCCCCCAATGCCGCGGGCGCCCGAAAGGCGCTTCGCGATCGCAGTCTGATCCCGACGTCGGTCGAGCTGACCACGGAATCCACCGCCGGCCCGGCCATGCGCGACATCGGTCTGGTCCGGCTGTTCCGGCCCCGCGTCGGGACCCGGGCCCTCGCCGGCATCACCCGTCAGCTGTCCACGATGATCGGCAGTGGCATCCGGATTGAACAGGCCCTGCGCATCCTTGGCGAACAGAATTCGAAACGGCCGGAAGGTGCCGTTTTGCTGAACGTCCGGGGTGCCATTCTCGAGGGTCGCAGCTTCGCTGTCGCCCTGGGAGAACACCCGCGGGTCTTTCCGGACTATTACAGGGCGTCGGTGGCTGCCGGCGAGCAGTCAGGCCAGCTCGATGCTGTGCTCGCCCACCTGACCGATTTCGTCGAGCGACGGGAACGATCGCAGCGCAAGGTCCAGTTGGCGTTGATTTATCCAGCCCTTCTGGCCGTCGTATCGATGCTGATCATCGGACTGATGCTGGTCTATGTCGTGCCGGATATTACAAGGGTTTTTGTATCCCGGGGCGCGGAACTTCCGCTTCTGACCCGGGGCCTGATCGGCCTCAGCGACATGGTGCAGAGGCTGGGCTGGATAATCGTGATCCTGCTGGCGGCGGGAGTTCTGGCGATCCGGCAATGGCTGCAAGTCGAGGCCAATGTCCTGACCTTGACCCGGCTGATCGCGCAACGGCAGCCGACGGCGCGGTTCAGCATGCAGATGAATGCGGCGCGGTTTGCCGGCAGTCTGTCCACCCTCGTTCGCAGTGGCGTGCCGCTGGTGGATGCCGTCAACGCGGCAGCAGCGGTGACCCCGAACGCCTGGGTGCGCAGCCGGGCCCGGATGGTGGCCGCGCGCGTGAGGGAGGGTGCGAGCCTGCAGCGGGCGATGACCGAGGCGGATTGCTTTCCCGCCATGCTGATTGCGGTGGTGGCCAGTGGCGAAAGCAGCGGCCGTCTCGGCGAAGCCCTGGCCCGGGCTGCCACCGACCTCGAAAGTGATACCGAGGCCCTCACGGCCACGTTGGTGTCACTGGTGGAGCCCGCCATCCTCCTCCTGATGGGAGGGGTTGTCCTCCTTCTCGTGCTCGCCATCCTGATGCCGATCGTCAACCTGAACAGCCTGGCGGGGGTCTAGGATGATCAGAGCTGGGTCTCGATCGAGGTCTGGCCGGTCGCAGCCGGCAGGATCTGTGCGCCGGCTTCAAGGACTCTCGCAGTCAATTTGCCCGACCGGTCAATGGTCATCTGGACGAGCCGCTCGCCTTGCGGGCGGTCCGAGGGCACCAGCCAGGCAGACGTTCCTGTGGCTCCGGTAACGGCGCGACCGGTCATGGCCGGCACGGCAGCGGGCTCCGGATCCGCACCGCTATCGGCCCAGCAGAGCCCGGCACCGCTGCGGGCGGTTCCGGTGACGCTTGAGCTCGGGCCAGCCAGAACGATCCTGTCCACATCGACCGAAAAGCTGAGGTCACAGCGAAACGGCAGATCGTCGATCAGTGTGTTGACGAGGCCGGGACCGGCGATTCCGGCGACGCGTGTCAGCTCCAGTCGCCCCGGCCGCCAGAGGGCTTTCGCTGTCAGGTCAGTGGCACCGCCGCGTACGACGACGTCGGACACAACGCCGAGGCCCAGGATCGACTGCAGGGGCGCCAAACGCCATGACACCGCGGTCTGCTCTCCGATCGCGACCTCTCCATTCCAGATGGTCCCGACGGCGTTGGCCGCGCTGTCGCCGTTCGGTGGGAGCATGATCCGGGCGGGTGCGGTGACGATGAGAGACACCGCGAAGCTGGCAAGACCCAGAATCGCAAGGCGCCGGGCTCCGTCCTGTCGTACAAGACCGGCGAGTGGAGTTTGATATGGCAGTGGATCGTCGACAGTGGCTTCGCTTGTCCGGCTCGGCTGGATTGGCATCGTTTGCTCCTTCGCTCCTGGCCGCCTGCGCCCCGGTACCCGATACTACGACCCGGTCCGTGAACGCGCCACGCATAGCCGCGCTCCTGCCGATGACCGGTTCATCGGCCGACGCCGGCCTCAGTATGGAACGGGCAATAAACCTGACGCGCCCCGCCGATGAGCGGGAGCCGGGCCTGATCATCCTCGATTCCGGTGGCACTGCGGAGGGGGCGCGGGCCGCAGCGGCCCGCGCCGTTTCGGACGGCGCAGGGCTGCTGCTGGGTCCCCTGTTCGCCCGGGAAGTGCCGGAGGTTCTTGCGGCCGCCGGCGGCGTGCCGGTGCTGGCCTTCTCCAACGACGGTGATCTTGTCGGCTCCGGTGCCTTCGTTCTGGGCTTGACGGCGTCGCAGGGCGTGTCCGCAGTCTTGGCCTATGCCCGTGGCCGGGGGGTGCGACGGGTCACCGCCATCCGGGACCCGAATCCCTGGTCGCGGCAATCGATCGACGCGGCCCGCAGATCAGCCCGGTCGGTGGGGATAGAGCTGTTCGAGGCCGACGCCGCCGAAGGGGCCGCCACCGGCGATGTCAGTGCCTGGTTGATGGCGGGTTCCGGCGGGGCGTTGCCGGACGCTGTGTTGTTCTCACAGTCGGGGAACGGGATCGCCCCTCTCGCGGCCCGGATCGCCGGTCTGGGTCTGCAGCTTCTGGGCCCGTCGCGTTGGAGCGAGGAGTCCTCCGACTTTCTGGATACCGTGGACGGGGCCTGGATTGCCGCCCCTGAAGCCGTTGACTTCGGAGGGTTCGCCGAGACCTTTGAAGCCACGCACGGGGCCCGGCCCGGCCTTCTGGCGGGTCTCGCCTTTGATGGGGCCACGATAGCGCGTCGTTTGCTGAGCTCCGGGCGGTTGTCGCGGGACGGACTGGCGGCTCCCGAAGGGTTCGAGGGCGTTCTGGGGCCCGTGCGTTTTTCTGTCGATGGGCGTTGCACCCGTGAGCTCGCCATCCAGGTCGTGAGCCGTGGCAGCCTTCGGGTGGTGGGCCACCTCGCCGGCTCATGAAGGTAAGGGCACCCGGCGGACCGGTCCGGAGGGCTGGCTTCACCCTCATCGAGGTCATGGTCGCGCTTGGCCTGTTTGGCCTGATTGCCCTCGCCGGCTTTACCCTGCTGGACGGCGTCATCGGCACCCGGGACCGTCTCGATGGACGGCTGGCCCGAACGGCAGAGCTGCAACGCGCAATGTATCTGCTTTCCCAGGATTTCGAGGCGCTGGACAGCGGCCCGCTCGAACTGTCCGGCAACACCCTCGGCTTTCGTCGCAGGTCTGCGACCGGGGTCGGCGGTTCCACAGCGGTCCAGTACAGCCTCATCAACGGCGGTTTGCATCGTCAGGTCGGCAACCTGACCACCCAGCGCCTGATTGGCGATGTCACATCCGTCGAGTGGCGTTTTCATTCCCGGGATCAGGGATGGTCCGCGCAGCCGCCCGGGTCTGGCGTGGCCGGTGCCGCCCAGGGGTCCGAAGCCCGGGCCGATGCGGTCGCCTTGACGGTTGTTCTGGGTGACTCTTCCGGCGGTCTGGAGGGACGTCTGCGGCGGGTAATGGCGCTTCCTGCCCTGCCATGACCGACCTTAAGCCTTCAGGTCGCAAGGGCGTGATCCTCCTGAACGTTCTCCTCGTCGTGAGCGTCGCAGCCATTGTGGTCATGCTCATGATGACGTCCCAGGATGTCGCGATTGACCGTACGGTCCGGTTCCGTGAAGCCGGCCAGGCCAGAGCCTTCGCGCGCGCGGCCGAAGCCTCGGTCATCGTCGCATTGAGACGCGACGCAGCCAGCGCTTCGGCGAGCGACCATTCCCGGGAGCCTTGGCGGGCCGTCGAGGATCGCAATGTCGCGATCCGGGGAGGACAGTTCAGCTTGAAAGTCCACGACGATCAGGCCCGCTTCAATCTCAACAGTATCGGAACGGGAAATCCCGTTGCCCGAGCCCGTCTGGCGCAGATTCTGGAAACGCTCGGGCTGTCAAATGAGCTCCTGGACCCGGTTGTCACCCATGTCAGCACATCGGGGTCCCTGGCGAGCCTGGACGCGCTTCTGCTGGCCGGCCTGCGGCGAGCCGACATCGAGACACTGTCCCAACTCGTGACGGTCCTTCCAGGCGAGACGGCGATAAACATCAACGCGGCAGACGAACGTCTGCTGGCCGTCCTTTTCGGCAGTCCGGTCACAGCACGCCTTCTGGCATCGAGACGACAGGACCGGGGCTATCTGACCCCGGCCGACCTCTCGGCCCTCAATGCCCTGCTGCCACCGGGTGCAGGTTTTACGTCGAACTTCTTCACCGTCGAGACCGAGGTCCAGGTTGGAGAGACCCGTCAGCGAACAGCCAGTTCCCTGGCCCGTCGGGCCAGCCCCGCCGGAACCCGGGTTGTGGTCTATGCGCGCCAGAGGCTCTCGACCTCTCCCGAGGGGGCGTCCGTGCCGTCAGGCCATCGCTAGGGCGGCACCGGCAAGGCTGACGTAGCCGGACATCAGGCCCGATGTGTTCCGGGGCCGGCGTCGTCTGTGGGGGCGGAGGCTCTCCAACGGCAACCCCTATCCGCTGGCCTTGCGCAGGGCAGGGGACGCACAGCCCGTTCAGCGGGCGACGTCCATTCAGCCAGTCTGCCTCAAAGCGCGGACAGGTCCCGGCGGATTTCGTGAAGGGTCGCGATGCCATAGCCATCGTCGTCACCCGGTCGCTTGCGCCAGTCGGCTATCAGGGCATCCAGGGCATCGACCGCCCTGCCCGGGACCAGGCTCCTGTCCCCTGAACTGGCCAGGGCGGTCTGGACAGCACCGCGTGCGGCATGGGTCGCCTCGAGCACGTCATAGCCGACGTTCCGGCCGGTGCCCGACTGCCAGTGGGGGTCACCCAGACGGCGTTCGCCATCCATGACCTGACGCTGGAAGATGCTTTCGATCGCCGTCGCCAGATCCACGGATGCCGTGTCGCCGGCTCGCCGGTCCTGCACGCCGGAGACCGTGCCGGCCGCTGTTGGTTCAGGGGCCCGTGTTGAGCGGGTTCTCTTCTGTCGGGCCCAGATAAGAATGGCACCGGCGACTGCGCCTGCGCCAAGGAGGAGACCCGGCATCGGATCCGGCCATCCCTCGATCGTCGCAGGATCCGGGCTTTCCGGTCCGGCGAAGGAGGTGGTCGCCGCCTGGATGTTCAGAGGACCTGAAACGCCCATTCCTCAGGCTCCGGATGATGAGCGGCTTGATCGAGAGGTCCGACAGCACCGCCGGCGATCGTGCTGAAAATCCCGTCCACATGACTGGATCAGAACCGAGTAGCAGCGAGCATGAAGTTGTTTCAAGGCGTGAACAAAGAGACGTACTGATGGTGGGCGGGGTGGTGGTGACGAAATCTGGTGTCACCGGGCTGGCTGTCGATGAAATTGGCCCGGAACCCGGTCTGCAAACTCCCCCATCGCGCCGATGAACGCCTTTCGAAATGGCTGTGGCGGCAGCATGATCGCCCGGGCACGGAACCCGTTCAGGAGACTGTCGCCGGCGTCGCACAGATCTTCAGCCTTCAGCGCAAGGCGGCCCGCGGCGCGCTCGACGCCTTCCGTGAGGCCGGCGCAATCGAAACCACACGGGGATCGTTGAGGATCAGCGACCTCAACGCCATCGAAGCGCGCGTCCGCGAGTGCTACGACGCGTCCCGGTCGGTGCGACATCCGGATGGCGGCGCCGATGGGAAGCCGTCAGGTTGCAGCCGGCGGCGGACGCAGGATGAGTGGTACGGCATGATCCAGGACGAACCCCGCGAGCTCGACGATGTTGTCGTGACCGCAGCGCGCCTGCCCCCGGCGGCCGGCGACGCGGCCTTCTCGGTGATCCGGCTCGATGGCGCGCTGCTCGACCGCGCGACCCGACTGGACGAGGCCCTGGCGACGGTTCCCGCGGTTTCCCTGTTCCGTCGCACCTCCAGCCTCGGCGCCAATCCGACCACCCAGGGAATCAGCCTGCGCGCAATCGCGCCGTCCGGCGCGGGCCGGACCCTGGTCACCCTGGACGGCGTGCCGCTCAACGATCCGTTCGGTGGCTGGGTGATCTGGTCGCAGGTCGCACCCGAGAGTCTGGAGGGCGTCGACATCATTCGCGGCTCCGGTGCGGGTCCCTATGGGGCAGGGGCCCTGACCGGTGTGATCGCGCTGCGGGAAAGCGACCGCGCGGGCGGCGTGCTGGATGCTTCCCTGGGGGAGGATGGGGGCCGCCGGATCGCGGCGACCACGACCCTCGGTCAGGGCCGCGTGTCGATCACCGCCTCGACCCTTTTCGACCGGTCCGATGGATATACGCCGGTGCGGGGCGCAGCGGCTGGCACCGCCGACACGCCGCTGGACCTCGAGACCCTAAGCGGTGCCGTGCGGGCGGATATCGGGATCGACGCGGCCACGGCCCTGTCCCTGCATGCCTCGGCCTATGACGAGGCGCGCGGTTCCGGCCTGGCGGGTGCCCGGTCGTCCGGGAGCGGCCAAGGCTACAGCGCGACACTGGCGCGGACGCCCGGCCGCGATCGCCTGGGTTGGCGCGCCCAGGCCTGGCGCCGCGACAGTGACTTCGCCAATTCCTCCGTCGCGGTCGCGACCGACCGGGCTTCGACCACACCAGCCAACGACCAGTTCGCCACGCCCGCCATTGGCTGGGGTGGCAATCTCGCCTTGCGCGGCTCGGGTCTCGACCTTGGCGACGGTGGTCTGGAATGGGAGCTGGGTGCCGACGTCCGCTTCGGCGAGGGGGAGACGCAGGAACGGTTCCGCTACCTGGCCGGCCAGTTCACCCGCGACCGGTTCGCCGGCGGGGAGACCTCGGTCGCGGGCGGCTATGCCGAGGCCGCCTGGAGCCGAGGGCCCTGGCTGGTCGCCGGCGGCTTGCGGCTCGATCGCTGGGAAAACGCCGGGGCGCGGCGGCTGGAACTGGATCGCGCGACCGGCCTGCCGACTCTCGACGAGACCTATCCGGACCGGTCGGGCGACGTCGTCAGCGGACGCCTCGCCGTTCGCCGGGCCCTGGGCCCCGACCTGACGGTCCGCGCCGCCGCCTATTCCGGTTTCCGCCCGGCGACGCTCAATGAACTGCATCGCCCCTTCCGGGTCGGCAACGACCTGACCGAGGCCAACGCCGCACTCGAGCCCGAAACGCTCCAGGGCTTCGAGACCGGCCTGTCCTGGGACGATGCGCGCACAAGCTTCGGCGCGACGGTGTTTGTGAACCGGATCGAGGCCGCGATCGTCAACGTCACCCTCGGTTCGGGACCCGGGATCCTTGCGGCCTTGCCGCGCGCGGGTTTCATCCCGGCCGGCGGCGTGCTGCGCCAAAGGCAGAACGCTGGCGTCATCGAGGCCGTGGGGCTCGAACTGACCGCAGAGCATCGCTTCGAGGACCTGACCCTCGTGGGTGCTCTCGCGGTTACCGACGCCGAGGTGGACGGTGGATCGGCAGCCCCGCAGCTGACCGGCCTTCGACCCGCGCAGGCTCCGGTCATCAGCGCCACGGCCGGCGCGGACTGGCGCGTGAGCGACCGGCTGACGCTCGGCCTTCGCGGCCGTTACGAGAGCCGCCGGTTCGACGACGACCTGAACAGCCGGGTGCTCGACGCCGCCCTGACCCTCGACGCCCGCGCCGAGTGGCAAGTCCGCGACGGCGTGACCCTGTACGCCGCGGCTGACAACGTTCTCGACGAGGCTGTTGCGGTGTCACAGACCGCCAACGGCGTCGCGGGTCTTGGTCCCCCACGCACCCTGAGAGCCGGCGCTTCCCTGAGCTTCTAGCGAGGTGCCACCTGCAAGACTCCAGGGTCGGGTACGACTGTGTCGGGTGGCGGTGCTGTCAGTCCAGCGACAGATCGTCTCCGGTCGGCGCGGCAAAGGCCGCGGCTATGTCCGATGGAAAACTTCTCCGGGGCAGGGCACGGGGTCGATCTTCGGGTTGAGGCCGAGGTCCCGGACCCGCTGTCAGGCGACCTCAGGGCCGGTCAGGGCCGTCGGCATAGCCGGGCACGCTGTCATAGTCTGAGTGCCCGAACGGTCGCCCGTCGAAGAGATAGGGATAGTGAAAGCGCCGCAGACGTTCATGGAAGGCCCGGATGCGATCCTGGTAGGCCAGTTGTGCGGAAACATCCGAATTTGCGAGACGGTGCAGACCGCGCTGGATGGCGATCGGGGGCAGGAACCAGCTGACCAGGCCGGCGCGATTCTCCCTCTCCGCCACGCCGGCGCGATAGTCTCGCGACATCGCCGCAACCTGCTCGTCACCGAGTTGCTGGAAGGCATAGTACCACTTCCAGTCGAAGGCTATGCCCACCGGAGCGGAGTCCGCCCATTCGGGATGAGTCCGGTAGAAGCGCGCCATGGTCGCATTGCGATCCATATCCCAGGCGTCATGAACGGTTTCGCGGTTCTCACGCACCAGCGCCGCGCCTTGCGGGATCGGTGTCGCCGCATTGATGGCGAGGTTGGCACCGGACGGGACGATGAGCGTCACCACAAACCACAATGCCGCGAGGGTAGCCGCATTGGCCGCCGAGCGACTGCCCCGGGCAGCCACGATCAGGGCCACGGCGCTCCAGAAGATCACCAGGGCCAGGATGAGGCCGACGAACTGGGCCATGTCCTGCCAGCCCACCCCTCGCAGGACCGCGCCGGACAGGAATGGAAGGAGCAGGGCCAGGGCGACGAGCGCGCTGCGCACCACGGCGCGTGCACCCCATACACGCCAGGCCGCGCCCGGCATGGCCTGCAGACTGGCGAGCCGTCCCGCCTCGCGTTCGGAGGACCAAAGATCGTGCAGCAGGGCGATAAGAACGAGTGGCGCGAGATAGATCAGCACAAAGGCGAAATCGAAGCGCCCCGGCAGCGCCAGCTCGGGATTGCCGGCCTCGCTCTCATAGATCTGCCCTTCAAGGGCGAGCGCTCTCACGCGTAGCATGACGGGCGAGACATCCCGCTGTCCGAGGGCCGCAAAGGCGAGTGGAACCGGGGCGTCCCAGGTCGCGTGAAAGCGATAATAGGCGGCCGATCCGGCATCCTCGCCGGCATGCTGCCTCACAGCCCTGGAATCCTCGGCCTGAAGGGCAATCATGCGTTCGATGGCCGCCTCCTGGCCGGCCACCTCGCGCAGGCCGATCGCCACGCTGACGCTGGCCAGCAGGGTGAGCAACAGGAAGGCACCCAGCGCGGTCCTGGATCGAAGGAGCAGGGAGGCTTCTCGGAAGAGGGCGTTCATTGTTCACTGCGCTCCAGCCGACGTGCGCCGACCGCGCATAACACCAGACCGAACGCCAGCCATGCCATGAGCATGAGGAGGGCCGGGGTCATCGCGGCGCGTCGTTCCGCGGCCGAGGTTGGAACGAAGACGAAATCGGGTGCAGCGGCCCAGTTCCCCGCCGACACGCGGGTCCGTCGTTCGGCGTCAGCGTTCCGGGAGCGCGCGCTGTCGTCAGCGAAGGTCAGCATGTCGCGATGCATGACGTTGAGGCGCTGGATGAGATCGAAGCGGTAGGCTTCCGACTGTTGGAGGAAGCGAAGATGGGTCTCAAGGTCGGATCCGGTCCCGGCCATGGACAGCCGCCGGGCGGCCAGGGCCGGACTCAGGAAGCCGGCCTGGTTGATGATCGCAGCCTGGGCCCGCTGGACGGATGCGGTCTCGGCAAAATAGCGGTCAAAAAGTCCGGAGGTGAGCGCCTCTCCCTCAGTGGACAAGGCTCCCCGATAGTTGAACGGCAGGTCCTCGACGCGCGCCACACCATGTTCGGCCAGCAGGCGCTCGCGAAAGGCGCGGAAGAACGGGTCATCCGGATTATGGCTGTCGCCCATCTGGCGAAGCTCGGCAGCGAGGCGCAGATCGGTCTCGGCGCGCGACTGCAGGGGCACGGTTCGCGCAGCCAGTTCGGCCGCGCCCCGCGGTGCCATGACGGCGATAAAGGCCCAGGCAGCGACGATCGTAACGAGGCTGGCCCGGCTCGAGCCCATGAGCGCCGAGACGGCGATGATCAGCGTCACCCATACAAGCAGATAGAGGGCGAAGCCGGCCCCGATCACAACGGCTGCGGCCGCCTCGGCCGGCGCTGAAAATGCAATCCAGGTCAGGGCGACCAGGGCTGGAACCAGTGCTGTGAAGGCCACCAGGGACAGGGCAAGCCCCTTGCCCAGGATGATCTCATGCCCACGGGCTCCATGGGTTCTCAACTGGCGGAGTGCACCGTTCTCGCGTTCCCGCGAGACCATCGAGAAGCCGATGAAGACGAGCAGGAGTGGGACCAGCGTCTGCAGTACAAAGGCCGGCGTCAGCTGGCCGAAACGCATCAGGCTGGAGCTCTCCCGGACGGCACCGAATGTCGCGCTGTTCTGGCGGTGGCCCTCGAGATAGAGCGTCGTGCCGGTGAAGGGGTCAACGCCGGGATCAAAGGCCGCCAGGGCGCTGACGGGTCGGTAGACATAGGTGCCATAGTGCACCATCCGGTGCGGGTGCCGGTCAGGCTGGGCCTCGAACAGGGCATCTGTCTCGACCTGATGGGCTGCCCGGGTGGCGCGCTCTCCGCCCATATGGCTGGCTGAGCTGACCGCCGCCGTCGCCGAAAGAAGCAGCAGGGAGATGAGGCCGATGACCGCGAGCCGCGAGCGCATCAGCAGCCGCACTTCTGCGCCCGCAATCAGAAAGGCGCGTCTCATGCGGCCGCCTGGCCCGTGAAGGCGCGGTGCAGGACCTGGAGATCATAGTTGCCGGCACCCTCGCGCCATTCCTGCGCCAGGCATCCCTGATCAATGAGACCGATGGCGTCTGCACAGTCGGCGGCACCCAGCAAATCATGCGTCACCATCAGGACGGCGACGTCCCGCGCCTTTAGATCGCCAAGCAGGGCGTGGAAGTCGGCGCTGGCGGCGGGATCGAGCCCGGACGTCGGCTCGTCGAGCAGCAACACCGGAGTCTCGCGCAGAAATGCCAGGGCGATGGCGGTCTTCTGGCGCATGCCTTTGGAAAAGGCGCCCAGTCGCTGGTCCCAGGCGGCCTTGTCGAGGCGCACGGAGACAAAGGCCTCCTCAACGTCAGCCCGCGTCCGCTTCTGGCCGGCGAGCCCCAGGAAATAGGCCACATTCTCGTGCGCGCTGAGGTGCTCATAGAGGGCGACATTCTCGGCGAGATAGGCAGTGGCAAAGCGGACCGCGTCCGCTTGGAGCACGGGATCCTTGCCGTCCACGCGCACCGTGCCGGCACCGGGCTTCAGAAGCCCGAGGATCGAGAACAGGGCCGTCGACTTGCCGGCACCATTGCCGCCGAGGAGCGCATAGACACTGCCCGGTGGCACCGAGAAGGAGAGCCCGTCCAGGATCCGTCGGCCGCCCCGCTCAACAACGAGGCCTTCGATGTGAATGCCCTTTTGCGTCATTCTTCCGGATCCTTCAGAATGTATAGCGCACAGTGACGGTCGCGTTCCGGGGAGCGCCCGGTGCTACCCAGAGCCTCGAGAAGGAGTTCGTATAGTATGTCTCGTCTGCGAGGTTGTTGATCTCGGCGGCGACTTCGAGCGTGTCCGTGATCTCATAGCTGCCGAACAGCCGCACCGTCGTATAGCCGGGCAGTTCGAAGCTCGTGGCTGTCTCACCAAGACGCTCGCCGACATGCAGCAGACCGCCGCCCAGCTCGAGTTCGCGCCCGCCGATATGGAAGTCCTTCGACGCCAGAACGCTGAGCGTGTGTTCAGGCACATTGATCAGACGATCGCCCGCACGAACCGGCTGGGCGAAGTTGAAGTCCAGGGAGTCCCTGGACACCCTGGCGTCGACATAGGCGTAGGACAGCCAGACCTCGACCTCGCCCGGCAGTTCGCCCGCTAGGTCAAACTCGACACCCCGGCTTTCCGCTTCGCCGATGGCGATCGAGAACCCCGCATTGACCGGATCGGCGCTGAGAATGTTGGTCTTGCTCATGGAGAAGGCGGCCAGCGTCGCCTGCAATCCGGCGATCTCGAACCGGGCACCGATTTCGGCCGATTCCGAGTCCTCGGGTGCGAAAGGCTGGCCTGCGAAATCCGCACCGCTGTTCTGGCGGAATCCCTGACCATAGGAGGCGTAGAGGGTGAGGGTATCCGTTGCGTCAAACACAAGGCCGAACTGCGGACTCACCTTCGCGTCAGAGACGCTGGAGCGCGCGCCGCTGGTGCGGTTGAGGCTTTCATTTGTGAAGTCGTCATAGCGCGCGCCAAGCCGGACCTGGAGGCGGTCCGTGAGCCGGATCTGATCCTGGACATAGACACCCCAGGCCCCCAGCTCATCCAGGCGATTGGTGAGCGGTCCGGGCGTTGGCAGGGGGAACCGACCGTAGACCGGATTGAGGATATTGATCTGGTTGCCGGTCTGCGGAGTCTGACCCGCTGCGGCACCGGGCCTGAAGCGCAGGAAGAACTGGGAGTTCTCGAAGGTGTCACTGTCGGCACCGATCAGGATCCGGTGTTCAAGCGCGCCGGTGGTGAAGCGACCGCTCAGCTCGCCGCGGAACACGGTATGAGTGGCCTCATAGTCCCGGAAGCGGCGCTGGCGCGACAGGGTCTGGCCATCAGTGAACAGACGCTGCCGGGATCCGGCAAGCTCGGCCTCGGTGGAAAAGCCTTCGAGGTCCGTCTCGCGATAGCCGAGGCCCAGAAGAAGACTCCAGTCGGTGTTGAAGTCCTGCTCGAATTGAAGCTGGTGGCCGGTCGCATCCGCCTGCAGAGGGCCGTCGCCAGGTTCACCCAGGAAGCGCTCGACGGGAATGACGCCCAGCACATTGTTTACAGCCACGACGCCGCGATCGAACGGAATCTCCTGCCGCGTAAGCTCCAGTTCATAGGAGAGCGATGCCTTGTCCGTGATCCGCCACAGGGCCGAGGGCATGAGGCCGTAACGGGTGGATTCCACCGTGTCCCGGAAACTGCCGGCCTCCTCATGGAAGCCATTGATCCGGACCGCGAACGAGTCGCTGAGCGGCCCCGTCACATCGCCGTCCACCCGGTAGGTGTCGAAACTGCCGACCGAGGCGTTCAGGCCCCCTTCGAACTCGAACTCCGGCTTCTTGGTGACGAGGTTGACCGTGCCGCCAGGCTCGCCCCGTCCCAGCAAAGCGGCGCTGGGGCCCCGGAGAACCTCGATCCGCTCGATGGCCGAGATGTCACGCGGCCCGCCGAAGCCACGCCCCGCATTGAAGCCGTTGACCAGATAGCCGCTCGGCAGATTTTCATCGCCGGCAAAGCCGCGCACCGCGTAATTGTCCCACAGGCCGCCGAAATTGTTCTGTCTCGCCATGGATGCCGAGAGGTCGAGCGCTTCCGACAGGCGCGTCACACCGGCGTCCTCGAGAATCTCGTTGTCGAGAATGGTGATCGACTGGGGCGTCTCGCGCAGGGTGAAAACGCCGCGATAGGCCTGGCGCTGGCCGGTCACGACCACCTCATCGAGCGCGACCTGGGCCCTTGCGGTTTCAACCTCGCCCGCCAGGCTAGCAGCCGTACCCATTGCCGCGATCAGAACGACCTTGCGCATAACACCTCCCGAAAAGAGGTGCCGTTATATTATATCATATCGCCATTGCAACCGGCCGGGGTCGCGGCCCGGCAAGCCGGCCTCGCCTGACCAACGAGCGACGTCTGAGGCCCTGCTGTCCGCCGCCGCAATGGGGTTGCAGCGGTTCAACCACCGATCGTCTCCGGTCGGCGCGGCAAAGGCCGGGGCTTCTTCCGGGTTACAGGGACCCGGCGGTTGTTTGGGAACTGCGTGGCGGACAGGGTGGGATTCGAACCCACGGTAGGCTTCCACCTACGGCGGTTTTCAAGACCGCTGCCTTAAACCACTCGGCCACCTGTCCGTGTTCCTCGAGCGGACTGGCCGCATAGCGCCAAACCGGGATTAACCAAAGGGGAAATGTCTCCGGGCCATGATGACGCTCTTGAGAGGCGTGGCCATGGCAGGACATCTCAGCAGCAAGGCGCTTCGGGCCATCCTCGCGGCCGGGCTGCTGTCCCTGGTTGCGGCCTGCGCCGGTGTGACCAGACCCGAGGCGTCGCGTCTGCCGGTGATGACCGACCCGGCTCCGATCGTGTCGGGGACGATGCGTCCCTACCAGGTGCGCGGTCGCTGGTACCAGCCGGCCGAGCAGCCGGGCTATGATGAGACCGGTCTGGCCTCCTGGTACGGGGAGCAGTTCAATGGTCGACCGACCGCGACCGGAGAGCGGTTCGACATGCATGCCCTGACGGCCGCCCACAAGACGTTGCCGCTGCCCGGGCTGGTCGAGGTGACCAATCTGGCCAACGGGCGCCGGATCGTGGTTCGGGTCAACGACCGGGGCCCTTTCGTCGACAACCGCATCATCGACCTGTCGCGCGGTTCGGCGGACGCGCTGGGCATGCTGCAGGCCGGTGTGGGCGAGGTCCGTGTCCGCTATCTGGGCAGGGCCCCCCGGACCGGCGGAGGAACATCGCGCCTGCAGGCCGAAGCCCGGCCCCTGTCACCGGCGCCTCCCGGACGGGCAGCCCGGGGTGACTTCTGGATCCAGGCGGGAGCCTTTTCGGACCGCCGCGCCGCCCGACGGGTCGCCGAACAGCTGGGTGACCGGGCGACCGTGGATGCAGGCCGTGACGACGGCCTGTTCCGCGTTCTGGTGGGGCCCTGGCCGGATCCCAATGCCGCCGAGCGGTCGCGTCAGGCTGTGATCGCACGCGGATACGCCGACGCCCTGTTGATATCGGCGCGCTGAGGCTTGCTTCGCTGCCCGCCGTCGCCATTGTGCGGCGGTGACCCAGGGCAGATTCATCACATTCGAAGGCGGGGAGGGGACCGGCAAGTCCACCCAGGTCCTGCGCCTGGTCGAGCGGCTGCGCGCCCGTGATCTGGATGTCGTCCAGACCCGCGAGCCGGGCGGCTCACCGGGGGCCGAGGACATCCGCGCCATCGCCCTGAACGGAGATGCCGGCCGCTGGTCGCCGGTGACTGAGACCCTGCTGATGTTCGCTGCCCGCTCGGATCATCTGGAGCGCACCATCCGGCCGGCCCTGGAAGCGGGACGATGGGTGGTCTGCGACCGGTTCGCCGACTCGAGCCGCGCCTATCAGGGCGTGGGCGGCGGCACATCCGCGGACTTCATTGAGGCGCTGGACGCCGCCATCGTCGGCGCGACCCAGCCGGACCTGACGCTGGTCTTTGACCTGCCGGTCGAGGTCGGGCTGGAGCGGGCGTTCGGCCGCGGCCTGTTCGAGACGCGGTTCGAGTCCAAGGGGCTGGCGTTCCATGATCGCCTGCGTCGCGGCTTCCTCGACATCGCGGCCCGTTATCCGGAGCGCTGCGTCATCATTGATGCGGACGGCGATCAGGACACGGTCGAGGCCCGGGTCTGGGCGGCCGTCAAGGCCCGGCTGCTGTGAGCGAGCACGCCCGGGATCGATTCGACCTGGTCCCCGATGCGGCGGCCGAGCTCGCCTTCCTGGACGCATTCGGCAAGGACCGGCTGCACCATGCCTGGCTGCTGTGCGGCCCGGAGGGATCGGGCAAGGCGAGCTTTGCCTTTCGCGCTGCGCGCCGCCTGCTGGGAGCCGCGCCTGATCCGACACGTGGGCCTCTGGGGACCAGTCCCGATGACCCGGTCGCGCGGCTGGTCACGGCCCGGTCCCATCCCGACCTGCTGGTACTGGAGCGAGCCGTCGAGGGCGGCAAGACGAAGAAGGCAATCTCGGTCGACCAGGCCCGCGAACTGCCGGAGTTCTTCTCCAAGAGCCCGTCGCAGGCGCGCTATCGCGTGGCCATCATCGATGCCGCCGATGATCTGAACCTCAATGCCGCCAATGCCTTGCTGAAGGTCCTTGAAGAGCCACCCGAGCGGGGTGTGCTTTTTCTGGTCACCCACGCGCCGGGGCGGTTGCTGGCGACGATCCGCTCGCGCTGCCGTCGACTGGCCTTTCCGGTCTGGCCGCTACACGCGCTGGAGGAGCTGGTGCGCAACCGGACCGGCGTAAGCTCCGCCGAGGCGGCGCGGATCGCGGGTATGGCGGGCGGCTCGCCGGGCCGCGCGCTGGCCCTGGCGTCGGGCGCGACCCTTGAAGCGGACCAGCTCGCCCAGGCCTGGGTCTCGGCCCCGGCCGTTGACCGCGCCGAAGCGCTGGCGGTCGCCGACCGGTTCCGGGGGCCAGAGGGGCAGGAGCGGTTCGAGACCCTGATGGACCGGCTCTCGGCGGCCGTGAAGGTGCGGGCGCTGGAGGAGGGTGCTTCGGGCGCGCGCTGGGCCGAACTGTGGTCGCGGCTGTCCGAGCTTCCGGACCGCACCGCCGCCATCAATCTGGACCGGGGCGACGTGCTTGCCGGAGCCCTGGCCGACCTTCAGCGCGTCAAGGCAGGTGGCGGATGATCATCGACAGCCACGTCAATCTGCACGCTCCCCAGTTCGATGAGGACCGCGACGCCGTGATCGCCCGCGCCCGCGAGGCCGGGGTTCAGATGATGGTCGAGATCTCCGACAAGCTGTCGACCTTCGAGGCCACCCATGGTCTGGCCATGACGCATGACGACATCTGGTGCACGGTCGGGGCTCATCCGCACGAGGCGAAGGACCATGTCGACCTGACTGTCGGGCGGCTGATCGAACTGGCCGCGCGCCCGCGTGTCGTGGGGATCGGCGAATGTGGTCTGGATTTTCACTACGACCTCAGCCCGCGCGATGTGCAGGCGGCGGTGTTCCGGACCCATATCCATGCGGCACGGCGGAGCGGGCTGCCGCTGGTGGTGCACACGCGTGAGGCGGATGATGTCATGGCCGGGATTCTGGCCGAGGAACAGGCGGACGGGCCATTCCGGTTTCTGATGCACTGCTATACCAGTGGCCGGGAACTGGCGGAAAAATCAGCAGAACTGGGGGCATGGTTCTCGGTCTCGGGCATAGCCACCTTCAAGGCGGCCAACGACGTCCGCGAGATCGTGGCCGGCATGCCGGCGGACCGGATCATCGTCGAGACGGACTGCCCCTATCTCGCGCCCATGCCGCACCGGGGGCGGCGCAATGAGCCGGCCTTTGTGGTTCACGTCCTCGACAAACTGGCCGAGATTCGCGGTTGGAGTCGGGATGAGGCCGAGGCGCGGACGACCGACGCCTTCTTCGCCCTGTTTGACCGTATTCCGCGACCGGGCGGCACATGAGCGGCCCCGGCGAACTGGAGGTCGTAATCCTGGGCTGCGGCTCGTCCGGCGGCGTGCCGCGCGGGGACGGGGACTGGGGCGACTGCGATCCGGCCGAGCCGAAGAACTATCGCACCCGCTGTTCGCTGCTGGTGCGACGGCATGGGCCGGAGGGGGTGACCAGCGTCCTGATCGACACCTCGCCGGACCTTCGTGCCCAGATGCTGGCGGCGAACGTCAGGCATGTCGATGCCTTGCTGTACACCCACGACCACGCCGATCAGGTGCATGGGATCGATGATCTGCGGGTCTTCGCCATGCGCAGGCGGCAGCGCATTCCGGCCTGGATGGATGAGGCAACCCGGGACGCGCTGATCGGGCGGTTTCCCTACATTTTCAGAAGCCAGGAAGGCTATCCGGCCATTCTGGACGAGATGGCCATTCCGCCCCATGGGCAGCCGTGGACGGTCGGTGGGGCGGGCGGCACCGTGCCGGTCGTGACCTTCGACCAGGCCCATGGGCCGATCCGGTCAGTCGGCTATCGCATCGGGCCGGTGGCCTATTCCAGCGATGTGTCCGACCTCGATGAGGCGGCGATCGAGGCGGTGCGCGGCTGTGAGCTCTGGATCGTCGACGCCCTGCGCTGGACCCCGCATCCGACCCACGCCCATGTCGACAAGACCCTCGACTGGATTGCCCGGTCAGGGGTGAAGCGGGCCGTTCTGACCAATCTGCATCTCGACCTGGACTACAATGCCCTCAAGGCCGCCGTGCCCGCCAACGTCGATGTCGCCTTCGACGGCTGGACGGCGCGGCTCCCGCTTTAGACCCGGAGCGCCCGACTGATGAAACGCCTCCTGACCCTCGCCGGCAGCCTCGCCGCCCTGCTGCTGGCCTTGCCGGCCGCGGCCCAGCCCGCGCCGGTCGAGGGCGACTTCACCGCCCCCGCCTTCACCCTGACATCGGGCCGGTCGCTTCCTGAGCTGCGGATGCACTACCGCACCCTGGGCCAGCCGCGGCGGGGCGCGGACGGTCGGGTCGGGAACGCGGTCCTGCTGCTGCACGGCACCGGCGGAACGGGAGCCCAGTTCCTGTCACCGCAGTTTGCGGGCGAACTGTTCGGGCCCGGCCAGCCGCTGGATATCGCGCGCTACTACATCATCATGCCCGACAATCTCGGCCATGGCGGGTCATCGAAGCCGTCGGACGGCCAGCGGGCGCGGTTCCCCGAATATGGCTATGCCGACATGGTCGAGGCGCAGCGGCGGCTGCTGGTCGACGGGCTGGGCGTGGACCGGGTCCGGCTGATGCTCGGGACGTCGATGGGCTGTATGCACATCTTCGTCTGGGCCGGGACCCATCCGGATTTCGCGGATGCCATGATGCCCATGGCCTGCCAGCCGACCGCCATCGTCGGACGCAACCGCCTCTGGCGCACCATGTTGAAGGACGCGATCCGCAGCGATCCGGCCTGGGCGGGTGGGGACTATATGGCCCAGCCTGTTGAGGGGCTTCGTACGGCGGTCGATCTGCTCTTGCTGGCGGGCTCAGCGCCAATGGCCATGCAGCAGGACCTGCCCACACCCGCAGCGGTCGATGAATGGCTGGCGCAGCAGCAGGCGCGGCGCATTCCGGCGCTGGACGCCAATGACCTCTGGTACCAGGTCAATGCCTCGTTCGACTACGACCCCTCGGCGGGTCTGGAGCGGATCACCGCACCCATGACCTGGATCAATTCGGCCGACGACTTCATCAATCCGCCGGAACTGGGCCTGGCCGAGCGGTTCGTGCCGCGTATCGCCGGGGTGCGTTACCGCCTTGTGCCCAACAGTGTCGGCGGCAAGGGTCACGGGACCCACACCTGGGCGGTGTTCTGGAAACAGGACCTGATCGAGCTGCTGGCGCGGACGGAAAGCTAGTTGCCCATCAACCGCGCGGCCTGCGGGGCGAAATAGGTCAGGACCCCGGCGCAGCCGGCGCGCTTGAAGGCGTGCAGGGATTCGAGGATGGCGCGGTCCTCCTCAAGCCAGCCGTTGGCCATGGCGGCGCGCATCATCGCGTATTCGCCGGACACCTGATAGGCGAAGGTCGGGACTTTGAATGTCGTCACAACCCGCTGGATGATATCGAGATAGAGCATGCCCGGCTTGACCATGACGGCGTCGGCGCCCTCGGCGATGTCCATGGCCACCTCGCGCAGGGCCTCGTCGGAATTGGCGTGGTCCATCTGATAGGTCTTCTTGTCCCCGGTCAGGGCCTTGGCCGAGCCGACGGCGTCGCGATAGGGGCCGTAGAAGGCCGAGGCGTATTTGGCGGCGTAGGACAGGATCAGGACGTCGTGGAAGCTGTTGGCCTCCAGCGCCTCGCGGATGGCCTGGACCCGGCCGTCCATCATGTCCGAGGGGGCGACCACATCGGCGCCGGCATGGGCGTGGATAAAGGCCTGTTCGGCCAGCCGCTCGAGGCTGGCGTCATTGAGGATGCGGCCGTTCTCGACCACGCCGTCGTGGCCGTGGTCGGTGTAGCAGTCCAGCGCCACATCGGTCATGACGCCGATCTCCGGGGCCGCGTCCTTGATGGCCTTGATGCAGTCGGGGATCAGGCCGTCAGGGTCGGTCGCGCCGGTGCCGACCGCGTCCTTGATCGCGCCATCGACATTGGGGAACAGGGCCACGGCCGGAATGCCGAGATCGCGGGCCTCGACGGCGGCGGCGGCGGCGGACCTGGGCGACAGGCGGAAGACGCCCGGCATGGAGGCGACCGGTACCCGGTCCTCGGCGCCGTCGTGGACGATCAGCGGCCAGACGAGGTCGGCGGGGGTCAGGACCGTCTCGGCCACCAGCCGGCGCACCCAGGGGCTGCTGCGCAGGCGGCGCGGGCGGGCATAGGGGAAGGCGGCGGGAGCGAACGGCTGGGTCATAGGGCCTCATAGCTCCCTTCTCCCCATGCGAGAAGGTTTGGCCAGGAGCCTGATCGGTTGAGGAGGAATCGCTTCGCGATTCCGCCGATGCCGTGAATCAGGCTCCCGCTTAATTCTGGATCGAAATCTGGGTTTGGACGTGATCGCGTCCAAACCGATTTCGATCTAGAAGGCCGTCAAAGACTCAAGGAAACGCCCCATGGACTTCGCTCTCAACGACGATCAGCGCGCCATCCAGGATGCGGCCCGGCAGTTCGCCGATGCCGAACTGGCCCCGCACAGCGCCGAATGGGACGAGACCAAACATTTCCCGGTCGATGTGATGAAACACGCCGCCGAGATGGGCTTCTGCGGCATCTACACGGCTGAGGAGCACGGCGGCATGGCCCTGGGCCGGGTCGAGGCGGCGCTGATCTTCGAGGAGCTGTCGCGCGGGGACGTGTCGACGGCGGCCTTCATCTCGATCCACAACATGGCGACCTGGATGATCGACAGCTTCGGCTCCGCCGATCTGCGGGGTCGCTATGTGCCGCGGCTGACGACCATGGAGCTGATCGCCAGCTACTGCCTGACCGAGCCGGGCTCCGGTTCGGACGCGGCGGGCCTGCGCACCACGGCGAAGCGGGACGGCGACCACTGGGTGCTGAACGGCTCCAAGGCCTTCATCTCGGGAGCGGGGACGTCGGACGTCTATGTGGTCATGGCCCGCACGGGCGCAGACGGCCCCAAGGGCATCTCGACCTTCGTGGTCGAGAAGGACACGCCCGGCCTCAGCTTCGGGGCCCAGGAAAAGAAGATGGGCTGGAACAGCCAGCCCACCGCCATCGTCGCCTTCGACGACTGCCGTATCCCGGCGGCCAATCTGCTGGGCAAGGAGGGCGACGGCTTCCGCTACGCCATGATGGGTCTGGACGGCGGGCGGCTGAACATCGCCGCCTGTTCGCTGGGCGGGGCCCGCCTCGCGCTGGAGACGACCCAAGCCTATGTCACGACGCGCAAACAGTTCGGCAAGGCCTTGTCTGACTTTCAGAATACCCAGTTCAAGCTGGCCGACATGGCAACCCAGCTGGAGGCCTGCCGGCTGATGGTGCTGCGCGGGGCCTGGGCCATCGACACCAACCATCCCGAGAAGACCAAATGGTGCGCCATGGCCAAGCGCATGACCACCGACGCCTGTTTCCAGATCGCCGACGAGGCCCTGCAGCTGCACGGGGGCTATGGCTATCTGAAGGACTATCCGCTGGAGCGGATCGTGCGCGACCTTCGGGTGCACCGCATCCTCGAGGGGACCAACGAGATCATGCGGGTGATTACGGCGCGGGAGATGTTGCGGCAGTAGCTTCCGGCCCTTACGAGCGGCGCCATGAGTGAGTCCGAAGTCCTGACCCGCGTCGAATCCGGCGTCGGCCGCATCACCCTGAACCGGCCCAAGGCCCTGCACGCCCTCAACCGCGCCATGTGCGAGGCGATGACGGAGGCCCTGCTGGCCTGGCGTGACGACGACGCGGTCAAGTCGGTGCTGATCGATCACGCCGGCGAGCGCGGCTTCTGTGCGGGCGGCGACATTCGCATGATTGCCGAGAGCGGGGCAGGGGACGCGTCGGAGGCCAAGGCCTTCTTCATGGTCGAGTATCGGCTGAACCACCTTATGTTCGAGTATCCGAAGCCGATCACGGCCATCGTCGACGGCATCGTCATGGGCGGCGGCGTGGGGATCAGCGAACCGGCCGACGTCCGTATCGCCACCGAACGCACCACCTATGCCATGCCCGAGACCGGCATCGGCCTGTTTCCCGACGTCGGCGGCGGCTGGTTCTTGCCGCGCCTGCCGGGGCAGACCGGCGTCTGGCTGGCCCTGACCGGGGCGCGGCTGAAGGCGGCAGACACCGTCTTCCTCGGCATCCACACCCACTATCTGCCGGCCGATGCTCTGGAGGCCTTCCGCTTCATCCTCGCGGCCGATCCGGCCTATCCGATCGATGTAGCAGACGGCCTGGAAGCCGACCCGGGTGAGGCCCCGGTTGAGGCCCATCTGGCCGCCATCGACCGGCTGTTCGCCTTCGATACGGTGGAGGAAATCTTCGCCGCGCTTGAGGCCGACGGTTCGGACTGGGCCCTTGCCCAGCTGGCGACCCTCAAGACCAAGTCGCCGCAGTCCCTCAAGGTCACCCTGCGCCAGTTGCGCCTCGGCGCAGCCATGCCGTCCTTCGCCGCGAACATGGCCCTGGAATATGCGCTGGGTGGCCGTGTGGTCCGTACCCATGACTTCCAGGAAGGCGTCCGCGCCGTGGTGGTGGACAAGGACAATACGCCGAACTGGTCGCCCGCGGATCTGTCGGCCGTCAGCGAGGCCGATCTGGATCGCCTGTTCGCCCCCCTGCCGGCGGAACAGGCCTGGACGCCGCTGGACTGAGCCCTTGCGTCGCCGACGGTTCCCGGGCGTAGCTGTTTCGAAACAGGGGGAGGAAGTCCATGCGGTCGATCTTGATGGCGGGTCTGGGCGCGGTCTGCGTGCTCGCGGCCGGTTTCTCAGCGACGGGCTCGCCTGCCGCCTCCACGGACGCCATGGCCCCGCAGGCCGTGTCGCCCGCTCCGGATCTGGCCGGCGCCGCTATGGCGGACGCTCGCCGGCCCGAGGCAGACCGGGCCCGGGACGACCTTCGCCAGACCCGCGCCATGCTGGAGTTTACCGGGCTGCAGCCGGGTATGGCGATCGCGGACATCCGGCCGGAGGAGGGCTTCTTCACCCGGTTGTTCGCGGTGATGGTCGGCGATGAGGGCCGCGCCTTCGCCTTCGTGCCCAACCAGACAGCCACCCGCGAAAACGCGTTCGGCGACGCCCTGGCGACCGACTATCCGAATGTGGTTCGTCTGACCGGCAAGCTTGAAGAGATGGCGTTCGACCGTCCCCTCGATGTCGTCTTCATGGGCGAGGAGTACCATGACTTCGTCATTCCTCGCTTCGGCGTTGATGTGGCGGCGATGAATGCAGCGGTGTTCGCGGCCCTGGAGCCCGGTGGCCTCTATGTCATCCTCGACCACCAGGCGGCCGACGGCGCGGGGATCAGCGTGGCAGGTACTCTGCACCGGATCGAGGCGGCGGAGTTGCGGCGTCAGGTCGAGGCTGCGGGCTTCATCTTCGACGGCGAGACCACGGCGGTGCGTGTCCCGGCGGACGACCATAGTCTGAGTGTTTTTGATGCCAGTATCCGCGGTCGCACGGACCGGTTCGTCTATCGGTTCCGCAAACCCGGCTGACGCCGACCGCCGTTCGGTCTAGGCTGCGCCTTCAGCGCCCGCGAGGCGTCCCCGGGAGAAGCCGTCATGCGCCGTTCCGTTATTCTGGTCGCCGTGTCGGTGATGAGCCTGTCCGCCATGGGCTGTATGGGCGTCATGGGGACCCCGACCCCGACCACACCCACGCCTGCCGACTATGCCGAAGTCCTCGCGGCCCCGATCCGGCCCGCTGACGACCGCGCCCGTGATGCGGCGCGCCATACCGCCGAGACCCTGGCCTTCGCCCAGGTCCGTCCGGGCCAGAAGATTGCCGACATGATCATCGGCGGTGGCTATTTCACCCGGGTCTTCTCTGCCGCCGTCGGCCCTCAGGGCCGGGTTATCGCCTGGCAGCCGGCGGAATTCATCGCCTTCCAGGCCAGCTACGGCGACAGCCTGACCGCTGCCGACGCCCTGGCCAATGTCGATGCGATCCGCTCGCCGATCGCCGCGCCGGACTTCCCCGCCGGGCTGGACCTGGTCTTCACGGCCCAGAACTACCACGACCTGCACCTGAGCATGGCTCCGGCCGACACCGCCTCGCGGGTCAATACGGCGGTGTTCCGGGCCCTGAAGCCGGGCGGTCTCTATGTCATCATCGATCACCACGCCATCGCCGGTTCGCCCCTGACGGCGGCGAACACCGTGCACCGGATCGATGTCGAGGCGGTCAAGCGTGAGGTTCTGGCGGCTGGATTTGAACTGGACGGCGAGAGTGACCTGCTCGACAACGCCGCCGATCCCCGGACGGCCAATGTTTTCGACGGCTCGATCCGCGGGCGCACCAGCCAGTTCATGTTGCGGTTCCGAAAGCCGCTCTGAGCAAATTCGCTTGCGGTGCTGGCGAGAGCGCCGGCGAGCGGCTAACCCTCCCGCGATTGAATTCGGGAGACGACGCCATGACCCACAAGATCGCCTTCATCGGCCTCGGCAACATGGGCGGAGGCATGGCCGCCAACCAGGCCAGGGCCGGCCACGCCGTGGCCGCCTTCGACCTGTCGCAGGCCGCGCTGGATCGCGCCGCAGCCGCGGGTTGCGCGCCGGTCGGGTCGGTGGCCGAGGCGGTCAAGGACGCTGACGTCGTCATCACCATGCTGCCCGCCGGGCCGCATGTGCTGAAGGTCTATTCGGAACAGATCATCGGCACGGCACCGACCTCGGCCCTGCTGCTGGACTGTTCCACCATCGACGTGGACACCGCGCGCAAGGTGGCGGGCCTGGCGAAGGACGGGGGCTATGCCTTCGCCGATGCGCCGGTCTCGGGCGGGACCATGGCGGCGGACGCCGGGACCCTGGCCTTCATGGTCGGCTGCGACGAGCCGGACTTCGCCCGCATCGAGGCGGCGCTGGAGCCGATGAGCCGGGCGACCTTCCGCGCCGGCGACCACGGGGCGGGGCAGGCGGCCAAGATCTGCAACAACATGATCCTCGGCATCACCATGCTGGGCACCTGCGAAGCCATCGGCCTGGCCGAGAAGCTGGGGCTGGATCCGGTGAAGATGTTCGACATCGTGGCCAAATCGTCGGGTCAGAGCTGGTCGACCACAACCTACTACCCCTGGCCCGGCCCGGTGCCGACCGCCCCGTCCAACCGCAATTATGACGGCGGATTCGCCACGGCCATGATGCTGAAGGACCTGAAACTGGCCCAGGACGCAGCCGCCAAGGTCGGTGCCTCGACACCGCTGGGCGCCCAGACCGAGGCCCTGTTCCAGATGTTCAACGGCCTCGGCTACGGCGGCCGTGATTTCTCGGCCATCCTGCAGATGCTGCGCGGCCAGCTGGATGAGCTCCCGAAGGGCTAGGCCCCGTCGGGTCGCGAAGGCGGAGACTTCTGACCGCCGATCAACGAGATTGAGAGCCGTTATCAATTAAGGGTTTGCGTCGTTTTGTCCGGTGCGTTTCATGGACAAATCGGGCCGATCGGCGCATCACGCCACCATTGATTTCGCGCCGTTCGGGGCCACTCCGCTTGTTCGACTACCAGGCCGCATTCCAGACCGCTGTCGAGCAGGTCAAGGGCGAGGGGCGCTATCGCGTCTTCGCCGATCTGAAGCGCGTGCGCGGTGCGTTCCCCAGGGCGATCC
>VYLE01000019.1_pt2 | contig 149897 bp, 139 predicted proteins | sample 5114391 | NCBI WGS metagenome assembly VYLE01 (sample SAMN12291771, study PRJNA351875) | freshwater metagenome | isolation source: freshwater lake | place: USA: Michigan, Kent Lake | collected 2013-08-15
CCCACTCAGCCGACCGTCCCGACGTACCCGACCCAACCGACTGAGCCCACTCAGCCGACCGTCCCGACGCAACCCACCGTCCCGACGCAGCCGACGGAGCCCACTCAGCCGACCAGCCCGACCAACCCGACCAACCCGACTGATCCCACGGACCCGGAAGACTCGGACGATGACAACCCGGGTTCCGAGGATGACAATCCCGGTTCGGAAGACGACAACCCGGGTTCCGAGGATGACAACCCTGGTTCGGAAGACGACAACCCGGGTTCCGAGGATGACAATCCCGGTTCGGAAGACGAAAACCCGGGTTCCGAGGATGACAACCCTGGTTCGGAAGACCACAACCCGGGTTCCGAGGATGACAACCCTGGTTCGGAAGACGACAACCCGGGCTCCGAGGATGACAACCCCGGTTCGGAAGACGAAAACCCGGGTTCCGAGGATGACAACCCCGGTTCGGAAGACGACAACGGCGACAAGTCCAAGGACAAGTCTTCGGACGGCAACGGCGACAAGTCCAAGGAGAAGTCCTCGGACGGCAATGGCGATAAGTCGAAGGACAAGTCTTCGGATGGCAACGGTGACAAGTCGAAGGACAAGTCCTCGGACGGCAACGGTGACAAGTCGAAGGACAAGTCTTCGGATGGCAACGGTGACAAGTCGAAGGACAAGTCTTCGGACGGCAACGGCGACAAGTCGAAGGACAAGTCCTCGGACGGCAACGGCGACAAGTCGAAGGACAAGTCCTCGGACGGCAACAGCGACAAGTCCTGAGCTGTCTCAGACCGCAGCAAAAGAGAAAGCCCGCACATTCGTGCGGGCTTTTTCCTTTGATCAGTTCGGGTAGAGATCAGCCGAGTTCGCGCAGCTCGGCCTCGTAAGCGGGAAGGACAGGCTCCAACTGGCGGGCGAAGCGCTGGGAGAAGCCGACGAGATCGGGCCGGATCGCACCCACACCATCAAGCGATCGTCCGGGAAGCAGGTTCAGGGCACGGCCATCATCACCGGCGGCGTGACGGAGCGGCTCTTCCTCGACCGTCAGGCCGAATTGCGTGAGGATGCGGCGCGCTGAGCCGACGGGATCTGCGACCATGTCTTCGTAACGAACCTCGGCCATCGGGTTGGGCATGGTGGCCTGCCAGCGGCGGGCGAGGTGTTCGGTACGGGCGATGGCGCGGGCGGCGGTGCCCAGATCGTAGGTGTAGCGATGCGCCTTGTTGAATTGCTTGAAGTAAAGCGAGGCGGCTAGGTCGCGCGTATTGCGGCGCACGAAGGCGATTGGAACGTCGGGGTGAAGCGGGCCGAGCAGGCCAAGCTGTTCAAGGCTGCCGGGAGTTGTGTCGATGCAGCGGAAAGCACCTTTCTTGGGGCCGTATTTCAGACGGTCGGCATAGTGATCGCGGATCGGCTGACCGGGAAGGGCGCGCAGGGCCTGCAGCGTGCCATCTGCGCCACCGGAACGATCAACATCGAGGAAGAGGTTGTAGAGGACCGAGGTTTCACCGACTGCGTAGAGGCCGGACTGCGAACCGAGCAGCTTTTCCAGCAGCGTCTTGCCCGACCGGGGCAGGCCCGCGATGACGAGCAGGGGGCAGGGATCGGGGGCCGTCATCGGGGACCAGCGACGCTGGAAGGCGGCATCGAGTTCCGGCAGCAGGCGGCTGAAGGAGTATTCGAGGCGGCGGTTTTCATGCACCTCGTCGCGCATGCGGCGGTTGCCTTCATCGTAAAGGCGGAAGGCCATGTCGTCTTCGCCGGCCACCATATGGATCTGGGCCCGCAGGAACCATGTGGAGGCGCGATCATAGGGCTTCATCCCGCTGTCATCGGCGGCGCGGGCAAGGTTTTGGTAGATCTCGTCCTGCGGCGTGATGGTTTCGAAATCCATCAGTTCGCGGATCGAGTTGAGGTGGACCGGTTCTTCGCGCAGGATCGCACGGTAGATGGCGGCACCCTTGTCCCAGCGGCGGGCAAGCACATGGACGCGCGCCTGCATGATCCGGTGGCTGATCGAGGACGGGAAGATGCGGGCCGCCTCGCGCGCGTTTTCGAGAGCAAGGTCAAGACGCCCCATTTCGATGAAAGAACGGGTGCGGATCTTCCATGCCTCGGATTTCTTGTGATCTATCCGGGTGACTTCGTTGCACAGGATGATCGCCTGTTCGAAGCGGCCGTCTTCTTCGGCCTCTTCGGCGTCCTCGACCTTGTCGGCGAGGGCTTGTTGGAGACTGCTCACGCTCATTTCCGTTTCTTGCTTTTGTGCTTTCGCAGGATAAGGCCTTGGCGCGGCGGGCAGGTCAAGGCGGCGCTGCCGCAGGGGGACCAGAGCGGCAAGGCCTTGCGCAAGAGACAGCGATCAGCTGTTCGGAAGCATGCCGCCCGCCATGACCGAGACCCAGCGCGCCGGTTGGCGCGGATCTTGCAGACGGAGGAACGTATAACCCGTCTTCTGCCAAGGAAGGATGCGCGAGTTCATGTTGTCGAGGACCAGATCTTGGGTTCCGGTACGGAGGATGAGCACGGCATGAGACTGCCGCTTGCGATCAAGGACGACCGCGATGAGGAGCTGTTCGCCGGGGATGCCCGCGCGGATCAGTTCACGCTTCTTGTAGAGCGCGTAATCCTCGCAGTCGCCGCCACGGTCGGTGGGCAGGGACCAGCGTTCGGCGATCCGGTACTGGTTGTAGTCGGAGAGCGGCCGGATGCTGCGGTTCGCGCGGCTGTTGATGGCGCGGACGGTCTTCATCATCTCTTCGCCGACAAGAACCGTGCGGTTGGATTTCGCGCAGGCCCAGTCGTAAAGCCCGCAGAGCCCTGCCGCGCCGGGTGGAGGATGCGCCTCTGCGCGGATCGGGATGATGTCGGCCGAGGGACGGCGGGCATCAATTGCGAGAGCAGGCATGGCGGCAGCCAAACCGATGACGAAGGCGAGGCACGCGGCACCCAGGCGAGGCGCATGGGTTGGCGGGCGACGGAACGGGAAAGCGAGCATGGTGGTCCCCGGATGTAAGCAGAGCAGCAGCAGGGACAGAGGACATTTTCGGCAGGGCGTGGTTGGGGCCAAAACAAGGCAATGCCAGCACATGTTTAAGTCATGGGCTGGGCAAAATTGCAACCAACAGAGGTAGTTAGCCCGAAAACTCGCCTATTGGTTATGATTTAGCATCAGTGACGGGCATCCGTTCGGATGGGGTCGAACAGCAGTCGGAGACCATTCATGACCACAAGAAGCGTGCCACCTTCGTGCCCGATCACGGCAAGGGGTAAAGGAAGGTCGAAAAACAGCCCGCCAATGACCAAGAGCACCATCGCGCCGAGTGCGAAGGCAAGGTTCTGACGAATGATGCGCGCCGTACGGCGTGCAAGGCGATGGGCAGCCGCAAGGCGTTCCATGTTTTCGGAAAGAAGCGCCACCTCGGCGGCCTGCAGGGCGACCTCGCTTCCGGCAGCGCCCATGGCGATGCCGACATCGGCACGGGCCAGCGCCGCGGCGTCGTTGACGCCGTCGCCGACGAAGGCGACAGGGCCTTGACGGGCCAGTTCATCGACAAGACGGACCTTTTCCCCGGGCAGGAGATCAGCGTGGATATCTTGGGGAGGAATGCCCAGCGCCGCCCCGATGCGCAGCGCCACGGGCCTGCGGTCGCCGGTCATCATGGTGAGGCTGGTGATCCCGGCATTACGCAGGGCCTGCAGGCCGAGCCGAGAGGTTTCGCGCGGCTGATCCGCCACGGCGATGGCCCCGAGCAGTGTGTTGCCAGAGCCGAAATAGACCACCGTTTCTGATCCGTCGGCCAATTCGGCAAGGCGAGGGTGATCTTCGGCGGCCTGCATCCGCTGCAGCATTCGCGGGTTACCGGCCCATACCGGCACGCCGTCATGGTAGCCGGTGATGCCTTCGCTGGGGCTGGAGGTGACGTCCAGCACGGCCACAGGTCGCAGCCCCTGCCCTTCGGCGGCGCGACGGATGGCGGCGGCAATAGGATGTTCCGACTGCGACTCGAGTCCCGCGGCCAGCGCGAGCAGGGTATCGGCATCGCCCTTCAGCGGTAGGACGCGCGTCACTTCCGCCTTGCCTGTGGTGAGGGTGCCGGTCTTGTCGAAGGCAAAGCTTCGCACCTCGGCCAGACGTTCCAGCGCGGCGCCGCCCTTGAAGAGAACGCCACCGCGGGCGGCGGCAGAGAGGGCGGACAGAATCGCGGCAGGAACAGAGATGACGACAGCGCAAGGGCTGGCGGCGACGAGGATGGTCGCGGCGCGATAGAGCGCCTCGGACTCGGGGAAGCCAAGGCGAATGAAGAGAAGGAAGAGGAGTGTGGACCCGACGAGAACGGCCACAGTGTAGCGCTGGCCGAACCATTCGGAGAAACGTTCCGAGGGGGCCTTCATCGCCTGCGCCTCGGTCACCATGCGGATCATGCGGGCGACGGTGGATTCGGAGAGCGGCCGATCCACCCTGAGAGCGAGGATGGCGTTGAGATTGACCGTCGCCTCGTGGACCTTTGCGCCGGGGGCCTTTGTCACCGGCAGGGATTCCCCGGTGATGGAGGATTCGTCGAGCGCGCCTTCGCCTTCGATAAGGGTGCCGTCGACTGGGATGCGCGCGCCGGGGCGGAGGATGACCGTGTCGCCGATGGCGAGGATGGCGACGGCGACCTCTTCGGTGGTGCCATCGGGGCGGCGGCGGATCGCGGTTTCCGGGCGCAGGGCCATCAGCGCCTCGACCGCGCGGCGGGCCTTGCCCATCGCCCGGTGTTCCAGCGTGCCGGACAGGGAGAAGAGGGTGAGAAGGACCGCCCCTTCGATCACCGCGCCGACGCCCGCAGCGGCAAGGGCCGCGATGACCATCAGCAGGTCGATGTCGAGCACGTGGTCGCGCCAGAGAGCGCGCAGGGCCGAAAGCGCGGCCGGTATGCCCCCTGCCAGATAGGCAGACCACAGGGCAGCGGTGGCGACTGGGGGAGGCAGCGGGGCTAGGAAGGAATCGACAAGGACAAGCACCATGCCGATGACCGTGATCGCAGTCAGGGCAATGCCGAGTCGGTCATCCGTCAACAATTCCTTCATCGTTGCATGATTATCGCGGTGGCAGGGGCCTTCAAGCGGATAAGCCCTGATCTGGCAACTCTGCATGCAACCCAAGGGATATTGTGATTCAGGATCGGTTCATGTTTATGAACATTGGGGGGTGGGCCTGCCGCAGTTTGGCTGTGGCCGGAAGGCAGGAGGACGGGGTGCCCGAAGAGATATCGGTCGTTCGCATGCTCAATGAGCTGGTACGGACGCCGCTGCAGAGCCTTGACCAGGCCGTGACCCTCGTAATCGGGCAACTGGCCGAAGTGTCGGGCGCCGGATGGGCCTGTCTGTTCCGGATGGAAGACGGGCATCTGCGGAAGCGTCACAGCTATATGCGGCCGGGACTTGTGCCCATCGACTGCGATCAGGACAGGCTGGTGCAGCCGTTCCTTCCGGATCTGACGGCGAACCGTCCCGCCTATGTCTCTGACCGCATGGCCCTGCCCGCCGATCACCCGCTGCATGAAGCCCCGGCTTGCGGGGCGCTTTTGGCCCTGCCCATCAATCTGGACGGGCGGCTGACGGGCGTTCTTGCCTTTGTCTATGAAACGCCAAGGACGGATTTCGGTCCCCTGCAGATCGACCGGATGAAGGCGGCGGCAGAGGTTCTTGAGACGGTCCTTGCACGGCGGGAAACGGAACGGCGCTATCTGGAGACAACGCGCCGTCTGGAAGCGACGCTGTCTGCCCTGCCTGATCTTCTATTCGAGGTGACGGATGACGGTCGGTTCACGGGCTTCGTCGCGGGGCCGGCGCAGCTTATGCTGGTACCGGCGGAAAAGTTGCGGGGTGAAAGCTTTGCCGATCTGCTGCCGCCCAAGGTGACGCGCATCGTGGAAGGTGCGCTGGAACTTGCACTGCGGCAGGGCCGGGTCGAGGGGGTGCGCTATCGTCTGGACCTGCCGGACGGACCGCACTGGTTCGAAATGACTGGCGCGGTGAAACCTTCGGATACGCATGAGGTACCGCCGAAAGTGGTCTTCCTTGTGCGCGATGTGACCGCCGATACGCGCATCCGGGACGAGGTGACACAGCTTGGCAAGATCGTCGAGACGATGTCGAACCTCGTCTGCATCATCGATCTGGATGAGAATGTCGTCTGGTGCAACGCGGCCTTCGAACGGCAAACGGGTTGGACGCTGGACGAGATACGAGGCCGCTATCTGGGCGATATCGTCCGGGTGCCGGACCTTGATACGGGCAACGCCGAAGCGGTGCACGAGGCGATCCGTCTACGCGAACCCTTCTCGGGGACGACGGTGAATCAGGATCGCTGGGGCAACCGCTACTGGATCGATTTCAACGTGGTGCCGCTGCACGATGCGCATGGCGATCTGGCCGGTTTCGTGACGATCGAGACGGTGATCACCAAGCTGAAGGAACAGGAGGCCGCCATGGCCGACCTAGCCCGCAGCGCGACCGAGGCGCGGGAGCGGCTGGAGAATGCCGTGCAGGCGCTGCCGGACGCGGTGATCATCCTTGACGATGCGGAGCGGGTGGTCGTCGCCAACCAAGCCTATCATGAGATGCTGCCCCAGATTTCGCCCTTTGCTGGACCCGGCGCAGAGCTTGAGGCGACGCTGCGCAAGGGCGTTGAACTTGGCCTCTTTGGCCCCTGCGCAACACCGGAAGACGGGGAGGCGTGGGTTGCCGAACGGCTTGCATCCTATCGCAAGACCTTTGATCAGGACGAGGTGCAACTGCCGGACGGGCGCTGGGTACGGCGCCTGCACACGCGCACTTCCGACGGGGGCATCGTGGCGATCGCCATCGACGTGACGGCACGGCACAACCAGATTTCGGCGCTGGATGCCGCCAACCGAGAGCTGAGCGCGGCGCTGTCGACGCGCGATCAGGCCGAGCGGAACCTGCGGGGCATCATCGACGGGGCTGCCGTCGGGACATGGGAATGGGATATCGCCAAGGATCTGCTGCGCGTCGGGGGAAGATGGGCCGAAATGCTGGGCCGCGACAGTTCCGAACCCGGAAACTTCACGCTTGGGGAGTTTCGCGCCTCGGTGCATCCAGACGACGTGATGTTGCTGCCAAATCCGTTTCGCGACGATATGGAAACGGGCGAGCGGTTCCATGAGATCGAATTCCGGCTGCGCCATGTCGATGGCGGCTGGGTCTGGGTTCTGTCGCGGTCGCGGGTGACGGAGCGGGCCGAGGACGGCACGCCGCTGCGGATGGCGGGCGTGCATCTGGATATATCCGACCGGAAGCTGCTGGAGCAGCAGTTGCAGGCCGGGCGGGCCTATCTGTCGGAGGTGATGGACACTTCGATCGCGGCGCTGGCCGTGCTGAACGAGCGCGGCGCGATGACCTATGCCAATCAGGAAGCGGAGCGCATCCTGCGACTGGAACGATCGGTGCTGCGCGGGCGGTTGTACAACGACCCGAACTGGAAGCTGGAGAGGGTGGACGGCACGCCGCTTCCTGATGAGGAACTGCCCTTCCGGCAAGCGCTTGCCGCAGGCGGGATCGTCCGCGACATCCGATTTGCTGTGCATCTGGTGGATGGCACGCGGCGGGTGCTTTCGGCCAATGCCGTGCCCCTGATGCCAGCGGATGGGGAGCAGCATGTCGTTGTGTCCTTCTCGGACATCACGGATGAGCTTGCCTCGAAGGCGCGGCTGGAAGAGGCGCGCGCCAAGGCCGAGGAGATGAGCCGCGCGAAGTCAATCTTCCTTGCCAACATGAGTCATGAGATCCGCACCCCCTTGAACGGTGTGCTGGGCATGGCCGAGGTGCTGGACAGCATCGTCGATGTGCCGGAGCAAAAGCAGATGGTTGCGACGATCCGGCAGTCGGGTGAAACGCTGCTGACGGTGCTGAACTCCATCCTCGACATGTCGAAGATTGAGGCCGGCAAGATGGTGTTGGAGCAGGTGCCGATGGTCTTGTCCGACATTCTGGCGCAGGTGGAGGCGCTGCACCGAGTGAAGGCGGAAGAGAAGGGGCTGGAACTGCAGGTGCTGACCAGTGCAGGGGCCGATCTTCCTCGGATGGGTGACCCGCATAGGTTGATCCAAATTCTAAACAACCTTCTGAGCAATGCGATCAAGTTCACCGAACAGGGTCGGGTACGGCTAAAACTGTCCTGCCGCCCGGGCAAGCCGATCAATATCGACATCTCGGATAGCGGGGTTGGGATGACCGAAACGCAGCTGTCGCGCGTGTTCGAGAGTTTCGAACAGGCAGACGGCTCGATGACACGGCGGTTCGGTGGCACGGGGCTGGGCCTTTCCATCGTGCGGCAACTGGTGCTGTTGATGGGCGGGATGATTTCCCTCCAGAGCAGGATAGGCGAAGGCACGCAGGTGCGCGTGGTCATCCCCCTGCCCGAGGCGGAGGCGGGATCAGTGGCGGCACCGGAGCCGGATGAGGCACCGGACCTAAGCACTCTTCAGGGGCGCAACCTACTGATTGCAGACGATAATGTGACGAACCGTATGGTTCTGGCCGAGATGCTGGGCCACACCGGGCTGCGGACGACGATGGTGGAGAACGGTCAGGAGGCGGTTGCCGCATGGGAGCGGGCACAGGCGCAGGAAAGCCCCTTCGACCTGCTGTTGCTGGATATCACCATGCCGGTGATGGACGGTCTGCGCGCCTTGGCCGAGATTCGCGAACGCGAAGGGCGCGGCAGGCTGGCGCCTGTTCCGGCCATAGCGGTGACGGCGAATGCTATGCCGAACCAAGTGGCAGACTACATCATGGGCGGGTTCGACACGCATCTGGCCAAGCCGTTCAAGCGAAAGGAGTTGCTGCATGCCGTGAAAACACTGTTGCGCAACTGAGGCGATCTGCCATCCATTTATTCCTTGATTGGCCTTTGGATTCCGTTTCTGTGTTAGCAAACATTTCTAACCTGATTTCACCACATTCTCGCCCATGAGTTGTGATGACCTAGAATCGGACGAGTGATCGTAAACAGGGTTTTCGCATGAACGCGGCAACGTATCAGCAAAAGTATCGGGTCCTTCTTGCCGAGGACGACGAGGTGAACCAGCAGATCGTCATGGCGTTCCTTTCGGCGGCGCCCCATATCGAATTGACGATCGTCGGTGACGGCCGCAGCGCTTTGGAAGCAGCGTTGGGGACGAAGTATGATCTGATGCTTTTCGATCACAACATGCCGCATATTACGGGGGATCGGGTGATCCGCTATCTCCGTTCGGGGAATTCGAGCAATGCGACGACACCTGTGATCCGGTTTACGGCAGATGCGGATCGGGTGGATATCCGGACACAGGACGGGTTGATCGATGCCACCCTGCCCAAGCCTCTCAAGGCCGAGACCTTTCTTTCGACGATCGAATCCATCCTGCAGTTGGGGTGATCCGTGACACGAGTTTGGCCGTGGAAAGCGCGGATGACACCAGAACGCGATGAGCCGATCCGAAACAGCGCGGAGCCTGACTTTGGTCTGGTGACACCTGAAGCCCTGCTTTTGGCAGAGCGTCGGCTGCGCGATGTGATTGAAGGGGCGCAAGTCGGGACCTGGACCTGGGATTTTGATTCCGTCGGGCAGATCGTGAACGATGTCTGGGCAGCGATGCTTGGCTACGATCTGAAGGAACTGCCGCTGATCACCTATGAGACGTGGAGCACGCTGATCCATCCTGATGACAAGGATTGGGTCGAGGCGGAGTTGCGTCGGTGCAGCGAAGGCGAGGATGACGGCTATGAGGCCGAGTACCGGGTGCGGCACCGGGCCGGGCACTGGATCTGGGTTCTGGATCGGGCGCGGGTGGTGCGGCGCAAGCCGGATGGATCGCCAAAGGTGATGGCGGGCATCCAGATCGAGATTTCCGAACTGAAATCCCGCGAAGCGGCGCTGATGCGCGCCAAGGCGGAGCTGGAGCAGGCGCTCGCGCAGCGGGCAAGTGCGGAACAGCGGTTTTCCGACATCGCGGCCGTCACCGATGGATGGCTTTGGGAGCAGGATCAGGACCTGCGCTTTTCCTATCTGTCTGGCACGCAGCATGTCGATCAGCTGGGTCTGAGTGCTGCACATTTCCTTGGCAAGACGCGGGAAGAATGGCTGAGCAACTTCCCCGAGGTGCGCGCCAGTGCAGAATGGGAGATCGTGCTTTCGGCCCAGCGCGAACACCGGCCGTTCCGCAATTTCGTCTATCTGGCACCGCATGCGCCGGATGGCGTGGAGCGGTGGTTCCGCATTTCCGGTCAGCCCGTTTTTGACAAGGCGGGTGTGTTCTTGGGCTATCGCGGTGTCGGTTCCGATGTGACGGAACTGTATCTGGCGAAGGCCCGCGCCGAAGAGGCGAGCCGGACCAAATCCATGTTCCTTGCGAATATGAGCCACGAGATCCGCACGCCGATGAACGGCGTTCTGGGGATGGCGGAGGTTCTGGAGGCGGCACTGACCGACCCCGAGCACAAGCGCATGATCGGGACGATCCGCAAATCGGGCGAGACACTGCTGAACATCCTGAACGATATCCTCGACATGTCGAAGATCGAGGCAGGGAAGCTTGAACTTGAGAATGTGCCGTTCAGCCCGGTGGAACTGGCCGAACGGGTAGAGGACCTGCATCGTCTTAAGGCCGACGAGAAGGGGCTGGATTTCGAGGTGCTGGTGTCCACCGGGGCCGAGCTGCGGCGGATGGGTGATCCGTTCCGGGTGCAGCAGATCCTGCACAATCTGGTGTCGAATGCGATCAAGTTCACAGACCGGGGCGAGGTCACGGTGGAAGTGTCGGGTCGCCTTGGCACGCCACTGGTTCTGGAGGTGCGCGACAGCGGGATCGGCATGTCCGCCGAAGAAATCGAACGGCTGCACGAGGAGTTTCGTCAGGCGGACAGTTCCGTGACGCGCCGCTTTGGTGGCACGGGGCTGGGCATGGCGATCACGCGCACGCTGGTCAACCGGATGGGCGGGGATATCCGCGTGACGTCTGCACCCGGAGTGGGCACGACCGTCCGGGTCACCCTGCCCCTGTCGGTGACCGAGGCTGCGCCGGAACCGGTGGCGGTGCGCACCGAGCTTCCGGTCGACGGTCGGCTGGACGGAATGCGCATCCTTGCGGCGGATGACAATGGAACGAATAGGTCGGTGCTGGAGCTGATGCTGACGCGCTGTGGAGCCACAGTGACGACCGTCGATGACGGGCTGCAGGCCGTTCAAGCATGGGAGCCGGGCAAGTTCGACGCAGTGCTTTTGGACATCGCGATGCCGGTGATGGACGGCAAGGGCGCGCTGGAGGAGATCCGGGCGCGCGAAGCGGCGGCGGGTTCCGGCCGCGTGCCGATCATCGCGGTGACCGCGAATGCCATGTCGCATCAGATCGTGGAATATCTGATCTGGGGTTTCGACAGCTGCGTGTCCAAGCCGCTGACCATGAGCGACGTGACGAAGGCGATCCGGTCGTTGGTGGTAAAGACCTAGTCTTCGGTCAGATCGGCCAGCGCCGAGATGAATTCGCGCAGGGCGCGCTGCAGTTCATCCAGCCCTGCCCCAGCGGTGCACAATTGTTCGACATCATCTGCGATCTGACCAAGCCGCGTATGGCCCAGAGAGGCCGCGACGCCTGCAATCTTGTGTGCCACGACGCGGATGTCGTTGCGGGCATGGGCGGCCTCGCGGTCGGATTGCAGCTTCATCCAGCCGGAATTCAGAATGTCGAGTCTTTCGCCCGCCGCCATGCGGAACATCCGCTCGGCACGGGCGAGTGGGTGATCGGCGCTTTGGCCGACCCAGAGCCCGACGGCTGTCATGCGACGAGTTGCCCGTTCTTCGTGCGCCGTTCGGGAGGCGTGGTGGCCGACTGGATCGCGCGTTCGAGGATGCGTGTCGGTTTCGTAGGCGACAGGAAGGCGCTGCGGGCGGGTTCGCCCACGCGGACCTGCGGAACCGGCAAACGGTCGGAGGCGTAGATGGTTTCGAAATCCATCAAGCCGATGTTGATGAGGATTTCGAGATCATCGGGCGACTGACCCAGATCGCGTTCTGTCATGCAGACGAAGGTGCCGCTGCCGGCATAGGCGATCATCACCTCTTCCGTCTTGAGCGCGTCGACGATCTGCGCCGCGACATCGCCCAGCATCTGGACATAGGTTGCACCCGAGGCCTTGTTGAAGATGATACCCGCGTTCTTGACATGGATCGCAAAGGCAGAGGTGGAGTACATCCGCTTCACCCCGAGGGTGAGGAGGTAATTCTCCATCGCGAGGAATTCGATCCCCCGGTCGAAGCCGGGGATCAGGATGGGCATGTCGAAATCTGCCTTGATCTCGGCCGCGGCGGCGCGCTGACCCACGAGGCGCGCGAATTCGGCCAGGCGGCGGCGTTCGGCGAGAAGGCGGTCCACCATGCCGATGCGGGCGCGCAGTTCGATGATATCGAGCGGCTTGGTGATGTAATCGGTCGCCCCGGCGGCGAAGGCCTCGTCCACGGCATTCTTGCCGGACATGGCGGTGATCATCAGGATCGGGGTTTGGCGGTAGGCTGTGCGCGTGCGGATGGCGGCGGTGACGGCGGCACCGTCCATGTCGGGCATCTGCATGTCCGACAGGATGCAATCGTAGAGCGTGCCGGAATAATCCAGCTCGTGCAGCGCCTCTTCACCAGAGGGCATGGTCGTGACCTGTGCGTAGCCGATCATCTTGAGCATGCCGGCCAACAGTTCGAGAAACACAGGATCGTCGTCGATCGCGAGGATTCTCATTACAAAACGTCCCATTCCTTGGTCACGTTGCCCCGATTGGAAGGGTCACACGCAAATCAGTTAGCCCCGTCTCAAAGGTCGCCTTCAATAACGGCAGAAATAGGACGCGTTAACGGTGATTAAAGGCCCGTAACGCATCTGACGGAGGCTGGCCAGCCCTTTGTCGCCGGAAGGTGCGTAGGCGACGGCCAGCAGCATGAAGGATTCTGGGAAGTGGAGAAAAAATGATTAAAAATCAGGCGATTGCCCATGATCGGGGCGGTGCGCAATTGGTGTGCGAAGCGTCGCTTTCCGACCACGGAGATTGACGCACCCCCCACTGGCACCCTAGGAAGAGAGATTGGCAGGACGTCGGCAGAACGTCTGGATTTAGGGGGGGGGATGCGCATGCGGGGTCTGCTTGGACTCTCGGCACTGATTGACCGTTTCAACGTCATCGTCGGGAAAGGGGTCGGCTGGCTGATCCTTGTGGCCATTCTGGTGAGCGCGGCGAATGCTGTGGTGCGGAAGGTGTTTTCCACATCGTCCAATGCTTGGCTTGAGTTGCAGTGGTACTTGTTTGGCGCAGCCTTCATGCTGGCCGCGGCCTATACCCTGAAACAGAACGAGCATGTGCGGATCGATGTGATCTATGGCCGGGTCAGCGACCGGACGCGGCAGTGGATTGACCTGCTCGGACATGTCTTCTTCCTGATGCCCTTCGCGCTGCTGATGGTCTACTATCTTGTGCCCTATGTCGCCTCGTCCTTTCGCAGTGGAGAGGTATCGACGAATTCCGGCGGTCTGATCATCTGGCCCGCGAAAGCGATCCTGCTGGTGGGGTTCATACTGCTGACGTTGCAGGGGGTATCTGAGATCATCAAGAAGATCGCCATTATGCGCGGCCTGATCGAAGACCCGCATCCCTTCCATAACGCCAAGGAACAGGCCGAGCTTGAAGCACAGGCCCTGCTGGAAGAGGTGCGGAAATGATGGAGTTCATCGCCCTTAACCTTGCACCGATCATGTTCGCGAGCCTCGTGATCTTTTTGATCCTTGGCTATCCGGTGGCTTTTGCGCTGGCGGCGAACGGACTTGTCTTCTTTTTCATCGGCGTGGAACTGGCGCCCTTGTCGGGTGGGTCGATCACACTGGACTGGCCTTTGTTGAACACCTTGCCCAACCGGATCTGGGGGGTGATGTCGAACGAGACGCTGCTGGCCATTCCCTTCTTCACTTTCATGGGGATCGTTCTGGAACGGTCGGGGATGGCGGAGGACCTATTGGACACGATCGGGCAGCTGTTCGGGCCGATCCGGGGCGGTGTGGCCTATGCGGTGATCCTTGTGGGCGCGCTGCTGGCGGCGACAACGGGGGTCGTGGCGGCGTCGGTGATCGCGATGGGGCTGATCAGCCTGCCGATCATGCTGCGCTATGGCTATGACCGGCGCGTGGCGGCAGGGACCATAGCAGCGAGCGGGACGCTTGCGCAGATCGTGCCACCGTCCCTGGTTCTGATCGTGCTGGCGGATCAATTGGGGCGGTCGGTCGGGGACATGTATCACGGGGCAATCCTGCCCGCGCTGATCCTGACCGGGCTGTACATGGTTTATATCTTCCTGCTGTCGATCTTCCGGCCCAATGCGGTGCCTGCCTTGCCGCCCGAAGTGCGGACGCTTGGGCGCGGAGTGAAGTCGTTGCTGGTCGCTATGGTCGCACTGATGGCGATCGGTTACGGCGCGCATGTCTGGCTTTATCCGACGCATGGGACGAACGCGGATATCCTTGGGGCTGTGGTCGGCGTTCTGGTGATCTACGGGTATACGCTGGCCGACAAGATGCTGGGGCTGAACACCATGTCGCGACTGGCGCAGCAGGTTATCTTTGTCCTGATCCCGCCGCTTGCCCTTATCTTCCTTGTGCTGGGGACGATCTTCATCGGACTGGCCACGCCGACGGAAGCCGGGGCCATGGGCGCGGTGGGGGCGCTGGTTCTGGCTTTCATGAAGCGGCGGCTGAAGTTCACGGTGATCACGCAGGCATTGGCAGCGACGACGCGTCTTTCCGCCTTCGTCATGTTCATCCTGATCGGCGCGCGAGTCTTTTCGCTGACCTTCTACGGAGTGAACGGGCATGTCTGGGTGGAGCATCTGCTGACGTCAGTCCCCGGGGGGGAGTATGGGTTCCTCTTTGTGGTGAACCTTGTGCTGTTCGTTCTTGGCTTCTTCCTAGACTTCTTTGAGCTGGTCTTCATCATCGTGCCGCTGATCATTCCGGCGGCGGATGCGCTTGGAATCGATCTGATTTGGCTGGGGGTGATCCTTGCCATGAACATGCAGACTTCTTTCCTGACGCCGCCCTTCGGCTTTGCACTGTTCTATCTGCGATCCGTTGCGCCAAAATCGCGCTACAAAGACACGGTGACGGGCAAACTGGAAGATCCGGTGCGGACGGATCAGATCTATGCCGGGTCGATCCCGTTTATCATGATCCAGCTGTTCATGGTGGTGATGGTCATCGTCTTCCCGCAGTTGGTGCTGCACTACAAGGCGCCTGTGGTGGACCCGTCGACCGTGACCATCGAGATGCCGGCCCTGCAACCGCTGGGCGGGGGTCTGGGCGGCCTCGGTCAGCCGGGAGCTCTGGGTGGCGGGCTTGGCGCACCGGCCGCATTGCAGCCCGAGGGTGGGGCGGCAGCGCCCGCACCGGGGGGTCTTGGCACGCCGCCTGCGCTGCAGCCAGGCGGGCTGGGGCAACCCCCGGCGGCGTTGCAGGCCCCTGCGACAGGCGACTGAACGAAAAAACCCCCGGTCCTGCGACCGGGGGTTTTCTTTGACTGAGTGATGGTTGAGATCAGAGCTTTCCGGCGTTCTGCTGCAGCATCATGAAGGTGTCGTAGTTGTATTCCGCCACCTGTGCCCAAGTGTAGTTCTCTTTGCGGAAGGCCTTGATCGACCCCCAGAGCTTGGCAAAGCCGGGGTTCGTGGCCTCCATCTCGGCATAGACCTCGTTCGCTGCGTTGAAGCAGGCCTCAAGGATTTCGGGCGAGAAGGGACGCAGCTGTGCGCCACCGGCCACGAGCGACTTGATCGCAGTGGGGTTCTTGTAATCGTACATCTGCAGCATGTTCGCATCGGCCGCTTGCGCCGCAGTGCGCAGCAGCGACTGGTACTGCGGGGGCAACGCGTCGTACTGGGCCTTGTTGAACATGAAGTGGACGGTCGGACCACCTTCCCACCAGCCGGGGTAGTAGTAGTACGGCGCGACCTTGTTGAAGCCGAGCTTTTCGTCGTCATAGGGGCCGACCCATTCAGCCGCGTCGATGGTGCCCTTTTCCAACGCCGGGTAGATGTCACCGCCCGCGATCTGCTGCGGCACGACGCCGAGTTTTTCGAGGACCTTGCCCGCGAAGCCACCGACGCGCATCTTCAAACCCTGAAGATCGGCTACAGAGTTGATTTCCTTGCGGAACCAACCGCCCATCTGAACGCCGGTGTTGCCGCCCGGCAGGGCCACGATGTTATGCTGGGCAAGGAATTCATTGTAGAGGTCGATGCCGCCGCCATGGTAGTGCCACGCGTTGATCCCGCGTGCCGAGAGCGAGAAGGGAACCGCGGCGGCCACGGCCCAGGCCGGGTCTTTGCCCCAGTAGTAGTAGCCGACCGTGTGGCATGCTTCGATATTGCCAGCGGTTACTTCATCGGCGGCCTGCAGACCGGGGACGAGTTCGCCCGCGGCAAAGACCTGAATCTGGAAATTGCCTTCCGAAGCCTCGGACACCATGCGCGAGAGGACTTCGGCCCCTCCATAGATCGTGTCGAGCGACTTCGGGAAGGACGAGGTGAGACGCCACGTAACCTTGGGCGCGGTCTGGGCAATGGCCGGAGCGGCAAGCGCTGCGGCACCAACACCGCCGACGGCGGCCTTGGTCAGGAATGAACGACGATCCATGATTTCCTCCCGAGTTTTGTTTTGTGAGACGTAACTATAGCGAAATTTTATTTCTGCAACCTTCGGCGGACGCAAGCCTTATCAGGCTGATGAAGCGTTTTTTCTGTATCAAGGAATAATCCTTAACCCAAAGTAAAAGCTTGATTTTCAGGGATGAGCTGCCGTCTTTAGCAGCAGCCTAGCCGCCTCGACGAACGATTGCCTCGAGATCGATCACTTCGGGTTCGGAAGGTGTTTTGGTGCCCTTTTCATCTGGTTCAGGTTCCGGAGCGACGACGGGTCTTGCAGACCCGACGATGACGGGCAGAAGTTCTGCCCCCGTGGCGGAAGGGCCGCTGCGTTCCGGCGGTTCGCGCCAGGAGAGCGTGTCGAAACCGCCGCAATTGTCGCAGATCGGGTCCCATTTCGCGTGGACGGCGTGGCACTTGTCACAGCACCATTGGGGGCCTCGCGGCGCGATGAGCGCTTTTGCCAGCCAGCCGCGTACCACCGCCTCATCCGCGCCTTCGCCGCGTTCGATGGCGGCCATGATGGCAAGCGCGCGTTGGGTCGGATGGGTTTCGACGACTTCGCCCAAGGCGCGACGGGCTTCGGGGAAGTCCTCCGCAGCGATGTTGAGTTCAGCCAGAAGAAGGCGCGTCTCTTCATGCTGTGGGTGGTTGGCCACAAGGGTGTGAAAGCGCTTGAGCCGCTGCGCCGCGCTTTCACCCGGTTCGATATCAGCAAAGGCGGCGGCGAGATCGGGGTGGGGCTTGGCATCCCATGCCTTCTTGAGGACGCGGGTCGCCCCCTTCTTGTCGCCCTTTTCTGCGAGGGCGCGCGCGGCCATCGCGGCGGCGGGAATAAGGTCGGGGGATTGGCGGTTGGCCTCGATCGCGGCTTCGCGAGCCTCGATGCTGCTGCCTTCGTCGAGAACGGCTTGCGCTTGCTGCAGGGCCAGCACCGCATCGCGGCGACGATAGACATCGCGCGGGAGGGCGCCCGCCTTCATTTTGGCGGTGAGGGTGCTGCGCGCGCCTTTCCAGTCGCGGCTCTCTGCTTGGAGTTTCAGCAGGATATCCTGTGTTTCTTCATGGCGTGGCTTAAGCTCCAGAGCCTTGATCGCGAGTTTCTGCGCGGTTTCGGTATCGCCTTCGGTCAACTTCTGCCGCAGGAGGCCGCGGATGGCGACAAAGCGGGTGACATCGGAGGAGAGCAGTTCCTTGTAGGCTTCGGTCGCGCGCCGAGTGTCGCCTGCCGCTTCGGCGGCCTGCGCGACGAGAAGCGTGGTGAGATGCGGGTCGGCGAGGTACTTCTCGGCCTTGATCGCGCGGTTCAAAGCAAGGCGGCCTTCGCCTGAGGCAAGTGCCATGAGCCCTTCGGAGAGCGCTTCGAATCCCTTGCGTTCGCGGTTGCGATCGAAATAGCGACTGATCGCGGTTTCATCGCCGTTAAGGAAGCGAAACACGGCGATGATGAAACCCACGAGTTTCATCAGGAGCCAGACCAGAACGATCATCACGAGAAGGGTGATAAAGGCCTGAAGCGGGCCTAGGGTGAATTCGTAACCTGCCACGGCGATACGGATGCCGCCGCCGGTGTTGAGCAACACCTCTGCCCCCAGCGTGAGGGTGGCGATGATAAGCAGGAACAGCAGAACCTTCGCGAGGGACCAGATCATGTGCGGCCCCCTTACCGTGCAAGAAGCTGCGAAAGGGCGTCTTGGGCGGCGGTTCTAACCCCGGCTTCGGCGATCCAGTCGGAGAGCGCAGGCTTGCCCGCCTCAGGCATCGCATCGAGTTCTGCTAGGGCGTCGGCGACGCGGCCTTGGCCCAGCGCCGCTTCGGCCCGAGAGAGGACGGCATCGGGATCGTTGCCTTCGCGTGGGGTAAGGGAGCGCAGGCCAGTCTGGCTGCGCAGAAAGTTGGAGACACGGTCGGTCCAGCTTTCGCCCATGTTGGCGCGAAGAGCCTCTTCCAGCGCGCGGCGGGCGGCTTCTTCGAAGCTGATCTGGAGATCTGCGATAGTGGGAAGGCCCGAGGCGGCGTGATCGGCCAACGCGGGCGGCAGATCGGGGCCGAGTTCGGCGGCCGCGGCCGCGAAAGGTGAACCGCTGTCGAGGGCGGCGGCGATGCGGTCGAGGGCCGCAGCACGGCGGGCGGCGACGGAGGCAGCGGTCGCCTCTTCCGCAAGGGCGGTGGCGCGGGCTTCAGCCTGTTGCAGGCGGGCTTCGGCCGCCTCGGCGGCTGCAATGACATCGGCGGGGACGGTGCCGCCAGATCCGAGCGTTGCGACCTGCTGCTTCAGCGCAGCGAGTTCGGCAAGGATCGCGGGGTCCGTGCCGCCACCTGTGGAGGTACCGGATGGCAGGGCCGCGATTTGGGATTCGAGCGTCGCCAGTCGGACATCTAGCGCGGAAAGATCTGTCGGAGGGGCAGATTCCAGCGCCGCGAGGCGCGCCTCTATATCAGGATCGGGCGCGGGCTTGGCAGGCAGGGCGGCAAGCTGTTCGCGCAGGGCGGCCAGTTCTTCGGCCTGTGCCGCGACGGTTTGTGACAGGGTGCTGTCGCGCGGCACAGGAAAAAGATCGGGCATGACGCGGGCAAGGCCGAAACCTCCTCCGGCGGCGATCATGCCGCCAAGGACCATGCCGATGAAGGACCTTGCCCCGCCGCCGGACTGGACCATCACCTGCGTCGGCCTCGGTTCCGTCGCGGGGGGCGTTTCGGGTGGTGCGGGGGGTTCTGCTTCGGTTGCCGTGGTTTGCGGATCGGTCGCCTCGACCACCGCCATCAGATCACCCTCCAGGGCCGGAGTGGGTTCATCGCTTTTGCGTCTGGCCATGGTCGGCTCCTTTTCCCGTCGGTAGCGGGCGGTTCGTCCTTCACCCTAATCCCCGGATGGTTGCAGGTTCAAGAAGCGGGGTCATTCACAATGGTTTCAATGGCGGCCTGCATGGACGCGCCATCGGGGCGTTCAGCAATCATCAGGCGCTGCGGCGAGAGGCTTTCCACGGCACGGGCCGTGGCGGCGCTGATCGCAACAATCCAGAGGGGGGCGGCGAAAGGGCCTTGCGCTGTGAAAAGCGCTGCGGTGCGAGGGGAAAAGAGGGGTAAAAGGACTGGGGTTCGGCCCGAGAGCGCCGCGCGTGCCGCTGCGGCAAGAGGAAGCGGGTCCTGCGCGTAGACAATGGTCGCATGGGCAGGGCAGCCCTGTGCCGTCAGCCTTGGCGCTATGTCGCCGCGCGCCTCACGGCCGCGAAGATGAAGCAAGGGGCCTTGATCACCCGAGGTGAGGATCAGGGTGATCAGCGACTCAGCATCGCCGTGGGCGGAGGTCGCGTCGAAACCTGCTGCCTGTGCCACCTGTGCCGTGCGGTCCCCCACGCACCATGCTGATCGGGGCAGGGTGAGGCCGGCGTTGCGCAGGCGGATGGCCGCCTCGACCCCTGTTTCGGAGGTGAAGATGACAGCGGACCAGTCGGATCCGGGAAGATCCGGGGTCATGAAGAAAGGGGCCATCAGCGGGCTGGAGATCGGTTCGAACCATCCCGGCATCCGTGCGATGAGATCGGCTGCGAAGCGATCACCCTGTACCGCAGGGCGCGTGAGAAGCAGGGGAAGGGGGCGGGATTGCGGGGCCATGGCAAGGGTGTTACCCCCAAGCGATCCCTGCGGGCAATGGATATGGCGGCGCTGACCTTCCTTGGCATCGAATCGAGCTGTGATGACAGTGCCGCCGCGGTGGTGCGTCTGGGCGATGGGGGCATGCCGGAGATTCTGTCTTCGGTGGTAGACGGACAAGCGGCACTCCACGCGGCCTTTGGCGGTGTGGTGCCGGAAATCGCGGCACGGGCCCATGCGGAACGGTTGGATCATTGCGTGAATCGCGCGCTGGCGGAGGCCGGGCTTTCGCTTGCGGCCGTGGATGGTATCGCCGTTACCTCTGGCCCCGGTCTGATTGGGGGGGTTCTGTCTGGGGTGATGCTGGCCAAGGGATTGGCTGCTGGCAGCGGCAAGCCGCTCTGGGGGGTGAATCATCTGGCGGGTCATGCGCTGACTCCGCGGCTGACGGATGGGCTGGCTTTTCCCTATCTGCTGTTACTGGTCTCGGGAGGGCATTGCCAGTTCTTGATCGTGGAGGGCGTGGATCGGTTCCACCGTCTGGGCGGAACTATCGATGACGCGCCGGGAGAAGCCTTCGACAAGGCAGCAAAGCTGCTGGGCCTCGCGCAGCCGGGTGGGCCGGTGGTGGAGGCTGAGGCGGCGCTGGGAGATGCGGGCCGGTTCGCCTTTCCACGGCCCCTACTGGATCGGCCGGGGTGCGACCTGTCCTTTTCCGGGCTGAAGACGGCGCTGCTGCGGACTCGGGACGCACTTGTGGCACAGAAGGGTGGGATTACCGTGCGGGATCGGCGCGATCTCTGCGCCGGGTTTCAAGCAGCGGTGGCCGACGTTCTTGCGGAGAAAACGCGGCGGGCGCTGGCCATTCATCAGGATATGGCGGACGGTCCACCTGCACTGGCCGTTGCGGGTGGCGTTGCGGCAAACAGGTCCATTCGGGCAAGGTTAGAGACTGTTTGTGCAAGTTTCGGCGCACGTTTCGTGGCCCCGCCACTGCGGTTGTGCACCGACAATGCCGCGATGATCGCCTGGGCCGGGATCGAACAGGCGCGGATCGGTCTGCCGCCCGGGGAAGAGCTTGTGGCGCGGCCCCGCTGGCCACTGGATGCCAACGCGGCGCCGATGATCGGATCGGGGAAGAAGGGCGCGAAGGCATGACTGCCGCGCCCCGGATCGGCATCGTCGGGGCGGGCGCGTTCGGTACGGCCTTGGCAGTGACGTTGGCGCGGGATGGACGGGCCGTTTCGCTTTGGGCGCGCGATCCGAGACAGATCGCTGTCCTACGGGAGAAACGAGAGAATGCAGCGCGATTGCCGGGTATTGCATTACCCGAAAACGTCACTGTTACTGCGGAAATCAATGAGATCCAGGGGCTTGATGCGGTTCTGCTGACCCTGCCGATGCAAGCCCTGCGCGGGTTTATGGCTGGGACCGGCAACAGGCTTGACGGGCGGTCGCTGGTCGCCTGCTGCAAAGGGGTGGATCTGACGACGTTGACGGGTCCCTCCGCGATCATCGCGCAGATGGCGCCCGAGGCGAGCTGCGCCGTTCTGACTGGGCCGAGCTTTGCACAGGATATCGCCCGCGGCCTGCCCACAGCGTTGACCTTGGGCTGTGCGGATGAGGCGGCGGGTTTGGCCTTGCAGAGGCTGTTGTCGACGCCAACGCTGCGGCTGTATCTGACCGATGATGTGGTAGGGGCAGAGCTTGGCGGCGCGCTGAAGAATGTTGTCGCCATCGTAGCGGGCATCGTGATCGGGGCGGGGCTGGGGGATTCGGCCCGTGCGGCGCTGATGACGCGCGGTTATGCCGAAATGGTGCGCCTTGCCCTTTCGCTTGGCGCGCGTGCAGAGACGTTGGCAGGGCTGTCAGGCCTTGGCGATCTGGTGCTGACCTGCACTTCGGCGCAGTCGCGCAATTTCAGGTATGGCGTCGCGCTCGGGTCGGGGCAGGGCTTCGATCCGGCGGTAACCGTGGAAGGCGCTGCGACGGCAAAAGCAGTCTCTGATATGGCTGAAAAGCGCAATCTCGACTTGCCGATCACACAGATGGTGGCGGCCCTGATCGCTGGGCATCTTGACCTTTCCACCGCGATTCAGACTCTGTTGTCCCGCCCATTGAAGAAGGAATGACCTATGCGCGTCGCGCTGATCTGCATCGACAAACCCAGGCATCTGCATGTCCGTCAGGAAAACCGACCTGCGCATCTGGCGCATATCGAATCGTCCGGTGTCGTGGAGATGGCGGGGCCGTTTCTGACCGAGGGCGGGGAGATGGCCGGGTCACTTGTGATACTGTCGGTCGAGACGCTGGATCAAGCGCTGGATTGGGCGACAAATGACCCCTATGCGAAAGCGGGGCTATTCCAATCGGTCGATATCCGCGAGTGGAAGAAGGTGATCGGCTGATGGCCAAGTGGCTTTTCAAGTCAGAGCCGGACGTCTTCGGCTGGCCACATCAGCTTGCCAAGGGCGCTTCGGGCGAAGAGTGGACCGGGGTGCGGAACTATCAGGCGCGCAACAATATGCGGGCGATGAAGATGGGCGACCTTGGTTTCTTCTACCATTCCAACATCGGCAAGGAGATCGTGGGGATTGTCGAGATCATCCGCGAAAGTGCACCAGACAGCACTAGCGACGACCCGCGCTGGGACTGCGTGATGGTGAAGGCGGTGACGGCCCTGCCGAGGGCGGTTAGCCTTGAGGCCTGTAAGGTGGAACCGGGGCTGGAGGCGATGGCCCTTGTGAACAACACACGGCTTTCGGTGCAACCCGTAACGGCCGAGGAATGGCGGATCGTTTGCCGGATGGGCGGGCTGGAGGGGTAGGCAAGAAGGGTTCTGGCAGACAGAAGAAGCGGTCTGGCTGCATGCTGTGACAATGCACAGGTCTGCTCGCCCGTCTGGAATGAAGCAAGACGCGAACCTGCAATAGAAATGGAGGGCCCGCACCCCTACGGGACCCTCCATCCACCCCACACACTCCCCATGCGCCGTGTGTGACTTGAGATCTGGGTCCCGGACATACTGCCCTGCTCCGTGACTGTGCCCCACGGACAGAGACACGGCAAAGGAATTATGCGGTAGATTTTAGTGTTCCGCCCCGCGCGGCATAGCGCGGGGCGTATAGCGGGGCGAAGTTCAGCCGTAGGCCTTTTCCTTGCCGAAATGCTTCACCAGCATGTAGTAGACGACGGGGCGATACTTGTTCCGTTCAGAGCGGCCATAGGTATCGATCACGGCGTTGATCGCCTCTGTCAGCTTGGGCGAATCCGGAAGCCCGAGCTTCTTCATGAGGAAGTTTGTCTTCACCCTCTCCAGCTCTTCCTTGTCGGAGGCGGCGACGGTTTCGCTGTCGGCGCTATAGATGGCGGGGCCGCAGCCGATGGTGACCTTCTCCAGAAGCGCCATGTCAGGCGTGATCTTGCATTTGGTCTTCAGATCTTCGGCGTATTTCGCAATCAGTTCGGCTCTTTTGCTCATGTTTCACTCTCTCCCTGACGTCCGGCGAAGGACAACCCGCCGCGAAGAAACCTTAAGGGCAACCGAAGGACGTGCAAAAGGTTTTTGCCCGGGCGCGTGATTTCGGCCGGTTCGCAATAGAAAACCCCCGTCCGGGCAGCCCGGGCGGGGGTATAGGATCACGCAAAGATCGTGGCTGCGATCAGTAGCGGTAGTGTTCCGGCTTGAACGGGCCTTCAGGCTTCACGCCGATATAGGCAGCCTGATCGGGGCGCAGTTCGGTCAGTTTCACGCCGATCTTTTTCAGGTGCAGACGCGCGACCTTTTCATCTAGCTGCTTGGGCAGGATGTAGACGCCGGGCGCGTAATCCTTGCCCTTGGTCCAAAGTTCGATCTGCGCGAGGACCTGGTTGGTGAAGGATGCCGACATCACGAAAGACGGATGACCCGTGGCATTGCCGAGGTTCAGAAGGCGGCCTTCGGACAGCAGGATGATCCGATTGCCCGAGGGCATTTCGATCATGTCCACCTGTTCCTTGATATTGGTCCATTTGTGGTTGCGCAGGGCGGCAACCTGAATCTCGTTATCGAAATGGCCGATATTGCCGACGATAGCCATATCCTTCATCTCGCGCAGATGCTCGATCCGGATGACGTCCTTGTTGCCGGTTGTGGTGATGAAGATGTCGGCGGTGCTGATCTCATCCTCAAGGATCGTGACTTCGTAGCCGTCCATCGCGGCCTGGAGGGCACAGATGGGATCGACTTCGGTGACCTTCACCCGTGCGCCCGCGCCGCGGAGCGAGGCGGCGGACCCCTTGCCCACGTCGCCATAGCCGCAGACGACGGCGACCTTGCCCGCCATCATCGTGTCAGTGGCACGGCGGATACCGTCGACCAGCGATTCCTTGCAGCCGTACTTGTTGTCGAATTTCGACTTTGTGACCGAATCGTTCACGTTGATCGCTGGGAAGGGGAGCTGGCCCTTTTTGTGAAGTTCATACAGACGATGAACGCCAGTGGTGGTTTCTTCGGAAACGCCTTGGATCGCAGCGCGCTGCTTGGTGAACCAGCCCGGCGAGGCGGCGAGGCGCTTCTTGATCTGGTTGAAGAGGCAGACCTCTTCTTCCGAGGTAGGAACCTCGATCAGGTCCTTTTCGCCCGCCTCGACCCGCGCACCGAGCAGGATGTAGAGCGTAGCATCCCCACCATCGTCGAGGATCATGTTGCAAGTGCCGCCTTCGCCACCGAACTGGAAGATCCGGTCGGTGTAATCCCAGTATTCTTCCAGCGTTTCGCCCTTGATGGCGAAGACAGGAACACCGGCCTTGGCGATGGCGGCGGCGGCATGGTCCTGCGTGGAGAAGATGTTGCAGGACGCCCAGCGCACGTCGGCGCCAAGTGCGACCAGCGTTTCGATCAGGACACCGGTCTGGATCGTCATGTGGAGCGAGCCCGCAATGCGCGCACCCTTCAGCGGTTTGGAGGTGCCGAATTCCTCGCGGCAGGCCATCAGGCCCGGCATTTCGGTTTCAGCGATGGTCAACTCCTTGCGGCCGAATTCGGCCAGAGCGATATCCTTGACGATGTAATCCTGCGGCATCTGCCGTTGCTCCTTGAACCTTGGTTTGGCGCGGCAGATAGCATGGCGGGCGGCCTTGGACAATGAGACGGTGGTCAAGGTGAGTTAACGAAAGAAGGGGGAACATGGGATGAAGCAGCCCCGAGCGTGGCAACGGATGCTTTCGGGGCGGAGGCTGGATCTTCTGGACCCGACGCCGATGGATATCGAGATCGAGGACATCGCGCATGGGCTTGCCTTCGTCGCGCGGTGGAACGGGCAGACACGCGGGGATTGGCCATATTCGGTGGCGGAACACTCGCTGCTGGTCGAGGCGATCTTTTCCCGCTGCAATCCCGGCATCGCGGCGCGTTGGCAATTGGCGGCGCTGCTGCATGATGCGCCAGAATACGTGATCGGCGACATGATCAGCCCGGTGAAAGCGGCGGTGGGGCCGGGCTACGGGGCGCTGGATGAACGGCTGACGGCGGCGGTGCATCTGCGCTTTGGTCTGCCGACAGCGCTGCCTGCACCAATAAAGACTGCGATCAAGGCCGCCGACAAGGTGTCCGCCTGGATGGAAGCGGTGCAGATCGCGGGATTTTTGGAGGGAGAAGCGGATCGTTTATTCGGGAAACCCGATGCGCTGATCCTGCGCGGTCTGGAGATTAAACTGCGTCCGCCCGCGGTGGTGCGGGCGGATTATGTGTCACGACACGAAGAACTGCTGGCAGCCTGCACGGTTCAGCCACCCACGCGCGACGGGGGCGTGTAGGGACCGGGGCGTTCCGTCCCGCGGGTGCCATCCTGCGGTGCGGGCTGGCGCTTGTTCGGGCGCTGTTCAGGGCGCTGGCCTGCAGCAAGAAGCAAAGCTTCGGCGAGGATCTGTAACATTTTCTACTCCTGTCACTTGGTTTGTGCTGGCACATATAGGCGTAATTCGGCATTGTTCCGAGTCAGAAAACTTTCAAAACTGTTAGTTCAACTATCATATGTCGATTGACTGGCGCGCCCTTCCCCCCCTGTCTTCGTTGCGCGCCTTTGCGGCGGTGGCGGAGCTTGGCGGGTTTTCGCAGGCGGCACGGGCGTTGAATGTGACCCATGCAGCCGTGGCCCAGCAGGTGCGCGCGCTGGAACAGGTGCTTGATACGCCGCTGGTGGCGCGGAACGGGCGGGGCATGGCCCTGACGGCGGAAGGGCAGCAATTGGCGCAGGCCTTGACCGACGGGTTCGGGAGCATCGCCACGGGCGTAGCGGCGCTGCGGGCGGGCGGGTCGGATCGGCCCGTGCGGATCACGCTGACTGCAAGCTTTGCAACGCAATGGCTGATGCCGCGGTTGAAGGAGTTCTGGGACAAGCATCCGGACATCGCGCTGTCGCTGCACCCGGATGCGCGGGTGCTTGATCTGCGGCGGGACGGGATGGACCTGGGCATCCGTTATGGCAATGGGGATTGGCAGGGGGTCAATTCGCGCTTTCTAGCCCCAGCCCGGATGGCTGTGGCGGCGGCTCCCGATCTGCTTGAGGGAAGGACAGCGCTGTCTGTGACCGAGATGCAGGAGATGGAGTGGATTCTTGCGCGCGACTGGCCGGAACAGGAGAATTACCTGAAGAGCCTCGGGCTTAAGCCGGAAGCCCTTTCGCGGACGGAATTCGTCAATGAGGAATTGTCTCTGGCGGCGGCACGGCAGGGACTTGGCCTTGTCGTCGAAAGCCTTGCCTTGATGGAAGACGATCTGGAGGAAGGGCGCCTGACACTCCTGCATGACAGCAAGGACAGGCTGCCCGCCTATTTCATCGTCACCCAGCCGGGCCCGCAGCGCGCAGCGACGCGGGCCTTTCTGAAGTGGCTGGAGCAGGCTGCCTGATCAGACCGACAGGTCTTCGGGTTTCTTCCCGGCGGCAAGGGCCTCGGCGAACCAGCGCGGTTTGCGGCCACGGCCCGACCATGTATCGGCGGGATTGGCGGGATTGGCGAATTTCGCCGACGCCGGGGCACGTTTACGGGTGGCAGGTGCTCCCGTGAGTTCCGCGAGGGAATAACCCATTTCGCGGGCCTTTTCCTCTAGCTCCGCGAGGGCGTGCTTTTTCTTGCGGTCTTCGTAATTCGAAATCGCACGGGCCACCTGGCCCTGAAGTTCCTTGAGTTCCTTGAGGGACATGGAATTAAGGTCGATGCTCATTCCGGCGCACTCCAATCGGCTGGGATGCGCTCTTGTTACGGCACCGTGGTTATCAATTCAATGGCGTGATTATTTCGGGCTGCGCTTTGCGAGAATGCGCTGCAGGGTGCGGCGATGCATACTAAGCCTGCGGGCGGTTTCCGAGACGTTTCTATCGCACATTTCGTAGACACGCTGGATATGCTCCCAACGGACGCGATCTGCCGACATCGGATTTTCCGGTGGGGCGGGAAGTGTTTCCGTCCGCGACAGAAGGGCGTTGGTCACGTCATTGGCATCGGCGGGTTTGGACAGATAATCGGTGGCGCCGATCTTCACGGCGGCAACAGCCGTTGCAATGGCCCCATATCCAGTAAGGACGACGATCCGACAATCGGGGCGGCGTTCGCGCAGGGTTTCCACGACATCAAGACCGTTGCCGTCTTCGAGGCGCAGGTCCACCACCGCATAGGCCGGTGGGCGCGTCATCGCGATGGCCTTGCCAGCCGCGACACTTTCGGCCGTTTCGGGCAAGAAACCACGCTTTTCCATGGCCTTGGCCAGGCGCTTTACGAAAGGTTCGTCATCATCGACCAACAGGAGGGTCCGGTCCGGGCCAAGCTCGGCGGTCAGGTCGTCAGCCATGCGGTTCCCCTGTGTTCTGGTCTTGCCCGAAAGTTAGGCGGGTTTCGGGGTTTGGTCAAATCCAACTGGTCTCAGTTCGACAGGAAGCAGGCCGTTCGCTCGGCAATCTGTTCGGCCGTTTCGTCACGTTTGAAGAAATCGACAAATCCGGTTTCGGGAAGGACGAGATAGGTAAAGGTAGAATGATCGACGAGATAGAATTCTGGATCTTCGGAATTCTGTTTTCGAAAATAGGTTTTGTAGGCCTGTGACGCCACCTTGACCTGTTCAAGGCTGCCCGTGAGGCCGATCATCTTCGGATGGTGATTGAATGCAAAATCCCGCACGACATCGGCTGTATCGCGCTCGGGATCGATGCTGATGAAGATCGGGGTCACGTCGAAGCCGCGCTCTTCAAGGATGTCGACAGCCTCGGCATTGCGGGCATTGTCGAGAGGGCAGACATCGGGACAAAAGGTATACCCGAAATAGACAAGGCTTGGTTTCGTAATGACGTCCTTTTCGGTGACGGTCCGGCCTTCGCCATCGACCAGCGTGAAGGGGCCACCGATATCACCGCCGACGGTGCCGCCACGACATTGGGCAAATTGATCCGCCGGTCCAGCGAATTGCGCATAAGCGAAGAGGCCACCCACCATTCCGATCACCGTTGCCGCCGCAAGACCTGCGTAAAGTTTGCTCATGCCGTTGCTCCTTGCCGTTCGGGCACATTGATCCTGCATGCGGCGCTGCTTAACAATGCGAAACTTGGTCACGTCGCCGTGTGGGGCCCCCGCTGATGATGAATCCCGGCTTCGGCCTTCTGTCACGCGATACGCGCAGCGACTGGGTTCGGCTGCGCACCCTGATCCTGTTGCGCTGGATGGCGATCACCGGGCAGATCGCTGCAATCACGGTGGCCGACCGCGTCTACGGGATCGAGCTGCCTCTGGGCCTTTGCTACATGGCAGTGGGCGCATCGATCATCGCCAATCTGATTTCCATCTTCGTCTATCCCGAAAACAAGCGGTTGAGCGAAGTTGAGGCGATGCTGACGCTGCTTTTCGATCTGTCGCAATTGGCCTTTCTGCTTTACCTCACCGGCGGGCTGACCAACCCTTTCGCCCTGCTGATCCTTGCGCCTGTCACGATTTCGGCGTCGGCATTGGAACTGCGGACGACGCTCCTACTTGGGGCTTTGGCGATCCTGTTTACCACACTGATCGCCTTCGTGAATGTGCCGCTGCGATTTGCAGATGGGACGTCGCTGCAGGTGCCGCTGGTCTTCGAGTTCGGGTTCTGGCTGGCGATCGTTATCGGGATTGTCTTTCTGGGGTTGTATTCGCGGCGGATCGCGACCGAGATCAGATCGATGTCCGATGCGCTGCTTGCAACGCAGATGGCGCTGGCGCGTGAGCAGAAGCTGACGGATCTGGGTGGCGTCGTGGCTGCGGCGGCGCATGAGCTGGGCACGCCGCTTGCAACGATCAAGCTAGTCAGCGCCGAGATGATGGAAGAGTTGAAGGATCAGCCTCATCTGGCCGAGGATGCGCGGCTGATCCGGGATCAGGCTGACCGCTGCCGAGACATCCTGCGCAGCATGGGGCGGGCAGGAAAGGATGACCTGCATCTTCGGCAGGCACCGCTTGCATCGGTCCTGCGTGAAGCGGCAGAGCCGCATATGGGGCGGGGGAAAGATGTCGCCTTCAGCCTGATGCCGGGACCCGGGGCGGGGGATCGGCAGCCCACGATCCTGCGGCGGCCTGAAGTGATTCACGGGTTGCGCAATCTCATACAGAACGCAGTGGATTTTTCGCGGACAAAGGTCTGGGTGGATGGGGAATGGACGGACCGCACCATCACGATCCGGATCGTTGACGACGGCGAAGGCTATCCGCCGCAGGTCATCGGCCGGATCGGAGATCCTTTTGTGCGATCCCGCCGATCGGTTCAGGAGTTGGACCGTCGACCGGAATACGAGGGGATGGGGCTTGGCCTGTTCATCGCCAAGACACTGCTGGAACGGACGGGCGCGGAGCTGTCATTTGCCAATGCCTCCGATCCATTCCTGACGCCGGAAGAGCGCCCGGAACGCTGTGGCGCCATTGTCGAACTGGTGTGGAAGCTGGCCGACATCACCGCGCCGACCAACCGCAGCTTAGGCGACAATCGTCCTTTCGAGGCATGAACACTGCAAGGTTTGCGCCGTTGACCCGTGACCAAGCGGGCGGAGTTTTCGAGGCTGTAGAATTAACGAACTGTTAAGGTTACTCGCCTATAAGTTGCACTCAACTTCGGATGGGCGCATGGACCTTTTGGGCGAGTTCAACGGTGTCGCTTTCGGGCTGGGCGTTGCTATCCTTGCCCTGACCTTGGCCATTCGCCTTGACGGAAACACCGTTCTTCGCCGTCTTGCCCTTCGGCGGGCCGCGGCACGGGCTGCGCAGAGATTGCCCTTTCCCGTATGGCTCCGGCCGCAAGACGGGGTGGTGGGGCGGGCGCCGGCATGGGCAAATGACGCCTTCCATCGCCTTTCGCCCGAGGATCGAACCCGGCTGCTGCAAGAAAACGGACGCATAACAATCGGCGCGGTTGGGGATTGCGGGCGATTCGAGCGGCAAGAAATCGGCGATCTGGGTTTTGCCCTGCCCTGTGACGATCTGGTGCGGGCGGAAGAGTCGCTGCGCGATCTGCTGCAAACGATGACCCAGACCTTTGCGCAGCTTCCCTTGGGTATCGCGGTCTTCGATTCCAAGCGTCGCCTATCCAGCTTCAATCCGGTCCTTGCCGAATTGACGGGGCTTTCTCCGGCCTTCCTATCGCGGAGGCCCGCCCTTACGGCGATGCTGGATGCGATGCGGGATCGGAGCATGGTTCCCGAACCACCAAACTGGAAGGATTGGCGGGCGGGCCTCGCGAATATGGAGCGCCCTGCTGCGACGGGGGGCTTCGAGGATATCTGGGCCCTGCCCGGAGGGCAGACCTATCGCGTGACCGGACAGCAGCATCGGGGCGGCGGTCTGGCCTTGATGATCGAAGACATCTCGTCCGAGATCCTGCGCGGGCGTCGGTACCGCGCCAGTCTGGACCTTTGCCAAGGGGTGATCGACAGGATGGAGGAAGGCATCGCCGTCTTTGCGGCCTCTGGCCAGCTGGTCCTGTCCAATCTCGCATATGCGTCGCTTTGGGGACACGATCCGGGGGGCGGCGTGAAGAAGATGGACCTGCGGCAATTGGCAGGGCATTGGCGCGCTGCCTCGGCACCGACGAGTCTTTGGGCTGAACTGGAGACGTTTGGCGAGTTGACCGAAGATCGCCGGGCTTGGCAAGGAGAGGCGCGGTTGACTGACGGTCGGCTGATCCGCTGCCGCTGTGAGCCGATGACCGAAGGGGCGATGCTGGTGGGGTTTCGTACGGTCCCGGCGGAGGGGCCTCAGAAAACGATCCAAGCTGGAAGTGCCTGATGCGCTTGCGGTGCCGGGAGGGGACGGTAAAACTGCGAGCATGACCACCGCAGCCCCCCCTGAAACCGTTCTGTCCCTTTCAGACGACGCAGCTACAGCGGCGTTGGGAGAACGGCTGGCCCGGCTGCTGCAGCCCGGAGATACCGTGCTTTTGGAAGGGCCGATCGGGGCGGGGAAATCGCATCTGGCCCGCGCCTTGATCCGGGCGCGGCTTGGGCGGATGGAGGATGTGCCATCGCCAACCTTCACCTTGGTACAGACCTATGAGGCGGCCGATACGGAAATCTGGCATGCCGATCTTTACCGCCTTAGCCACCCGGATGAGGTGCTGGAACTGGGTCTGGAACAGGCTTTCGGAACAGCGATCTGCCTTGTCGAGTGGCCGGACAGACTTGGCCCGCATCTGCCCGCGGACGCGCTGCATCTGCAGCTTTCGGTCCAAGGGGAGGGTCGGCGTGCTGTCCTGCGCGGGGGACGGCCGGGTTTGCTGAAGCGCTTGGCGGGCTTGGGCGCATGACGGATCGGCGGGCGATGTCGGAGAGGTTTCTCGGTCGGACCGGATGGGGGGCGGCAGACCGACAGCCGCTGGCAGGGGACGCGTCGGAGCGGCGCTATGATCGGCTGTCCAGGCCCGGAGGCAGTGCCGTCCTGATGGATGCCCCGCCGGGGATCGCGGATGACACGGCGACTTTCGCGCGGATCGCGCGGCATCTGGCGGGTCTGGGCCTGTCGCCGCCCGCGATCCTTGCCGAGGATCATGGGGAAGGCTTTCTTCTGCTTGAAGATCTGGGTGACGGGCTTTTCGCGCGCCTCGTGGCCAGTGACCCGGCTTTGGAAGCGCCGCTTTACACCGCCGCGACGGATGTTCTGTTGCGATTGCAAGAAGGGCCTGTGGCGCAAGATTTGCCTGACCTTTCGGCGCACGATTGGGCGGAAGCGGCGGCTTTCGCCTTGTCATGGTACGCCTTTGCCGCAGGGAGAAAAGCGCCTGATCCAGCCATGTTCGTTACGATTCTGGAGCGTCTGATGCGCGACCATGCCGATGGGCCGCGGGTCATGATCCTGCGCGACTACCATGCGGAGAATCTGCTCTGGCTACCGGAACGGAACGGGGTGGCAAATGTGGGTCTGCTTGACTTCCAACTCGCCCAGATGGGACAGCCGGGATATGATCTGGTTTCGCTTCTTCAGGATGCGCGCCGGGATGTTGCTGCGACGACCGAGCGGGCCATGATCGCCCGCTATTGCGCGGCACTGGGGCGGGACGAAGCGCTGTTTGCCGCGTCCTATGCCGTGCTTGGGGCGCAGCGTGCCCTTAGAATACTCGGTGTCTTCGCGCGTCTGTGCCTGAAGGCGGGCAAGACGGGCTATGTCGGGTTGATTCCGCGCGTTTGGGCACATTTGCAGCGCAATCTGGTGCACCCGGCATTGGGGCCGTTGGCGGCGATCTGCGGCGACCTACTGCCGGTGCCCGAGGAGGAAATCTTGGAAAGGATCCGTGCGCAATGCGGTCACTATCCCCTCCGCTGATGTTGTTCGCGGCCGGGTTGGGCACGCGGATGGGGCAGCTTACGGCGACACGGCCCAAACCCCTGATCCCGGTGGCGGGAAAGCCGCTTATCGATCACGCGCTGGCACTGGCAGAGGCGGCCGACATCAACCGGATCGTGGCCAACAGCCATTACCTGCCCGAACAGATCGAGGCGCATCTGGCGCCGCGCGGGATCGCGGTTTCCCGAGAGACGCCAAGAATCCTTGAGACAGGGGGCGGGCTGAGACAGGCGCTGCCCTTACTGGGGGATGATCCAGTGCTGACCCTGAACACAGATGCCGTCTGGACGGGGCGCAACCCACTGCGCCAGCTGATCGACGCGTGGGACGGCGCGCGGATGGATGGTCTGCTGCTGCTGCTGCCTGTGGCGAAGGCGACAGGCCATACGGGCACCGGTGATTTTGTGATGGAAGCGGATGGCAGCCTTGCAAGGGCTTTCGGGCGGTCTGGCCCAGTCTACCTTGGCGCCCAGATCGTGAAGACGGCGGGTTTGGCCGGTATTGCAGAGGAGGTCTTTTCGCTTAACCTTCTATGGGACCGCATGATTTCCGACGGCCGGTTGTTCGGGTTGGTGCATGACGGGGGATGGTGCGATGTGGGGCGCCCCGAGGGGATCGCGATGGCGGAAAACCTGCTGAGGTCGGGTTCATGATCTTTGGCGGTGACGGGCCGCATCTTTTTCAGGTGCCTCCGGGCGTGGATTTCGCGCGGGCGCTGGTTTGCGGGCTGAAGGACCGGCTGGCGGGGCAACCGCCGGAAGCGATGGCCCGGGTCACGCTCTACCTGAACACATCGCGGATGCGGCGGCGGGTGACAGAGGCTTTTCTGCAGGAGGGACCCGGTCTGCTGCCTCGTATGCGGTTGCTGACGGATGTTGCGGAAGGCAGGCCGATGATCGGGCTGCCCCCGGCGGTATCGCCCCTGCGCCGACGGCTGGAACTGACGCAACTGATCGCCGGGCTGTTGGATCGACAGCCTGATCTTGCCCCGCGAGCCGCGCTCTTCGATCTGGCCGACAGTTTGGCGGGGCTGATGGACGAGATGCAGGGCGAGGGCGTTTCTCCGGCACAGATCGCGGCGCTGGATGTATCAGAGCATTCCGCACACTGGGCGCGGACGCGGGAGTTTCTGCGAATCGTCACGCCGTTCTTTTCTGGGACGGAGACACCGGACGCAGAGACGCGGCAGCGGATGGCAGTGGATAGGCTGGCCCTGCTTTGGGCACAGACGCCACCCGCGGACCCTGTCATCGTGGCGGGTTCGACGGGATCGCGCGGCACGACCGCCGCATTGATGGAGGCTGTCGCCCGTCTTCCGTATGGGGCGATCATTCTGCCGGGCTTCGATCACTACATGCCACCGCATGTCTGGGCGGGTCTGGATGATGCGATGACGGGGGAGGACCATCCGCAGTTCCGCATGCGCCGCCTGATGGAGCGGTTGTCGGTCGGACCCGAAGACATCCGGCCTTGGGGCGCGGTCGAACCCCCAGCGCCAGACAGGAACAGGCTGATTTCGCTGTCGCTTCGGCCTGCGCCTGTGACGGACCAGTGGCTTCGCGACGGAAAGGATCTGCCGGATCTGGTGGCAGCGACCGAGGATGTGACGCTGATCGAGGCCCCGACACCACGGAACGAGGCCGTGGCGATCGCCCTTGCCCTGCGCGCGGCCGCTGAAGACGGCGTGTCCGCCGCCCTGATCACGCCGGACCGGATGCTGACGCGTCGCGTGACAGCGGCGCTGGATTGGTGGGGCTTGTTGCCGGACGATTCCGCTGGCCGCCCGCTTGCCCTGTCGGCACCCGGGCGGTTTTTGCGGCATGTGGCGGGGATGATGGGGCGCAGGCTGACCTCTGACGCGCTGCTGACGGCGCTGAAGCATCCGCTGGCCTTTACCGGAGGAGCCCGGGGGCAGCATCTTTTGAATGCGCGGCATCTGGAGTTGCAGCTGCGGCGGAAAGGGCCTGCCTTCCCGACAGGGGAGGATCTGCGGGTCTGGGCGCAGGCGCGGGCCGAGCGGCGGCAGGAGGATGGGGTCCTAGCCTGGGTCGACGCCTTGGCCAGGGTTATGGAAGAGGCCACAATCATCGGTGAAGGGCCGCTTGCGGAACTGGCTTGGCGCCACCTAGCGCTGAGCGAGGCGCTGGCGCGCGGCACAGGGGTCGAAGGTGCCGGAACTTTGTGGGAGAAGGAGGCGGGCAGCGAGGCACGCGCCCTGATGGACAGCCTTCTGCGAGAAGCAGATGCGGGCGGCGTGCTGACACCCGCTGCCTATCTCGATCTGTTCGAATCCGTGATCGCGCGAGGCGAAGTGCGGGAAAGCGTGACAGCCCATCCCGGCATCCTGATCCTTGGTCCGCGGGAGGCGCGCGAACATGGAGCAGACCTCGTCATCTTGGCTGGGTTGAATGATGGGTCGTGGCCGCGTCTGCCGGAACCCGATCCATGGCTTAACCGGCGGATGCGCAAGGAGGCGGGGCTGTTGCTGCCGGAGCGGCAAGTAGGACTTTCTGCGCATGACTATCAGATCGCCGTGGCGGCGCGACGCGTGATCCTGACACGCGCGGCGCGGGATGCCGAAGCCGAAACGGTCGCTTCTCGCTGGTTGAACCGGCTGACCAACCTTATGGACGGCCTGCCCGAACAACGCGGACCCGAGGCGTTGAAGGCGATGCGGGAGCGCGGCGAAACATGGCTGCGGCGGGTGGCGGCGCTTGAGGTGCCGACCGAAGACCAGCGGTTGGACCCGCGCCTGAAGCCTGCGGGCCGCCCGTCACCCCGCCCGCCAGTTGAACAGCGGCCAAAGGAACTATCGCTCACACGGATCGGACTGCTGATCCGCGACCCCTATGCCATCTACTGCCGCTATATCTTGCGGCTGAAGCGGCTTGATCCGTTGCGCCATGAGCCGGATGCCGCCTTGAGGGGGCAGATCCTGCACCAGATCCTTGAACGCTTCGTGCGAGATCGACCGTCGGATGAGGGCCTTGCAGATGCAAAGACGCGCCTGATGGCGACAGCGGAAGAAGTGCTGGAAGCCACGGTGCCCTGGCCCGCTACACGAACGCTCTGGCTGGCGAGACTGGGGCGGGCGGCCAATTTCTTTCTGGATGTGGATGGGCGCGATCAAGGAACACCGGTGGTGTTGGAGCGGGCAGGGGGCGTGTCGCTTGCCCCTCTCGACTTCCGGCTGACCGGGACGCCCGACCGGATCGACCGCTTGCCCGACGGGCGGTTGCACATCCTTGACTACAAGACCGGCTCGCCACCCACGCAGGCGATGCAGAAGGCCTTCGACAAGCAGCTTCTTCTGGCGGCCGCTATGGCGGAGCGGGATGGTTTCCCGGGGCTGGAGGCGGCCGAGGTCGCCCGGATCACCTATGTCGGTCTGGGCAGCAATCCGAAGATTGAGGAGACAGAGATCACCCCCGGCATCACGGCCGAGGTCTGGGGCGGGCTACGGGCGCTGGTGTCCCATTACGCGCAAGAGTCCGCCGGATACACGGCGCGGCGGGCCGTGCAGAAGGAACGGTTTGGCGGCGATTACGATCACCTGTCGCGCTTTGGTGAATGGGACACGACGGAAGAACCGGATTGTGCCGGGGTGGGAGTGCGGAGATGAGGGATGCCGCAACGGAACGGCAGGTTCAGGCCGCACAACCGGGCTATTCCACATGGCTTTCCGCTAATGCTGGATCGGGGAAGACCCGCGTCCTGACGGACCGCGTGGCGCGGCTGCTGCTGGGCGGAGTGGAGCCGCAGCATATTCTGTGCCTGACCTATACCAAGGCGGCTGCGACCGAGATGCAGAACCGGTTGTTCCGTCGTCTGGGCGACTGGGCGATGAAGCCCGACAGGGACCTTCGCGCGGCCTTGGCCGATTTGGGGGAAGGCGGAAGGCTGGATGGCGAAACGCTATCTGGGGCGAGGCGGCTGTTCGCGCGGGCCATTGAAACGCCGGGTGGCTTGAGAATCCAAACGATCCATTCCTTCTGCGCCAGCCTGCTGCGGCGCTTTCCTCTTGAGGCGGGGGTATCGCCGCAATTCTCGGAACTGGATGACCGGACGGCACGCTTGATTCAGGACGAGATCGTGGAAGAGATGGCCGAGTCGATCGCGCCGGACATCTTGGCCGATCTGGCACAGGCCTGGACGGGCGAGGAGTTCGGTCAGCTGATCCACCAGATCGTGGGCAACCGGTCTCGTTTTTCAAAGCCTTTGTCGCCCGATGCCGCCCGCCGGTTGTTCGGCCTCCGGCAGGGCGAAACAGTGGGAAGCCTGATCGCCGACACCTTCCTCGGGGACGAGGCTGACTGGATGCCGGATGTCGTCGCGGCGATGGCGCAGGGTTCGACGACCGATGCGAAGAATGCAGATCGGCTGCGGGGTGTGGACCTTTGCGCGCCGAGCCTTGCAGCTCTGATGTCGCTGGAGGGCGTGTTCCTGACCGGAGCTTCGGCCAAGGAGCCACTCAGCGCCAAGATCGGCAGTCTGCCGACCAAGGACACCCGCAACGCAATGCCACCCGCGCTCCTGGATCGGCTTGAGCGCCTGATGGCGCGCGTCGAGGCGGGGAGGGCTGTGCGCTGCGCCTTGCAGGCGATGGATAGGGCGCTGACGCTGCACCGTTTTGCCGCAGTGTTTTTGCCACTTTACGAGGAGCGGAAGGCTGCGCGGGGATGGCTGGATTTCGATGACCTGATCACCCGCGCCTCGGCCTTGCTGACCGATCCGGGGGTAGCGGCTTGGGTCCTGTTCCGGCTGGATGGAGGGATCGACCATATCCTTGTCGACGAGGCGCAGGATACCAGCCCGGATCAATGGAAGGTGATCGAATCGCTGGCGGCGGAGTTCACCGCCGGGTCAGGCGCGCGCGAGGTGGACCGGACGCTGTTCGTGGTGGGGGACAAGAAACAGTCGATCTATTCCTTTCAGGGTGCGGATGTCGCGGCATTCGACGAGAAGCTGACGGCCTTCGATGGACGTTTCCGTGCCGTTGGGCGGGCCTTCCAGTCGCTGGAGCTGGAGTATTCTTTCCGGTCGTCTCCGGCCATCCTGAGGGTGGTGGACGACACGTTTGGTGACCGCTTTCCTGCGGCGCTGGGCGGCCGGTCCGGCCATATTGCGCAATGGTCGACCATGCCGGGGCGTGTGGATCTTTGGCCCCTAATCGAGAAGGTCGATGGCAAGGACGAAGATGATTGGCGCAATCCGGTGGACCGGATCACCGAAGAGCATCACGCCGCACGCCTGGCCCGCAGGATCGCAGACGAAATCGCTGCGCTGATCACCGCGGGCACGGCCATCACCGACAGCAGGGGGCGGACGCGCCCGATCCATGCGGGGGATGTGCTGATCCTTGTGCAACGTAGGTCAGATCTGTTTTCCGAGATCATTCGCGCCTGCAAAGCCAAGGGACTGCCGATCGCTGGGGCGGACAGGTTGAGGCTTGGCGCGGAATTGGCGGTGAAGGATATCTGCGCGCTGTTGGCCTTTCTGGCGACACCGGAGGACGATCTTTCGCTGGCTGCCGTGCTGCGGTCACCGCTGTGCGGCTGGACCGAGGCGGAACTGCATGATCTGGCGCAGCCGCGCACGGGCTGGCTTTGGGAGGAACTTCGGGCGCGTGCCGTGGACTTCGCCGACACCCACGCGATGCTAAGCGATCTGCGCGATCAGGCGGATTTTCTGCGGCCTTACGATTTGATCGAACGGCTCTTGACCCGGCATGACGGCCGCCGTCGCCTGCTGCAGCGGCTTGGGGTAGAAGCGGAGGATGGAATCGACGAGCTTCTGTCTCAGGCCCTTGTCTATGAACGGGGGGATGTGCCGAGCCTGACGGGGTTCCTCGTCTGGCTGTCGACCGACGAGGTGGAGGTGAAGCGGCAGACCGAAAGCGAAGGTCGTCGCATCCGCGTGATGACCGTGCATGGCGCGAAGGGGCTGGAAGCGCCGATCGTCATCCTGCCGGATACCTGCGACCCGCGCGACAAGGACCGCGACGAGGTGGTGGAGGTCGATGGGGCGGCGGTCTGGCGCGTGTCTGTGGATGAAAGCCCGCCGGCCCTTGCGGCCGCCCGAGCCCGCCGGAAAGAGCGTGAGGCGCAGGAACGGCTGCGGCTGCTGTATGTGGCGCTGACGCGGGCGCAGTCTTGGCTGATCGTCTGCGGCGCAGGCGAAGCAAAGCAGGAACAGGCTTGGTATCGGCTGGTCGAACAGGGGATGCTGGCTGCCGGGGCAGAGCGTCTGCCTTCGGGCATTTTGCGGCACAGTTTCGGCATCTGGCCCGAGCCGATGCAAGAAGCGCCCGAGCCGATGGCCGAGGAAGTGCTGCCCAATTGGGCGAAATTGTCGGCGGCGGTGCCTGCACGGCCTGCGCAACCGCTTTCACCTTCGGGTCTTGGCGGAGCGAAGGCGCTTTTCGGCGATGGGCTTGACGAGGAGAGCGCAAAGACGCGCGGGACGGCGCTGCATCTGCTGCTGGAACATCTGCCGGATGTTCCGGTCGCGGATCGGCCTGCCGTTGCGGAAAGCGTCGTTCCCGACACCACTCTGCGCGGCGAGCTGCTTGCCGAGGTGGAGAGGGTTTTGCAGACCCATGCCGATCTATTTGCCCTGCCTGCCCTGACTGAGGTGGAGCTTTGCGCCGATCTGTTCGGCCAGACACTGCGCGGAACGATTGACCGACTGATCCTGATGCCGGATCGGGTGGTGGCCATCGACTACAAGTCCAACCGGGTGGTGCCGCAGCGGGCGGAAGATACCCCCGAAGGCTTGTTGCGGCAGATGGGGGCCTACGCGCAGGCCTTGGCGCAGATTTACCCAGACCGCGCCATCGAGACAGCCATCCTTTGGACGCGGGAAGCGCGACTGATGCCGCTTTCTCTCGATATCGTGAGTAAGGCGCTGGCGCGCACCACGATCCCTTGACGATTCCGCAGGCCATCCCTAGCTTCGGTAGCCGACATTCCATTCAGGAGATATGATAGATGGGCGCTGCGACCGTCGCCGTCACCGATGCCACTTTCGACGCGGAGGTCCGCAAGTCGGATATCCCGGTGGTGGTGGATTTCTGGGCCGAATGGTGCGGCCCGTGCCGCATGATCGGCCCGGCGCTTGAGGAGCTGGCCACGGAGTATGCGGGCAAGGTCAAGATCGTGAAGGTTAATGTCGACGAGAACCCTGACAGCCCGGCTCAACTGGGCGTGCGCGGGATTCCGGCGCTGTTCTTGTTCAAGAATGGTCAGGTTGTGTCGAACAAGGTCGGCGCAGCGCCCAAGGCTGCGCTGGCGACCTGGATCCAGTCAGCAATCTGAAACCAGCCCCATGATGGCTTGAAGGGGCGGCCTGATGCGGCCGCCCTTTTCCTTTTGCTGCTCTCATGCCCATATGCGGAAAAGACAGGAGACCCGCATGTCCGACGACAAGTTCCCAGGTTGGCATGGCACCACCATCCTTGCGGTCCGCAAGGGGGGTGAGATCGTGGTGGCCGGTGATGGGCAGGTCAGCCTTGGGCAGACTGTGATCAAGGGAACCGCGCGCAAGGTGCGGCGGCTGTCGCCCGGTGGTCGGGATGTCGTCTGCGGCTTTGCGGGATCGACGGCCGATGCCTTCACCCTTCTGGAACGGCTGGAAAAAAAGTTGGAGTCCGCGCCAGGGCAATTGGCACGAGCCTGCGTTGACCTTGCGAAGGATTGGCGAATGGACAAGTACCTTCGCAATCTTGAGGCGATGCTGATCGTCACCGATGGGCGCGATCTTTTCGTCATCACCGGCGCAGGCGATGTGCTGGAACCGGAGCATGACGTGGCGGCCATCGGCTCAGGCGGCAACTTTGCACTGGCAGCCGCGCGAGGGCTGATGGAAACGGACCTTCCGGCAGAGCAGGTGGCGCGCAAGGCGATGGCGATTGCCGCGGATATCTGCGTCTACACCAATGGCAATCTGACCGTCGAAACGATCAAGGGCTAAGGCATCGACATGACCAACCTCACTCCGCGTGAAATCGTCTCGGAGCTTGACCGGTTCATCATCGGCCAGCGGGACGCCAAGCGCGCCGTCGCGGTGGCGCTGCGCAATCGCTGGCGGCGCAAGCAGTTGGGCGACGATCTGCGCGACGAGGTTTATCCGAAAAACATCCTGATGATCGGTCCCACTGGGGTAGGCAAGACCGAGATCAGCCGCCGTCTGGCCAAGCTTGCCAAGGCGCCTTTCCTGAAGGTGGAAGCCACCAAGTTCACCGAAGTCGGCTATGTCGGGCGCGACGTCGACAGCATTATCCGCGATCTCGTGGATGCCGCGATGATCGAGACGCGACAGCGCATGCGCGACGAGGTGAAGGCGCGGGCGCATCGGGCGGCAGAAGAGCGCGTTATAGAGGCGCTGGCCGGGAAGGACGCCCGCGAACAGACCCGCGAGATGTTTCGACAGAAGCTGAAGCGTGGCGAACTGGACCAGACGGTGATCGAGCTGGAGGTACAGGACAACGCCACCCCCTTTGCGATGATGCCCGGCGGCAACGGGATGGATATGCAGATGCAGGGACTGCAGGATCTGTTCAAGGCCTTCGGCGGCCGATCGACCCGCAAGAAGATGACCGTTGCAGAAAGCTATGACATCCTGATCGGTCAGGAGGCGGACAAGCTTTTGGATGATGAGGCGGTCAAAGCTGCAGCATTGGAAGCGGTCCAGGAGAACGGGATCGTTTTTCTGGACGAGATCGATAAGATCTGTGCCCGGTCGGATGCGCGGGGCGCGGATGTCAGCCGCGAAGGCGTGCAGCGCGATCTTCTGCCGCTGATCGAGGGAACGACGGTTTCCACGAAATATGGGCCGGTGAAGACGGACCACATCCTCTTCATCGCATCCGGCGCGTTCCATATCGCCAAACCGTCAGACCTTCTGCCCGAATTGCAGGGAAGGCTGCCCATCAGGGTGGAGCTTCAACCGCTTACGGAGGAGGATTTCGTCCGCATCCTGACCGAGACGGACAATGCCCTGACACGGCAGTATTCGGCCCTGATGGCGACGGAAGAAGTGGCGGTGAGCTTTACTGAAGATGGCATTGCCGCCCTTGCCCGGATCGCCGCAGAGGTGAACCGCAGCGTGGAAAATATCGGAGCGCGGCGGCTTTACACGATCATGGAGCGGGTATTCGAAGAGTTGTCCTTCACCGCACCGGATCGATCAGGTGAGGCGGTCACCGTGGATGCTGGCTTTGTCGAGGTGAATGTCGGGCAACTGGCGCGGTCGGCGGATATCTCCCGTTACGTGCTGTAACGGCATCAGCGGGGTTGACCCTGGGCACCGGCAGGCAGATCAATCAGCCTCGCCCCCCTGAGGACGAAAGCATTTGCGCGCGCTGGTTCTTCCGATCCTGCTGGTCTGCCTTACCGCCTGCACACCGCGGGGAGTGATGGTGGTTGTTCCGCCGGAGCGGGCGGAGGGGCCCATCTCTACCGTTTTCGTAGGCACGACGCGGGGTCTGGACGGTGCAGGCGTCTTCGACAGCGACAGGTCGGAGGCGCTGCGCTTTGCCCGCTATGATGTGGCAATCCCGCCGCAAAGAGAGGTGGGCGAGATCAAGTATCCTCCACCGCGCCGTCCCAATGTCTCTACCGATTTCGTGACGACTGATCAGCGCATCTACGGTGCAGAAGCTGATTTTCGCCGGGATCTGAGCATTGCTCTTGCTGCGAACGGCCGCGAGGCAATGATATTCGTGCACGGGTTCAACAACACCTTCACCGAAGGCCTCTATCGGATCGCCCAGCTGCGCCATGATCTGGAGGTGCCGGGGGTAGCGCTGCATTATTCTTGGCCATCGGCAGCAGAGCCGTTGGGTTATGTCTATGATCGGGATTCCGCGCTGTTCGGGCGAAAGGGGCTGGAAGACCTAATCCGCGAAACCGTTGCCGCTGGTGCGACGCGTGTCACACTGGTGGCCCATTCAATGGGCGGTTTCCTCACAATGGAGGCTCTGCGCGACGTGGCGCAGAAGGATGGGCAGGTGATGCCACAGATACGTGGCGTCGTTCTGATTTCGCCCGATATCGATGTTGAGGTGTTTCGGATGCAGGCCACTGACATCGGAACGCTGCCGCAACCCTTCGTGATCTTCGGATCAGACCGCGACCGGGTGCTGCGCCTGTCGGCCCTGATCACAGGGCAGCAGGGGCGACTGGGATCGCTGGATGATATGGAACAGATCGCCGATCTGGACGTGACCTATCTGGATGTCGCTGCTTTTTCGAAAGGTTCTGGTCATTTCGTGGCTGGCACTTCGCCTGCGTTGATCCGGCTGCTGGGCCGGATTGCCGAGGTTGATCAAGCCTTTGGAAATGATGCGGCGGGGCGGGCGGGACTTCTGCCCGGGGTTATCCTGACGGCGCGCAACGCAACGCGGATCATCCTGACCCCCGTGGCGGAAATCACGGGTGATGCCCTGAATTGACCTAGCGGCGGCGCAGGTAGACGTAATAGGCCCCTGCCCCACCATGTTTCAGATGCGCCTCGCTGACCTGAAGGACGGCATGGGAAAGGGGCGACATGCGCAACCATTGCGGCACCTGATGGCGCAATGCGCCCATACGCTGGGGAATGGGCCCGGTGTCATCGCGGCGTTTACCCTTGCCGGTGATGACAAGGACCAGACGAAGGCCTTCGGATTGCGCGTTCAGGATAAAGCGGATGAGTTCGGGATGCGCTTCGGCCAAAGTCATGCCGTGAAGATCGATGCGCGCCTCGGGCATGACCTTTCCGCGCACCATCCGCCCGTGCAGTTTGGCATCCATCTGCAGCGGTGCGGCGCGGAGGCTGTCGCCAAGAGAGGGCGCTATGTCATGGCCGGGGGATGGGCGCGCTTTTTGGCCAAGGCGGAAGGGTTCCAGCCAGCTTTTCGGAATCTCCAAATCGCGCGGCTTTGGATCAGGCGATGGCGGATGCGGTTTCAAGATGCTGTCGATGCCGTGAGGAAAGCCCTTCGCCTTTGGGTGCAGGGGTCTGGCACTGCGGGTAACGGCCTGCCAGAGTTCCTCTTCCTCTGGGCGCAAGGTACGGCGACGGGTCATCACATCCCGTCCGGCAGCATGGCATAGGCCCGGTCAATCGGAAGAAGAACGACCATCCGCCCGCCATCCTTGATGGTTCCCGCTGCGTCGCCTGCCTCGAGGCCGGTCCCGTAAAAGATATCGGCACGCTGCGGACCTTTTATCGCGCCTCCGGTATCCTGTGCGACCATCAGGCTTCGGATCGGGTCTGCGCCCGCCTTTTCGATCCAGACTGGCGCGCCGAGCGGCGTGAAGGATGGATCGATGGCTATGGAACGGAAGGCTGTGATGGATCGGCCCATGGCGCCGATCGGTCCTTTCTCGGCGGGGATGTCGTCGATCACGCGGAAGAAAACGTAGGAAGGGTTGATGTTCAGTAACTCGCTTCCGGCCTGGTTGCGGACATAGGATGCGATTTCCTGCGCCGAGACCTGATCCATGCTGTGCGTGCCGCGGCGGACCAGTTCCTGTCCTACTGACCGGTATGCATGCCCGTTGCGCCCCGCATAGCCGACGCGAACCACGCGGCCATCGGGCATGCGGATCCGGCCTGATCCCTGAACTTGAAGGAAATAGACGTCGACCGGATCATCCAGCCATGCCAGTTCCAGACCTCGGCCTCGCAAGATGCCAGCTTCGATGGCGGCGCGGCTATGGAAAACCTGACCATCCCGCAGTTCAGGCGGTCTGCGATAGATCGGCCAGGCAAATCGCGGGGTTCGAACCGGTGATCCATCAAGCTCGGGTTCGAAGTAACCGGTGAAGAGCGCAGGCGGTTCGCCGATTACGACGGGCCGGAAAAACAGTTCAAAGAACTGGCGCGCCGACGCGGCGCTTGTGCCGGCGTCTGCTGATAGATTGCAGATCGGCGTCCAGTCGGACTCCTTCAAAAGATCGCAAGTCGCGCGAAAGGATTCCAGCGCAGCGCGGTGGTCGTCTTCTGCCCACCCTTCCAGATCGGCAAATCGCAGGATTTCGGCGGGGGCTTGGCTGGTCGTCATGGCGACCGCCAACATAGCCGCTGCTAGGGCCGCGCGCATCAGTCTCCGGTGGCGACGAGTTGCCAGTTGGGATCATTCGATCCCATCTTGCGAGCAAAGGTCCAAATGTCGCGCTGACGCTTGATTTCGGTTGGGCTGCCTTCGACCACTTCTCCAGCCGCGTTCTTCACGACCGAGGTGAGTTCGCCCACGAAACGCACGGAAACCTCTGCCTCGCGCGAGTCACGATCAAAGGTTGCATCGTGCAGTGCCAGTTCGCGAAGGCCGACAAAGCTTGCCTCGACCTTCAGGCCCTGATCTTCGCGGTGACGGATCGCTTCGTCGAAGGTGTCGGCCACTTCGGGCGACAGGAAGGTGCGGACCTTGTCCACCTCGCCCTTCTCATAGGCCATGAGGATCATCTCGTAGGCACCACGAGCACCGGAAAGGAAGGACGAGACGTTGAAGCCGGGTTCGGCCATCTTCATCCCGGCAAGGGCCTTTGCGGCATCAGATCCATCGGCGACATGATCGGTGATGTCGCGGTCAGGGCCGCCTTCGATCACTTCGAAGTCACGGCGCGGCTTTGTGGCGGGGCGAACATCATCAAGGGGAATGGGCGGCTTTTCAAAGCCTTCCCGCGTCCCGAGAACGGAACGCAGCTTCAGGATCAGGAATATGGCGATCCCGGCCAGAACCAGCAGCTGGATCAGGGAAGAACTCATCGGAACCTCTAGGTGCATTGCCGCCATGCGGCATGGCTTGGGGTTGGTATAAGTCGTGTCTGGCCCCTATGTAGGTGTCATGAGGGCGCGTGTCCATGCCGACACCCTGTGAAAGCCCTTGAAATGGCCAAGAGGACCGCTGAATGCCTGCCATTGCCTTTCTTCTGCTCTGGCCGCTGATCGAGATCGGGCTTTTCGTTGTGGTCGGCGGGGCGATCGGTCTTTTGTGGACCATAGTGGTCGTCATCGGGTCGGGGATCGGCGGTATTGCGCTGCTGCGCCGACTGGGCTTGAGCACGGCAGAGCGCCTGCGGGGCGAGATGGGCCGGATGCGCGACCCCATCGGAGCGGCCGGTGACGGTGTGTTGCTGGCCTTGGCGGCGCTCTTGCTGATCCTGCCGGGGTTTCTCACCGATGCGCTTGGCCTGCTGTTGCTGTTACCTCCGTTGCGGCGGGCGCTGGTCGCAGCGATGGCGCGGCGCGTGACGGTGGCTTCGATGCAGTCCGATGAACCGGCGCGTCGCAGTGACGGCATTGTGATCGATGGCGAATTCGTCGAGGTCGACCACGGCGATCCGCGCGAGAGCGTGACACGGTCGGGCCCACCCTCGGGCTGGACAAGGCATTGAGGGGCAGAGCCCTTCCTGCTAGGAACGCGCCGACAAGAGTTCGACAGGGAGGGTCAGGGATGGCCGAAGAGACAACAGCCGCCGAGGCCGGGTCCGCGCAGGCGCAGCCGCAGATCCGAATGCAAGTTCTGGCACAGTTCATTCGTGACATGTCGTTCGAGAACATGGTCGCGAAGAAGGGCGTATCTTCCGGTGAAGTTCAGCCGGACATTCAAGTGGCCGTCAGCCTTGATGCACGCAAACGTCCCGTCGATCACCAGTACGACATCATTTCGAAGTATCGCTGTACATCAAAGAACAAGACGAATGGCGAAACGCTGTTCCTTCTTGAGGTGGAATATGGTGCGATCTTCCATGTTGAGGGTGTTCCTGAAGAGCAACTGCATCCTTTCCTTCTGATCGAGTGTCCGCGTCTTGTGTTCCCCTTCGTGCGTCGGATCATCTCGGATGTGACGCGAGACGGTGGCTTCCCGCCGCTGAACATCGATACTGTGGATTTCGTGACGCTGTACCGTCAGGAATTGGCGCGACGTGCGCAGGCGCAATCAGCGGTCAACTGACCATTTCTCCGATGCGGAAATAGGCGCGCCCGGTCAGGCGCGCCTTTTCCATATGGCAGCATCGCCCAGCTTTTCGACAAAGGAAGCATGGGCTGCGGCCTCTTCCTCCGACAGGCGCGGGGCGAGCGGCTGGGGTCGCGGACGGGGGCGCCAGACTTCGGCAGGTGTGCTGGATTTGGTCTGGCTGGAGATAGTGGTTTCGGCGGCTGCCAAGGCAAAGTCGGGCTGCCGTCCCCCGATGAGCTCGAGATAGACTTCGGCGAGGATCTCGCTGTCGAGGAGCGCTCCGTGTTTTTCGCGTGCCGAATTGTCGACACCGAAGCGGCGGCAGAGCGCATCGAGTGACGCAGGGGAGCCGGGAAACTTCTTGCGGGCAACGGCCACGGTATCGAGGGCACGGTTCAGCGGCAGGGTCGGGAAACCCGCGGCCTCTAGCTCGGCATTAAGGAATTTCATGTCGAAGGAAGCGTTGTGGATCACCAGCCGTGCGTCACCAATGAATTCCAGAAAGGCCGGTGCGATGGTCTTGAACAGGGGTTTGTCGCGCAGAAAATCATCGCCGAGCCCATGCACATCAAACGCCTCCTTCGGCATGGCGCGCTGGGGATTGATGTACTGATGATAGGTGCGCCCTGTGGGCAGTTGGTTGAAGAGTTCAACCGCGCCGATCTCGACAATCCGGTGTCCCTCTGCGGGTTCCAGACCTGTGGTTTCGGTGTCCATCACGATTTCACGCATCCCGATACTCCCTGATATGGGCGATCAACGCACGTACGCAGGCGCGAGCTGAATCGAGGCTGAGGGTTTCGATGATATGGGTTGCGCGTGACCGTTTTTCTGCATCCGGCATCTGGCGCGCGAGGATGGCGGCGAACTGTTCCTCCGTCATGCCCGGGCGCGCCATGACGCGTGCCCGCTGCAGCGTGGCAGGCGCGGTGACCAAAAGGGTGGCGTCCATTTCCGACTCGGTCCCCTTCTCGAAGAGCAGAGGAATGTCTAGGACAACGATGTCCGAACGGGCCTGCGAAAGGAAGACGGCACGGTCATCGGCGACAAGTGGATGAACGATGGATTCGAGGCGGCCAAGGGCGGTCTTATCGGTTGCAATCCAATGCTTCAGCGCGGCGCGATCTATCGCACCAGCCTTCAGTGCGCCTCGGTAGAGCTCGGAGACAGGAGCGACCGCCGCACCGCCTGCTGCATAAAGGCGATGGACTGCTGCATCGGCGTCCCAAACCGGAATACCTTCCTGAGCGAAAAGGGCGGCCGTCGTCGACTTTCCCATCCCGATGGAACCGGTAAGGCCGAGGCGGTAGGGCATCATGCCGAAAGGACTGCGCTGCGCGTTGCATCATCCACATCCGGACGCTGCCCGAACCAGCGTTCAAAACCGGGTGCCGCCTGATGCAGAAGCATACCCAGACCGTCGACCACGGTGGCGCCGCGTTCTTCAGCCTCGATCAGGAATTGCGTCTTGAGCGGGGTATAGACGAGATCGGTGACCAGCGCATGGGGCGAAAGGGCGCCGAGCGGAAGCACAAGGTCGGGCTTTCCGGTCATGCCCAGCGACGTCGTGTTCACCACCGTCGCAGCGTCTTCGATCATCGCTTCGGCCTGAACCCATTCATGGACATGGACCTTGGCTCCGAAATCGGACCGAAGGGCATCTGCGCGGGCACGCGTCCGGTTGGCGAGGCGAATTTCCGGAACGCCAACCTCGATCAGAGCGGCAATGACAGCACGCGCAGCCCCGCCTGCCCCGAACACCGCCGCCGGACCAGCAGAGGGTACCCAATGCGGCGCGCCCTGTCTGAGATTGGCGATGAAGCCTGCACCATCCGTATTGTCGGCCTGTATCTTTCCATCCTTGCGGAAGATGAGGGTATTGGCCGCACCGATCAGCGCTGCGCGGTCGGTGATGACATCGGCGATGTTGAGGACTGCCTCCTTGTGGGGAATCGTCACATTGGCACCGACGAAGCCCATCTTCGGCATCATTCGCAGCACCTGTTCAAGATCGACCTGCGCAACGTCCATCGGAATGTAGAAGCCCTTGATGCCATAGCGTTTCAGCCAATAGCCGTGCAGCGCGGGCGAGCGGCTGTGCGCGATGGGCGAACCGATCACGGCTGCCAATGGAATGCGGGAGTGATCGGTCATGCGGGAATGAAACCCCGCTGCGAGAGATAGTTCAAGAGTGGCAGCAACGGCAGGCCGAGAATGGTGAAATGGTTCCCGTCGACAGCTGCAAAGAGACGCGCGCCTTCACGTTCGAGCTGATAGGCACCAACGCTGTGGCGGATGTCGTCCCAGTTCCGCGCAACATAATCGTCGAGAAATCCGTCCGAAAAGGATCGCATTGTCAAACTCGCCTCTTCCACATGACGCCAAATCGGCTTTGTCTGATCATATAGCACGACCGCAGAGACAAGCTTGTGTGTACGACCACGAAGCCTTTGCAGCTGTGACCGGGCCGCATCGGGGGTTCCGGGTTTTCCCCAGATCTCGCCATCAAGTTCGAGAACCTGATCTGATCCGATGACAAGGCTGGACGGATGCCGTTCAGCCAGCTTGCGCGCCTTCATCTCTGCCAGGGTATCAGCGATATCGCGATGCTTGGCACCTTCTGCCTGAAGCGCTGCGCGGATCGTGTCTTCGTCCACGCGCGCGGGCAGTGAATCCACCGTAACGCCGGCATTTTCAAGCAACTGGCGGCGTATCGTGGAAGCGGAGGCCAGAATGATATGCGGCATGGGGGCGATCCTGTGGAAACTCCGCTTTTGTTCCTGCGGCTGGACTGTGTCGTATGTCCCTTGCGCTGGTGGCCACCAGACGGGACTGTGGATGTTTCGTCGACCCGGGGAAATTTGTCCACCTGTGTGCGACAGTGCCAGACTGCGCGGGAGAACCTGTTGTCCCGTCCTTCATTGTGATCACCTGTGGGTATATCTTTCGAGATGTATTCGCCTAATACATTGTTTTTACTATCATTTACCTGATTTTTTCAGAGAGGCCTCGAGTTATTCTATCTTGATCCACAGGTCTTTCACTGTGGAAGAAATCCGGGAGGAACCGTGAAATTCCGCTTTCCACAGGCCCTGCATCATCATTCTCTTTTCTAATCTTATTGTTAAGAAGAAGAGGGTCACGAACGGGGATGACAAGATGAGCGACTTTCTGGCGGATTGGTATCTCTGGACCAAGGCGCTTCATGTGGTGTCGGTCATCTCGTGGATGGCAGGGCTGTTCTACCTGCCGAGGCTCTTTGTGTATCACGTGGAAGTCGTGGAATCCGGAACCTCGACCGACGATTTGTTCCAGACGATGGAGCGGCGCCTTCTGCGTGCAATCATGAATCCGGCAATGGTTGCCACATGGGTCTTCGGGCTCGCGCTGGTCTTCACGCCGGGCATCGTGGTGTGGTCCGAGGTCTGGCCCTGGGCGAAGGCAATTGCCGTTCTTGGGATGACCTGGTTCCATCATTGGCTTGGATTGCGCCGAAAGGATTTCATGTCGGGCCGGAATGTCCTGACGGGGCGTCAGTATCGGATGATGAACGAGGTGCCGACGCTCTTGATGCTTGTGATCGTGTTTTCGGTGATCGTGAAGTTCTGACCGTTCACCGCTATCGTTGACTTTCGCGCCCGTCCTTCGTATCTGCCAAGCTGCAGGGCCGTCCGGTCCAAGGCATTTTCCACCTGACCGACCGACGTGAACACGCCCAAGGCGTGCACCTTCAGGATTTTCTGATCATGACAACCGAACGCCTGAACCTCTCCGACCTCAAGGCAAAGACGCCTGCCGATCTTTTGGCTATGGCGGAAGAGTGGGAGATTGAGAACGCGCCTTCCATGCGGAAGGGCGAGATGATGTTCCAGATTCTCAAGGAACATGCTGAGGAAGGGTTTGAGATCGGCGGGGACGGCGTCCTTGAAGTACTGCAGGATGGTTTCGGCTTTCTTCGGAGCCCGGAGGCGAACTACCTGCCAGGTCCGGATGACATCTATGTCAGCCCGGAGATGATACGCCAGTTCTCCCTGCGGACGGGGGATTCCATCGAAGGCGTGATACAGGCTCCGCGCGAGAATGAGCGGTATTTCAGCCTCGTTAAGGCAACGAAAATCAATTTTGACGATCCGGAAAAAGCCCGTCACAAGGTTCATTTCGATAACCTTACGCCGCTTTATCCAGACGAGCGGTTGAAGATGGAGATCGAGGATCCGACCATCAAGGACCGCTCTGCACGGATCATCGATCTTGTCTGCCCGATCGGGAAAGGACAGCGCGCCCTGATCGTTGCACCGCCGCGGACAGGCAAGACCGTTCTGCTACAGAACATCGCGCATTCGATCGAAAAGAATCATCCGGAATGCTATCTTATCGTCCTGCTGATCGATGAGCGGCCGGAAGAAGTGACCGACATGCAAAGGTCGGTGAAAGGAGAAGTCGTTTCGTCGACCTTCGATGAACCGGCGACACGGCATGTGGCCGTTGCGGAAATGGTCATCGAGAAGGCCAAACGTCTTGTGGAGCACAAGCGGGACGTTGTGATCCTTCTCGACTCTATCACTCGTCTTGGCAGGGCCTTCAATACAGTGGTGCCGTCCTCTGGCAAGGTTCTGACCGGTGGCGTCGATGCAAATGCCCTGCAGAGGCCGAAGCGGTTCTTTGGCGCGGCGCGGAATATCGAGGAGGGTGGATCGCTTACCATCATTGCAACGGCGCTTATCGATACCGGCAGCAGGATGGATGAAGTCATCTTCGAAGAGTTCAAGGGAACGGGTAACAGCGAGATTGTGCTGGACCGGAAGGTCGCAGATAAGCGCGTCTTCCCTGCGATTGACATTCTGAAGTCGGGAACTCGAAAAGAAGACCTTTTGGTCGACAAGATCGACCTGCAGAAGACCTATGTCCTGCGCAGAATCCTGAACCCGATGGGGACGACCGATGCGATCGAGTTCCTTCTGTCGAAGCTGAAGCAAACCAAGACAAATTCGGAGTTCTTCGATTCAATGAACACATAAGTGTTTTGAATCATAAGGTTGTGAGCAATGGACACGATCTATGCCTTGGCCAGTGCTCGTGGCAAGGCGGGTGTAGCTGTACTGCGTTTGTCCGGGCCCCGGTCGCATGAGGCAGTGGTGGCCTTCGCAGGCGCCTGTCCTGAACCCCGCATCGCCTCAGTTCGAACGCTTCGTTGGCAGGGGGAGGTCCTGGATCAGGCGCTGGTCGTGGTCTTTTCGGAGGGGCGCAGCTTTACAGGTGAAGCGTCTGCGGAGTTTCATCTTCATGGCTCGCAGGCAGTGATCCAGTCTGTTCTTCGTGCGCTGGGCGAGATGCCGGGGCTGCGATTGGCTGAGGCCGGGGAGTTCACACGACGGGCGTTGGAGAATGGTCGGCTTGATCTGACGCAAGTTGAAGGGCTAGCCGATCTTATCGATGCCGAGACGGAAGCCCAGCGTCGACAGGCACAGCGGGTCTTGTCGGGCGCAATAGGTCGGAAGGCGGAGTCCTGGCGAGGGCGGTTGATCCGCGCGGCGGCATTGATCGAGGCCACAATCGACTTTGCGGATGAAGATGTCCCGGTGGATGTTGGGCCGGAAGTGATCGCCCTGATTGATGCGGTGGCAGGAGAACTCAAGTCCGAGATGGCGGGGAGCAAGGCAGCGGAGCGCATACGGGACGGTTTCGAAGTGGCAATCGTCGGGGCACCAAATGCAGGTAAGTCGACCCTTCTCAATGCTTTGGCAGGACGTGAAGCTGCGATAACCTCGGAGATCGCAGGGACGACCCGGGACGTGATCGAGGTCCGGATGAGCATAGATGGTTTAGCTGTGACGATTCTGGATACAGCAGGCCTTCGCGAAACGTCGGATGTTGTAGAACGCATGGGGGTGGATCTGGCACTGCGGCGTGCGAGAGACGCTGATCTTCGCGTGTTCCTGATGAGTGATGAACCTATGCCAGAACTGAGCCCGGTGGCCGACGACATCGTGGTACGAGGGAAGGCTGATCTCGGCGGGCAAGGCGTTTCCGGATTGACGGGGCAAGGTGTGGCAAGCTTGCTTGAGGACATCGGAGAGCGCTTGAGTAAACGCGTTGCGGGTGCTGCCACTGTCACGAGAGAGCGTCATCGCCTCGCTGTGGAACATGCGATCAGGTCTTTGGAATCGGCGAGGCTTGAGGTAGAGAGGGGCGCAGTACGGGCGGAGATCGCTGCAGACGATCTGCGGGTCGCGATCAGGGCGCTCGAGTCTCTGGTCGGGAGGGTCGACGTTGAGTCCCTTTTGGACGAGATCTTCTCGAGTTTCTGCATTGGAAAATGAGGATGTTTCACGTGAAACAGTTCGATGTGATTGTCATCGGTGGCGGGCATGCGGGTAGCGAGGCAGCGGCGGCGGCAGCGCGCATGGGTGCCGAAACGGCGCTGGTGACCCTACGTGCAGACGCGATCGGCGTGATGTCCTGCAACCCGGCAATTGGCGGTCTGGGCAAGGGGCATCTTGTTCGCGAGATTGATGCGCTGGATGGCGTCATGGGGCGGGTCGCGGACCGGGCTGGAATTCAGTTCAGGCTTCTGAATCGTCGGAAGGGGCCAGCGGTGCAGGGCCCCCGCGCGCAGGCGGACCGCAAGCTCTATCGACTTGCAATGCAGAAGGCACTTGCCCTCCAGCCAAGTCTTTCCGTCATCGAGGATGAAGTCGTTGATTTGATTGTAGAAGGCGGGCGTGTTGCAGGGATTCTCGTGAAAAGCGGTCAGAGCTACCGCGCGCCCTCCGTGGTTTTGACAGCGGGGACTTTTCTGAACGGAGTCATCCATATTGGTGATCAACGCCGACCTGGTGGGCGCGCCGGAGATGCACCGTCCATACCGCTGGCAGAAAGGCTTTTGGATCTGCTGCCGACGCGCGGGCGTCTGAAGACTGGCACGCCTCCGCGTCTTGATGGCCGCACGATAGATTGGTCACGGCTGGAAAAGCAGCCAGGCGATGAGGAGCCTGTCCTCTTCTCGTTCATGAGCAAAGCCCCAGAGGCACGGCAGATTTCTTGCGGGATCACGCACACGAACGAAAAGACGCATGACATCGTCAGGGCCAATCTCTCGCGATCTGCGATGTATGGCGGCTTTATCGAGGGTGTTGGTCCGCGGTACTGCCCCTCAATCGAGGATAAGGTGGTGCGCTTCTCAGAGAAGTCGGGCCATCAGGTGTTTCTGGAGCCGGAGGGTTTGGACGACCACACGGTCTATCCCAACGGGATTTCCACATCCCTGCCAGAAGACGTTCAAGAGGCCTATGTTCGGACAATTGCTGGTCTGGAAGGCGTCGTTATCCTTCAGCCTGGTTACGCAATCGAATACGATTTCTTTGATCCCCGCGAGTTGCGACCATCCCTCGAGACACGTGCGTTGCCGGGGTTGTTCCTTGCTGGGCAAATCAATGGTACGACCGGGTACGAAGAGGCAGCGGCGCAGGGGCTCGTGGCTGGCTTGAATGCTGCTCGTCTGGCAAAGGATTTGGAGCCGGTCGTTTTCAGTCGGCGCGACAGCTACATCGGCGTCATGATTGATGATCTTGTTACGCGTGGCGTAACAGAGCCCTATCGGATGTTCACCTCGCGCGCCGAATTCCGTCTTGCCCTTCGGGCGGATAACGCGGATCAACGGCTTACCCCCATGGGCATGGAAATAGGCTGTGTGTCGGAGGTGCGGCGTCATCGCTTCGGAGAGAAGATGCAGGGCATTGCAGCTGCACGGGAAGTGCTTCGTGCTCGAAGACTATCGCCGCGCGAGCTTGTCCCTTACGGCGTCCGGCTGAGTCAGGATGGAGCGCGCCGCGACGGCTTCGATGTTCTTTCGCTTGGGGAAGAGGCGCGCCCTGCTGTTGAAGCGATGTTTCCAGAATTTGGGTCGCTTCCCGCAGAAATTCGCGACCAGGTCGCGACAGATGCCCTTTATTCCCAGTACCTTGAACGGCAGGAGTCTGATGCGCGCCTTTTGCAGCGCGAGGAGGCTGCTGTGATCCCGATTGATTTCGATTACGATCTGCTTGCCGGCCTTTCGAACGAGTTGACGGTAAAGCTTAAGCGGCAGCAGCCCGCGAATCTTGCACAAGCGGGGCGGATCGAGGGTATGACGCCGGCCGCTCTGACGCTCATCCTTGCTCATCTTCGAAAGGTGCAACGAAGCAAGGTTTCGGCATGACTCCCCTCTTGGACTTGCCAGGTGTTTCACGTGAAACAGTACAGCGGCTGCGCTTTCTGCATGCTCTGCTGATCAAGTGGAACCCGGCCATAAACCTCGTCTCTAAGTCGACCGCGCAGACGGCATGGGACAGGCATATCGTTGATTCCGCGCAGATTTACCAACTTGGCCGCGCCGATGGCCATTGGGCGGATCTGGGCAGCGGCGGCGGTTTCCCTGGTCTTGTCATCGCCTGCATGGCCTTGGGGCGAGGTGATCCTCTTCGCGTGACATTGGTCGAGTCGGATCAGCGAAAGGCGACCTTTCTGCGGACAGCCTCTGCCCAGCTTGGTCTTGAAACCAACGTAGTCTCTCAGCGGATCGAACAAGTGCCTCCCTTGCAGGCCCGCACACTTTCGGCGCGCGCGCTTGCACCGCTTGGCGTGCTGCTGGGCTATGCCGCGCGACATCTTTCGCCACAAGGCTTGTGCCTGTTTCCAAAGGGCGCGACATGGCGGCAAGAGGTTGAACTGGCGAGGAAAGACTGGCACTTCGACCTCGACGTTCACCAGAGCACCACCGATAGTGATGGTGCCATTCTCTCCGTGAAGGCGATCTCGCATGTCTGATCCCAGCCGCCCCAAACAGCCACGCATCATCGCAGTTGCAAATCAGAAGGGTGGCGTCGGAAAGACGACCACAGCAATCAACCTTGCCGCCGCCCTCGCCGAACTCGGTGCAAGGGTCCTTCTGGTTGATCTCGATCCGCAGGGGAATGCCTCCACCGGTCTCGGGATCGAACTGGCCGATCGACGCCTTACGACATACGATCTTCTGCTTGATGAAGCTCCGCTCGAAGCGGTCATTCAGCCAAGCGCAATTGCCAATTTGTTTGTCTGCCCTGCGAATGCAGATCTCTCTTCCGCGGATATGGAGTTGGTTGCCAACGAAAAGCGCAGCTTCCTTCTCCATGATGCCCTCCGTCAGCCGGCCATGGATTCTTTCAACCTGGATTTCATCCTGATCGATTGTCCGCCATCGCTCAGCCTGCTCACCGTGAATGCGATGGTGGCCTGCCATTCGGTTCTTGTTCCGCTGCAATCGGAGTTCTTCGCCCTCGAAGGACTTTCGCAGTTGATGCTCACCGTGCGGGAGGTACGGCAAACGGCGAATCCGGCGCTAAGGATCGAAGGGGTTGTGTTGACCATGTATGATGGCCGCAACCGGTTGAGTCAGCAGGTCGAAACAGACGCCCGTGAGAATTTGGGCGATCTGGTTTTTCGAACGATCATCCCGAGAAATGTCCGCGTGTCAGAAGCGCCGAGTTTTGCGCTGCCCGTTCTGTCCTATGACAGCGCCTCCAAAGGATCCGAGGCGTACCGCGCCTTGGCGGCCGAACTGACCGCGCGTCATCCCTTTGAGCCCGTGCAGGAGACCGCCTGATGGAAAAGAAAGCTGAGCGTCGTGGTCTGGGCCGCGGTCTTTCCGCCCTCATGGCTGATGTCGCGGTCGATCACGATCCGCAAATGCCCGATCGCCCTCGGCGGCCTGATCTATTGGTTCCGGTCGAAAAGCTGATCCCAAACCCGAACCAACCCCGGCGCGACTTCAAGGCTGATGCCCTTCAGGAGCTTGCAGCATCGATTCGGGTCAAGGGCGTGATTCAGCCGCTGATCGTGCGCTCCCTTTCCGACGGGCGATACGAGATTGTCGCGGGCGAGCGGCGGTGGCGCGCGGCCCAGTTGGCGCAGCTTCACGAGCTTCCGGTCATCATCCGCGACTTCACGGACTCCGAAGTCATCGAAGTCGCCATCATCGAGAACATTCAGCGCGCCGATCTGAACGCCATCGAAGAAGCGCTTGCCTTCCGTCAGCTGATGGAAAAATTCGGGCACACACAAGAAAAGCTGGCCGAGGCCTTGTCGAAAAGCCGCAGCCACATCGCCAACCTGCTCCGCCTCCTTTCCTTGCCGGAAGAGGTTCAGGCACATGTCCGCGAAGGCGTGCTTACAGCAGGTCATGCCCGAGCCCTGATCACGGCCCCAAATGCTGCAGAGTTGGCGCGGCAGGTGATTGCCCGTAACCTATCTGTCCGCGAGACCGAAATGCTTGCGCGCGATCCGGCAAAGCCGGGAAAGGGCAAAGGCAGTGGACCTCGGCCAAAGTCGGACAAGGACGCAGATACGCGCGCGCTAGAGAACGACCTTTCTGCGAATCTGAACATGCGCGTGACGATCGATCACGCAGGTGTGGATGGAAGTGGCACCCTATCCGTGCGCTACAGGAGCCTCGACGACCTTGATCTTCTTTGCCGAGTTCTTTCGGTCATTCCTCGGGACGGGTCCATATGAACAGGGCAACGGCGCTCAGGACGATCACCTGAACAAGCAGCAGCCACTCAGTAAGGCCGAGGACAAACGAAAGAGCGAAAGAAAGGCCGATCGATAGAGTTGCAAGGATCTTTGCCTTACGGCCTATCGCGCCATTCCTTCGCCAATCATGAATCGGCGGGCCAAGCTTTGGATGATCCAGCAGCCAATCGTGTAGGGCCTGAGATGACCTTGCAAAGCAGAAGGCCGCCATCAACAGCAAGGGGACCGTTGGCATCAAAGGCAGAAAGATCCCGACAACGCCAAGGACCAGCGCGACACCGCCGAACAGCATCCATATGAAGCGCGTCATGCCGCTAGCTCTCGCAGAACGGCGTTCAGAACGGCCCGCCCCTCCTTCGTTGCGATGAGGCGTGCATCTACAATCCGTATGAGGCCGAGATCGGTCAAATGGTCCATGCGCCGTTCATCGAGGCGCGCGCCTGACAGCCTTTCGTATCGCTCGATATCCATTCCCTCAGAGAGGCGCATGGACATCAGCAGATACTCCATTGCTTGCTCAGGACCAGAAACTGGTTCTCGCGCCCTCTCGCCTGCTTTCCCGCTTTCCACGCCCGAAAGCCAGGCGCCGGGCGCTCTCGGTGCCGTCGTAGCCCAGCGTTTGCCGTCCAGCGTCAGCCTGCCATGCGCACCAGGCCCGATCCCGACATAATCTCCCATGCGCCAATAGATAAGGTTATGGCGGCTTTCAGAGCCTGGTCGCGCGTGGTTCGATACCTCGTAGGCGGGCATGCCATGATCCGAACAGATGTCCTGCGTCAGTGCATACATGTCCGCCTGCACCTCTTCATCCGGCAGGCCGAGCAATCCGCCCCGGGCCAGCCGGTCGGCAAAGGCGGTGCCATCCTCGATGGTCAGCTGATACATCGACAGGTGATCGACGGCCATCGACAGGGCTTCGGTTAGTTCGGCACGCCAGTCGGCAAGGGTTTGGTCCTGCCGCGCATAGATCAGGTCAAAACTGACACGATTGAAAACATCTTTCGCAATATCAAAGGCTTGCCTTGCCTCTGCCACCGTGTGCAGTCGTCCCAGCCGTCGCAGGTCCGTGTCGCGCAACGCCTGAACGCCCATGGAGATCCGGGTTACACCAGCCTCATTATAGGCGCGAAAGCGCCCTGCCTCTACGGAGCCCGGGTTGGCCTCAAGCGTGATCTCTGGGTCGTTCACCATGGGCCATGTCGCACGTACCGCAGTCAGAACATCTGCAACGATGTCAGGGTTCATCAACGACGGCGTGCCGCCTCCGAAGAAAACCGTTTCAAGGACGCGCCCTTGCGTTTCGGTGCCGACCCTGCGGATCTCTGTAAGGTAGGCATCGCGCCAGCGCCGCTGATCGATTGATGCCGAGACGTGGCTGTTGAAATCGCAATAGGGGCATTTCGACTGGCAGAATGGCCAGTGGATATAAAGTCCGAATCCTCCGGCTCTCCAATCCTCCATGATTGTTTACCCCCGGAAGGCCGTAACCTCGATCTCGATCTTCATCTCGGGCCGGATCAGCCCAGCAATGACCATGGTCGCAGCGGGTCGGATGTTGCCCAGCGCTTCTCCCAAGGCCGGCACAACCGCATCCACCAATGCGACATCCGTGATCGTGTATTGCACACGTACGATGTCTTCCATCGTGAACCCGCCCTGATCCAGAACGGTGCGGATCGTCGCAAAGCAGTTTCTAGTCTGCTCGGCTACGTCATCTGACATCGTCATCGTGGCATAATCATAGCCCGTCACACCCGAAACGAAGCACCAGCCACCCTTCACGATGGCCCGACTGTATCCCATGGTGGCCTCAAAGGGCGAACCAGTTGAAATCCGCTTCATGCGAAACACCCCGCGACAAGCTTTCGAAAGGCATCCGCCCGGTGGCTGATGCGGTTCTTTTCCCAACGATCCATTTCGCCAAAGGTTACGGCGTAGCCGTCCGGTTGGAAGATCGGATCATATCCATGGCCCTGATTGCCGCGCATGGGCCAGACGACCTGACCGGGCATGATGCCCTCGAAGACCTCATCATGCCCGTCCGGCCAGGCCAGAACCAGAGTACAGCGGAACTGGGCCGTCCTTGGAAACGGCGCCGCCGCAGCTTCCAGTTCTTGCCAGGCGCGGGTCATGGCACGGACGAAGTCCCGCCCCTGCGGCGTTTCCGCCCAATCCGCCGTATAGACCCCGGGTGCACTACCCAGTCCGTCGATGGTGATGCCGCTGTCATCCGCCAGAGCGGGCAGGCCGGTGGCCAGCGCCGCAGCATGGGCCTTGATCCGTGCATTTCCGACAAAGCTGTCTTCAGTCTCTGCGGGTTCCGCCAGACCGAGGGCGGCGGCGCCAGACACGGCTACGGAAAACGGCTCTAACAAGGCCGAAATCTCTTCAAGTTTGCCTTTGTTATGGGTGGCGACGACCAGTCTATCCCCGGTGAACCGCCGCATCACAGACCCAGCGCCGCCTTCTGTGCCCCAACCAGCGTGGCACAGCCTTGTTCGGCAAGATCCAAGAGCTGCCCCATTTCTTCGCGCGAAAAGGTGGCGCCCTCTGCGCTCATCTGGACTTCGATCAGGCGTCCACGGCCGGTGAGAATGAAGTTGCCATCCGTTCCGGCTGTCGAATCCTCGGCATAGTCGAGATCCAGAACAGGCTGCCCAGCATAGACACCGCAGGAAACGGCGGCCACATGGTCGATCATTGGATCGCTGACGATCACGCCTGCCTTTAGCAACTTGTCCACCGCCATCTTGAGGGCCACCCATCCCCCAGTGATTGATGCACAGCGGGTGCCGCCATCCGCCTGGATAACGTCGCAGTCGATGACGATCTGCCGTTCACCCAGTGCGCTGCGATCGACACCGGCCCGCAAGGCGCGCCCGATCAGTCTTTGGATCTCCTGTGTCCGTCCGGATTGCTTGCCCGCCGCCGCTTCTCGACGCGTCCGGCTGTTGGTGGCGCGCGGCAGCATACCGTATTCGGCCGTCACCCAGCCGAGACCGGTGTTTTTCAGAAACGGGGGCGCCTTGTCCTCGATCGTGGCCGAACAAAGAACGTGCGTTTCTCCCATGCGGATCAGGCAAGACCCTTCGGCATGTTTCATCACGCCGACGTCGATTGAAACCGGCCGCATTTCGCTTAGTTTTCTGCCAGAGGGGCGCATCGGATCATCCTTTTTGGGTCTTGGCCAGATATGCAAGCCAGCCCCCCGGATGCAACCCCGATTGACGCCCTGCAGATGGCCCCGATAATGGCCATGACAGAAGGGTTTCGGAACGATGACGGACGGCTCAAGGCTCCTTTCCGAAATGAACGATCGCTCGCGCGAAGTGTTTCGTCGGGTTGTCGAAGGATATCTCGCATCTGGCGATCCCGTCGGGTCGCGCACGCTCACGCGGTCGATGTCGGAGAAGCTCTCTGCGGCAACGATCCGCAATGTGATGCAGGATCTGGAGTTCCTTGGTCTGCTGGACAGCCCGCATATATCGGCTGGGCGCATTCCCACCCAGTTGGGGCTGCGGATGTTCGTCGATAGCCTGCTGGAAGTTGGCACCGTGGCGGAAGAAGACCGAGAACGGATCGACGCCACGCTGGGCAGCAACGATCAGGACGTGTCATCTATCCTTGATCATGTTGGCGCGGCCCTGTCCGGAATCACGCGGGGCGCGTCACTGGTCTTGGCGCCCAAGGTCGAGGCACCGATCCGCCATATCGAATTTGTTTCCCTGTCGCAGGACAGAGCTCTGGTCGTGCTTGTCCTCGCAAATGGCCATGTCGAGAACCGCATCTTCAACCCGCCCCCGGGTCAGACCCCTTCGTCGATGCGAGAGGCGGCCAACTTCCTGAATGCACTTGCAGAAGGAAAGACGCTGACAGAACTGCGCCGTACCATGGTGGCCGAGATCTCTAAGCGGCGACAGGAAATCGATTCGCTGGCCCGCGATCTTGTGGAATCAGGTCTCGCCGTCTGGGAAAATCCCGGAGAGACATCGGAACGCCTGATCGTTCGCGGTCGCGCGAACCTTCTGGAACAGGAATCGGTCGATCTGGAACGGATCCGCAACCTGTTCGACGATCTGGAGCGCAAGCGGGACATCGCTGATTTCCTTGAGCTGGCCGAAACAGGTGAGGGCGTGCGCATTTTTATTGGTTCGGAGAACAAGCTCTTTTCACTTTCCGGTTCAAGTCTGGTGGTTTCTCCCTATATGAACGCGGATCGGAAAATCATCGGCGCCGTGGGCGTGATCGGCCCGACCAGGCTGAACTACGGTCGGATCGTGCCCATCGTGGATTACACGGCGCAACTCGTCGGGCGGTTGGTGTCCGAACGGGGTTAGTGAAGAAGGCTGAAGGATCATGGCAGACGACAAGACGGTTTCGGAAGATTTCGCCATCGAAGAGGGTCTTGAAGACCTCGCTGCGCTGGATGAGATCGAGGCGCTGCGCGCCGAACGGGATGAACTGCGTGACCGTTTCATGCGCGCGCTGGCCGATGCCGAGAATTCGCGCAAGCGGGGCGAACGGGATCGGCGCGAGGCCGAGCAATATGGCGGCACACGTTTGGCGCGGGATTTGCTGCCGGTCTATGACAACCTGAACCGTGCGCTGAACACGGCGACGGATGAACAGAAGGCGGCCGCATCGGCCCTGTTCGATGGGGTGCAGCTGACGTTGCGCGAGTTGACGAATGTGATGACCCGGCACGGGGTCAAGCCGATCACGCCCAAGGTCGGCGACATGTTCGATCCACAGAATCACGAAGCGATGTTCGAGGCCCCGGTTCCCGGCACGAAAGCAGGCCAGATCATTCAAGTCATGACAGAAGGCTTCCTACTGCATGACCGTCTGCTGCGGCCTGCGCAGGTCGGCGTTTCATCCAACACTGGCGCCTGACGGCGTATCGAGTGGCGACCCGCCGCGCCCCAAAGGCAGCGGCGGGATCGTATCGACCTATTTTTTCTTCGGCGGAACGAACCGCTTGGACGTGTCGCGCGGATCGGTCTTCGGCTTTTCGGCGCGCGGCTTTGCCGTCGGTTTCCCATAACCAGCTGCAGCGGGCTTTCCGCCCGTCTTGGCGCGGAAGGGCTTTGATTCGGCACCCCCTTCACGCGGGCGATAAGGCTTCTTACCGTCAGCACGTGCGGCAGGTTTCGCGCCACCCTCAGGCCGCTCGCTCCGCCCTTCGCCAGCTTTCCATCCGCCTGTCTTTCCTTGGGGCTTTTCCGTCACCGCACGGCCTTCGCTCGCATGGCTCTTGAAACCAGTGGCGCGCGCCGGGCGATCTGGGCTGCCGCCATGCGATTTGAACCCGGCTGAACGCGGGGTGCTGCCATCATTCTTCCAGCGCGGCTTGCGGTCATCCTCTGTCCGCGGGGCTTGCGGGCGCTTGTCGCCCTTGGCCGCCCAATCCCCGCCGTCGCGCGGGGCGCGTTTCGTGCTGTCGCCCGTCCGCTCACCCGTGCGCTCGGCTGTCGTCCGCTGGGGATATGCCGGTTTTCCGTAGTGCTTGCGCTCTCCATCTTCACGGGGGGCATAGGCCGGTTTCGGGCGTGGCTTCCTATCCTCGGGGGCGCGTGACCGTTCCGACTCACGCGGGGCCTGTGCTCCGCTGTCGGGATGCCATTTGGCGCGCGGCGCCTCGGCAGGTTTCGCGGCGGGTGCGTCATTCTCTTCCACGATGCGCGGCGGCTTGCCGGAATAGCTTGGCCGTTCGGCCCGATCTTCACGGGCTGGGCGTGGCGCGACGCGGCGTTCGGGACGTTCTGGGCGTTCGGCGCGTTCCGGTCGGACAAAGCCTTCGCGCGGTGCCCGCTCCATGCTGGGTTCGCCCTCGATCCGTGACATGACAAGTCCTGGTTCGATCTCAACCTCTTCCCCAAATCGGGCCATCAGGGGGGCAGCAATCTGCACGAAAGTCACTTCCTGCTGCACCCGGATCGCGCCGATGCCATCCTTCGCGATCCCTCCGGTTTCGCAAATCTTCGGAAGAAGCCAGCGCGCCTCGGCCCGGCGGGTGTGGCCCACGGAAAGGCGGTACCAGACCGACGGGCCGAAATCGCCCTTTTCGCGCGCGGGAAGGGCGGCCGGGGGCGGCAGGCTGTCGGAAAGAACCTCCGGGGCGGAGCGACCTTCGCGCCACAGCCGCACGAAGGCGGCGGCCACGCGACCTGCGCCGTAACGGTCAATCAGCGCGGCGCCCATCTCGGCCTCCTCTCCCGGCAGCAGGTCGAGTGTTGGATGTTCCATCAGGCGCAGATCTTCGCGCGCCTGCACCTCTTCGGCACCGGGTGCCTTGGCCCACTCTGCCTCGACCTTAGCGCCCTGCAACAGGCGCTGCGCCTTGCGGAACTCGGCTGGCGGCACGATCAAGGCCGAAACCCCCTTGCGCCCAGCACGGCCAGTACGGCCAGAGCGATGTAGCAGGGTTTCCGAATTCGACGGTAGATCGGCGTGTACCACCAGTTCCAGCCCCGGCAGATCGATCCCACGCGCGGCGACATCCGTCGCGATGCAGACCCGTGCGCGTCCGTCGCGCAGGGCCTGCAAGGCATGCATCCGCTCGGACTGGCTCAGTTCGCCGGACAGTGCCACGGCCAGAAAGCCCCGGTTCGCCATCCGGGCATAGAGGTGGTTCACATTCGCCCGTGTCTTGCAGAAGACGATGGCCGTGCGCGCCTCGTAGAAGCGCAGAAGGTTGAAGATCGCATGCTCCTTGTCGCGGGCCTGCACGGACAGGGCGCGGTATTCGATATCTACATGCTGCTTCGCTTCGCCCTGTGCAACGATACGCATCGCATCGCGCTGGAAGGTCCCGGCCAGCTTTTCGATCTCTTTCGGAACGGTTGCCGAAAACATCAGCGTCCGGCGTTCTTCTGGCGCGGCGGCAAGGATGAACTCCAGATCCTCGGCAAAGCCCAGATCGAGCATTTCATCTGCTTCGTCCAGAACCACGGCCTTGATGCCCGACAAATCAAGCGACCCGCGTTCGATATGGTCGCGCAGGCGGCCCGGCGTGCCGACAACCACATGCGCCCCGCGTTCCAGCGCGCGTCGCTCATTGCGGTAATCCATGCCCCCCACGCAGGAGGCAAGCATTGCCCCAGCATCGTCATAAAGCCATTCGAACTCGCGCCGCACTTGCAGGGCCAATTCGCGTGTCGGCGCGACGATCAGGGCCAGCGGCTTGTCGGCGAAAAGAAGACGGTCCTGACCGGCCAGTACATCCTGTGCGATGGCAAGCCCGAAGGCGACGGTCTTCCCTGATCCGGTCTGTGCCGAAACCAGAAGGTCGCGCGTGGAAAGGTCTTCGCCAAGAACGGCGGTTTGAACGGCGGTCAGGCTATCATAGCCCTTGGCCGCCAATGCCGCTGCCAAAGGCGCGGCAATCATCATATTTGTCATGTCTTTTCCCGAAGGGGCGGCTCAAGCGCCCGTGAAGCACCAATCGTCGGCACCTCATTCCCCTTCGCAGGATCGGCCTCCCAAAGCGCCGCCTGCCCCGGAATCCGCGGGCCGTGGTTTGGGCATAGGGCAAAACGCTCTGCTTGTATACCCGGGTCAGAAACGCAGGGCGTGCAGAAGGCCAAGACCAGAGACGGTTCCTTCATCGGCCGCGGCAGAGGCCGGCAGAAGCGAAAGGCCGGAAACGATCTCTGACCGGCCAGCTTGCGCGCCGGATGCGCCCTCGTCGATCGTGAGCGCGATCTGCGAAAGCGGCCCGCGGATCATCACGGACTCGACAGTCTCGACAGCCAGAAGTGGGGTAATCGTGACGGGTACAAGCAGGAAGAGCCAGCGGATCATCATTGCGTTGCTCCGGTTGAATAGGGACACCCTGAGCATTGCAAGGCGGGTGCCGGGGGGCCTGTCCCGCTCCATAAGGAGGCAAAGGGACCCATCCTTCCGAACGTGTCAGGCGGTTTGCGCGCCTGTCTCTTGACCCTGCGCCCGTCCTCGCTAGGCTGCGCGCCACTTCAGTGACAGCCCTTGATCGGAGCGGAATACATGACCCAGCGCCTTCACCTTGTCTTCGGCGGCGAACTGGTGACGCCCGAGAAGAATGTCTTCAGGGACGTCGGTCAGATCCATATCGTTGGGATGTTCCCAGACTATGCCTCTGCCTTCTCGGCTTGGAAGGCAGAAGCGCAGCGCACGGTCGACAACGCGCATATGCGTTACTTCATCGCCCATATCCACCGGCTCCGCGACGAAGCGCAGTCCGGGTCAGCAACCGAAGAACTGGGGGCCTGAGCGCCGCCCACGCATGGCCTATTCACTCGGGCTTACTCTTTACAATCTGGCGAACCGGCGCGAAGCCGGGGAAACCTTTGCCCGCGCGCCTCGACCGCCGGGCAGATTGGTCTGGTTGCATGCGCCGAGCGTCGAGTCAGCGCGGTCGTTGCTTGAACTTGGTCGCAGGCTTCAGGACGAAGATGGCTTACTCGTTCTTTTGACCTGCCCGGATGCCCTGCAGCCACGAAAGGCGATCCTGATAGAGCCGCCGCCACCCGACAGTCCGCAGGATGCTCGCGCCTTTTTGGATCATTGGCAGCCCGAGATCGCGATCATGGCCGAAGGCGAGATACGGCCCGCCTTGGTGCACGAGGCCCTTGAGCGCAAGCTGCCTCTGATGATGGTGGCCGGGCGGCAGCCGACCTTTTTGCGTGACAGGGATGGCTGGTATCCGGGCCTGATGCGCGGACTTCTGGCGGAATTCCGGGCCGTTCTGACGGTAGATGAACCCTCGGCTCGCGCGTTCCGCAAGGCCGGGGCGACCTTGTCGGCTGTCGAGGTGACGGGAAAGCTTGAAGAGGAAAGCGCGGCTTTGCCCTGCCTTGAAGCGGAGCGTGATGCCCTTGCACGCCAATTCGCCACGCGCCCCGTCTGGCTTGCCGCCGCACTGCCCGAGGCGGAGGAGGCCGCGGTGATAGCGGCACATCGGGCTGCGCTGAGATTGGCTCACCGCCTGCTTCTGATCGTGGTGCCAGCAGACCCATCCCGCAGCGTCGCCTTGGCGAGACGGATGGAAAAGGATGAGGGTTGGACCGTCGCAATGCGGGCCGACGAAGAGGAACCCGACTCTGAAACCGAGGTCTATGTCGCCGATTCGGATCGGGAATTCGGACTGTGGTATCGCCTGGCCCCGGTGACCTATCTTGGTGGGAGTCTGGCCGGGGAAGGCTGTATTCGCGATCCGCTTGAACCGGCGGCCCTAGGATCGGCCATACTTTACGGCCCACGCCCCGGCCCCTATGGCGTGGTGTTCGGTCGTCTGGGCGCGGCGCGTGCGGCGCGTGCGGTTGGGTCGGCCGTCGATCTGGCCGAGGCGCTGGGCGATCTTCTCTCGCCCGACCGTGCGGCACGTCTGGCGCAGGCGGCTTGGGCTGTCGCCTCGGATGGCGCAGAAGTGACCGACCGAGTGATCGAGAAGGTCCGTCGAATCATGGACGGTGACGGGTGATGCGCCCGCCAGACTTCTGGTTCACGCCGCCGGACCGACCCACGCCCTTGGCGCGGCTTCTGTCGCCGATGGGGGCGGTCTATGCCGCTGCGACGGCGCGTCGGCTTCGCAGAACGGGATACAAGGCGGCTGTTCCAGTGATCTGTGTCGGAAACCTGAATGCCGGTGGAACCGGCAAGACGCCCACGGTCATCGCCCTGCTTGAACGGTTGTCGGCGCGCGGCGTCGCGGCACAGGTCGTATCGCGTGGCTATGGCGGGCGGCTGGAGGGGCCTGTTCAGGTACAGGAGCGGACTCACGCAGCACTGGATGTCGGGGATGAGCCGCTTCTTCTATCGGCCTTCGCGCCCGTATGGGTGGCCAAGGATCGCGCGGCCGGTGTTCGTGCAGCCGAGGCAGCGGGCGCGCGGGTGGTCCTGATGGATGACGGGTTCCAGAACCCGGCCGTACAGAAGGACCTGAGCGTAATCGTCGTCGACGCTCTGCGAGGTTTTGGTAATGGGCGCTGCCTTCCGGCGGGTCCATTGCGCGAACCCGTTCCTGTCGGGATGGCGCGGGCGGACCTGCTCTTGTCCATCGGGGATATGGCGGCGCAATCGGGTTTTGCTGCAGTCTGGGGGAATGAGATCTCTGTTCCTCACCTTAAGGGGCAGTTGGTGCCCTTGAAGATGGGGATGGACTGGCAGGGTCTTCGGGTGATCGCCTTCGCCGGGATTGGGCACCCCGAGAAGTTCTTTGCCACGCTGCGGTCAGAAGGGGCAGAAATCCTGCGCGCCGTTGCTCTGGACGACCACCAGCCCCTGACCGAAGCCCTGATGGCCCGGTTGGAGTTAGAGGCGAGAGGATCGGCGGCGCAGCTTGTGACCACAGAAAAGGATGCTGTGCGCCTGCCGCAGTCGTTTCGTCAGAAGGTTCTGACCCTGCCCGTAAGGCTACGGCTCGAAGACTCGACCGCGCTTGATACTGCCCTGGAAAGGCTGGGGCTTTAGCCCAAAACGTCATCCTGATGTTCGCCCAGTTTCGGCGCGGGCCGGTCAAGGGCGAGGTCGGCATCGGAAAAGGTGAAGGGCGACCGAACCCCGGGAACACCATCAAGATCAAGGCGCATCTTGCGGGCGATGACCTGCGGGTCGGCGAAGACTTCGGCCAGATCGTTGATCGGTCCCGCGGGTACACCCTGCGTCTCGCAAGCCGCCAGAAGATCGGCCTTGGTCCAGCGAAGGGTGGCGGCCGTCAGGGCCTTGGTCAGGGGCGCGCGGTTGCGGATGCGGTCGGCATTCGTAAGGAAGTCTGGTGAGTCGGCAAGCGCGTCAAGCCCGAGGATGGCGCAGAGCTTGCGATATTGGCCGTCATTCCCGGTGGCGAGGATGATCCAGCCATCAGCACAATCGAAGACGGCATAGGGCGCAAGGTTGGGATGGGCGTTGCCCATCTTTGCCGGGGCCTTTCCAGTGGCGAGGAAGTTCATGTTCTGGTTGGCCATGATGGCGGTCGCCACATCCATCAGCGCCATGTCGATCTGCTGTCCTTTCCCAGTGACCCCGCGCTGGATCAGCGCGGCAAGGATCGCGGTCGCCGCGTAAACCCCTGTAAAGACGTCAGTTACTGCCACACCCACCTTCTGCGGCTGACCGTCCGCCTCGCCTGTCACGCTCATCAGCCCGGCCATGCCTTGAATGATGAAATCATATCCGGCGCGGTGGGCATAAGGGCCGGTCTGGCCGAAACCGGTGATGGAGCAATAGATGAGCCGGGGGTTCACCTGCTGCAGCGAAGGCCAGTCGAGGCCGTATTTTTCAAGGCCGCCAACCTTGAAATTCTCGATCACCACATCGGCGTCTGCGATGAGCTTGCGCACCACGTCCTGGCCTTCGGGTGTGCGGAAATCACAGATGATGGAGCGTTTACCGCGGTTGGTGGCGTGGAAATAGGCAGCAGAGCGGTCGCCGTCGCGGTCGATGAACGGGGGGCCCCAGCGGCGGGTGTCATCACCTTCGGGTGCCTCGATCTTGATGACATCGGCGCCCAGATCGGCAAGCGTCTGACCGGCCCAAGGGCCGGCCAGAATCCGTGCAAGTTCAATGACCTTTATGCCTGCGAGGGGCGCAGCCATCTCATTCCGCCAGCTTGGCTTCGATGAGGGATTTCATGTCGTCAAAGGACATGTTGGCGTGCTTTTCGCCGTTGATGATGAAGCTGGGGGTGCCTTCGATGCCGTCGGCTGCCATGTTTTTTTCGAAATGGGCGACCATGGCTTCGGCCTTGGCGCCGTCCTTCAGGCAGGACTCGAGGCTGGCGTCATCCAGACCGGCGGCTTTGCCGATGGTGCGCAGGTTGCCGACCACAACATTTGGGTCATCCGACGCCGCCCACTCCTGCTGCTGGTCGAACAGCATGTCGACGATGCCGAAATAGCGCATTTCGCCGCCGCAGCGGGCGACCATGGCCGCCCAGAGACCGTAGCGGTCAAAATAGACTTCGCGATAGGTGAAGTGGACCTTGCCAGTGTCGATGTATTCGGCCTTGAGCTGCGGCCAGACATTGGCATGGAAAGTGGCGCAATGGGGGCAGGTGAAAGAGGCATATTCGGTGATCTTCACCGGAGCATCCGCAGAACCCACTGAAAAATCGGTGATTTCCACAGGCGCCGCATCCGTCGCGGCGGCCTCTTGCGCGCTGGCGGAGAGGGGAAGAAGCGCGGCAAGGGCGAGGGTTGCGGCGGTGGCGAGTGTCTTCAGCATGGGGTCTGCCTTTTCATTTTCTGCGGCGAGTTAAGATGTTTCGGGCAAGGGCTTCAAGGGCCTGCCGCAGGCCCGGATCGGTGACCGGGGCGGCGGTTTCCTTGGCCTTTTCGACGATTTCGGGTGCCGCATCCTGTGCCGCGTTTTGTGCAGCATTCTGTGGCCACAGGAATGCAGCCTGACCTTCGGAAAAACCGGTGGCGGCGGTCTGAGTCAGGGTGATGCGCGAGATGGCGGCATAGCCGTAGACGGCATTCACCTTCTCGACCATCCGGGGCAACTGCATCTGCACCATCGGCGCATGGGCCGAGGCGACGAGGAGGGTGAGCGTTGCCCCAAACCCTTCGCGGCCATAGCCGATCTTCACGGGGCGGGTCATGCGGGCGAGATCCTCGCCCACCGCCTCGGGCCAGTGGGTAAGAAGGCGGGCGACGGCGAAGCCGCGGCTTTCCGAGGCATGGCGGATAGGATCGCGCAGGAAGCCCGACGCTGCCTCGAACCCGCGCATGCGGCGGGCGGGATCGGGGGGTGGGAGCGGCTTGCGCGACATCTGATCCTTCCGGGTGGCCCTGCGGGCCTTGGCCGCTATTCTAGCGAGGGGGCGCGGCGGTGCAAATGCAGGCGCGGACACGGGTTGAGCAAAAGGCGTAAAGAATGCGTGACGGAGATGCGAGCGGTTTGTCCGATGTGCTGCTGGATTGGTACGACCGTCACGCGCGGGTGATGCCGTGGCGGGTGCCGCCGGAGGAAAAGAGGGCAGGCGTCAAGCCCGACCCTTACCGGGTCTGGCTGTCGGAGGTGATGTTGCAACAGACGACGGTTGCGGCGGTGCGCGACTACTTCCGCCGGTTCGTCGACCGCTGGCCGACCGTGGCCGATCTGGCGGCGGCACAGGATGCCGATGTGATGGGGGAATGGGCGGGTCTTGGCTACTACGCCCGGGCGCGGAACCTGCTGGCCTGCGCCCGTGCCGTGGTGCGGGATCACGGGGGGGTGTTCCCGGCTACCCGCGAGGGGCTGCTGACGCTTCCGGGGATCGGACCCTATACCGCGTCGGCCATTGCCGCCATCGCGCATGACGAGGCCGCGACTGTGGTGGATGGCAATGTGGAGCGGGTGATGGCGCGGCTGTGGTTGGTGGAAGAGCCGCTTCCCAGAGCAAAAGCGGCACTAACACGGCTGGCGGAGGGTCTGACACCCGCCATGCGCCCCGGGGATTATGCGCAGGCGGTTATGGATCTGGGGGCCACGATCTGCACCCCGCGCAACCCGGCCTGCGGCATCTGCCCGTGGCGGGAGCCGTGCCGCGCGCGCGCCGAGGGCGTGCAGGCCACGTTGCCGCGAAAGGTGGAGAAGGCCGCGAAACCGGTGCGGCAAGGCGTGATCTGGATCGCGCGGCGGGTGGATGGGGCGTGGCTGGTGGAACGGCGGGCGGAACGGGGGCTGCTGGGTGGGATGCTGGGCTTTCCGGGATCGGATTGGGATGGCGGCGGCGGGGCGGAACCCGTGGCTGCGGATTGGCAGGAGGTGGGCGAGGTGCGCCACACCTTCACGCATTTCCACCTGATCCTGCGCTGCCGGGTCGCGCGGGTCGAAATGGAGGCGGAACCGCAGCGCGGGACCTTTCTTCCCAAGACCGAGCTTCGGCCTTCGGACCTGCCTACAGTGATGCGCAAGGTCTTTGACCTTACGGAAGGCGTCTTTTCGCCGTCTTGAGTGGTGCCCGGGGACGGGTATCATCCCGCCCTGTCCCTGTAATCGGTTGTTCGCCCATGATCCCTGCCGTCGACATCGCCAAGCCTGCCCATGCCCTGCCTTTCTGGATGTCGCTGACGCTTGTGCCGATTGCGGTGCTGGCGGCGCTTTGGGGCGGATGGGCGATCCTGCTTTTGCCTGCGTCGACGTGGTGGCTGTTCACGCTGCTGGATCAGTTGACCGGGAAGGAGGAGGAGAATCCCGATCCGACCACGCCGGAGGCATCGCTGGGATGGTATCGGCGGATCACAGTGATCTGGTTTCCCATCCAGTTCGCGCTGCTGGTGTGGATGCTGTGGTATGTGCCCGGGGCGGCGCATCTGGGGCCTTGGGAGAAGGTGGGCGTCTTCTTTGGGATGGGTGTGGTGGCGGGGACCATCGGCATCAACTACGCGCATGAGTTGATGCATCAGAAATCCAAGCTGGAGCGGTGGTTGGCCGATCTTCTGCTGGCCTCGGTCCTGTACAGCCATTTCCGATCAGAGCATCTGCGGGTGCATCATATCTGGGTGGGCACGCCGCGCGATCCGGTGACGGCGCGGTATAACGAGGGGTTCCATCGGTTCTTTCCGCGCGTTCTGGTGCAGTGCCGCCGGTCGGCCTGGGCGGCGGAGGTTGGGATGCTGGCGCGCAGGGGTCTGCCGTGGTGGAACCGGGCCAACCCCTATTGGCGGTATTGGGCGCTGCAGGGGGCGATGGTGGTGCTGGCGCTGGTCTTGGGCGGCTGGGCAGGTCTTGGCCTGTTCGCGGTGCAGGCCTTTGTGGCGGTGTGGCAGCTGGAACTGGTCAATTACATCGAACATTACGGGCTGACCCGGCGGCATCTTGGCGAGGGGCGGTATGAGCATGTGCTGCCGCGCCATTCGTGGAATGCGACCTACAAGGCATCGAACTGGCTGCTGATCAATTTGCAGCGCCATTCGGACCATCATTACAAGCCGGATCGGCGGTTCCCGCTGCTGCAGACCTATGGCGATGACGAGGCGCCGCAATTGCCGCTGGGCTATCCGGTGATGACGATTGCGGCGATGATCCCGCCTTTGTGGAAACGGATCATGAACCCGCGCGTGAAGGCGTGGCGGAAGCGGTTCTATCCGGACGTGACGGATTGGAAGCCTTACAACAAGGGGCTTACGCCTTTACCGGCGCAGTAGGCGGAGGCGAAAAGACCCCGCCACGGACAAGCGTGGCGGGGCAGTGGCGCCGCGGGCGGACCACGGCGCAGGCGTAACTGTTGCGGGGGGTCAGGTCAGTTGGGGCGGCCCTGATCGCTGTCCATCTCGGCGCGGATTTGCTGGCGCAGGATGTCGATGGGGATCATCTTGCCGTCCCGCTTGAAGTGCCAATAGGTCCAGCCGTTGCAGGAGGGCGCGCCTTCGTAATGCGCGCCGACCTGATGGATGGAACCCTTGATATCATTGCCGATCAGGGTGCCGTCGGCGCGGACCTTGGCCTTGAAGCGGTTGCCGATGGAGAAAAGCTCTTCTCCCGGTCGCAGCATGCCGCGTTCGACCACCTGACCGAAGGGGACGCGCGGTTCGGCGCGTTTCGATCCGGTGATTTCAAGCGCGGAGGCATCGAATTTGCGAATGCGCGAGATACGGTCGGCGGCGGCCTTGCGATAGGCCTCTTCGCGTTCGATGCCGATGAAGTCGCGGCCAAGCATCTTGGCCACGGCACCCGTTGTGCCAGTGCCGAAGAAAGGATCAAGGACCACGTCGCCCGGATTGGTGGTGGCAATCAGGACGCGGTGGAGCAGCGCTTCGGGCTTTTGCGTGGGGTGGGCCTTGTCGCCGTTTTCGTCTTTCAGCCGTTCATGCCCGGTACACAGCGGGATGACCCAGTCGGAGCGCATCTGCACGCCTTCATTGAGCGCCTTAAGCGCCTCGTAGTTGAAGGTGTATTTGGCGGCCTCGTCCCGGCTGGCCCAGATCAGGGTTTCGTGGGCGTTGGTCAGACGCTTGCCCTTGAAGTTGGGCATGGGGTTCGACTTGCGCCAGATCACGTCGTTCAGCATCCAGAAGCCTGCATCCTGCAGGGCAGCGCCGACGCGGAAGATGTTGTGATAGCTGCCGATCACCCAAATCGCGCCATTCGGCTTTAGCAGCCGCCGCGCGGCCTTGAGCCAATCGCGGGTAAACTGGTCGTAGGCGGCAAAGCTGCTGAACTGATCCCAGTGGTCATCGACGGCGTCGACCTTGGAATTGTCGGGACGGTGAAGGTCGCCCCTGAGCTGCAGGTTATAGGGGGGGTCTGCGAAGATCAGGTCGATGGAGCCTGCGGGCAGGCTGTTCATCATATCGATGCAGTCACCAGCAAGGATCTGGTTGAGGGGCAAGGATGCCGCCTCTGCCTTGGTCTTGTTCGTCATGTCTGCCTCTGTCGTCGGCCCGTTTTGGTGCCGTTCTTGTTGTCGACAAAGATGAGTCAGAGGCGATTCGCCGTCAAATTCTTTTTTGAATCAAGGGGTTATAGAATGTTCTTGATACAAGATGTTGTGGACGGGCTTGAACGAACGCCTATGGTGTGGGGTTATTCCAAAATCTAGAAGCGCCCGAAGATGGGCGGGAGTCGGGTAACCAGCGTTAACATCCCAGCCGTAGCCGGGGAATTGTTGCGCCAAATCCACCATGATCCGGTCACGTGTGACCTTTGCCACGATGGATGCGGCAGCGATGGAGAGAGAGCGCGCATCGCCTTTCACCACTGCTTCGGCACTGCAACCGATGCCTTTCGGGATCATGTTGCCGTCGATCAGAGCATGGTCGGGAAAGGTTGCCAGACCCTTTACGGCCCGTTCCATGGCCAGATGGCTGGCGCGGAGGATGTTGAGTTCGTCGATCTCGGCCACGCTGGCATGGGCGATGGAAACATCTGCGCTGGCCATGATGAGGGCGTAGAGCGCGTTCCGCCGCGCCTCGGTCAGCGCTTTTGAATCGTTCAGACCGTCGGGAATGCGGGAGGGATCTAGGCGGACGGCGGCGGCGGTGACGGGGCCGGCGAGGGGGCCGCGGCCAACCTCATCCACGCCGACAACGAAAATATGGCCACGGGCGATGGCGGCGGCCTCAAAGCAGAAATCGGGGCGGGGTTTGGGTGGCATCCTTGGGAGGTAACGGATGCGAGCCGATGGGGGAAGGGTGGAAAAGGCTGGGGGTGGGGGCTGCTCACCCCCCCACCCCCGAAGGTGGGCGCGGGTCCGGCAAGGATGACCCGCGCCCGTATGGCCGCCCGGAGGTCAGTACCGGGCGCCTTCCACCCGGAAGCCCGCTTCGCGCAGGCATTGATCCGAGTAGATGCGATCACGCTGTCCATAGATACGCGCGGTGCGGGCACAGTATTCCGGCAGGCGGAAGTTGAAGCCCTGCTGGCGCAGGCAGTTTTCACCATAGACGGTGGCGGTGCCTGCATTGCCGCTGATTTCAATCGCGCAGACGGACGGCACGCGGGGATGGCGCACGGGATGGGGTTTGTAGACGGGGGGCGGGTTCTGCGGCGCGTAGTGCTGCTGCTGCCCGCGGTTGCGGTTCGTCTGACTGGCGATGATGCCCACGATGGCCAGCGCGGCCAGTGCCTTGGCGAGATCGTCATTGTCGGCGCGGGCCGGGACGGAGGTCCCTGCGAGGAGGCCCAATGCAGTGGCGGCGGCGGCGACGATGGCGACAAGGCGGCGGCTGATGCTGCGGCTGTCCTGCCCGCTGGGGCGGGGCATGCTGGCGCTGATATGGACGGTTTCGGCGAGGGTTTCCGAGTGGGTCATCGTTGCCTCCGGCTGAGGATGGGCGGATCGCGGTAGGGCGGCGATCCCGGATGAGCCAAGGCTGGGATGGGTGGGGCCGGACAGGCAATAACGCCGGATTGATATGGGATAGCGGCGGCATAAACCCCTTCCCGTGGGCTATGTCATTGCCTAGCGGGCGGGCTGCGGGCAGAGTGCCGGGCAATAACGGAGGTCGATCCGATGATGCGCCTTTTCCTTGCCGTGGCGGTGATGCTGGCCCTTGGGCAGCAGGCTTCTGCCGAATGCTATGCCGATTACAAGGCAAAGCAGGACGATCCCTTGCGCCTGCATTATGGGGTGGCGCAGGTCAGTGACGGGGCCTGCGGCGCGGGGCCCGGTGCGGCCGAGGGCGAGCTTGCCGCGCGTCTGGCGGCGGGGGGATGGACCCTGCTGAACGTTCTGTCGGTGTTCGGCCCCGAGGGGCTTGGGGAAAGGAAATCGAGTGCAGGAGAATACTTCCTCCGCTTCTGAGAGCCTGAAGGCGGGGAACCGCGTCGTTGCCGGGGGGATCGTGGCGATCGTCCTGATCCTGCTGGGCGCGGCGGTGTTCTTGTTCCTGAACCTGCCGGATGCCAATGCTTTCAACGCCAAGGTGGAGCGGTTGTTCGTCGAGAATGACGATCTGACCAGTTTCGCGGACATCAAGCTGTTGGAAATCCTTGCCCAATCGGGGACGGCCTTTTCCGAGGTGCTGGCGTCCTATCGGATGGTGATCTTTGTTCTGCTGGTGTTTTCCACCGCACTGCTGTTGGCGGCGCTGGTGTTTTTGGTGACGATCATTGCGCTGAACCGGCGCATTTCGGCGATCCAGCGGTCGGGGATACAGGTGGCGACGCTGCTGATCAGCCGCGAGGGGCGGGCCGTCTATATCAACGACATGGAGTTCCAGTTGACCGAAGCGGCGCTGGAAACGCTGGCCGTGCTGGCCGAGGCGCGGATGGATGACGAGGTGCTGACGGGCGCGCAGATCGAGGCGGTGATTTCCGGGCGGAACGAGGCGGATTGCGACGAGGCGGCGGGGGCGACGCGGGTGAAGCGGTTGCGGGATGCGCTGGGCAATCAGTTGGTGAGCGAACTCTTGGTGAAGACTATTGCGCGGCGGGGCTATGTGCTGGCGGTGGGCAAGGATGCGATCCGGATGGTCTAAGGGCCTGAGGACGCTGGGTTAATTGGCCATTTTCGCCGATAACGGTTGTGCCCTGTTTTGTGCCGCCTTTTGTGCAGCAAACTGTGGCCACGCGCGGTGGGGTTATCGGGCGTTAAGGATTGGGACGAATCGCGTGGTGGCTGGCCCCCGGGGCTTTGCCCCGGACCCCAGAGTACTTTCGCCAAGATGAAGCTGCGGGGGTATGGTCAGAGAAACCCGATCCAGCGGCCTGCGAGCAGGACGCCCAGCCAGAGCAGCGCCGACAGCATCGCCATGGCGCGCAGCGCGGGCGGGGGTGAAGCCCCCGACAGCACCTGCGCCCATGCCTGCCCACGGGTGACGAGGGCGGCGTTCACAAGCGCTGCGGCGAGGAGCGCGAGCTTGATGCGGAAGGCGGGGTTGCCTGCGTATTCCACCGGGTTGGCGGTGAAGAGGGCAAAGCCCGTGAGGACGGCAAGGGTGAGGCCCACTAGGGCCGTGCCGCGCAGCAGGGGGGCGATCACGGGGAGCGGTGTGCGCGAAAAGGCCCCGGCGAGGCGCAGGTCGAGGGGGAGGATGGACCCGATCAGCAGCGCTAGCCCCAGGATATGGGTCGCGTTGACCAGAAGATAGGCCGTCCCCGACCCGCGCAGCAGGCTGGCGATGGGCAGGGCGGCGATGGCGTCCAGCATCAGGCGTCGATGCGTTCGGGGTAGAAGTCGTAATTGACCCCGTTCAGCGTGATGCGGACGGCCTTCATCACTGCCGTGCCGTCCAGCGCGCGGTTGCCGAGGATGGTGACGGCATCGCCCGGTTTGGCCGTGCCGTCGACGAAGCCCGCGCCTTCGGTGCGGCGGGGATTGCCAAGCTCGATCACCCATTCGCGCCCTTCGGCATCGGTGACGGTCAGTTCCGGATGCGGCGGGGCGAGGGAGATGGTGGTGATGGTGGCCTGAAGCAGGGTCTCCTCGGCCTCGGCCCAGTTCCAGCCGTGATGGGCAAGGGTGGGGGTGGCGAGGGTGACGGAGGCCCCGGCAAGGGCGGAGGCGAGGAGGAGGACGCGGAAGGGGGCGGGTTTCTTCATCGGGGTCACCTGTCGCTGCGCTGATGGGGTGCAGCTAGGGTCGGGCGGGCGGGGCGCCAAGGCTGATCACCGGATGGTGAGGTGCGGGTGGGGACCCACTTCGCGACCCATCCCGGCGGGCGGGGGAGGGGGAGTGACGCGCCTTTGTCATGGGGGCGTCATGCAGGGGCCTTACGGGGCTTGCGCGGGGGGGGGTATGCCCCTAAATACCCCCGCTCTTGTTTCCCTTTGGCCCCGGGGGGGATTTCGTGATGATCCAGACACCGTTTTACCTGATCGACCGCGCGAAACTGGCGCGGAACATGGCCGTGATGGATGAGTTGCGGGACGGGTCGGGGGCGAAGGTGCTGCTGGCGCTGAAATGCTTTGCCACATGGCCCGTGTTCGACCAGATGCGGGAGCATATGGACGGGACGACCTCTTCCAGCCTGTACGAATTGCGGCTGGGGCGTGAGAAGTTCGGCAAGGAGACGCATGCCTATTCGGTGGCTTGGGCGGAGAATGAAGTCGCCGAGGCTGTGGGCTATGCCGACAAGATCATCTTCAATTCGGTGGGTCAGCTGGAGCGGTTTGACAACCAGTCGGCCAGCATAGCGCGGGGGCTGCGGCTGAACCCGCGGTTTTCGACATCGGGCTTTGATCTGGCGGACCCGGCGCGGCCGTTTTCGCGCCTTGGCGAGTGGGATGCGGGCAAGATCGAGCGGGTGATGGAGCGGGTTTCGGGCTTCATGATCCATTACAATTGCGAGAACGCGGATTTCGACCTGTTCGACCGGCAGCTGACCCGGATCGAAGAGGAGTTCGGGTCGCTGCTGGCGCGGCTGAAATGGGTGAGCCTGGGCGGCGGTATCCATTTCACGGGTGAGGGTTATCCGGTGGCGAAGCTTGCGGCGCGGCTGCGCGCGTTTTCAGAGCGGTTCGGGGTGCAGGTCTATTTGGAACCGGGGGAGGCGGCCATCACGGGGGCGGCGAGCCTAGAGGTGACGGTGCTGGATGTGATGAACAACGGCAAGGATCTGGCCATCGTGGATTCCTCGGTCGAGGCGCATATGCTCGACCTGCTGATCTACCGGATTTCCGGGAAGATGGAGGTCGCGGGCGACCACCCGTATATGATCTGCGGGAAATCCTGTCTGGCGGGCGATGTGTTCGGCGAGTTCAGCTTTCCTGCGCCCCTGAATGTGGGGGACCGGCTGAGCATCGCGGATGCGGCGGGTTACACGATGGTCAAGAAGAACTGGTTCAACGGGGTGAAGATGCCGAGCATCGTCATCAAGGAGTTGGACGGGTCCATGACCGTGGCGCGCGAGTTCGGCTATGCCGATTTTGCCGGGAACCTTGGCTGAGTTTGCCGGGTGATCCGGCCCTTCCTGAAGGGGGTGTTTTCATGAAACGCAACGTGTTGATCATTGGCGCAGGCGGTGTGGCGCAGGTCGTGGCGCATAAATGCGCGCAGAACAACGATCGGCTGGGCGATCTGCATATCGCGTCGCGGACGGTGGCGAAATGCGCGGCAATCGTCGCGTCGGTTCGTGAGAAGGGTGCGATGAAGGTCCCCGGCGTCTTTGACGCCCATGCGGTGGATGCGATGGACACGGCCGCCGTGGCGGCGCTGATCCGGCGGCTGGGGGTGGAGATCGTCATCAACGTGGGATCGTCCTTCGTGAACATGCCCGTGCTGGAGGCCTGTATCGAAACGGGCGTGGCTTATATGGACACGGCGATCCATGAGGATGCGGGCAAGATCTGCGAGACGCCGCCGTGGTATGGCAACTACGAATGGAAGCGGCGCGAGCGCTGCAAGGCGGCGGGCGTGACGGCGATCCTTGGCGTGGGCTTTGACCCCGGCGTGGTGAATGCCTGGGCGCGGGTGGCGGAGGAGGACTTCCTCGACGAGATCACCAGCATCGATATCGTCGATATCAATGCCGGGTCGCATGGGAAGTATTTCGCCACGAATTTCGACCCGGAGATCAATTTCCGCGAGTTTACGGGGACGGTCTATAGCTGGCAGAATGGTGGCTGGCAGTCGAACAGCATGTTCGAGGTGGGCAAGGTCTGGGACATGCCGGTGGTGGGGCCGCAGAAGGCCTATCTGACGGGGCATGACGAAGTGCATTCCCTGTCGGCGCGCTATCCGGGGGCGGATGTGCGGTTCTGGATGGGGTTCGGGGATCACTACATCAACGTGTTCACTGTGCTGAAGAACCTTGGCCTGCTGTCGGAGAAGCCGGTGAAGACGGCGGAGGGGCTGGAGGTGGTGCCGCTGAAGGTGGTGAAGGCGGTGTTGCCTGATCCGGCGTCGCTGGCGCCCGGGTATTCGGGGAAGACCTGCATCGCGACGATCGCGCGGGGGGTGAAGGATGGGAAGCCTGCCGAGGTGATGCTTTACAACGTGGCCGATCATAAGGAGGCTTATGAGGAGGTCGGGTCGCAGGGGATTTCCTATACCGCCGGGGTGCCGCCGGTGGCGGCGGCGCTGCTGGTGGCGGACGGGGTCTGGGATGTGGGCCGCATGGTGAATGTGGAGGAGTTGGACCCCAAGCCCTTTATGAACCTGCTGAACGAGATGGGTCTGCCGAACCGGGTGAAGGATGCGGCCGGGGATCGCGAATTGGCGTTCTGAAATCGTTAGGGTGGTGCGTGCGAGCACGCACCCTACGGAGGGCGCGCCTTGGGGTGCGCCCTTTTTTGTTCAGAGCGTCAGGTCGATGTGCAGGGGGAAATGGTCGGAGGCGGGGTTGGTGGTGTCGGCCCAGACCCTTGCGACATGGGGGGCGAGGTCGGGGGTGAGGAAGACATGGTCGAGTTGGCGCAGCCGGGTTTCGCTTGCGATTTCCTTGACATGGGTGTGCAGGCCAAGGCCTGCGGCGGGGTCGATCAGGCCGTCGGCATAGCGCGCGCCGGGGTGGTAGGGGGTTTGGCCCAGAAGGGCGCGGTATTCGGCGCTGCCGGGTTCCATGTTGAAGTCGCCCGCCCAGATGGCGCGGGTGGGATTAGGGGGTTCGGCTTCGCCTTCGGTCCAGTTTCTTTGCGGCTCGTCATCTGTGCCGCTCCACGGTCCGCCCTCGGCGGTGGGGTTTCCTAACAGTTGTTTGAGAAATGCGATCTGGTCGAGGCGTTCTTCGACGCCGACATGGGCGAGGTGGAGGTTGATCAGCTTTATCGGGCCGGAGGGGTGGGCGATGACGGCCTCCAACGCAGCGGTCTGGGTGTTGATCGGGTCGAGCATGCGGCGTTTGGGCAGGGGCCATGTGCGCGACCAGATTATGGGCCAGCGGGAGAGGATGAGGGGGCCGAACTGGCGGCGTTTGGTGCGTTCACCCGGTAGCGCCATGTCGAAGGCGGGGGCGTAGACCATGTGGTGGTTAGGGAGGAGGTCCGACAGGATCGCCGGTTGGTCGTCGTGACCCGTGCGGGACCAGTGGCGGTCGACCTCTTGCACCGCGATGAGGTCGCGGTCGCGGAGGGTGTCGGCAGCGCGGCGGAGGTCGTAGAGACCGTCTGACCCGAAGCCGTATTGGATGTTGAAGCTGGTGAGTTTCATGGCGCGAGGCTAGCCGCGCCGCGCGCTTTCGACCAGTGCGTCGAAGCGGGCTTTGCGCGGGGCGAGGCGTTCGGCCAAGGCGGGGTCGGGGTCGATGGTGCCGCGCATGGGGAGCGGGGCGGAGAGGACATCGGTGGAGGCCCCGGCGGCGACGGCGGCGAGGCGGGCAGCGCCTGCGGGGCCGCCGATATCGCTGCGGGCGGGCAAGGCGACGGGTTCACCGATGGCGGTGGCGATGAGCGTGGTCCAGAGAGTGGAGCGGGTGCCGCCGCCCACGGCGATGAAGCGAGCGGGGATCGCGCCAACCTCGCGCTGGGCGGTGATGCAATCGGCGAATTGGAAGGCGACGCCTTCCATCGTGGCATAGCCCATCATCGCGCGGTCCACGCCGGGATGCAGGCCTTCCAGCCGCCCGGTCGCCTGCGGGCGGTTGGCGGGGGTGCGGATGCCAGTGAGGCAGGGCAGGAAAACGGGCGCCTCGGTCAGTTTGCGGGGGTCCATCGCCTCGGCCTCACCCGCCAAGGTGGCGGCGGTGGTGCCGGAGAGGCGGGCGGTCCAGTCCAGCGCGGCGGTTGCGGACATGACGACGCCCATGGAGAGGAAGCAGTCGGGCGCGGCATGGGCGGAGGTGAGGATGGCGCGCTGGGGGCCGGGGTGGAAGGTGGCGTCCACGATGCAGGCCACGCCAGAGGTGCCGATAGTGAGGACGGCGTCACCGGGGCGGGCCGCGCCTGCGCCCAAGGTGGAGGCCATGTTGTCGCCCGCGCCTGCGGCGACGGGGATGCCGGGTTTCATGCCCCAGCGGCTGGCGAGGGTGGGGCGGAGGCCGCCTGCGGCTTTCCATGCCGAGGTGATGGGAGGCAGGTGGTCGGGGTTCCAGCCTGCGATGTCGCAAAGCTGCGCGTCCCATTGCCCTGTGCGGCAGTCCATCAGTTGGGTGCCGCCTGCATCGGTGGGTTCGCTTGCGACTTCGCCGGTCAGGGCAAGGCGGACGTAATCCTTGGTGAGCAGCAGCATGCGCGCATCGCGCATGACCTGCGGTTCATGCTTGGCCAGCCAGAGGAGTTTCGGGGCGGTGATGCCGGGGTCGGGGGTGCCGTTGGTGCGTTGGCCTATATCGGGGCAGCGGGCGAGGAGTTCCGCGCATTCGGCGATGCTGCGCTGGTCGTTCCAGAGGATGGCGGGGCGCAGGGGTTTGTGCGCGCTGTCGAGAAGGAGGGCGCAGAGCATCTGACCCGACAAGCCGATGGCGGAGACGGCGGCCATTTCCTTTGGCGCGGTGGCGGCAAGGCGGTCGAGGCAGGACCAGACGGCGGCCACCCAATCGTCGGCGTCCTGTTCGGACCAGCCGACATGGGGGATGGAGACGGCGATGGGCTGGGCGGCATCGGCCAGCACGGTTTCGGCATCCTGCAGGATGACGGCCTTCACGCCCGAGGTGCCGAGGTCGATGCCGATGGTCAGGGTCATGCGGCCACCAAGGCGCGGGCGGTGTTTTCTTCGGTCACGAAAGTGTCGATCAGGCCGAGGCCGAGGATGGCGCGGCAGACGGCGATCTTGTGTGCGCCGCCTGCGGCGAGGATCACGTTGGGAATGCGGGCGAGGTCGGGGATGCCGATGCCAATGACTTTCTCGTTGATCGGGTGGTCGATGGGGCGGCCTTCGGCATCGATCACCGTGCCGAGGATATCGCCCACGCCGCCTGCGGCGCGAAGCTCTTCGATCGTGGTGCCGTTGGGCAGGGCGTCGCGCATGAGAAGCGAGCGTTTGGACAGATCGCCCGCTGCCATGGCCAAGGCATCGACAGCGCGGATGCGTTCGAGGATGTCGCGGAACACGTCCAACTGCATGATCGTGTCGCGGCTTTCGGCGCTGCCTGCATAGAGAGGGGCAGTGAAATAGCTGTGCTGCGCGCCCAAGAGATCGGCAAGGCGGGTGGTGATTTCGAAACTGTTCAGGTCGGAGCCGCGGGTGAGGCCGCCCATGACGGAGATCACCTCGAGATCCGGGCGTTGCAGGGCGGCGAGGAAGCGGGTGGCGATGTTGAGCGTGCCGCCCCATGACATGCCGAAGCTTTTCACCGCAGGGTCGGCAAGGACTTCGGAGAGAAGGTTGCCCAGCGCCGCGCCGGTGATCGTTTGGACATCCGTTTCCTGCGCGGGGGCGGGGGCGACATAGGCCTGTTTCAGACCAAACTTGTCACACAGGGCCTGTTCGAGATCGAAGCAGGCGGCATAGGCGGTGTTGAAGGTGATGCGGACGAGGCCCACGCGATGCGCCTCGGACAATGCCTTGTTGACGCGGAGCCGGGTCGCGCCGAGTTTTTCGGCGACCTTCTCCTGCGTGAGACCTTCGACGTAATAGGCCCATGCCACCTGCGCGAGAAAGCGCTGCTCGGCATCGATCTGGGGCAGTTTCGGGGCGCGCGCCATCCGTTTCCTTCTACTTGACCGCGCCCATCGTGAGACCGCGCACCAGATGCTTGGACGCGATCAGCGCGAAGATCAACACGGGGATGACGATCAGGGTCGAGGTGGCCATGATCTTTCCGTAAGGAACATCATAGCCTTCCATGAAGGTGATCGCCATGGCGGGGGCGGTTTTGGCGGCCTTGGGGGCGAGGATGTAGGCGAAGAGCAACTCGTTCCACGAGAAGATGAAGGAGAGGATCGAGGAGACGGCCACGCCGGGCATGGCCAACGGCAGGCAGATGGAGCGGAAGATGCGCCATTGCGAGGCGCCTTCGAGCAGCGCGGCTTCGTCCAGTTCGCGCGGGATGGAGCGGAATTGGTCGGTGCAGATCCAGATGACGATGGGGAGGGTGAAGGTCAGATACATCAGGATCAGCGCGAGGTGGGTGTCGCGCAGGCCAAGCTCGCGGCTGATGAGGAAGACGGGAAAGGCGAGGACGACGGGGCTGACGAAGCGGTTGGTGATGAACCAGAACCACAGGTCCTGCTTGCCGCGGAATTCAAAGCGGGCGAGTGCATAGGCGGCGGGCGTGCCGAGGATGACGGCCAGGGCGGTGGTGCAGACGGCCACGATGATGGAGTTGATGAGGGAGGCGCCGACCTTGTCTTCGAAGAGCACCTCCCAGTAGTTGGCCAGCGTGGGGGTGAAGACCCATGCGGGCGGGGATTGGAGGGCGACGACCTGTGTCTTCAGGCTGGTGGTGACCATCCAGTAGAAGGGGAAGATGCAGAAGAGGCAGATCGCGACGAGGAGCAGACCTTCGGCCCAGAGCGCGCGCCGTTGCAGGGGGGCGGCCATCAGTTCACCTCGCGATAGAAGAAGCGGATGTAGAGCCGGGCGAGGAAGATGGTGATCGCCAGCATGATGATCGCCTGTGCTGAGGCGAGGCCGATGTCGAATTGGCGGTTACCGACGCGTTCGATCAGGACGGCGATGAATTCGGTGGCGGAGCCGGGGCCGCCGCGGGTCATGGTGAAGGGCATGTCAAAGAGTTTCAGCGTGTCGGCGGTACGCAGGATGAGGACGGCGACGAGCGAGGGGATGAGGAAAGGAAGCTGCACATAGCGCAGGACGAGCCATTGGGATTTCGTCTCTAACTGCGCTGCTTCTTCGATTTCCGGGGGGACGGTGGAGAGACCGGCAAGAAGGACGAGTGCCACGAAGGGCGTCCATTGCCAGATGTCCCAGATAATGACGGCGATGAACGCGTTGGTGGGGTCGCCGATGAAATTGATGGGGTCGATGCCGATCCAGCCCAGCATCTGGTTCACCACGCCGTATTTCTGGTTGAGCATGACCTGCGCGAGAAGGCCCACGACGGCATAGGTCGTGGCCATGGGCAGGACGAGCGAGAGGCGGGTGAGCGTCTTGAAGAGCGTCAGGCCGGGACGGTGCAGGACGATGGCGATCAACAAACCCAGCGCGATCTGGATGGGGACCGAGATCAGGAAGAGCGTCGCGGTGCGGCCCATCGCCTGCCAGAAGGAGAGGTCGGTCAACACCTCGGCATAGTTGGAGAGGCCGACGAATTTCGTCTGCGCCTGTTTGGTGAGGTTGAAGTTGTGCAGGCTTTTCCAGACCGCGTAGAGCAGCGGCGCGATGCCGACGAGGAGGAGGGCGGCGACGGCGGGGCCGAGAAAGGCCACGATCGTCTTGCGGCGCACATGGGCGGTCATGCGGAGAGGTCCTTCTGCGAGATGTCCCCGGCCCTGGGGAGGCCGGGGACTGATGCGCCGTCACGGGAGCTTGGGCGCATTCATTTGCCAGTCTGACAGGTTAATGCGCCAGACTTATTGGGCCAGCGGCTTTGCGCCGTCGTAGTAGCCCGCTTCGGCGAGGACCGCTTCCATCTGTTCGCCGATGGTCTTGGCGCCCTCTTCGATGCTGACTTCGCCCAGCATCATCTTGGTGCCGTATTCCTGCACGATCTCGGTGATCGAGGGCCATTCGGCGAAGCGCGGACGGAACTCCGGCACGCCTTCCTGCCAGGATTCGACCAGCGCCGGGATGAACTTGAACGTTTCGGCCAGAGCCGGGTCGGCATAGGCCGACTGACGGGCCGGGACGCCGCCCATTTCCAGATAGCGGCCAGCATTGGCGGCCGAGGTCACCCACTGGATGAAGAGCCAGCCAGCAGCCTGTTCAGCCTCATCGGCCTGCGACGCGACGGCGAGCGAGAAGCCACCCAGCGCGGGCTTGCGGCCTGCGGGACCGGTCGGTTCAGGGGCGATTTCCACGCAATCGGCCACGGCCGAGGTTTCGGGGTTCACCACGGTGGAGTAGAAGGCCGACCATTCGGTGATCATCGCCACGTCACCCTGCGCGAAGGCGTTGACGGTTTCGGCGTGGTCATAGGCGACGATGCCTTCCGGCATGAACTTCATCAGATCCTGACGGAACTGCAGACCGGCCTGCGATTCGGGCGAGAGCAGGTTCGACTTGAACTCGGCGTTCAGGAAGGACCCGCCGAAGGGCCACAGGAAGCGGGCGAAGCTGTCCGCCGACTGGGTTTCGTTGCGCTTGGACTGCAGGGCGTAGGCATACTTGCCGTCCTTGGTCAGCGCGGGTCCGTAGGTATCCATCACCTCTTGCCACGTTGCCGGGGGTTTGTCGAAACCAGCGGCTTCCAGCATGCAGCGGTTGTAGAACAGCAGGCCCGAGTAGTTGTCGAAGGGCAGGCCGTAGTTCACCCCGTTCCACGACCCGAAGGCGTTGAGGACGAGGGGGAAGAAGTCGTCCATGTTCAGCGCCGGATCGGCGAGATCGGCATTGTTGATGAAGGTTTCGGAGGGAACGACCCAGCCGTTTTCGGCGAAGTTGCCGATCCAGACGAGGTCGATCAGCGCGATGTCGAGATCGCCGCCTGCTGCGAAGTCGCGGACCTGTTCGCCCAGCGCGTTTTCATAGGGGACGACGGTGTAGTTCACCTTGATCCCGGTTGCTGCTTCGAATTCCGGCAGCATCTGGATCGCGGCGTTGTAGCCGGGACGATCGAGGAAGAGCACCTCGAGTTCCGTGCCGGCGTAGGGTTTGGCGGCTTCTTCCAGCGTCCAGGCATTGGCCTGAGCGCCCAGTGCGAGCGTGGACGCGCACAGCGCCAGCGCACTGACGTGCATCTTGAGTTTCATCTTTTATCCTCCCAGCGGGTTGAGCGTTTGGACCGTTGACTTCCATTTGTAACGCCTAGCATATAAATGTATCGCAAGCGCATCCTGTCAACGGGGAAAAATGCGCGGAACGAAAGGGAGGGCGGCGGATGGCCGAGGTGACGCTGGTCGGGGTGGACAAGTTCTATGGGGCGCAGCAAGCGTTGCATGGGGTTTCTCTGGACATTGCCGATGGGGAATTCTGCGTCTTCGTGGGGCCTTCGGGATGTGGGAAGTCCACGCTGCTGCGATCCATTGCAGGGCTCGAATCGATCAGCGGCGGGACGGTTTCCATCGGTGGGCGGGATGTGACGGCGCTGGCGCCTTCGGACCGGGACGTGGCGATGGTGTTCCAGTCCTATGCCCTTTATCCGCATATGACGGTGCGCGAGAACATGGATTTCGGGATGAAGATCAACAACTTCACCCCGGCGGACCGGGAGCGGCGGATTGCCGAGGCCGCGCGCGTGCTGCAGTTGGAGCCCTATCTGGACCGCAAGCCGTCGCAACTGTCGGGCGGGCAGCGGCAGCGGGTGGCGATCGGGCGGGCCATCGTCAAGCAGCCCAAGGTTTTCCTGTTCGACGAGCCTTTGTCGAACCTTGACGCCAAGCTGCGCGTGCAGATGCGGGTGGAGCTGGAGGCGCTGCATTCCGAGTTGAAGGCCACGATGATCTACGTGACGCATGACCAGGTCGAGGCGATGACCATGGCCGACAAGATTGTGGTGCTGAATGCCGGGCGGGTGGAGCAGGTGGGGCAACCGATGGACCTGTATCACCGACCGCGCACGGAATTCGTGGCGGGGTTCATCGGCGCGCCGAGCATGAATTTCCTCGATGTCCGTTTCGTGGGTGGTCGCATCGCCTGCGGGGAGACGGTGATCGGGACAGCCGCACCCGTGCCGGGCGCGGTGCGGCTGGGGATCAGGCCCGAGCATATGGGGCTGGTCGCTCCCGGTGCGGGCGAGATGGACGGGACGGTGATGCTGCGCGAGACGCTGGGCGGGGATGCCTATCTTTACGTGAAGACGGGGACCGGGCAGGTCGTGGTGCGGGCAGACGGCGATACGACGCTGGATCATGGCGCGACGGTGGGGCTGTCCTTTCCCGCGCATCGAATCCATCTTTTCGGCGCGGATGGCGTGACGCTGTCTTCGGGGGGCGTGGCGGTATGACGGCGGCGGAGCTGATTGCAGGGGCGGTGGCGCAATCGGCCACGGTGGCAGAGGTGCTGGTGGGGCGCGGGGTTCTGGCGCAGACGGGGGCGCTCTACCTTCGGCAGTTCGGAGATAAGCCGGCCTGCGTGATTGCCGACGAGAACACATGGGTGGCGGCGGGGGCTGCTGTTGAGGCGTCGCTGAAGGCTGCGGGAATCGCGGTGCGCCATCACGTGATGCCCGGGCGGCCCCGGCTGAAGCCGACGGTCGACCTGGCGAACACGCTGCGGGATGTGCTGGCGGTGGATGGATCGGTGCCGGTGGCGGTGGGGTCGGGCGTCATCAACGATGTGGTGAAGCATGCGGCCTTTGGCCTGAAGCGCGAGTATCTGTGCGTCGGCACGGCGGCGAGCATGGACGGCTATACCTCGGCCGGGTCGCCCCTTTCGGACAAGGGGTTCAAGAAGACGATCCAGTGTCGGCCCGCGAAGGCGGTGATTGGCGATCTGGATGTGATCGCGGCGGCGCCTGCGGAGATGACGGGCTGGGGCTATGGCGATCTGGCCGGGAAGGTGCCTGCGGGGGGGGATTGGATCATCGCCGATGCGCTGGGCATCGAGGCGGTGGATGATGTGGCCTGGCCCTTGGTGCAGGGGGGGCTGCGCGGTTGGCTGGGCGCGCCGGATGCGGTGGCGGCGGGGGACCCCGTGGCGCTGGACGGGCTGTTCACCGGGCTGACGCTGGTGGGCTTGGCGATGGAATTGCACGGATCGTCGCGGCCTGCCTCGGGCGCGGATCACCAGATCGCGCATCTGTGGGAGATGGATGATCTGAAATTCGGCGGTGAGCGGGTGAGCCATGGGGCCTGCGTGGCGGTGGGCTGCGTGATGGCGCTGCGGCTGTTCGACTGGCTGCTGGGGCAGGATCTGGCGCGGTTGGATGTGGCGGCGGCGGTGGCGGCGGCGCCGTCTCTGGGCGTGAAGATCGCGGCGATTCATGCGGCCTTTGGCCCCGGCGAGATCGCCGCGCGGGCGGTGGAAGAGGTGCGGGCGAAGCATGTGGACGGCATGGTGCTGCGCGCGCGGCTGGAGCGCTTGCGGGACGGGTGGCCCGTTCTGGTGGAGCGGCTGCGGGCGCAGGTGATGACGCCTGAGGTGATGGTGGACATGCTGCATCGCGCGGGTGCGCCTGCCGAGGCGGCGGAGATCGGGGTCGGGCGGGATTACCTGCGGCGGACGACGCTACATGCGCGGTTCCTGCGCAGCCGCTATACCGTGCTGGATTTGCTGGACGAATGCGGGATGCTGGAGGCGGCGGTGGAGGCATCCTTGCCTTTGCCCGCGCGGAAAGAGGGGCGCGCATGAGTTATGCGGATCAGGTGTCGCGCGCGGCGGAAGAGTTGCGCGTGGCGGCGGCGGGGGTGGACCCTGCGGCTTTGGGCGGGATGGTTGAGGAACTCGCAGGCGCGGGGCGCGTGGTGTGTTACGGCGTCGGGCGCGAGGGCCTGATGATGCGGGCCTTGGCTATGCGGCTGTATCACATGGGGCTGGATGCGCATGTGGTGGGGGATATGTCCTGCCCGCCCGTGGGTGCGGGCGACCTGCTGGTGGTGAGCGCAGGGCCGGGGGATTTCTCCACGGTGCGCGGTTTGATGGGTGTGGCCAAGGGGGCGGGCGCGCGGGTGGCCTGCGTGACGGCACAGCCTTCGGGCGCAGTGCCGATGGCGGCTGACCGGGTGCTGGTGATCCCGGCACAGACGATGGCCGACGATACGGGGCCTGCGGTGGCGAGCGTGCTGCCGATGGGATCGCTGTTCGAGGGCGCGCAATATCTGGTCTTTGAAATGCTGATCCTGATGCTGCGGGATCGGCTGGGCGTCGCGCCCGAGGCGATGCGCGACCGGCATACCAATCTGGAGTGACAGGGATGGCCGAATGGGAAGGGCGGTTCTCGCTGGCCGGGCGGAAGGCGCTGGTCACGGGGGCAAGCAAGGGGATCGGCTTTGAGATCTGCAAGGTCTTTGCCGATGCCGGGGCGGATATCGTGGCCGTGGCGCGGGATGCCGACGGTCTTTTGCAGGTGAAGCGCGAGGTGGAGGCGCGGGGGCGGCGCTGTCTGGTGATCGAGGCCGAGATGGGCACGCCGGACGGGCCGGGTTCCGCCGCGCGCGAGGCGCTGGACGCATGGGGGACCATCGACATCCTTGTGAACAACGCTGCTATTGCGCGGATCGCCCCTGCGACGGACCTGTCGCTGGCCGACTGGGATGAGACGATGGCGGTGAACGTGCGCGCGCCGTTTCTGTTGGCGCAGGCGCTGGGCCCGGCGATGATTGCGCAGAAATGGGGGAAGATCATCAACATCTCGTCCCAGACGGGGGTGATCGCGCTGGATGACCATGCGGCTTATGCGACGTCGAAGGGGGCGCTGAATTCCCTGACGAAGTCACTATGTGCGGAATGGGCGCGGCACAATGTGCAGGTCAACGCAATCTGTCCCACGGTGATCCTGACGCCGATGGGCAAGGCCGTCTGGGGGCCGGAGGAAAAGGGCGGGCCGATGCGTGCGGCCACGCCCGCGCGTCGGTTCGGCGAGACGGTGGAGGTGGCGGATATGGCGCTGTATCTGGCATCGCCTGCCTCGGGTCTGGTGAACGGGGCGATCCTGATGATTGAAGGGGGTTATTCCAGTGTCTGACGATCTGCGGGACGCGGAGGCCGCGTTCCTGCGTTACGAGGCGGTGCGGGCGCGCCTGCCTGCGGCGCGGTTTCCGGCAGAGCCTGTGTTCGCGCGCGATCTGGGCGAGGTGGCGGATCGCTGGGATGGGTTCGTGCTGGATGCCTTCGGTGTGCTGAACGTGGGTGAGACGCCCATCCCCGGCGCGGTGGCGCGGATGGCGGAGTTGCGGGCGCGGGGCAAGAAGCTGTGCGTGCTGACCAATGCGGCGAGTTACACGCGGGCCGAGGCATTACGGAAATATCGTAATTTGGGATTCGACTTTTCCGCAGAGGAAGTGGTGTCGAGCCGGGATGTGGCGGCGGCGCGGATCGGGATGCTGATGCCCGGCGCGCATTGGGCGGCCATCGCGGCGGAGGGCGACGGGTTCTCCGATCTGCCGGGGCGGGTGGGCGACGCGGTGGCGGACCCCGCGCTGTTCGATGTGGCGGATGGGGTGCTGTTCCTGTCTTCGGCGCGCTGGACGCCTGCGTTGCAGACGCGGTTGATGGAGGCGATGGCGCGGCGGCCCATTCCCATCGTGGTGGCCAATCCCGATCTGGTGGCCCCGCGCGAGGATGGGCTGTCGCTGGAGCCGGGGCTGTTTGCCCATGCCGTGCTGGATGCGGTGGGCGGCGTGGCGCATTGGTATGGCAAGCCCTTTGCCGACGGGTTCCACGACGTCTGCGCGCGGACGGGCCTGCCGCCGGAGCGGTTGGCGATGGTGGGGGACACGCTGCACACCGATGTGCTGGGCGGGCGCGCGGCCGGGATGGGCGCGGTGCTGGTGGCGGATCACGGGCTGTTCGCGGGGCGTGACGTGCGGGGCTATATCGCGCGGTCGGGCATCGTGCCGGATGCGGTGGTGGCGACGACCTGACGCCGGCGCCGACGGTTTGCGCCTGGCAGCGGGTCAGGATGGCGATGAGGACCTGCGGACAATCAGTTGCACCGCGGACCGCTTTTCCGGCGGCGGCCTTTCGCCCTCGCTTAGCCATTTCATCAGCAAGGCGGCCATGTCCTGCCCGAAGCGGGCGATCCCGCATTGGATCGTGGTGAGGGGCGGAAAGCACTGCGCGGCTTCTTCGATGTCGTCGAAGCCGACAAGGCGGAACTCCTGACCAACGACACGGCCCCGGCTGGCAAAGCCCGAGATGACACCAAGGGCCACAAGATCGTTGAAGCAGACGGCGGCGTCGCAATCGAGATCGTCGATGAAGCGGTCGGCACATTCGCGGCCGAAGGCGCGGGTGGGGCGACCGGGGATGAGGCGCGGCGTCATCCCGTGTTGGGCCAGAACCTCGAGATAGCCGGATTGCCGTTCGGCAGTGACGGTGCGCCCCTCGATGCCGCCGACGAAGGCGATCCGTCGCGCGCCCGTGGCGATGAGGTGTTGCGCCGCGAGCCTGCCGCCCGCCGCGTAATCGGGCGAGGCGAAGGGAAAGAGGTCCGTGCGCGGGCTGACCTTGCGGAGCACCTGCAGCGCGGGAATACCCGCGCGGGCCAGTTGGCCGAAGGTTGCCTCTTCATCCCCGTAGACGGGCGAGATGATGAGACCCGACACCCCGTGTTCGATCATCGCGGCGATGGTGCGGGCCTGCAGGGCGGGGTCCTCGTCTGTATTGGCGACGACGGTCGCGTAGCCTGCTTCGGAAATGGCCATCTGAACGGCGGTGGCGAATTCGGTGAAGAACGGGTTTTTCAGATCATTGATCACCAGACCGACCAATCCGATCTGGGCCGAGCGCAGGTTGGCGGCGGCGCGGTTGTAGACATAGCCAAGGTCGGCCATGGCGCGGCGCACATCTTCGCGCGTGCGGTCGCTGACCGAGGGGCTGTTCTGCAGCACGAGGCTGACGGTCGATTTCGACACGCCTGCCGCGCGGGCCACATCGATGATCGTTGGTCGTCCCATGCACCGGCCTCCGTACCGGGTTCAGGTTATGGAGGGAGAGTCGCGTGTTGCAAGATCGAAGACGAGGATGCCGTCGATCCCCCCCTGCGCATGGGCCACCAGCCCTGCGCCAAAGGCTTTGTGCCCGTCATCCGCCTGATAGGCGGCGAGGGCGGCCCAGTCGGCGAAATCCGCGACGAAGCCGTGGAGGTAGCCGCGTTCGATCTGTTCGGGGCTTTCGCTGCGGCCCCAAGTGGCGGTGAAGCCCAGCCGTTCCGACAGCGGGCCGAGCGGGGCCAGCAGGGCGGCGGCCGTTTCGTCGGGGATATCGGGGCGAAAGCGGATCAGGACGATATGGCGGATCATGCTGTCCCCTTGATCAGGTCGGCGGCCTTTTCCGCGATCATGATGGTCGCGGCATTGGTGTTGGAAGAGACGACCTGCGGCATGACCGAGGCATCGACGACGCGCAATCCCGCGATCCCGTTGAAGCGGAGCTGCGGATCGACAACGGCGGCGGCATCGGCACCCATCCGGCAGGTGCCGGCGGGGTGATGGTCGGTCTTGGCATGGGCGCAGGCATAGGCGAAGTAGTCCTCGTCGGTCCGGACATCGGGGCCGGGCAGGCGTTCCGCCTTTACGAAGGGCTGCAGTGCGGGCTGGCGCATGATCTCTTGCGCGAGTTTCAGGCCACGGATCGACATCTCGCGGTCGTAGGGGTCTTCCCAGTAGTTCGGGTCGATCAGGGGGGCGGCCAAGGGATCGGCGCTGGCCAGCCGCACCGTTCCGCGCGACCGGGGGCGCAGGTAGGCCGAGTTGAGCGTCACCCCGCCTTGGGGCATGGCGGCGACCCCCGCCTCGATGCCCGAACCGAGGCCGAGATGGAATTGGATATCGGGCGACCGTGCCGCTGGATCGGCCCACCAGAAGCCGCCCGTTTCGAACAGGCTGGAGGCGACGGGGCCGCTGCGGGTGAAAAGGTATTGCAGGCCCGCCAGCGCCGACCAAAGTGGTTTGGCGTAGCGGTCATAGGTATGCGGTCCGGTGCACTCGGCGATCACAAAGAGGTCGAGATGGTCGTGGAAATTCGCGCCGACATTCGGCTGGTCGAGCACCACGTCAATGCCGAGGCCGCGCAGGTGATCGGCGGGGCCGATGCCCGAGAGTTGCAGCAGGCGCGGTGAGCCGATGGCACCGGAGGAGAGGATGACCTCGCGGTCGGCGCGCAGCAGGCCGTGGCCCGCCAGTTCTACGCCCACGGCGCGACCCTGTTCGACCACGATGCGCAGCACTTGCGCCCCGGTGAGGATCGAGAGGTTGGGGCGTTCACGCTCTACCGGGCCGAGATAGGCTTTGGAGGCCGAGGACCGGCGAACCTTGCGCTGGGTCAGTTGGTAGTAGCCGACGCCTTCGGGGGTTTCGCTGGTGAGGTCGCGGTTGGTGGGAATGCCGATCTGGCCCGCCGCCTCGAAATAGGCTTCGCAGATGGGCAGGGGCGCGGACGGTTGACTAACGCCGAGCGGGCCGCCCTTGCCGTGCCAACGGTTGTCCCATGTGTCATTGTCTTCGGCCTTGCGGAAATAGGGCAGAACATCCTCGTAGCCCCAGCCGGTGCAGCCCGCCTGCCGCCATTCGTCATAGTCGAGCGGGTGGCCGCGCGTGTAAATCTGGGCGTTCACGGTGGAGCCGCCACCCAGAACCTTGGCCTGCGTGAAGCGGATCTGCATGTTCCGCATGTGTCGCTGCGGGACGGTCTGCCAGCCCCATGATCCGATGCCCTTGGTCATCTTCGCAAAACCGGCGGGGATGGCGTAGAAGGGGTGCCAGTCGCGCGGCCCTGCCTCGAGCAGCAGGACGCGGACGGAGGGCGTTTCAGACAATCGCGCCGCCAGAACCGATCCGGCCGAACCGCCACCGACGATGATATAGTCCCAAGGCATCGTCAGGCTCCTTCAGGCGGCTTGGCTTGTCAGGTGATGGCCCAGCCGCAGGGCCAGCGCCGCCACCGTGAGGGAAGGGTTCACCGCCGCCGAGGTCGGCAGGACCGAAGCATCGGCGATATAGAGATTGTCGAGGTCATGCGCCCGCAGCGTGCGGTCGACCACCGATGCCGTAGGATCGCTGCCCATGCGGGCAGTGCCGCATTGGTGGCTGGGCTTCGACTTGGGAAAGCCCTTGGACAGCACGATGGGCCACCCGGCGCGGCGCATCGCCGCCTTGAGGCGCGTCACCAAGAGATCATGCGCGGCGACGTTGGTTTTCTTCCAGTCCAGCACGATCTGGCCGTTCTGCCACAGGACGCGGCTTGCCGGATCGGGAAGGTCTTCGGACATGGCCATAATGTGGATCGACCGGTCTGCCACGTAATCGGACAGCCAGAGCGGGAGGCCGCTTTCACCGGCGAGGATCGGTCCCGTCACGCGGCCAAGCATCTGGACATTCCCCAGCGGTTCACCCTGCGGCCCGCCTGTCAGGTACCAGTCGTTGAACTGGATGGTCTTTTCATAGACCGAGCGGTTCCGGCGGAACGGGTTGAAGGCGATCATGGCGGTCAGGTTGTGGTTCATGAAGTTGCGCCCGACCTGATCGGAGCGGTTGGCAAGCCCTGTGGGGTGATCGTCATTCGCCGATGCCAACAGCAGGGCGGCGGACATGACCGCCCCGGCGCAGAGGCAGACGGTCTGCCCGGTGAGAACCGCCGGTCCGTCGGGGCCCGACACTTCGACGCCGGTGACCTGCCGCCCTTTTGTCAGCAGCCGCGTGACGCGCGAGCCGGTGCGCAGGGAGACGTTTGGGTATTTCAGTGCCTCGGCCAGACCGCAGCTTTCGGCATCTGACTTGGCACCCGTGCTGTCGGGAAAGGCGTCCCATGTGGTTGGCGCGCGGGAGAGCCAGCGCTGCAGATCGATGCCGAGGGGCAGGCTGGAGGGATGCAGTCCCTGTGCGGCGAAGGCGCGGCGTAGGGCAGCGATATCGGGTTCGTCTGGGACCGGAGGGAAGGGGTAGGCGGCCGAATGGGGCGGCTCGGTCGGATCGGAGCCGACCTCGCCCCGGACGCGGTAAAGCTGTTCCGCAGCCGAGTAGTAGGGTTCGAGGTCGGCATATCCGATGGGCCAGCCGGGGGTGGTGCCTTCGAGATGTCGCAGGGGATGGAAGTCTTCGGCCCGGTACCGCAGGAGAACGGCGCCGTAAAATTTGGTGTTTCCGCCCACGAAGGCGTAGTTGCCGGGATTGAACGGTCGCCCTTCGGCATCAAGCCATGTCTCGTTCGGCCGGAAATGCCCGCGCCGGAAGATCGCGGAGGGATCGCGGGCCTCGGGGCTGTCGGGCAGGCGTTCGCCGCGTTCGAGGATCAGCACGCGTCGGCCAGAGGGGGCAAGGGCGGCGGCAAGTGTCGCCCCGCCCATGCCCGAACCGACGATGATGATGTCCGCATCCATCAGGGCAGTATCCTTGCTTCGGTCGCCGGATCGAAGGCCACCGCCTTTTCCATATTCACCGCGAATTCGTAAACCTGACCCGCCGCCACCGCGGCATCGGCGCGCATCCGGGCGATGACGTCCCGCCCGCCGAGCGTCATGGTGACGAAGGTATCCGAGCCTGCAGGTTCGGTCACCGTCACGCGGTTCGCAAGGGACTGGATATTGCCCGACTTGCGGTCCGCGCCTTCGGGATCGGTGATTGCCTCGGGCCTTATGCCGAGCAGGATGTCGCGGCCATCCCACGCGGCAAGGCCGGGCTGGGAAAAGCGCAGGAGGCGCGGTGCGCCGTCGGAATCGGTCAGGCTGGCATGGGGAACGCCGTCGCGCAGGACCACCCGCGCGGGGACGATGTTCATGGCGGGGCTGCCCATGAAGGTTGCCACGAAGAGGTTGGCGGGGGTGTCGTAGATCTCTTTCGGCGTGCCAAGTTGCTGGACATGGCCCTTGTTCATCACGGCGATGCGGGTGGAGAGGGTCATCGCCTCGATCTGGTCATGGGTCACATAGACGATGGTGGTCTTGAGCTTTTGGTGCAGCTTCTTGATTTCGGTCCGCATGTCGACGCGCAGCTTGGCGTCGAGGTTCGACAGCGGCTCGTCGAAGAGGAAGACGTCGGGATTGCGCACCAGCGCCCGCCCCATCGCCACGCGCTGCCGCTGGCCGCCCGACAACTGCCCCGGCTTGCGGTCGAGGAGGTGGTCGATCTGCAGAAGCTTTGCCACCTCGGCCAGAGCGCGTTCGCGTTCGGGTTTGGGGACGCCGTGCATTTCCAGCCCGAAGGTCATGTTCTGCCCCACGGTCATGTTGGGGTAGAGCGCGTAGGACTGGAACACCATGGCGATGTTGCGCTTGGACGGATGCACGCCGTTCACCACGCGGCCTTTGATGGCGATCTCGCCCCCGGTGATCCCTTCAAGCCCGGCGATCATGTTCAGGAGCGTGGATTTCCCGCAGCCGGACGGGCCGACGAGGACAAGAAACTCGCCCTCTTCTACCGCGATATCGACGCGGTGCAGGACTTCGACGTTCCCGTAGGATTTGGTGACGTTGCGGATGTCGAGGAAGCCCATCGTCTCATTCCCTTGGAATGCCCGGCCCCTCGCAGGGGCTCGGTGCGTTCAGCATTTCAATCGCTCCACTGGACCGATTGATTTTTCTTCGAAAAACCATGCTTCACCCCTTTACTGAGCCCGCCATCAGACCGCGCACGAAGTAGCGGCCCGCGACGATGTAGACGAGGAGGGTGGGAAGCGCGGCGAGGATCGCGCCGGCGAAATGGACGTTGTATTCCTTCACACCCGTGGAGGACTGGACGAGGTTATTCAGCGCCACCGTCATCGGCTGCGAGGTGCCGCCGAAAGAGGCGCCGAAGAGGAAGTCGTTCCAGATGTTGGTGAACTGCCAGATGACAGACACCACCGCGATGGGGCCCGAGACGGGGAGGAGGATACGCCAGAAGATCTGGAAGAAGCCTGCCCCGTCGATCTGCGCGGCGCGCACGAGTTCGGTCGGGAAGGCGGCGTAGTAGTTGCGGAAGTAGAGCGTGGTGAAGCCGATCCCGTAGACGACATGGACAAGGATCAGCCCCGGCACCGATCCGGCCATCCCCAGCTTGCCCAGCACCACCGCCATCGGGATCAGCACGATCTGGAAGGGGATGAAGCAGGAGAAGAGCATAAGGCCGAAGACCCAGGTATCCCCGCGAAAGCGCCACTTGGTCAGGACGTAACCGTTCAGCGCACCCACGATGGTGGAAATGGCGACGGCAGGCACGACCATCAGGATGGAGTTCAGGAAGTAGGGCTTCAACCCCGTGGGTTCGACGCCGATCTGTGCGGTGGACCATGCGCTGCGCCACGGGTCCAGCGTCCAGACCTGCGGCAGGGCCATCATGTTGCCGCCCGTAATCTCGGACAGCGGCTTCACCGAATTGACGCCCATGACGTAGAGCGGCAGCAGGTAGAACAGCGCGAACAGGAGCAGCAGCAGATAGATGAAGGCCCGCGTGACGCGGCCCGTGCGGACGGCGGTATCCTGCGTTGCGGCGGACATCACTTTTTCTCCTTCAGCTCGGCATAGAGGTAGGGGACCATGATCGCCGCGATGGTCATCAGCATGATCACGGCGGAGGAGGCCCCTATCCCCATCTGGTTGCGGGTGAAGGTGTAGGAATACATGAAGGTCGCGGGCATCTCGGTCGCCCTGCCCGGCCCGCCGCCCGTGAGGGCAACGACAAGGTCATAGGACTTGATGGCGAGGTGCGAGAGGATCACGAAGGCCGACAGGAAGGCGGGGCGCAGGAGGGGGATGACGATCCGGCGGTAAAGCTGCCAGTTCGATGCGCCATCGATCTGCGCGGCCTTCAGGATTTCGTTGTCGATCCCGCGGAGACCAGCAAGGAACATGGCCATGACGAAGCCGGAGGTCTGCCAGACGGCGGCGATGACGATGGTGTAGATCGCCATGTCGCTGTCCTTGATCCATGTGAAGGAGAAGGACTCCCACCCCCATTGGTGCATCACCTGCTGAAGGCCGATGCCGGGGTCGAGAAACCATTTCCACGCCGTCCCCGTCACGATGAAGGAGAGCGCCATGGGGTAAAGGTAGATGGGCCGCAGCACGCCCTCGCCGCGGATCTTTTGGTCGAGGAAGATCGCCAGCATCAGCCCGACGGCGGTGCAGATGACGATGTAGAGCGAAGCGAATATGGCGATGTTGACGATCGCCGTGTTCCATGCGGGCAGCGCCCAGAGCTTTTCGTAATTCTCCCAGCCGACCCATTTGAAATTGGGTAGCATCTTCGATCCGGTGAAGGAGAGAAGCACCGTGAAGCCGATGAAGCCGTAGACGAAGAGGATGGTCACCGCAAAGGACGGGGCCAGCACCAGCTTGGGCAGCCAGTCCTGCAATCGCGTGCGGAAATCGGGCGCGGTGGACACGGTCATTCTGGCCTCCCAGCCGGGTGAACAAAAGTTTTCGAAAACTTTTGCAAATTCCTTCGAAGGAATTTGGGGGCGACCCTAAGGCCGCCCCCCTCCGTCACGTCACTGCGCGGCAGCGACAGCTTCGGCCAGAGCGGCGGCAGCGGCGGCGCCATCGGCATATTCGCCGTTGAAGGCTGCCGTGATGACGTCATAGGTGGCGTTCTTCACCGAAGCCGGAGCCGCGTGGCCATGCGCCATGGAGCCATAGAGCGAGCCGTTGGTGTTGGCTTCGGCCAGATCGGCCATGCCCTTCTTGCCGCAGTCGTCGAAAGCCTCGTTCGACACGTCGGTCCGTGCCGGGACCGAGCCCTTCACAACGTTGAAGGCCGACTGGAAGGCCGGGTCCATGATCGCCTTGGCCATGTTGACCTGCGCTTCCTGCTTGCCCGCGTCGGTCTGGTTGAACATGGCGAACTGGTCGGAGTTGAAGGTCACCGACCCTTGGGTGCCGGGGAAGCGGATGCAGACGAAATCGGTGCCCGGCACCTTGCCCGCCTTGAGGAATTCACCCTTGGCCCAGTCGCCCATCATCTGCATCCCGGCCTCGCCGTTGATGACCATGGCCGAGGCGAGGTTCCAGTCGCGGCCCGAGAAGTTGTCATCGACATAGGAGCGCAGGGTGATCAGGCGGTTGAAGGCTTGGGCCATCTGTTCGCCGCCAAGTGCTGCGGGGTCCAGATCGACGAAGGCCGATTTGTAGAAATCGCCGCCCAGCGACAGGACGATCCCGTCGAAGACGGTGGCTTCCTGCCACGGCTGGCCACCATGGCCGAGCGGGGTGATCCCGTTCTCTTTCATCTTGTCCAGCACGGCGACCAGCTCTTCCCAAGTGGTCGGGGCGGCAAGGCCGGTGGCATCCAGTGCGGCCTTGTTGATCCAGACCCAGTTCGTCGAATGGACGTTGACCGGGGCCGCAACCCACTTGCCGTCAGAGGTGGAGAACTGCTGCAGTGCCGCAGGCACCACTTTGTCCCAGCCCTCGGCCGTCGCGGTGGCGGTCAGGTCGGCCAGCGCGCCTTCGCCTGCCCAGTCGAGGATGTCGAAGCCCAGCATCTGCACGGCGGTGGGTGCATCGCCCGCCGTCACACGTGCGCGCAGAGCGGTCATCGCTGCCTCGCCGCCGCCGCCCGCCACGGGCATGTCCACCCAGCCGGTGCCGCCAGCGGCAAGGTTATCCTTCAGCACGCCAACCGCCGCGGCCTCGCCGCCGCTGGTCCACCAGTGCAGAACTTCCACATCCGAGGCCTTGGCCAGCGAGGTGGTCATCGCCAGCACCGCCACGGCCTTTACAGTCGTCTTCATCATCGCACGCATCGTCTTCCTCCCGTTTGCGTTTGTCTTCCCGCGGTCAGCGGGTCTTCACCCAATTCGCCCGTGTGCGCCCGATGCGCATGACGACCGACTTGATCTCCATGAATTCTTCCAGCCCGTAGCGACCGATCTCGCGGCCCTGACCAGATTGCTTGACGCCGCCGAAGGTCACTTCGGGAAAGCCGTCCATCCAGGTGTTCGTCCAGACGGTGCCCGCCTGCACTTCGCGGGCAAAGGTCAGGCAGGTGTGGACGTTCTCGCTCCATACCCCAGCGGAGAGGCCGTAATCCGCATCATTGCAGAGCGCGATGGCCTCCTCCGCTGTGCGGAAGGTCAGCACTGTCAGCACTGGACCGAAGACCTCGTCCCGAGCGATGGCCATGTCGGGCGTTACATCGGTAACAACCGTGGGTCGATAGAACTGCGCCCCCAGCCCAGGGACGTCCAACGGACCGCCGCCCAACACCACCCGCGCGCCCGCAGCCTTCGCCGCCTGCACATAGCCGTCAATCTTGGCCCCGTGCTCTGGCGTCACAATGGCCCCGACCTGTGTCTCAGGGTCCAGCGGGTCGCCGAATGTCACATGCTGCGACAACTCCACCACCTTCGCGGTGAAGGCTTCGGCGATATCCTCATGCACGATGATCCGGCTGCCGGAGTTGCAGCATTGGCCGACGTTGAAGTAGACGCCGAACACGACCGCATCCGCCGCACTGTCCAGATCGGCATCGGGGAAGATCACTTGCGGGTTCTTGCCCCCGAGTTCCAGCGCCACCTTCTTGAGGTTGTCCGCCGCGATCCGGCTGATCGTCTTGCCCACCGCCGTGGACCCGGTGAAGGTCACCATGTCCACACGTGCATCCGCCGCCAGCACCGCCCCTACCGGCTGGCCATAGCCCAGCACGATATTGACCACCCCCGCAGGCAACCCCGCCTGATCCAGCAATTCCGCCAGCATCGCGGTAGTGGACGGCGTCATTTCCGAAGGTTTGACGACGCAGGTGCAGCCCGCCGCGAGCGCGAAGGGCAGCTTCTGGCTAAGGATCCAGAAGGGAAAGTTCCACGGTGTGATGATCGACACCACCCCGATGGGTTCCTTCAGGATCGTGGCCAGCATGTCGGGCCCCAGCCCGTTGAAACTGTCGCCCTCCACCGTCCGCGCCAAGGCCGCCGCATAGCGCCACAGGTCAGCCGCCCCGGCGACCTCGCCCCGCGCCTGCGAAATCGGCTTGCCGGATTCCAGTGTCTCGATCAGCGCGAAACGCTCCACATTCGCTTCGATCAGGTCCGCCACTTTCAGCAGCACTGCCGCTCGCGCCTTGGCCGGCAGCCGCGACCAGCGCCCGTCGTCAAAGGCTGCCCGCGCCGCTGCGACGGCGGCCCGTGCCTCGGCCTCGGTCCCCTTGGCAGACCGGCTGACCACCACGCCATGCGACGGCGACACCCGCTCGGAGTGTTCGGCACTGTCCAACCACGCGCCGCCGATCCAGTGGCGGTTCATACGCACATCCGGAAGGGCCACGTCGGCACGGGGGATCAAGGTCATCTCTGTCATCGCTCAGGTCCCCGGGAATTCGGCCTTGCGCTTTGCGCGGAAGGCGGCGACGCCTTCGTCACGGTCGGCGCTGGCGGATATGGCGGCGCTGCCGAGCGCCTCGATCAGGGCGGCGGAATCCTCTCCGGCGCCGGCGTGGATCATCGATTTGGCGATCTCGACGGCGCGCGGGGACAGGTCGGCGACCTTGGCCGCGATGGCATCGGCTGCGGCGCGGGCGTCTTCGGCCACTTCGGCAGCAAAGCCCAGCGCGAGGGCGCGATCCGCCGTGATCCGCCGCCCGAAGAGCGCCATCTCCTTCACCACCGGTTCGGGCAGCAGCCGGGTCAGCCGTTGCGTGCCCGACCAGCCCGGGACGATGCCCACCTGCGCCTCGGGCAGGGCAAGGGTGGCCCTTGGGGCCATCACGCGGATGTCGCAGGCGGCTGCAAGTTCGAGGCCGCCGCCGAAGGCATGGGCCTGCATCACCGCGATGGTGGGCCGGGACAGATGCGCGAGACGGTCGAAGATGCGATGCCCGCCCCGCACCCAATGGCGCGCGAATTCCGCGGGTGTCAGGTCACCCCAGCCGTTGATGTCAGCCCCGGCGCAGAAGGCCTTTGCCTCGGCCGCCGTGACGAGGACGCAGGCGATGTCGGGGCTGCGTTCGATGGTGTCGAGATGGCTTCCCAGTTGCGACAGCATCTCGACGGTGAAGGCATTCAGCTTAGCGGGGTTGTCGAGACGGAGGTCGGCGATCCGGCCGGTGATGTTCAGATGCACGCGGCTCATGGTGCCCATCCCATCGGGCCTTCGGCCAGAAGACGCTTTGGCAGGATCACGGCGTCATCCGCGACACGCACGCGGCCTTGGCTGGCGGCGATGATGTCGCGGGCGGGATCGATGCCGGGCATGATCTCGGTCGCGACAAGACCGCCGTCGCCCAGCCGCATCACACAGCGTTCGGTGACGTAGAGAATGTCTTGACCCTGTTCCCGCGCCCGTGCGCCCGAGAAGGTTACATGTTCGACGGCTTGCACCATCTTGGTGAACTTGCCGGGCTTTTCGACCGTGATTCCGTCGGGCGTGAGCGCGATCTGTGCGCCCGCCTCGAACCAGCCGGAGAAGACGATTTTCTTTGCATGGGCCGTGATGTCGACGAAGCCGCCGCAACCCGCCGTCAGATAGGGTTTCTTGCCGAGTTTGGAGACGTTGACGTTGCCTTCGACGTCGACTTCGAGGAAGGACAGGAAAGAGAGATCGAACCCCGCCCCCTGAAAGTAGATGAACTGCTGCGGCGAGGGGACGAAAGCATCGGCATTCGAGGCGCAGCCGAAGGCGAAGCCGGTGAGGGGCATGCCGCCGACCGCGCCCTGTTCGATGGCCCATGTCACCGACTCGGGGTGGCCTTCTTCGAGCAGGATGCGCGGCACCATGGCCGAGATGCCGAAGCCGAGATTGGCCGTCATGCCTGCGCGCAATTCCATCGCGGCGCGGCGGGCGATGATCTTTTCGACCCCGTGTTCGACAAGGGAGAAGCTTGACCATGGCCGCAGGATCTGGCCCGAAATCGCGGGGTCATAGGGGGTTTCGCAGGTCTGCTTTTGGTCGGGGTCGACCACGATCAGGTCGATCAGATGCCCGGGCACGCGGACGTCATGCGGGCGGAGTGAGCCTTTGGTGGTGACGCGCGACACCTGCGCGATGACCAGACCGCCATGGTTTCGAACGCAGATCGCCTGTTCCAGCCCGCCGAGATAAGCACCTTCGTGTTCATAGGTTAGATTGCCACGTTCATCGGCGGTGGTGGCGCGGAGGATGCAGACATCGGGGATGATGTTGGGGAAGTGCAGCCATGTCTCGCCGCCAAATTCGGCGCGCGACACGATGGGGGCGGCGGACCCTTTCGCGTTCATCGCGCAGCCTTCGCGGATGGGATCGGCGAAGGTCTGCAGCCCGACTTTCGTGAGGACGCCCGGACGCCGTGCCGCCGCTTCGCGATGCATGTCAAAGAGGATGCCAGAGGGGACGTTGTAGGCCGGGATGCGGTCTTCGGTGATCATCTTCCAGATTTCGGGCATCGGCAGGTTGGAGGAGCCGGACGGGTAGGAACCGGCGATCACGCGGGCAAGCAGGCCATCCTGCGCGATATGGTCGATGCCCTTGACCCCGTACATGTCGCCTGCCGCGATGGGGTGGATGGAGGTCAGGTTGCGCGGGTGGCCTTCGGCACGGAAGCGCTGGCCGATCGCTTCGAGCACCTTGTCGGGGCAGCCGAGGGACGAGGACGAGGACACGGTCAGCACTGCGCCATCGGCAATACGCGCGGCAGCCTCTGCTGGCGATACAATCTTGGACATCGCGCCGCGCACCCTCCTGCAGGCAAATCTCCATCGGTGGCGCAAACGGGGTTTGCGCTGCCTCTGGTCCCGACTCTGTGGATCGGATCGTTCCAAATCATTACTGGAACGATCCATACCCTGTCAATCGCGGATCATGTTCCGGGCGCTGCTACGGCGTTGGGGGAAGGGCGGGCAGGGCCGCGATCGCATCGATCGAGGCCAGTGCGCCGTGGTTCGACAGCACGGCGGCAGCCATGTTCTGCCCGGCGCGCGCACAGTCTTCGGGAGATGCCGCCAACACCCTGCCGGAAAGGTAGCCTGCGTTGAAGGCGTCCCCTGCCCCGGTGGTGTCGACGATGGTCGCAAGTGCCGGTGTCGGCATTTTGTGCGTGCGGCCTGCGACAGATAGCAGGATCGGGCCTGCGCCATCCTTCACCACGATCTCGGCCACACCGGCATCGGCCATCCTGCGGATCGTTGTTTCTGCGCCGGAATCCCCGAAATGCGTGCGTTCGTCATCAAGGCTTGGCAGGGCGATATCGCAGAGGGACAGCATATGCGTCAGGGTCTGCAGCATCTCGGCCTGTGAGGACCACAGGCGTGGCCGGATATTCGGATCGAAGGAGACGAGTCCTCCCTTGGACCGGAATGCTGCGAGTTCTGCGAAAAGTGTTTCGCGGGCCTGTGGGGAAAGGATGGCGAGGGTGATGCCGGACAGATGTGCCAGCCCCACGCCATCCAGAGCGCGGGACAGCAGGGGCGCGTCGTCGGCCAGACGTCGGGCGGCCGAGGTGTCGCGCCAGTAATGGAAGCTGCGCTCCACGCCGTCGAGTTCGATCATGTAAAGGCCGAGGCTGCGGGACGGATCGCGCGAGACGCCCGACACCGCCATGCCATCCGCTGCCATTCGGGCGACGAAGGCATCCGACAGGCTGTCACTGCCGACGCGCGTGATCATGCCGACATCGGCGCGGTCGCCCAGCCAGCGCGCCATATGCCATGCCGTGTTGAAGGTGTCGCCCGCAAAGCCGCGCCGGTAAAGGCCCCCTCCGACCGGTGCCATTTCCACCATCGCCTCGCCGATGGCGCGGACGGAACGGTGCAGGACCGGCTTCATGGCCGGTCGGAGGCTGTGCGGTAGATCGCGCCGGTGAGCCATGCGGGCCAGTCACGTTCGAAGAAGGGGCGTTCCGCCTGATTGATAGACCGTGTCGGACGCTCGGTCACGCGGAAGCCGTTGTCGTTGCGGCGAAGGACGATCTGGCGGTCACGGTCTTCGGGACGTTCACGGCGGAAACGGACCGCTTCGAGCGGACCTTGCGCGGAGACGGGCAGGCCGTCTCCGGTCGGATCGAGGATGGCGCGGGCGCCGCGACTGCCGCCCCCGGCTGCGATGTAGTGATCAAGCGCTGTGAGGACGGCTTCGGAGGCGAGCGCCATCTGCTGCCATTGGATCGCGCGGGCGGCTTCGGACGGGCGATCCGTGGCAATGCCGTGGTCGGCGATCCGCGCGTTCAGCGCCCGCGCGTCCAGCAAGGCGCGGCGGACGGTTGCGGCATCACAGAGGATGCCTGCGGCATCGCTCATCCGGGCCTGCACTTCGTCGCGCACGGCATCGAGCGTGGGTGCACCGGGCCGCCCGATCAGCGCGAGGAGGCGGGGCAGTGCCGCCTCGGCGCAGCGGTCGGGTTCGGCGGGGGCCTGTGTCGGAAAGGTTGCGGCGATATGTTCCGCGGCCCTTGTGCCGAAGACCTGACCGGCATTCAGCGCCGCCCCGCCGGGGCGGGTGACGCCGTGGGTTCCGGCAGCCTCGCCGACCGCGTAGAGGGCGGGATGAGAGCTGCGCCCCCAGATATCGACGGCGATGCCGCCATTCATGTGCTGGTTGTTCACTGCGAATTCCAGCGGGGCCGCCGCGATGTCGATCTTGTATCTGCGGTAGAGTTCGATCGACAGCGGGTTCATGTGGCGCAGCCGGTCGATGGGCAGCGCCTGCGTCGCCCCGGCTGTACCCAGATAGCCGCGCACATCGGGATCGAGCCTGTCGAGATCGAAGGCCCTGTCGCCCGGGACGGCAAGCGGGTTGCGGTTGAAATCCATGAAGACCCGCCGCCCCGCCGCCGTTTCGCGCGCAATCGCCAGATCGACCAGACTTGAGCCGAAGTCGAGCATCCGCGTCGCGTGGAAGGGCCATTGATAGCCCTTGCGGAAGATGTTGGACGCCAGTTCCTGCGTGCTGCGGTAGTAATCGGCGAGGAAGGGATGTTCGTGCCCCTCGGCATCGACCGAATAGATATGCGGCATCGCCTGCACATAGGTGCCGGACAGGTTCCAAGGAAAGCCGTCGCGCCGGGTTCCGATGCCGAACTGGCTTTCCGTGAGGTTCACCAGATCCAATCCCGCCTCGATCGCCAGCCCGAGCGTGCCGAAGCAGCCGTTCGGGTAGACGCTGTCGCGGTAAAGCTCTCCGGGGCCGCCACCCGCCAGAACGGCGACCGGCGCGGCGAAGAGGCACAGGCCGAAGGGATTTCCTTCCGCGCGTGCCTGCGGGCGGGCACAGATGGCGCCATGCAGGCGGTCACCGTCGACGAGAAGCCGGAGGACGGTCGTCTGGTTGTAGATCGGAACGGACAGCCGAAGCGCCTCTTCCGCCAGAACCTTGACCATAAGGCGCGAGGTGCGCGGGCCGCAGCTGGTTGCCCGCCCCACATCGTCATGGTCGGTCTGGTAGCGAAGCGTTCCGCCAAGCGGATCCTGCGGCAGTGGCAGGCCGAGATATTGCAGCGAGGCCATCGAGCGCACAGAGCCGACGGATTCGATATAGGCGGTGTCGGCATCCATCGCCCCGCCTGCTCCGATGGCCGCCGCCATGGCGCGGAAGTCGTCGCCGCGATCCGCCGTGTTGGCGGTGTGGATCGTCTGCTTGTCCGATCCCGAACAGGCCGAAGTGCCGCCCCACGCGCTCTGGCTGGCGACGGCGACGGCGATCCCGCGGCGGGCAAGCTCTACCGCCGCGCGCAAGCCCGCCGCGCCCGAGCCTGCGATCAGACAGTCGGCGCGATAGAGCGGCAGGCGGAGGCCGGATATGTTGATCGTTTCGGACGTGCCGCGATCCGGCGGCAGGCGCGGCATGTCGACATCGGTCAGCGCGTCGAGGATGTGTTGAGGAACCTGTATCGGCATGGCCTTACCCGGCCGGAGCGATGTCGACCCAGGACCCGCGCCGCGCGCTTTCCATGCAGGCATCGACGATCTGGCAGATGTGGTGGCCCGTGTCGAAGGTGGGCCACATCGGCGTGCCGCGCGTGATCGAGCGGATCACTTCCGCGGCTTCGATGATCTTCGTCTCGTTGTAGCCGAGGGAGAGGTTGGGAAGCGGCAGAAAAGCGCGGAACGTCGGATGATCGGGACCGACGTCGATGGCGCGAAATCCCCTGCGACCGGCCCGGTCATCATTGGAATAGAGGCGCAGGCGGTTCATTTCATCGTAGTCGTAAACAAGGCTGCCTTTTGTGCCATAGATTTCATAGGCTTGGCGGAACTTGCGGCCCGTCGCGACGCGGCTGAAATCGATGATGCCGCTTGCCCCGTTTTCGAACCGGCACATCATGTGGGTTGCATCGGGATTGGTGACATCGGCCCATTCCTCGTTCCCTGTCAGGGCTTCGGCGCCGGAGCCGAGGGCGGACCCCGAAAGAACGGGGCGCCTTGGCGTCACGATCATGTTGTCGGCAACGAGGCTTTTCACGCGACCGACGAGGAATTCCATGAAGCTGAACACATGGGTGCCCGTGTCCCCCACGATTCCGGTCGGCGCGAGCTTTCCGTCGGCACGCCACATGAAGGGCGCGCGGGGGTCCCCGAACATGTCGACATGCTGGCATCCCTTGAAAAGGCGAAGCTCTCCGATTTCGCCGGACGAGATGATCTCTTTGGCAAGGTCGTGAACGGGATTGCGCGGAAAACCGTGGCCCACGCGCGTGATGAGGCCCTTGGCGCGCGCAATATCGGCAAGTTCCTTCGCCTCGGCCGCTGTGTCGGCAAGCGGCTTTTCGCAATAGACATGCTTGCCTGCCAGAAGCGCCGCTTTGGCAACGGGGTAATGCAGATTGTCGGGCAGGCAGATGTCGATGAGGTCGATCTCGGGATCGTTGACCGCATCGCGCCAGTCCGTCAGGACCCGAGCGCCCGGCGCCCGCGCGGCAAGGTCGGCCGCATCGGCCGGGGTCTTCTGCACGAGAGCGGCGATCTGGGCCGTGCCATCGCCTGCGCCAAGGAAATGCGGGAAGGTTTGGAAGGCCATCGTGTGAACCTTGCCCATCCAGCCGGACGCACCGAGTATCGCAACACGGACCGATGGCATGGGCTGTCTCCGACGGAATTGGAACCTTCCAATTTCATAGTGGCACGTTCCAAACAGGTCAATCCACTTTGTCATGGCTGATTTGGTTGCGGTCGAAAGAGTGCTGGACGAAGCGCATGGCCGCCAGAGCCCGTGCCGGGTGACCACACCTGCACAGGCGCGCGAAAGCGGCTCGGTGGAGGCTGGAAGCCTGTTATCGGGTTGATGGAGGGGAGCTTCGGCGAAGATGCGCAACCGTCACGGCCTATGCGACCACAAGCGACATGAGGCTGTACAAGCCGGAAGATCGGATCAGTGGTGAGCCCGACAGGATTCGAACCTGTGACCCACTGATTAAAAGTCAGTTGCTCTACCAACTGAGCTACGGGCCCACGAGGGGCGTGATTAGTAGCGCCACGACGGGGGGTCAAGGGCAAAAAAGGCTTGGGTCTGGATAATTTGGGGGCCGGGGCGTATATGGGCGGGATGATGGAAAAGCGGCCCCCTGACGGCCTGGCCTTCATGAAAATGCATGGGCTGGGCAATGATTTCGTCGTCATCGACTCGCGCGGGCGCGGGCCGGCGGCGGCTGGCCGGGTGACGCCTGCGTTGGCGCGGGCGCTGGGCGATCGGAACCGGGGCGTGGGGTTCGACCAGTTGGCCGAGATCCGCGATGCGGCGGGGGCGGATTTCGCGCTGGATTTCTGGAACAGCGATGGCAGCCGGGCCGGGGCCTGCGGGAATGCCACGCGCTGCGTTTCGGATCACATGATGCGGCAGTTGGGGCGTGAGGCGGTGACCTTGGTCACGGCGCGGGGCGGGTTGTCGGCGGTGCGTCGCGGCGATGGGCTGGTGTCGGTGAACATGGGGCCGCCCGTTCTGGATTGGCGCGAGGTGCCCTTGGCGCGCGAGGTGGACCTGCTGCATCTGCCGCTGGAGGGGGACCCGGTGGCGGTGGGGATGGGCAATCCGCATGCGGTGTTCTTCGTGGCGGATGCCGAGGCCGTGGATGTGGCGGGCTGGGGCCGGAGGGTGGAGCATGACCCGCTGTTCCCGGCGCGGACGAATGTGGAGTTTGCCTCTGTCATCGGACCGGATCATCTGCGGATGCGGGTGTGGGAGCGGGGGACGGGCATCACGCTGGCCTGCGGGTCGGGGGCCTGCGCGACGGCGGTGGCCGCGCATCTGCGCGGGCTGACTGGGCGGCGCGTGGTGATGGATGTGGATGGCGGGCGGCTGGAACTGGATTGGCGCGAGGATGGGGTCTGGATGACGGGGCCCGTCGCGCATGTCTTCGACGGCTGGCTGAGTCCGGCGTTTCTGGCGACCGCGCAATGAGTGTTCCTGTCTTTGCCACGCTGGGCTGCCGTCTGAATGCCTATGAGACGGAAGCGATGAAGGAGCTGTCCGCCGCCGCGGGGGTGGAAAATGCGGTCATCGTGAACACCTGCGCAGTGACGGCGGAGGCCGTGCGCAAGGCGAAGCAGGAAATCCGCCGCCTGTCGCGCGAAAATCCCGGGGCGGCGATCATCGTGACAGGCTGCGCAGCGCAGACGGAGCCGGAGACCTTTGCCGCAATGCCGGAAGTGGCGCGGGTGATCGGCAATCACGAAAAGATGCAGGCCGAGACATGGGCGGGCCTGCGCGCGCCTGTTCCCGGTGCGGACCTGATCGGGGTGACCGAGAAGGTTCAGGTCGACGACATCATGTCGGTCAAAGAGACGGCAGGGCATCTGATCGACGGGTTCGGGCGTCATCGGGCTTATGTGCAGGTGCAGAACGGCTGTGACCATCGCTGCACCTTCTGCATTATCCCCTATGGACGCGGGAATTCCCGGTCGGTTCCGGCGGGCGTTGTGGTGGAGCAGATCAAGCGGTTGGTGGACAAGGGGTTCAACGAGGTGGTGCTGACCGGGGTCGACCTTACCTCATGGGGGGCCGACCTGCCCGCGCAGCCGCGGCTGGGCGATCTGGTGATGCGGATTTTGCGGCTGGTGCCGGACCTACCACGGCTGCGGATTTCGTCGATCGATTCCATCGAGGCGGATGAGGCGTTGATGGGGGCGATTGCGACAGAGCCGCGCCTGATGCCGCATCTGCATCTGTCGCTGCAGGCGGGGGATGACCTGATCCTAAAGCGGATGAAGCGGCGGCATCTGCGCGACGATGCGATCCGGTTCTGCGAGGAGGCGCGCAAGTTGCGCCCCGATATGGTGTTTGGGGCGGATATCATCGCGGGATTCCCGACCGAGACGGAGGAGATGTTCCAGCAATCGGTCGACCTTGTGCGGGACTGCGGGCTGACCTTCCTGCATGTGTTCCCTTTCAGCCCCCGCAAGGGGACGCCTGCCGCGCGGATGCCGCAGGTGAAGGGGCCGGTGATCAAGGAGCGGGCGGCACGGCTGCGGGCGGCGGGGGATGCGGCGCTGGCGGCGCATCTGGCGGCGCAGGTGGGGGTTTCGCACCGCGTGCTGCTGGAAGGGCCGCGGATGGGGCGGACGGAGCAATTCACCGAGGTGGACTTTGCCACCGATCAGCCGGAAGGGCAGATCGTGACGGCCCGGATCGCGGGATTCACGGGCGAGCGGCTGGTCGCCTAGCGGCGGATCGTGTCGCCGGGTTGCAGGGTGGGGGTCAGTTCGATCACCTCGCCGCCGATCACGCCGTCATGCTTGCCTGCGATGATTTCGGCCGCGCGGCGGCCGATTTCGAGGCGGCAGGCATCCATCGTGGCAAGGCGGCGCGGCAGGCCGTCGAGGAGTTCCACCCCGTTGAAGCCCGCAAGGCCGATCCGGCCCGGCACGTCGATGCCCTTTTCGAGGCACCACAGCAGGCCGCCCGCCCCAATCATATCGTTGGAATAGTAGAGGAAATCCACGTCGGGGGTGCGTTTCAGAACGGCTTCGGTCATCTCGCGCCCCTTCAGGAGGGCGGAGCCGCCGGAATAGAATTCGCGGTCGGCAAGGGTGAGGCCCGCCTTGGCGAGCGCCTCTTCGAAGCCTTCCAGTCGTTTCCGCGCACGGTGGTCATAGGGCATCATCGTGCCGCAGAAGGCGATGCGGCGGTAACCTGCGGCAATGATCGCCTCGGCCATCTGGCGGCCCGCGCGGCGGTGCGAGATGCCGACCGCGCTGTCGACCGCCTGCCCGTCGATATCCATGATCTCGACAATCGGGATGCCCGCCTGTGCCAGCATGGCGCGCGAGGCGTCGGTATGTTCCAGCCCTGCCACGATCATCCCCGACGGGCGCCAAGACAGCATCTCGTAGATCACCGTTTCCTCGCGTTCGGGCGAGTAGTTGGTGACGCCGACGACGGGTTGCAGGCCGGTATCTTCCAGCGTGTCGGAGATGCCGGTCAGCACCTCGGGGAAGACCATGTTGGAGAGGGAGGGAATGACGACGCCGACAAGGTTGACGCGCTGCGAGGCCAAGGCCCCCGCGATCTTGTTCGGGACATAGCCCAGCGCGCGGGCAGCTTCGAGGACGCGTTCACGGGTGGCTTCCGAGACGTCGCCCCGGTTGCGCAGCACGCGGCTGACCGTCATCTCGCTGACACCGGATGCCTCGGACACGTCGCGGAGGGTAAGGGTGCGCCGGGGGTCGAAACCGGGGGGCTTGGTCACGGGTTGAGGGTCCTGCCTGTTCTGGTTGGACATTGTTAGCCCCAAACTACCCCCTTGTCCAAGGGCGCATCTTGGATTATGTTACCGCTAACAGCCGAAGTGCTGAAACATATCCTGCGCGTCCTGCAAGCTCTCAACCCAGACGCAACGGACCCGAGGGGGGAAGTGGTGGGCCAAAAATTCACTTCCCCCTTTTTCTTTTCCGGATAGAGCCACGGTTGCGCCCAAAGGCGTTTTCGCGCATCAAGGCGGCGGTTGGTCCCGTAGCTCAACGGATAGAGCGTCCCCCTCCTAAGGGGAAGGTTGCAGGTTCAAGTCCTGCCGGGATCACCAGAGATGCCGCTGCGAGTCCTTCCATGACACGACTGCTTGCTTGCGCGATCTGCCTTGGTTTTGCCGGGGCGGCCCATGCCGATTGTCTGACGGCCGAGGATTTCCAATTCGAGACGACCTTCCTGCACAAGGATGGCGGAGAGACGCGGATCACGCTGTCGGAGGACGAGCCGGGCGCGATTGTGACCGAGTACCGCGATGGTGGCGGGGAACCGCTGCGCTGGACGTGGATGCGGCACGGCGTCTATCCGGTGGGCGAGCAGGTGAACGCCTCGGTCACGGGGGAGGCCGGAACGACACCTTGGCCGACGCATGAGGCGCAGATCCAAACGGCGCTGGAAAGCGTGCCGCCGAAGCCCGAAGCGGGGCTGTCGTGGCAGGGGCGCGGCACGGATACACGCAGCGCTGCAGATGGCGCGCGCGACTGGCCGTTCCGCGTGACCTATCGCTTTGATGCCGAGAAGGAGGTGACCCTGTCCGGTTGCCGATACCGGATGATTGGGGTGGATGCCGAATTCGTGGCGGACGGGGCGGATTGGGCCGCGCGCTGGGTCTATTTCCCGGATTTCGACGTGGCGGTGCAAACGCGGGGACGCGACAGCCGCCATGGCGGCGACTGGGCCAATGGGTTGGTGGGGATCGCCTTCTAGGTGGGGCCGCCAAGGGGACGACACGGTCTGTGACCGTGCCGCCCGGATGCTGGCAGACCGTCAGAAATCGAGGTTTTCGACGTTCAGGGCGTTCTGCTGGATGAACTCGCGGCGGGGTTCGACCACGTCGCCCATCAGTTTCGTGAAGATGTCGTCAGCCTCGGCCAGATCGTCCACCTTTACCTGCAGCAGCGTGCGCGCGTCAGGGTCGAGTGTCGTTTCCCACAGTTGTTCGGGGTTCATCTCGCCCAGACCCTTGTAACGCTGCAGCGAGAGGCCTTTTTCGCCCTCGGCGAGGATGGATTTCAAGAGGTCGGTCGGCCCGTGGACCATCTGTTCGCGGTCCTTTCGGATCAGGCGGGCGGGGTCGCGGTAATACTCGCGCTGAGGCCCCGAGATCGACGAGAGTTTGCGCGCTTCGCCCGACCGCAGGACCGCGCCGTCGAGGGTGCGAAGTTCCTCGACCCCGCGCAGGATGCGTGAAAGGCGAATACCGTGGTCCTGCGTGATGCGGCCGGTCCAGCCCTTTTCATACTCCACCGCCACGAGGTCGAGGCGGCGGGCGACCTGATCGGCCACCGCCTGAAGATCGGCATCGGCGCGGCCGGGATCAAAGGCCCCGGCGATGGCGGCCTGTTCGAGGATGTTCTTGGGGTAATGGGTCGGGAAAGCCTCTAGAACGCGGCGGAAGCTGCGCGCGCCTTCGACGACACGGGCGAGATCGGCCCCGGCAATCTCCTGCCCGTCGTTCAGGCGCAGGACAGCGCCTTCGATGCCCATTTCGACAAGGTAGTCTTCCAGCGCGGCCTGATCCTTCAGATAGACTTCGGACTTCCCGCGGCTGACTTTGTAGAGCGGGGGCTGCGCGATGTAGAGGTATCCGCCTTCGATCAGTTCCGGCATCTGGCGGAAGAAGAAGGTCAGAAGGAGGGTGCGGATATGCGCGCCGTCGACGTCGGCATCCGTCATGATGACGATCTTGTGGTAGCGCAGTTTCTTGATGTCGAATTCATCGCGCCCGATGCCCGTGCCCAGCGCGGTGATCAGCGTGCCGATTTCTTGGCTGCCCAGCATCCGGTCAAAGCGGGCGCGTTCGACGTTCAGGATCTTGCCGCGCAGGGGCAGAACGGCCTGATTGGAGCGGGAGCGGCCTTGTTTGGCGGAGCCACCGGCGGAGTCACCTTCCACAAGGAAAAGCTCGGACTTCGCGGGATCGCGTTCTTGGCAATCGGCCAGCTTGCCGGGGAGGGAGGCCACGTCCAGCGCCGTCTTGCGGCGGGTGAGTTCGCGCGCCTTGCGGGCGGCTTCGCGGGCGAGTGCCGCCTCGATGATCTTGCCGACGATGATGCGGGCGGGGCCGGGGTTTTCTTCGAACCATTCGGAGAGTTTCTCGTTCACGAGGTTCTCGACCGCGGGGCGGACTTCGGAGGAGACGAGCTTGTCCTTCGTCTGGCTGGAGAATTTGGGATCGGGCACCTTGACGGACAGGACGCAGGTCAGGCCTTCGCGGGCGTCGTCGCCGGTGAAATCCACCTTCTCCTTTTTGGCGATCCCTGACGACTGCGCATAGGCGTTGATCGTGCGGGTCAGAGCCCCACGGAAGCCCGCAAGGTGGGTGCCGCCGTCCCGCTGCGGGATGTTGTTGGTGAAGGGAAGGACCGCTTCGTGATAGCTGTCGTTCCACCACATTGCGACTTCGACGCCGATGCCGTTCTTTTCGCCGACCATGTAGATCGGTTCGGGCATGACGGAGGTCTTGGAACGGTCGAGATATTTGACGAATTCCTTCACGCCGCCTTCGTAGAACAGTTCGGTATGGAGCGGTTCGGCGGGACGTTCGTCTTCGATGATGATGCGGACGCCGGAATTGAGGAAGGCGAGTTCGCGCAGGCGGGTTTCCAGCACCTTGAAGCTGTAGTCGAGGTTGCTGAACGTGCCTTCGGGCGTGTTGGTCTTGGCGCTGGCAAGGAAGCGCACTTCGGTGCCGCGCATGCCGGGGGCGGGGCCGACCGGGTAGACGTGGACGACGCATTCGCCGTGTTCGAACCGGGCGCGGTATTCCGTGTCGTTCCGCCAGACGGTGAGTTCCAGCCATTCTGACAGCGCGTTGACGACCGAAACACCCACGCCATGCAGGCCGCCCGACACCTTGTAGGCGTTGCCGCTGTCATCGGTATTGTTGAATTTGCCGCCTGCGTGCAGCTGGGTCATGATGACTTCGGCCGCTGAAACGCCCTCTTCGGCATGGATGTCGACGGGGATGCCGCGACCGTTGTCGCGGACGGAAACGGAGCTGTCGGCATGGATTTTCACCGTCACGGCGGTGGCGTGGCCTGCCAATGCCTCATCAATTCCGTTGTCGACAACTTCGTAGACCATGTGGTGCAGGCCGGACCCATCGTCGGTGTCGCCGATATACATGCCGGGGCGTTTGCGAACCGCCTCCAACCCCTTGAGAACCTTGATGGAATCAGCGCCGTATTCGGCGGCTTTCTTCGCGGCTTCGGCCATGCGTCGGGCATCCCTTGAATTGCCCGCGATTTATAGCGGGGTAAGGGGGGAATGTCACGCCTTGGACACAAGATATTGCGGTCAGGTGAAGGGGATGACCAGCCCGACAAGGATCAGGAGGAGGCCCGAGCCGATGTTCAGGCGGCGGACGCTTTCGGGGCTGGAGAGAAGCCTGCGCGCGCGGTCGAGGAACCAGGCAAGGCCGAGATTGCCGATCATCGGGATGAAGGCGGAGATGGCGATGATGGCGATGATGTCCGGGGTTTGAAGCGTGCCGAGGTCAAAGAACCCGGGCAGCGCGCCCATATAGAAGAGGATGGCCTTGGGGTTGCCGATCACGGCGGCGACGCCGACCGAGAAGCCCGCCCAGAGACCGGGCTTCGTGAGGCGGGAGTCAGCATTGAGCGTGGCGGTGGGTTTCCGGATCAGCATGACGCCCATGGCGATGAAGATCACGGCGGCGACCCAGCGCAGGGCAGCGAGATAGTCGCCATAGACGCTTTCGATCCATGTCAGGCCGAGGATCGCCATGAGGGGCCATACCAGATCGCCCAGTGCGACCCCGACGGCGAGCGGCCACGCACCTGCCATGCCGCCCGACAGCGCGCGGGCCGTCAGGGCAACCCAGACAGGGCCGGGAACGGCCCAGAGGGCGGCCATGCCGCCCGCGTACAGTAGGAGTTGGTAGGCTGTGACTGTCATTCCGGATCGGGCAGGGTGAGGCTTCCATCGCCAGCAAGGGGCCAGAAGGGGTTCATCGCCACTTCCCAGACATGACCTTCAGGATCGGCCCAATAGCCGGAATAGCCGCCCCAGAAGACCTTTTCCGGTGCCTTTAGCGCGGTGCCACCTGCGGCGAGGGCAGCGGCGAAGGCGGCATCCACCTCACCTTCCGTTGGGAAGTTCTGGCAGAGCGTGACGGCCCCGGTACCGAGGGGGGCTGCGGGCCGGCCCTGATCCTTGGCAAGTTCCGCCATCGGAAAGAGGGCGAGCGCCTGACCGTGCAGTTGGAAGAAAGCGATGCCCGGCTGGCTTTCGGGATGTTCCTGCCAGCCGAGGCGGGCGTAGAAGGCGCGTGCGGCGGGCAGATCGCGGGTGCCGAGCGTGATGAGGGTGATGCGCTGGGGCGTCATGTTTCGCTGACCTTGGACAGGCCGCCCTCTTCGGCGACGGTGACGTTCTGCGCCCGTTGGCCGAGACTGTCAAACAGCCCCGGTTCCGTGCCTGTCATCAAGGCTTGAGCGCCCATCGCGCAGATTTCGTCGTAAAGCGCCGCGCGGCGGTTTTGATCCAAATGGGCGGCCACCTCGTCCAAGAGCAGGATGGGGGGCGCGCCGAGGTCCTGCGCCAGCGCGCGTGCATTGGCGAGGATGAGCGAGATGAGCAGCGCCTTTTGTTCGCCGGTGGAGCATTGGTCGGCGGGCGCGCCCTTTGCGGTGTAGATGGCGGCAAGATCGGCGCGGTGAGGGCCAAGAAGGGTGCGCCCGGCGGCCATGTCGCGGCGGCGGTTTGCGGCCAGCGCGGGGGCGAGGTCGTCGGGGATGTCCTCTCCTTCTGGCCCGATGAGGGCCAAGTCGGCGGCGGGGAAGGCGGTTTCGGCACCCGCTTGGGCGACGGCGATGCGGGAAAGGGCATGCTGGCGGTTGGCGGTGATCTGGGCGGCGGACTCGGCCATCTGCGCCTCTAGCGCGGTGTACCAGTGCGCGTCTTGCACCATGTCCTTCAGCAGGCGGTTGCGGTCGCGCATGGCCTTTTCGTAAGCCAGCGTCGCTTCGGCATGGTCAGGGGCAAAGCTCATGGTCAGGCGGTCGAGGAAGCGGCGGCGGCCTTCGGCGGCCTCGATCCAGAGCCTGTCCATCGCGGGGACGAGCCAGAGGACGCGGAGGATGCGGGCGAGTGCCACCTGCGGGGCGGGTTTGCCGTCGATGCGCACCTGACGGGAGTCCGTGCCTTCGGCGAAGGTTTCAAGGTCGTGAAAGGGCGCGGTGGTTTCGGCGCGGACCTTCCAGCCGAGGGATTCTGGCTTGCGGGCCAGATCGTCGCTTGCTGCCCGCCGAAGGCCACGGCCGGGGGAGAGGAGGGAGACGGCTTCGAGGATGTTGGTCTTTCCCGCCCCGTTGGGCCCAGAAATGGCAACCGGCCGCCCGTCCAGTTCCAGCCGCGCGGCGCGGTGGCTGCGGAAGTGCGATAGGGTGAGGGTGGAGAGGGTCAGCCCACCCACACGATCCTCCATTTCTGTTCACAAGTATTCAACGGGGGTCCGGGGGTTTGAAACCCCCGTTTCGCCCAATCAGACACGCATTGGCATCACGACGTAGACGGCGCTGGTGTCGTTGCCTTCGCGCATGAGGGTCGGGTCGCCGGACGAGTTGAACAGGAAGACGGCATTTTCGCGGTCCACTTGGCTGGCGATTTCCAGCAAGTACTTGGCGTTGAAGCCAATCTCCAGCCGTTCATCGCCATAGGCAACGGCGAGTTCTTCTTCCGCCGCGCCTGAGTCGGGGGCATTGACCGACAGGATCAGGCGGTCTTCGTCGAGGGAAAGTTTCACCGCGCGGGAGCGTTCGGAGGAGACCGTGGCGACGCGGTCGACGGCTTTGGCGAATTCAGAGGCGTCAACCTCCAACCTCCGGGTGTTTCCGGTGGGAATCACGCGGGTGTAATCGGGGAAGGTGCCGTCGATGACCTTTGACGTCAGGGTGATGGCCGGGGTGGCGAAGCGGACCTTGGTTTCGGAGACGGAGACGGCGATGGAGGCATCGTCTTCGTCCAAGAGTTTGCGCAACTCGCCCACCGTTTTGCGGGGGACGATGACGCCAGCCATGCCTTGGGCACCTTCTGGCAGGGGGGCGTCGATGCGGGCGAGGCGGTGGCCGTCGGTGGCCACGCAGCGCAGGACGGGGCCGGTTTCGCCGGTGGCGGTGTGCATGTAGACGCCGTTCAGGTAATACCTTGTTTCCTCGGTCGAAATCGCGAACTTCGCCTTGTCGAACAGGCGGCGGAGTTCGGCGGCCTTGGCGGAGAAGTTCGTCGTGTATTCCGACGAGGCCATCACCGGGAAGTCTTCCTTCGGCAGGGTGGCGAGGCTGAAGGTGGAGCGTCCGGCGGTGATCGTCAGGCGGCCGGACGCGCTGTCTTCGGACAGGTTCACCAGCGCGCCGTCGGGAAGTTTGCGCACGATTTCATGCAGCATGACGGCAGATACGGTGGTGGCACCGGCGCGTTCCACCATGGCTGGGGCGCGATCGACCACCTCGATATCCAGATCGGTGGCGCGGAGGCTTACCTGTGCGCCGTCTGCCTCGATCAGCACATTGGCGAGGATCGGGATGGTGTTGCGGCGTTCCACGACGGATTGCGCCTGCGCCAAAGCCTTGAGCAGCGTGCCGCGTTCGATCGAGAGTTTCATGGTGACCATCCCTTGCTCTTGCCCCCCTCGGGGAAGCAGAAAGTAGCCGTTTTCAGGCAGTTCACAAGCGGTTTGGCGCGTGTGCGGCGCGGGACGCGGCGCAATTGTCGCAACGGCTTGCGGGCGTTGGGTTAACCGGGGCCAGGGCGCGAAACGGTTGTGCCGGATGTTGTGCCGCAAACTGTGCAGCAAACTGTGGCCACGCACGGTGATACGGCCATTCCTTAACGAATCATCGGGAACGGGCCGCGCCGCGCGTCACTCGCAGGTCCCGAGGGGTTCGGCGCGGTAGGTGGTCTTGCCTATCATGCCATCTTCGGGCGGCTCGGCGGCCAGGGCGACCGTCAGGCTGCACCCTTGAGTGCGGATGATCCATTGCGCCGCTGCGTCCGTCGCTGTTGTGGATTGTTCGACCGACACGATCGGCCAAGGTCCCAACTGTTCGGCGACGGACTCGCTGTTCAGGATCGCGGTGATCTGTTCGATGCTGTCGTAATAACCCGAGAGGGCGGCATTGGCCGCCGTCGGCAGAAGCAGGAGGAGAGCGAGGCCCGCGCGCCGAGGCACGGGTCAGCCCTGCAGCAGGCGGCGGAGCATCTGGAGATCGTCGTTGAGTTGGCTGTCGGTCGCCATCAGCTCTTCGATCTTGCGGACGCCGTGCATGATGGTGGTGTGGTCGCGCCCACCGAAGCGGCGACCGATTTCCGGCAGGCTGCGCGGGGTGAGCTGCTTGGCCAGATACATGGCGATCTGGCGGGGGCGGGCGATGGTGCGCACCCGTTTGGGACCAATCATGTCGGACAGGCGGATATTGTAGTGTTCTGCCACCTTGCGCTGAATCTCTTCGATCGTGAGCTTGCGGTCCGAGGCGCGGAGGATATCGGCGAGGCAGTCCTGCGCCAGTTCCAGCGTGATTTCGCGGCCCACGAGCGAGGCAAAGGCGAAGAGGCGGGTGAGCGCGCCTTCAAGCACGCGGACATTCGTCGTGATGCGGTGCGCGAGGAATTCGAGCACGCCGTCGGAAATGGCGAGTCCTTTGTACTGGCTGCGGTAAAGTTCCACCTTCTGCTGCAGGATGCCAAGGCGGAGTTCGTAATCGGTGGGATGCAGATCGACCACCAGCCCGCATTGCAGGCGGGATTTGATGCGATCTTCGAGATCCTTGATTTCGCCGGGCGCGCGGTCGGCGGAGATGACGATCTGCTTGTTCTGATCGACCAGCGCGTTGAAGGTGTGGAAGAATTCTTCCTGCGTGCTGTCCTTGCCCGCGATGAATTGCACGTCATCGACCATGAGGACATCGACGGAGCGAAAGAGTTCCTTGAAATCCATGATCTGGCGTTCGCGCAGGGCCTGCACGAAGCGGTACATGAACTGTTCGGCGGAAAGGTAGAGGACGCGCAGATGCGGCTGGCGGGCCTGCAGTTCATGCGCGATGGCATGCATCAGGTGCGTCTTACCAAGGCCCACGCCGCCATAGAGGAAGAGCGGGTTGAAGGTGACGGGCCCACCTTCGGCCACGCGGCGGGCGGCGGCATGCGCAAGCTCGTTCGGTTTGCCCACGACGAAGCTGTCGAAGGTGAAGCGGGCGTCAAGCGGCGCGCCGGGCATGTCTTCGGCATCGGCGCTGCGCGCGGGCTTGGCCTTGGTCGCGGGGGCCGGGGCGGCAGCGGCGGCCGGAGCCGGGGCGGCGGGACGGTCTGACACAGTGAATTCGACACGCTCGACCTGCGCGCCCGCTGTGTTGAGCTGGGCGCGGATATGGTCGGCGAAGTTGCGGTTGACCCAGTCACCGAAGAAGGAGGTCGGAACCTCGAACCGCGCGACCCCGTTGCGGAGATGCGAGAGTTTGAGCGGTTCGATCCAGGTTGCGTAATTGGTGCGGCCTACCCTCTTGATCAGTTCCTCGCGGACCAAACCCCAAGTCTCGTTCGTCATTCTTCCTGACCCGTACGCGGCGACATGCTTCTGAACCTGTGACAGATCCGGCACGCCTGTTGTTGTTGCACCGGCAACGTGCCGGGGCCATCCCCTAAGGCATCGGGTCGCAGAACATGGCAGCGTCTTCTGGCGAGGATCGGGAACAGGTGGCATACGACCCCTTCGCCGGGGCACCCACAGACCTGTTTCCGGCCATCGCAGCCGACGTATCAGAGCATGGGAGACCGGAGATTCGCATCCCTGGCCAGCCTGCCCGATCTGATTGCCGCACGATATGTGCAGACACCACAACCATCTGATTCACAGACATATTTCGGCGGCGTTTCACACGCTTGGCAGCATTGCGAACCGACCGATTTCTGTCTGCGAACCCGTCATGTCCCCCAAGACGAGAGTGAATCGCAGAGGGACGCTAGCAAGGTGGCGCGCGGGGGTGCAACCGAACTTCAAGCTTGACACAGGGATGACAAAATCGAATCCGGCGGCCTGTGCAAATCGGCAACGGGGGGTTGCAGAAACGCTGAACCCGAGAGTTCAGATGGGGGTCGGACGTCCTCGAAAACGGAAGGGGCGCAGCCTTGCGGATGCGCCCCTTGCGAAGGATCAGATGTGCTGCGGATCAGGCGGCCGGGGTGGCCAGAGCCTTCACGCGGGCGGCGAGGCGCGAGATTTTGCGCGACACGGTGTTGGCGTGCAGCACGCCCTTGGTGACGCCACGGTCAAGCTCCGGCTGGGCGGCGCGCAGGGCGGCGAGGGCGGCTTCGGCATTGCCCGAGGCGATCGCTTCTTCGACCTTGCGGACGAAGGTGCGGATGCGCGAGCGGCGGGCCTTGTTGATGTCTTGGCGGGCTTCGGACTGGCGCGCGCGCTTTTTGGACTGGGCGGTATTTGCCATGGGCTTTCGGTTCCTGTGGGTCTTGCGTTTCAGATCGGTTGCGCAAAAGACCCGAGGCCCGTCCAACGGGACGGAATCGATTCTTGCCTAAGCGGGCCCACGCGCATGTGGGCCGGGGCTATAGGGCAAGTGGTGGTGAAAGGAAAGACCGAAAGATCAGCGGTCGCGGAATTGGGGTTGGCGCTTTTCCATGAAGGCGGCCATGCCTTCCTTCTGATCTTCCGAAGCGAAAACGGCGTGGAACATGCGCCGTTCGAAGCGGAGACCTTCGGCAAGCGTGGTTTCCTGCGCGCGGTTGACCGATTCCTTCACCATCATGGCGGTGAGCGCCGATTTCTCGGCGATCTTGGCGGCGGCTTTCATCGCTTCGGCCATCAGATCCTTGGCGGGGACGATGCGGCTGACCAGACCTGCGCGTTCCGCCTCGGCCGCGTCCATGAAGCGACCGGTGAGGTTCATGTCCATCGCCTTGGCCTTGCCGACGGCGCGGGTGAGGCGCTGGGTGCCGCCCATGCCCGCGACGATGCCGAGGTTGATCTCGGGCTGGCCGAATTTGGCGGTGTCGGACGCGATGATGAAGTCGCACATCATGGCGAGTTCGCAGCCGCCGCCGAGGCAGTAGCCCGAGACGGCGGCGATGAGCGGTTTGCGGGTGCGGGCGATGGCCTCGGCCTCGGCGGCGAAGAGATCGTCGAAATAGACGTCGGTGAAGGACTTTTCGGCCATCTCCTTGACGTCGGCCCCGGCGGCGAAGGCCTTTTCCGACCCGGTGAGAACGATGCAGCGCACCTTGTCGTTGCGGTCGGCGGCGGTGATGGCCTGCGCCAGTTCCTGCATCAGCCGCGCGTTGAGGGCGTTGAGCGCCTCGGGTCGGTTGAGGCGGATGAGGGCGGTGTAGTCCTCGATCTCGACGATCAGGGTGTCGTAGGCCATCGGTGGCTCCCGCTTCTTTTGGCTGCGAGGACTCCTAGCAGCAACGGGGCCTTTATCAAGGGTGGTTACAGAACGTTACCGCTGGCAGGTGGGGCAATAAAAGGAGGAACGGCCCGATTGCACGAGGCGGCGGATGGTGGCGGTGCAACCGGGGGTGAGGCAGGGTTCGCCTTCGCGGCCATAGACCTGAAAGCTGTGCTGGAAATAGCCAAGCTCGCCATCCGCCTGACGGTAGTCGCGCAGGGAGGAGCCGCCGGCGGTGATCGCTTCGGCCAGAACATCGCGGATCAGCGGGACGAGGGCGGCGGCGCGGGGGGTGGCGATGCGGCCCGCCTTGCGGGCAGGGTGGAGGCGGGCGCGGTAGAGGGTTTCGCAGACATATATGTTGCCCAAGCCCGCGACGATGTGCTGGTCAAGGAGGGCGGCCTTGATGGGGGTGTTGCGGCCCTTGAGGCGGGCGGCGAGGTAATCTTCGTGGAAGGCGTTGCCCAACGGTTCGGGACCGAGTTGCGCCAGTAGGGGGTGGGTTTCGGCGGTGGCGGTGGGCATCAGGTCCATCGCGCCGAAGCGGCGGGCGTCGTTGAAGGTGATGCGGGTGCCATCTTCCATATCAAGGATGACGTGATCGTGTTTGGCGGGCGCGGGGTGGTGGTGGTGCCATTCGCCCAAGGTTTCGCGGGGCTGTGTAACCCCCTCCGCGCCTTGTGCCCCCTCCCCCTGCCCCTCCCCCGTGACCGGGGGAGGGGAGATGAGCATGCGGCCTGACATGCCGAGATGGATGAGAAGCGTCTCGTCGGTGGAAAGATCGGCGAGGATGTATTTGGAGCGGCGGCGCAGCGTCAGGACGCGCGCGCCGGTGAGGCGGTCCGCCATGCGGGGCGGGAAGGGCCAGCGCAGATCGGGGCGGTTGACCTGCGCGTGGGTGATGATGCGGCCTTCCATCGCGGGAAGGAGTCCGCGGCGGACGGTTTCAACCTCGGGCAGTTCGGGCATGGCGGGCCTTGGGCAGGAGGGGCGGACATGTGGGCGCATTGCAGCGCCAAGGATCGGCCCTATAAGGAGTTGCAGGCAAAGGAACGGCAAGACCAGATGAGCGAAGAACGCGACGGCACCACGCATTTCGGCTTTCAGACCGTGCCGGAGGCCGAGAAGGCCGGGATGGTGCATGGCGTCTTTACCCGTGTCGCCAGCCGCTATGACATCATGAACGACCTGATGTCGGGCGGGGTTCACCGCCTGTGGAAGGATGCGATGATGGATTGGCTGGCCCCACGGGCGGGCCAGCGCCTGCTGGATGTGGCGGGGGGGACGGGGGATATCGCCTTTCGGTTCCTGAAGCGCGCGCCGTCGGCTTCGGCCGTTGTTCTGGACATGACGGAATCGATGCTGGTGGCGGGGCGCAAGCGGGCAGAGGCCGAGCGGCAGGCGGAGCGGCTGGACTGGGTGGTGGGCGATGCGATGGCGCTGCCCTTCGCCGACAACAGTTTCGACGTCTACACGATCAGCTTCGGCATCCGGAACGTGACGCGGGTGCAGGATGCGCTGAACGAGGCGTATCGGGTGCTGCGCCCCGGTGGGCGGCTGATGGTTTTGGAGTTCAGCCAGATTCCGAATGACCTGATGCAGAAGGTCTATGATGCCTATTCCTTCAACGTCATCCCGGTGATGGGGCAGATCGTGGCGAAGGATCGCGACAGCTATCAGTATCTGGTCGAGTCGATCCGCAAGTTTCCCGATCAGGAGACTTTTGCCGGGATGATCCGAAAGGCGGGGTTCGGGCAGGTGAAGTATCGCAACCTGTCCCTTGGCATCGCGGCGCTGCATTCGGGTTGGAAGATCTGAGATGCGCGGACCGCATAATATCTGGCGCTTGATCCGTACGGGCGCGACGCTGGAGCGCACGGGGGCGATGGCCGTGGTGCTGGAGGCGTTTCGGGCACCGCCGTCGATCCGGATCGCGGCGCGGTTGCTGGGTTGGCCGTTCAAATGGCTGGGGTTGAAGGGGGATCCGGCGCTGCCGCCTGCGACGCGGGCGCTGACGGCGCTGGGGCCGGCCTATATCAAGTTCGGACAGATCCTTTCGACGCGGCCCGACATCGTGGGCGAGGAGCTGTCGCAGCAGCTGAAATACCTGCAGGACCAGTTGCCGCCCTTCCCGCGCGAGGTGGCCAAGAAGATGATCGAGGCGGAGCTTGAGCTGCCCGTCGATCAGGTGTTTTCGGAGTTTTCCGAGCCCGTTGCCGCGGCATCGATCGCGCAGGTGCATCGGGCGCGACTGGCCGAGACGGGGGAGGAGGTCGCGGTCAAGGTGCTGCGTCCGGGTATCGAGCGGGCCTTCCGCAAGGATATTGATGCCTTTTACCTGATCGCGCGGACGATTGAGATCGTGGCACCGCAGACGCGGCGGCTGCGGCCCATGGATGTGATCACCCATTTCGAGGGCGTGGTCATGGGCGAGTTGGACCTGCGGCTGGAATCTTCGGCCGCGGCCGAGTTCGCGGCGAATACGGAAAAGGATGAAGGCTTCCGGGTGCCGCGGCCGATCTGGTTCCTGTCGGGCAAGACGGTGATGACGCTGGGCTGGGCGGAAGGCATTGGGATGAACGACAATGCCGCCATCGATGCGGCGGGGTTCGACCGCAAGGCGCTGGGGGCGCGGGTCTTGTCGCTGTTCCTGAACCATGCGCTGCGGGACGGGTTCTTTCACGCCGACATGCATCAGGGGAACCTGAAGGTGGGGGCGGCTGGGGAAATCATCGCCTATGATTTCGGGATCATGGGGCGGATCGACGAGTATACCCGGCGGGTCTATGCCGAGATCCTGATGGGGTTCATCCGCAAGGATTACCGCCGCGTGGCGGAGGTGCATTTCGAGGCAGGCTATGTGCCGGCTGACCGGGATATCGACGAGTTTGCCCGCGCGCTGCGGGCGGTGGGCGAGCCGATCTTTGGCATGGATGCCAGCCGGATTTCGATGGCGCGGCTGCTGGCCTATCTTTTCGAGGTGACGGAGCGGTTCGGGATGCAGACGCGGACCGAGTTGATCCTGCTGCAGCGGACGATGGTGGTGGTGGAAGGTGTGGCGCGGTCGTTGGACCCGCATATCAACATCTGGCAGGTCGCGCGCCCGGTGGTGGAAAGCTATATCGCCAAGAGCATCGGGCCTGCGGCGCTGCTGCGCGATCTGGTGATGACGGCGCGGGTCCTGTCGCGGTTCGGGCCGAAGCTGCCGCGGATGGTGGAGGCGGCGCTGATCGCGCAGGCGGACCCGCCCAAGCCGCTGGCCAAGCCGCGGCGGCGGTCGCGGTGGTACCTGATCCCGCTGGGCGTGGCGGTCTTTGCGGCGGGGATCGGGCTAGGGTCGTTCCTTTAGGCGATCTGCAGGGCCTGCGCGTAATCGGCATCGCCGCGCGCGGCCTTCCATGCGCAATGGGCGCGGATGCGCCAGTGGTAGAGCGGCAGGAGGGCACGGGTCCGATTGGCGGTGGCTTGGTCCGGGTAGGCGTTCAGGATCGCCTCGGCCCAGCCTTCCGGGGGTTTTGCGCCGGTATAGAGCCACATCATGGCGGGTGAGATCAGGGTGGCAAGGTCTTCGGCCGGGTCGCCTAGGCCGGGGCATTGCCAATCGATCAGAAGGGGACCCTGCGTCGTGGCGAGGATGTTGCCGGGGACGGGATCGGCATGGACGGGGCGCGGCGGTACGGGCGGAAGCTGCGGGTCGGGCGGGGGCGCGGGCAGGCCATCGGGTGCGAAGCTGGCGGCATGGGCGAGGATGGCGGCGCTGCCGTTGGGCAGGGGGCGGAAGCTGCCCGGTGGGACGGGCGTGCTGTGCAGGCGGTGGAGCATGCGGGCCACGGGGGCGGGGTCGCCACGCCAAGGGGTGCCTTCGGCATGGTCGTAGATGAGCCAGTCCTCGCCCTGCGCGCGCAGGCGGGGGGCAAGGCCCTGCGGCGCAAAGAGCGCGAGCGCCCGCGCCTCGGCCTGCGGGTCGTTGGGGAAGAGCGGGCTGGCGGCGGTAGGGTCGTGGCGTTTCAGCACGAGGGGGCCGATCCGCCAGAGGCGGTTGGTCCGCCCGCCGGGCAGCACTTCGCGCGCCATGGGGGCGGGAAGGAGGCGGGCGAGGGCGGCTTCGGCAGGGTCTTGCAGCATGGCGGCGGACCCTAGCGTGATGGACCGCCGCCGCAAGGGGGGGCCGCGTGTCAGCCGTCGCGCAGGGCGAGGATGTCTTTCTCGGCCGCCTCGATCCCGCCCTTGAGGACGAGGATGATGGAATTGCCGTTGCGCCGCGCCTCTTGGATCGGGGCGAAGCTGGCCACAGAGGTGGTGGCGATGACGTCGTCGCCCCGGCTGCTTTCGACACTGAGGCGGTAGCGGCCTGCGGGCAGGGGATTGCCCGCCGCATCACCGCCGAGCCACTGGTAGGGCGCGCCCGATAGGGGAAGGGTTTCGCGCGCCAGCACCGCACCTGAGGGATCGCGTACGACGAGGGCGGCGCTGTCGGCAGCGGTGGCGGGGCTGGGGAAGACGGTGATCGGGCTGCCGTCGAAATGGACATCCTGCGTTGTTCGAGCCTCTTTCCCGATCCAGCCGGACAGCTGCGCGAGGTTCATCATGCCGAGCTGCGAGGAGAGGCCAGAGATCAGGCTGTTGGTCTGGACCTGCTGTTCCACGCCGGAAAAGGTGGCGAGTTGCATCGCGAAATCGGTGGAATCGAGCGGGTTGAGCGGGTCCTGATTCTGCAGTTGGGTGGTGAGCATCTTGAGGAAAGTGGTGAAATCCGAGGTGATGGCCGGAGGGGTGGCATTACGCTCGGTTCCGGTGTTGGGGGAGGCGAGGGTGGACGGGGGGATGTTCATGGGCGGTGTCCTTTCACAGACGCAAGTCGAGCGTGCCGGGTGTGGCGGTCAGGGATCGGGGCGGTAGAGGACCCGGCGGCTGGGGTGTTGGTTCAAGGGCGGCGTCAGGGGTGCGGTCATTGCCCGCCTGCCCCTGCCGGGGGTCGGTTCCGGGCTGGCCGTCCTGTCCTGCGAAGCTGAGGCTGGCATTGGCAAACCCCGCTTGCCGCAGTTCGGCGAGGATCTGGTCGCCCTGACGGCGCAGAAGATCGAGCGTGGCGGGCGTCTCGACGGTGAGGTGCAGGTGCAGACCATCGGCGCGCGGCGACACTTCGAAGACAAGGGTGCCGAGTTCGACGGGTGAGAGCGTCACGGTGACGACCCCGGTTGTGGCAAGGTTGGGCAGGATCTGCCGGGCGACAAGGTCGGGAACCGGTGTCGGCGGCAGGGTGTGTGCCGATGGCACGGCAGGTGCTGGCAGGCCCGCACCGCCGTCGCTGCGCGCCGGGAGGGGAAGCGGCATGTCAGGCAGGGCTTGGAACAGGGCCGTGGTTTGGAGCGGCTCTGCCGTTCGGGCGGTGCCGGGGCGCTGGGCTGTGATGGGCAGGGGCTGGATGGCCGGGGCCGGGCTGGTTGGCGATGGGACCGTGTGGATGGGATCCTCTGCGACGGTCGTGAGGGGCTGGGGCAAGGGGTTTGGAGGGATGCTGCCCGTGCCGGGGGACGGGACGGGGATGTCGCCCTTTGGCGGGGGGGTGAGCAAGAGATGCTGTGTCGGGGCCGCGCCCATGGGTGGCATGGGGTTCGGCGGAGTGCTGGCTGTGGTCAGGGGCGCGTGGGGGCTGTCGCCCTGTTGCGGGGCGGCGGGGCTGTAGTGTGGGGCCGTGGCCACGGGTATCTGCTTCGCGGGGTTTGGAGGGGCCTTCGCGGCGAAAGACAGCGGCAAGGGGCCTTCGCCCGGCGGCGCGTTGGTGGGGGCGGGAGCCTGTGCCAGCGGAATAGGTGTGTGGGGTGCGGCGGATTGCGGAACACTCCCCGTGGCGGCGGATGCCCGTTGGCCGCCACCCTGCGGCGGGATGGTGACGGTGACGTGCGGGGCCATGGCCACGGATGTTTGCGGCGCGGTGTTTGACGGGGCGTTCGCGGCGGCAGAAGACGGCAAGGGGCCTTTGCCCGGCGGCGCTTTGGTGGGGGCGTGGGTCTGTGCCAGCGGAATGGGTGTGTCAGGGGCGGCGTATTGCGGCGCCTTTCCCGTGGCAGCGGATGCCCCTTGGCCGTCGCCCCGCTGTGAGGTGTTAGAGGTGTAATGCGGGGCCATGGCCACGGGTGTTTGCGGCACGGTGTCTGGAAGCCCCTTACCGCGCGGCAGGGCGGTGAGGGAGGGAGACGGGGGCAAAGCCGAAGCGATACTGTCCGGTACAAAAGGGGCCAGCGCAGGTGCGGCCTGCGCGGCTGTTTTGGGATGGGGCGGTGTGACGGTATCGGCCGGGGCCGGAATGGGCGGGTGCGGCGCTGTGTTTCCGGCAGGTGCGGGCGCGAGTCGGACGCGACCGAGGGTCGTGGCGGGATCGCGCAGCTGTTCAGGTTGGGTCTGCGATGGCTGGATGGCCCGCGCGACGATCTGTTCCGTGGCCGGTTTGGCCGTATCGCCGGATGGGCGGGCTATGGGGACGGAGCCGGTGGGGGGCGATGTGACCAGAGATGCCGGTTGCCGAGCGCCGTCGGGACGCGCCTGCGCCGCTGGTGCCCCCGGCAGCGGCAGGGCTGATGCGGGCGGCGAACGATCGGGTGCGGGTGCGGCTGCCGCAACGCTGGGTCGGGCAGGTGGCGGTTCGATGGTGGGATCGGGGGCGTGGACGGGCGCTTGCCCCGCAGCGGCGTGCGGGAGCGGGCCTGCCTTGGGCAGGTCGAGCGGTTGGCTGGAGGGCGTGCTGTCTGGGGCCGGACCGTCGCCTTGTGGCGCTGTGTCTGGAGGTATCGGCCCGCTGAACGCCATGGGTGGACGGGGCGGCGTGCCGAGATCGCCGGAGAGGTGCGCGAGGGGATCGGCGGACCTTGATGTGGCGGAGGCGGGAGCCGTGTCGGCAGACCTATCGAGGGTGAAGGGCGGTGGCGCCGAGGGTGCGGTATCCGGCACCGGGTGAAGGGGCGCCGCAACAGGCAAGGGCGCGGGTTGCGGTGGCGCTGGGCCGTCAAGGGGCTGAACGGTTGCTATGGCGGCACGAAACGGAATTTCCGCATTTTCCGCAATGTTCGAGACGTTTTTATCAATCCGAGACTCCGTCGGATCGGGTGCGGTCTCGGGGCGATCGGGGGCCTGCGCCACAGCGGTAGAGGGGTCGGGCGGCGTGGCCCAAAACGGGACCGGGGGCACATTCGCGGGCCTGTCTGGTATCTCTGTAGAGGTGTCCGGCCCATCGTCCTGAGGCCGATCCCCCGACAGGGGTGTGAAGCCGGGCTGATCGGGGGGTGTGCCGGGCGGGCCCGGAGGAGCGGCTGCGGGTGGCACCGTCGAGAGGTTGTCCGACTGGGTGAAGATGGCGAGAAAGGCGCCGTCGGTGAAGGGCGCATTGGCTGCGGTCGGGGACCCCGTGCCCGGTTGGCGCGGCACCGGACTGGAAAGCGGGGCCTGATCGACGAAAAGCGGGCTGGCGGTGGCGGAAAGGGAAAGCGTCATGGGGCGGCCTTTGAGGGGTGTTCGCCTCAGCATGACCGCAACGGGTTACCGATCCTTTACCCGGCCAAGGGCAAGATGAGCGCGATGCCCTTGCCGATGGAGGTTCCGATGACGCCCGACCTGCTGCCTTCCCGCCCTGCCCTGCCCTTGCCTGCGGCGCCCGTCTCGGGGCCGTTGCGCGAAAGGGCGGAGGCGCTTGAAGCCGCCTTTCTGGCGGAAATGCTGCGCCATGCGGGGCTTGGGTCCGGGCCGGGCGAAGGGTTCAACACGCTGCGCGGCGAGTTTGGGGGAGGGATCGGAGAGGAGCAGTTCGGGTCCTTCCTGCGCGAGGCGATGGCGGGGCAGATCGTGCGAGCCGGGGGAATCGGGCTGACCGAATCGCTGGTGCGGGCGCTGGGGAGGCAGGAGGGATGACCGCGCTGGGCGATGTGGAGGCGCTGCTGTCGGCGATGCGGGCAGACCTGCGGCGGGGTGATTACGCAAAGTTTGAGACGTATTTGGTGGAACTGGAGGCGTCGCTGGCGGGGCTGGAGGCATTGCCGAAGGACCAGCTGCTGCGCATCCGGCGGGCGGCAGAGGGCAATGCCGCTTGCCTTGCCGCCGCGATGCAAGGCATGCGGTCGGCGCGGCGGCGGCTAGGCGACATCGCCTCGGCTGGCCGGGGCGAGGCCTATGATGCGCAGGGCCGCCGCCATGCGTTGGGCGGGACGGATCGGCGGCTGCCGATTGCTTCAAATGCCGCCGACTTTGCCGGGACGGATCAGGAAAGGATTAACCCCAGACGGGTTTGATGGTGGGGCATCCCCGACGGGATGGCGCAACGGCTCTGGGCCGTCCGCATGGGGCAGAAGCCCGAGGCTTCAGTCGCGCTAAAGGCGCCCTCAGACAGGAAAGACGACATGTCTTCGATTCTTACGAATACCGGCGCGATGGTCGCGCTGCAGACGATGAAGAGCATCAACGCGAGCATGACCCGGACCCAGTCCGAAATCTCGACCGGCAAGACCGTGGCCACGGCCAAGGACAATGCCACCGTCTGGATGACCTTGGCGTTGGAGGAATAGGCGCGCTGCGTTTCGATGAGCGAGGTGAGTTCGGAGGCGACGTCGGTGGTCGACCCTTCGCGCGAGAAGCCGACCAGCGTGCCGACGGGCCCGGTTCCGGCATCCCAGAGCGTGAAGACCCCGGATTGCGGGGAAACCTGATAGGTTTGGTTGCCCACCGGCCGCAGGCCGTTGACATTGGGCACATCGACCAAGGGGATCTGGTAAAGGCGGCGGGTGAAACCGGTGTCGTAGGTGGCCTTGATGAAGCCTTCCGCATCAATTTCCAGCCCGGTCAGCGTGCCGACGGGCGAGCCGTTCTTGGTGATCCCGACGGGGGCAAAGCCATCGGACAGTTGCGTCAGAGCGCCAGATGTGCCCGGTGCGCCGATATTGATGTCCAGCGGGCCACCCAGCAGATCGACCGTGAGCGTGCCGGTCGCGGTATCGTAACTGCCAGCAGACAGCGCGGTGACCGTCGCGATGGAGCCGCCGGTGCCACGGTTGCCGTCGAATTCGATGGTGAATTCGCCGATCACGGCATCGTTCTGAAGCGGATCAGTGATCCGCAGCGTCCAAGTGTTTGAGGCGCCAGTGGCGGGAATGGTGGGGGTGAAGGCGAAATCGAGCGTGCGCGGCGCGCCGAGATTGTCGAAATACTCGATCGACAGGGGCAGGGCGTCGCCGGACCGTCCGGCGGCGGTGTTTCCTGCAGGCAAGTTGACCCCGAGGTTCACGCGTGTTGTGGCATCGCCGACACGCTGGTTTGAATCGATGCGGACAGGGACGAGGCCGATATCCGAATCGCGGGGATATTCCGGGACGACACCATCGAGGTTGACGGGCCAGCCCAGCAGGACAAGGCCGGTGGGGGTGGAGAGATAGCCTTGCTCATCCGTCCGGAAGGAACCTGTGCGCGTGAGCTGCATGGCCATTTCGGACGGATCATTGCCATCCCCAGCCTGCGGGCGCACCGGAAGCATGCCGCGTTCCGAGATGGCGATGTCAAGCGCGTTGCCGGTGGAGACCAGCGGCCCCGTCTCATCCAAAAGGCGCATGGTCGAGGCGCGCACCCCGCCCGCCGAGAACTTGGCCCCACCCGGACCGTTTCCGAGCATGAGACTTTCGAAATCGGCCTGGGCACGGCGGTAGCCGAAGGTGGAGGAATTGGCGAGGTTGTCGGAAATCGTCGCCAACCGCGTGGCGTTCGCGTTCAGCCCCGCCACGCCCGCGTTGAGTGAGGAAGAAATAGTCATGGATGCACCTTTCTGCTGCCGAACCCGTGAGTCGGCGGCATCATGGCGCGGAAGGCATTAATGCGTGCCTAATCCGTCAAATCCCCGGCATCACCGCCGATCTGCGCAAAAGCACGATCTCGATCCGGTTGTTGCGCGCGGCGGTCGGGTCGGTGCTGGCGGGGCGGCGGTCGGCATAGCCCGTAACGCGGTGCAGGCGCCCCGGATCGAGCGGGGTATCGGCGATCAGGGCGCGCGCCGCTTCGGCCCGCGCGGTGGACAGGTCCCAAGCGGGATCGTGGCGCAGCGGGGCAGGATAGGCGCGCACATGGCCGTTCACCGCGATGCGGTTGGTGGCCAGCGCCGCCACTTCGGCCACCACGGCAATCAGGTCGCGCAGGAGGGGTGCGGGATCTGCTGTTTCGCTACGAAAGAGGTTGTCTTCGTCGGTATCGAAAAGCTCGATCACAAGGCCTTCGTCGGACAGGCGGGTCACGACGTGGCGGCGCAGCTTGTCGGAGATGGCGCTTTCGCCGGTATAGGCCAGCAGGCGCTGTTCCGCTTCGCGCAGCGCGGCCTCTTCCGCCGCCTCTTCGGGCGTCTGTGGCCCGCCATCAGAGCGGGGGCGGGCGGTCTGCATCGGGTTGTTCGCCGAGGCACCGGAGCCATTAAGCGCGAGCGTGGGTTCAGACAGGATCGACTCGCCGCCGAACGGGCCGTCGCCGCCGCCGGAGACCCGGTTGATCGGGACGGTGGGGTTGAAGTAATCGGCGATGCCGTCGCGCTGCTGTTCTGTGGTGGCGTTGAGCAGCCACATCAGAAGGAAGAAGGCCATCATCGCCGTGACGAAATCGGCATAAGCAACCTTCCATGCGCCGCCATGGTGACCGCCACCGGCGACCACCTTCTTGCGTTTGACGACGATCGGCGCCGCGTTCCGCTGCCCGGTCATTCCACACCCCAATTTTCACACCCGGGGTCGAGGTTAGGCGGGGAGGGTTTATCCGGTGCTAACGGATCGGATTGTCGAGATTTCGCGGCAGGCCGCGCAGGTGCAGCCGGGTGAAGAGGCCGATGGTGGCGTAATCGGCGCAGAACTGGCGGGCGACGCCATGGGTGAGCGCTGTGTCGAGGACGACGGGATCGGCTGGCGAGATGAGTTCGAACCGTGCCCGGGGTTGGCCGGTCCGGAGGGCGAGGAAATCCGCAAGCTCGGACCCCACCCAGCCCGTCACGCCGACGAGGTGCAGTTCGAACCGCTGGAAGGCGCGGTTAACGGCAATCACCTCGGTCGGATCGAGGCGCGCCAGCGCCCTGTCGCGCAGGGCGGTGGACAGACCTTCGGCCAAAGCGCCGGTGATGCCGCAGGCAGGCATTCCAAAGGGATGCAGAAGGCGCGCGATATCGGCCCAAGCCCGCTGCGACAGCGAGCGGATGGGGTAGAGATCGTGTAGCGCGGTCTGCGGATCGGAGGTCACAACGGTAAGCCCGCGCAGCGGGCGCAGGGCGGCCTCGGTCAAGAGCGCCCGGCGCGGGTCCTGGGCGGCAAGGACGAGGCCGCCGGGGCGATAAAGCGCAGCTTGAACGGTGGCGCTGTCCTGATCGAGGAGGAGCGCGAGACGGCGCACGAGGCGCGGGGAATCGGCCCAGATCGCCGGTTGCAGCGACAGGTCAGTGGTGGGGTTGGTCGGGTCCGGGCGGATCGAAGCGGGCCATCCCGTCGCCTGCAGGAGACGGAGCAGGCGGGTTGCCTCGGCCTCTGACAGGGCTTGCAGGACAGGAGACGCGGGCGCGGCAAGGTGTCGGTGCAGGCTGTCGGCATCCAGACCCAATTGGCAGGCCACGAGTGCATGGGGGGCCACCGCAGCCGAAGCGGGTGGCCCGAGGTAGAGGGCGTAGCTGGCTTCGCTGCGGAGCGAGGCGGTCATGGCTGGCGCGTCCCTTCCTCCGTTATCGCAACACCCTTTAAGATAACCTTTCTTATCGCAAACCTGCCAATGCGGTTAAGGTTTTTTCTGCAGGGTTTGCCGAGAGGTTCTCGTGCGGTCAGTCGGACGAGGAGCGCGCCCAGAGGTTGACGTCCTTTTCTTCGCTGATCCGGTCGATTTCGGCCAGTTCTTCGGGCGTGAAGTCGAGGTTGTAGATGGCGCCTGCGCAATCGACCACCTGTTCGGGTTTCGATGCGCCGATCAGAGCCGAGGTGATGCCACCATTCCGCAGCACCCATGCGATGGCCATCTGTGCCAGCGTCTGGCCGCGCTTCTGTGCCATCGCGTCGAGGGCGCGGACCGAGGCGAGGGCGCGGTCGGTGATGATCGCGGGGTCGAGCGATTTGCCCTGTGCGGCGCGGCTGCCCTGCGGGATGCCGTTGAGGTATTTCTTCGTCAGGATGCCTTGGGCGAGCGGCGTGAAAGCGATGGAGCCGAGGCCGAGGTCGGCCAGCGTGTCCTTGAGACCGTCGGTTTCCACCCAACGGTTCAGGATGTTGTAGCTGGGCTGGTGGATGATGAAGGGGGTCTTCAACTCCGTCAGGATAGCATGCGCTTCGCGCGTGCGCTGGCTGTTGTAGCTGGAGATGCCCACGTAAAGCGCGCGGCCGGAGCGGACGATGTGATCCAGCGCCAGCATGGTTTCTTCCAGCGGGGTGTCGGGGTCAAAGCGGTGGGAATAGAAGATGTCGACATAGTCGAGCCCCATCCGTTTCAGCGATTGGTCGCAAGAGGCGATGACGTATTTCCGGCTGCCCCATTCGCCATAGGGGCCGTCCCACATGAGGTAGCCCGCCTTCGACGAGATGATAAGTTCGTCGCGGTATCCGGCGAAATCGTTCTTCAGGATCTCACCGAAGGCCTCTTCGGCGCTGCCGGGGGGCGGGCCGTAGTTGTTGGCAAGGTCGAAATGGGTGATGCCAAGGTCGAAGGCCGTCTGGCAGATCGCGCGCTTTGTGTCATGCGGCGTGTCATGGCCGAAGTTGTGCCAGAGGCCGAGAGAGATGGCGGGGAGTTTCAGGCCCGATTTTCCGCAAGGGCGGTAGATCATCTTGGAATAGCGGTCGGCGGCGGGGGTGTAGGGCATAGGGTCCTCCGTCATGGAAAGCGGCGGCGCGAGGGTCGCACCGCCGCCGATTGTACGTAGATTGATCAGATCAGATGTAGCGGTTCCAGAGGTTTTCCAGCCGCTCTTGCCGCCCGGATTTCGGTTCTGGGTTCAAACCCTTTGCCGTAACGACGGCGGCGGCGTCTTCCAGAGAGCCGGAGAGCAACGCCTTCGCCTCGGGCTTTTCCCAACCGGCGTAGCGGTCGGCGCGGGCCTTTTCCAGCGCGCCATCCGAGAGCAACGCGGCGGCGGACTTGAGCGCGCGGGCGCAGGTATCCATGCCGCCGACATGGGCGAGGATCAGGTCTTCTGGATCAAGCGACTGGCGGCGGATCTTGGCGTCGAAGTTGGTGCCGCCGGTGGTGTAGCCACCCGAACGCAGGATTTCATAGAAGGCCAGTGCCTTTTCCGCATGGTTGTTCGGGAATTGATCGGTGTCCCAACCGGACTGATAGTCGTTCCGGTTCATGTCGATGGAGCCGAAGATGCCAAGCGATGCGGCAAGGGCGATTTCATGTTCGAAGGAATGGCCCGCGAGGATGGCGTGGCCCTGTTCGATGTTGACCTTCACCTCTTTCTCAAGCCCGAATTGGACGAGGAAACCGTAGACGGTGGCGACGTCGTAATCATACTGATGCTTGGACGGTTCCTGCGGTTTCGGTTCGATCAGGATCGCGCCTTTGAAGCCGATCTTGTGCTTGTACTCGACGACCTGTTGCAGGAAGCGGCCGGCATGTTCGCGCTCAGCCTTCAGGTCGGTGTTCAGCAGCGTTTCATAGCCTTCGCGCCCGCCCCAGAGCACATAATTCGCCCCGCCCAGCTTGTGCGTGGCGTCCATGTTGGCCTTCACGGTGGCGGCGGCATAGGCGTAGACATCGGGATCGGGGTTCGTCGCCGCACCGGACATCCAGCGGCGGTGGCTGAACATGTTGGCGGTGCCCCAGAGGAGCTGTGTCTTGTGGGAGGACTGCTTTTCCCCGAGGTAATCGACGATCTCGTCCAGATTACGCTTGGATTCAGCGAAGGTCGCGCCTTCGGGGCGGACGTCGGCATCGTGGAAGCAGTAGAAGGGCGCGTTCAGAATATCGAACATCTCAAAGGCCACGTCGGCCTTGAGCTTGGCCAGTGCCATCGTTTCGCCGAACCATGGGCGGTCAAAGGTCTGGCCGCCGAAGGGATCGCCGCCGGGCCATGCGAAGCTATGCCAATAGGCAATGGCAAAGCGCATGTGGTCTTCCATCCGCTTGCCGAGAAGGATTTCATCCGGGTTGTAGTGTTGGAAGGCGAATTCATTGGTGGAGGCGGGCCCCTCGTATTTGATCTGGGGAATGCCTTTGAAGAAGTCGGTCATTTCAGTCCTCGGATAGCGGATTGCGCGGCGCGGTAGCGGGCGTGGCCCGTGTCGAAAGCAGAGATAAGCGCACGGTCGGGATCGACTGTGCGAGCGATGGGGGGAAGGGTGGCGATCTCTGCCCCTGCCCCGGTGGCAGCCATGAGGGCGAGTCGGGCCGCCCCGAAGGCCCCGCCGAAATCGCCCGCGACGGGCAGGTGGACGGGGATGTCCAGCGCCGTGGCGATGGCCTTGAGCCAGTAGTCGGAGCGCGAGCCGCCGCCGACGGCCAACAGGCGTTCGATCTTCGTCCCCGTGGCGGCCAGCGCGTCGCGGCTGTCGCGGATGGCGAAGGTGACGCCTTCCAGCACGGCGCGGGTGGCGGCGGCGCGGTCGGTCGCATGTTCGAGGCCGAGGAAGGCGCCACGGATGGCCGCGTCATTGAGCGGCGTACGTTCGCCGCCGAGATAGGGCAGGAAGATCGTCTTGGACGGTGCCTTGAGATCGCCGAGGCCGCCGGTCAGGCTGGCCGCTGTGTCGCCCACGAGTCCGGCGTACCAATTCAGCGCATCGGTCGCGGCGAGGATGACGCCCATCTGGTGCCATGTGTTCGGCAGGGCGTGGCAGAAGGTATGGACGGCGGTTTCTGGCGCGGGCTGATAGCCGTCATTCGCGGCAAAAAGGACGCCCGAAGTGCCAAGCGAGACGAAGGCATCGCCCGCCTTAACCACGCCGACCCCCACGCCAGAGGCGGCGTTGTCGCCACCGCCACCCGCGATGACGACGCCCTTCGGCAGGCCCCAGCGCGAGGCCAGTGCATCGCGCAGTTTGCCTGACACTTGCGATCCTTCGACGAGGCGGGGCATGTGCGCCCGTGTGAGGCCCGTCGCGGCGAGGCAATCGTCGGACCAGTCGCGCTTGCCCGTATCCAGCCAGCTTGTGCCTGCGGCATCAGACATCTCTGCCACATGCTCGCCGGTCAGCCAGAGCCGGAGGTAATCCTTGGGCAGCAGGATGCGGGCGACCTTTTCCCAGATGCGGGGTTCGTTGCGCTGCACCCAGAGGAGTTTCGGCGCGGTAAAGCCCGGGAAGACGATGTTGCCCGTCACGCGGCGAAAGAGCGGGTCGCCGTCAAGTTCGGCCGCCTCTTCATGGCTGCGGGTGTCATTCCACAGGATGCAGGGGCGCAGCACCTCATCCGCCTGATCGAGAAGGGTCGCGCCGTGCATCTGGCCGGAAAGGCCGATGGCCCGGACCTGCCCCAGCCCATGTGGGGCCAGCGCATCCATCACCTCTTCCGCCGCCGCGATCCAGTCGGCGGGGGATTGTTCGGACCAGCCTTCATGGGGCCGTGACACGGAAAGGGGGGCGCTGGCCTCGGCCAGCACCCCTTGTGCGTCGTCGATCAGCACGCCCTTGAGGCCGGACGTGCCGAGGTCGAGGCCGATATACATCACGCAGCCTTTGCCGGTTTCTTGCCGAGGATGATCATCCCGAGGATGTCTTCGTCCGTCACTTCGTTCACGTTGACGGTGCCGACAAGCTGACCGTTCTTCATGACCGAGGCGCGATCGCAGAGCTTCATCACGTTGTGGATGTCGTGCTCGATCAGGAAGATGCCCAGACCTTGCGCCTTCAGCTCTTGGATCAGTTCCGACACCATCTGTGTCTCATGCGGCCCCAGCGCGGCGGTGGGTTCGTCCATGATCAGGATCTTGGCGTTGAAATAGACGGCCCGCGCGATGGCGACCGACTGGCGCTGACCACCGGAAAGAGCAGAGACCGGCACGTTGAACTTGCGGAAGTTGGGGTTGAGGCGCGCCATGATCTTGCGCGTCTCGGCTTCCATCTTCGTCTCATCGACGAAGCCGAAGCTGTTCACGATCTCGCGCCCCAGAAACAGGTTGGAGGCGGCATCCAGATTGTCGGCAAGCGCAAGGGTCTGGTAGATCGTTTCGATGTTCTGGCTGCGGGCGTCGCGCGGGTTGTTGATCTCTACCCGTTCGCCATTGATGTAGATGTCGCCTGCATCCGGCTTATAGGCGCCAGAGAGGCACTTGATCAGCGTGGATTTGCCTGCGCCGTTATGGCCCAGAAGACCCACGACTTCGCCGGGATAGAGGTCGACCGTGACATGGTCGACCGCTTTGATCCCGCCGAAGGAGATCGAGATGTCACGCATCTCGACCAGGGGGGTGCCGCGATTGGGATTGGTCATGCTTTGGTCCCCCCTTTATTTGATGCGCTTGCGATAGACGATGTCGAGCCAGACGGCGACGACGAGGGCGATGCCGATGACGATCCGCTGGTACGAGCCGTCACCGAAGCCGATCAGCACCATGCCGGTCTGCAGCGAGGTCAGGATCAGGGCGCCAATGATGGCCCCGTAGATCGTGCCCACGCCCCCGGCCAGCGAGGTGCCCCCCACGACGGCGGCGGCGATGACGTAAAGCTCGTCAAGGTTGCCCATCGCGTTGGTGGCAGAGTTCTGGCGGGCCGAGCCGATGACGGCGGCGATCCCGGCCAGCGCGCCCATCAGGGTGAATATCTTCACCGTCATGGCACGGGTGTTGATGCCGGAAAGGGTGGCCGCTTCGGGGTTGCCGCCGATGGCGAAGACATAGCGGCCAAAGCGGGTCTGGGTCATCAGGATGGTCATCAGGATGGCGACGACGATCATGATGAGGACGGGATAGGCAAAGCCGTGGCCGAAGCTGGCGCAGACATCGGTATAGATCGTGTCGTTGTCCTGCGCGCAGGCGGGCAGGTCCTGACCGATGGCCTGGTAGTATTTCTGGATGTTGCCGCGCGGCCAGATGTAGGAATTAAACAGCGCGGTAGTGCCGAGGATGGCACCGATGATGACGCCGCCGACGAACCATTCCGCCCAGATTGGGCGCAGCGGGAAGCCGTGCAGCTTGCGCGACTTGCGCCCGTTCAGGATGGCCCAGACGACGAGAAGGCTGGCGATGCCGCCGAAGATCCAGCTGCCGGTCGGGCCAAGTGCGCCGAAGGAGCCGCCCCCGATCAGGGCGAAGGTTTCATCCAGCGGGGCGATGGTCTTGCCGCCCGCCACGAGGAAGGCCGCACCACGCCAGACCAGAAGACCGCCCAGTGTCACGATGAAGGAGGGGATGCCCATGTAGGCGATCATCCCGCCCTGCAGCGCTCCGATCAGGGCGCCCATCAGGATGCCGAAGATGACGGTGATGATCCAGATCGACGGATGACCGAGGCCCATCGCCGGGGTCAGCCATTCGACCTGCAGCAGGCCCATGTACATGCCGACCATGCCCATGATCGACCCCACGGAAAGGTCGATGTTGCGTGTGATGATGACCAGCACCATCCCGGTGGCCATGATGCCGATATAGGCCGTCTGGACCGAGAGGTTCCAAAGGTTGCGCGGGGTGAGGAAGCCGTTCGCATCGACCTGCGCGGCGCCAAGAAGGAGCGACGGGCGGTCAAGGATGATGACCGAATATGCCTCGAAGGCGAACCAGATCAGCAAGAGCGCGCCGATCATGCCCAGAAGGCGCGGATCGATTTCGGTCGCGCGGAGGAAACGGCCAAAGCCACCTTCCTGCTGGGCCTGGGTTGTCGGGGTTTGGGGTGTATCGGTCATGTCCTCATCCAGCCTGAGAGAGGGATCGGGCAAGCGACCGGCCGCAGGCCATCCGGCACGCGGTCAGGGTCGATCAACTGGCCACTGGCCATGTGCCCGGAAAGAGAACCGGCGCCGCCCGCCAAGGGGCAGCGCCGGAGGGTAGGATCAGATCACTGGCAAGCAGCGACGTCGGGCAGAGCGCCTTCGCAGGCCTGCTCTTTCGAGATGTGGCCCGCATCGATCGCAAGGTTCAGCGTTTCCTTGGTGATCGGCGTCGGGTTCAGAAGGATCGCGTTCATTTCAACGCCCTTCTCTCCGCCCGAGAACTTGCCCGCACCGGGGATCGCGTCCAGCGCGGCACCGTCAGCGAGAGCCGAGGCGATTTCGCCGGCAGCCTTGCCGAGGTCGCGTGCGTTCTTCCACACCGAGACGGTCTGGGTGCCGCGCGCAACGCGGTTGATCGCGGCGAGGTCGCCGTCCTGACCACCCAGCGGAACGTTCAGGCCCTGCGCGGACAGAGCCGCAGCCGCACCACCGGCCATGCCGTCGTTCTGCGCGAGAACGGCGTCAACGGCGTTGTTGTTGGCGGTCAGGATCTGTTCCATGTTCTTCTGGGCGTTCTCGGGCTTCCAGCCGTCCGAGTTCGCTTCGCCGACGATGGTGATGTCGCCAGCCGCCACGGCAGCGCCGATCACTTCTTCCATGCCCTGACGCAGGAAGCCGACGTTCGGGTCACCCGGGTCGCCCTTGATGATCGCGTAGTTGCCCTTCGGGGCCACGGCGAACACCGATTCCGCGATGATGCGGCCGACGCCGACGTTGTCGAAGGTCAGGTAGAAGGTGCGGGCGTCTTCGATCAGACGGTCATAGCCGACGACCGGGATGCCTTCGGCAGCGGCCTTCTCGATGGCCGGCCCGATCGCGTCCTTGTCCCAAGCGTTGATGATCAGGGCGTCAACGCCCTGAGCGATCAGCGCGTCGATGTCGGACAGCTGCTTTTCGGCGGACGACTGGGCGTCGGCCGAGATGTATTCGTTGCCAGCGGCTTCGATTGCGGCCTTCATTGCGGCTTCGTCGATCTTCCAACGCTCTTCCTGGAACTGGGCCCAGGACACGCCGATCTTCTTGCCTTCTGCCAGCGCGGCCGAAGAGAAGCCGACCGTCGCCATAACGGCGACGAGGATTGCGTTACGCATAAGTATCCTCCCTATGGATGCGGCCAGCGTATGGCCGGTCCGACGGATTCGTCGGTACGGCGGGAAATTGGCCCGAATAATTTCAGTTGTCAAAATAAATTTGGTGGGTGAAACATGAACTGCCCACGAAAGCGGCGTGTTCATGCGGCGGTGCAGCATTTTTCGGTCCGCTAACGCAAGCTTAACCGGGGTTATGGCAGAACATCTGCCGATTTTTTATTCGGGGGCCAAAGAAATGCTGCTCAGGGGGCCGATGGACGAGGCGGGGGAGGGGCGTCGGGGGTGCGGGCCTTTGATTCCGCCGCTGTCGGATTCGCTGCGTCCGCTGCGGCAACAGGTGTTCGAGCGGGTGCGGGCGGCTGGGCTGATTCCCCGGGTGCAGGTGGCCAAGGACCTTGGGGTCAGCCCGGCATCGGTGACCACGATCACGCAGGAACTGATCGAGGTGGGGCTGATCGAGGAAGTCTCGGCCCTGCGCGAGGGGGATCAGGGGCGGGGGCGTCCGGCCGTGCTGCTGGGCGTGAAGGCGGGCGCGCATCGCGTGGCGGGGATGAAACTGTCGGATCGCGAGCATACGGCGGTGATCGTGGATTTCGCGGGCAACCTGATCGCGGATGACGTGATCCCGCGGAGGCCCGGACCGATGAGCATCCCTGAGATGCTGGCCGCAATCGAGACGCTACTGGACAGGGTCTGCGCCAAGGCGGGGCTGCGGCGGGAGGAGCTTTCTGCGGTGGGGATCGGGGTGCCGGGCTTTGTCGACTCGGTCGACGGGATGGTGATGTGGTCTTCGGTTCTGGCGGATCGGGCGGTGCCTTTGGCGGCGGTGGCGCAGGCGCGGCTGGGGCTGCCGGTGGTGATCGACAATGACGCCAACCTTGTGACGCTGGCCGAGCTTTGGTTCGGTGCGGGGCGGCGGTTGGCTGACTTTGCGGTGGTCACGATCGAGCATGGCGTCGGCATGGGCTATGTCATCAACCACAGGATTTACAGGGGAGCCCAAGGGCTTGGGATGGAATTGGGCCATACCAAGGTGCAACTCGACGGGGCGCTGTGCCGCTGCGGGCAGCGCGGCTGTCTGGAGGCCTATATCGCCGACTATGCACTGGCGCGCGAGGCGACGACGGCGCTGAACTGGACGCATCGGGAAGGGCAGTCGATCAGCGTGCTGCTGGAGAGCCTGTATGACCATGCCAAGGCAGGCAACACGGCGGCGCGGTCGATCTTTCGCCGGGCGGGGCGCTATCTGGCAGTGGGCCTGTCCAATGTGATCAACCTGTTCGATCCGGCGCTGATCATCCTGTCGGGCGAGCGGATGCGGTACGACTATCTCTATGCGCAGGAGACGCTGGCCGAGATGGACGCACTGGCGATCCAGACGGGGCGGCCGCGCCCGCAGATCGAGATTCACGCTTGGGGCGACCTGCTGTGGGCGCATGGGGCGGCGGCGCTGGCCCTTTCCTTCGTGAGCGAGGGGATTCTGGTCCCTGTGCGGGAGATGGCGGCGCAGTAGAGCCCGGGTGGCGGTGGGGCGGAGCCCCGCCCTACGGGTTCTGCAGCGCGCTTTTGATCCTTTGACATGGGTTGCTTGAGCGGTTGGGTGGGGGCCACCCGACCGCATTCTTCCGTCGCATCGGCTGTGCCCTGTTTTGTGCCGCATTCTGTGCAGCAAACTGTGGGCACGCAGCGGGCGGTGGGGTGAGGGACCCTTAAGGTTAATCGATGGTAAGGGCACGGCCTGCGCCGAGGGGTTAATGGGATTGGCGGCTGGCGTCGTTCGGTCACCCGCGCCACTTCGGCAGCGGGGCCGTCTTGACGGGGCTGGCGGCGGCGAAATTCGGCAGGCTTTTCGGGAGGGCGATTGCGCCGCAGAGGACGAGTTGCAATAGTCTTAACAGCGCGCCCGGAGGATTCATTGACCGCTTTTTCCCCCCGTCTGTCGCCGTGCCGCGGACTTGCGGCGGCGGTGGCCGTGATGGCCGCTCTGGCCGGGCCGGGGATGGCGCTGGAACGGCTGGAATTCACTGCGCCGGGGGCGGATGCAGCGCTGCTGGACAGTCTGCGCGGGGCGTCCCTTCTGGTGACGTCCGAACTGGACGGGCAGCAGGATGCGCAGGACCTGTTTGCGGCAGCGCGGGCGGAATACGGTCGGCTGCTGGGCGCGCTTTACGGGGCGGGGCATTATTCGGGTGTGATCTCGATCCGGATCGACGGGCGCGAGGCGGCGGGGATTGCGCCGCTGGATGCTCCCGCGCGGATCGACGTGATCGAAGTGCGGGTGGAGCCGGGGCCCGCTTTCCGCCTGTCGGAGGCGCGGATCGCGCCGCTTGCACCGGGGACGGCGCTGCCGAAGGGCTTTGCCGTTGGCCAGCCCGCGCCGTCTGGCATCCTGCGCGAGGCGGCGGTGGCGGGGGTGGATGGCTGGCGCGACCAAGGCCATGCCAAGGCGGCGGTGGCGGGGCAGGATGTGGTGGCCAACCATGCTCGGGCCACGCTGGCGGCACGGATCGCGCTGGAGCCGGGGCCGCGCCTGCGCTTTGGCCCGCTGTCGGTGACGGGGGCGGAGCGGATGGAGGTGCGGCGGATCGTCAAGATCGCCGGGCTGCCGGAGGGCGAGGTCTATTCGCCCGCCGAAGTGAACCGCGCGGCGCAGCGCCTGCGGCGGACGGGGGTGTTCAAGTCGGTGACCTTGACCGAAGGGGACGTGCTGGCGCCCGACCTGTTGCCGATGACGGCGACGGTGGTGGAGGAGAAGCCGCGACGCTACAGCTTTGGTGCCGAGATCGCGACGCAAGAGGGCGCGACGCTAAGTGGGTTCTGGCTGCATCGCAACCTGCTGGGCGGGGCAGAGCGGCTGCGGATCGACGGGGCGATCACCAATATTGGGGCGCAGAATTCAGGCATCGATTACGCGCTGGGCATCACCCTAGATCGGCCTGCCACGATCACAGCCGACACGACGGTGGGGATCGAGGCCGAGATCGGTCATCTGGATGAAGAGGATTTCTTCGCCGATGTGGCGATGGTGGGCGTAAAGGCCACGCATTACTTTAGCGAGACGCTGACCGGGCGGCTGGGCGTTCGGTATGAATATGCCAAGGGGCGGGATGGGTTCGATGCTTTCCTGTTCCGCAATGTGGGCATTCCCATCGGGGTGACATGGGACAGGCGCGACAATCCACTGAATGCGAAGGGCGGGTTCTATGTCGAAGCCGAGGTGAAACCATTCTTCGGGTTTGGCACCACCGGCAGCGGGGTGCGCAGCACGCTGGATGCGCGCGGCTATCTGGGCCTTGGCGCGGAAGATGATGTGGTGCTGGCCGGGCGGTTGCAACTGGGGATGATCGACGGGGCGACGCTGCTTGGAACCCCGCGGGACGATCTGTTCTATTCCGGGGGCGGGGGCACGGTGCGCGGGCAACCCTATCAGTCGCTGGGGGTGAGTGTGCTGCGGAGCCTGCGGTCGGGCAAGATCGGCGGGACGCATTTCATCGGCACGCAGCTTGAGGCGCGCGCCATGGTGACGGAGCGGATCGGGGTGGTCGGGTTCTTTGATACGGGCCGGATCGATGTGGGATCGTTCTTCGACGGGGCGGGCGACTGGCATTCGGGCGCGGGTGTCGGGGTGCGGTATGATACCGGGTTCGGGCCGATCCGGCTGGACGTGGCGGCGCCTGTGGGTGGGACGACGGGGGATGGCGTGCAGATCTATGTCGGTCTGGGGCAGGCCTTCTGATGCGGGGAATGCGCCCTTTGCTGCCTGTGGCGGCCTTGTGCCTGCTGCCCCTTGGCGCGGCGGCGCAGGACGATGACCGCGATTTCCTGACGGCCTTTCTGGAGGACAATCTTTCCGGGGCCGGGCGTCAGGTGACGATCACCGGATTCAACGGGGCGCTGTCGTCGCAGGCGACGATTGAGCGGCTGACCATCGCGGATGATGATGGGGTCTGGCTGACGCTGGATGGGGTGGTGCTGGACTGGAGCCGGTCTGCCCTGCTGCGCGGCGAGGTGAATGTGGCGGAGCTTTCGGCGCGCGAGATCGTGCTGGAGCGGGTGCCGGAGGGCGAGGCTGCGGCACCGTCGCCAGAAGCGGGGACATTCGCGCTGCCGGAACTGCCGGTGTCCATCTCTATTGGGCGGTTGGCGGCGGATCGGATCGTGCTGGGCGAGGCGGTTCTGGGCGAGGGGATCGAAGGGCGGCTGGAGGCATCCGCCACGCTGGCGGGGGGCGAAGGGCGGACGGAACTGCTGCTGCAGCGGGTGGATGGGGGGCCAGCGGGGCGGCTGGACCTGACGGCGGCCTATGCGAATGCAAGCGGGCAGTTCACCCTTGATCTGGTGGCCGAGGAAGAGGCGGGCGGGATCGCGGTGACGAAGCTGGGCATTCCGGGTGCGCCGTCGGCGCGGCTGGCGGTGCAGGGCGAGGGGCCTGTGGCGGATTTCGTGGCGACGGTCGGTCTGGTGACGGATGGGCGGGAGCGGCTGACGGGGACGGTGGAGTTGACCGGGGCCGAGGGCGGGACGCAGGGCTTTGCGGTCGATTTGGCGGGCGACCTCGCGCCGCTGTGGATGCCGGATTATGCGGCGTTCTTCGGGGACCGGATTTCGCTGAAGGCCGAGGGCGATCGTTCGGCACTGGGGGTGCTGCGGCTGCGGTCCTTTGACATGGCAGCGCAGGCCTTGGCGCTGCGCGGGGCGGTGACGGTGGGGGCGGATGGGGTGCCTTTGGCCTTTGACGTGGCGGGGCAGATCGGGTTGGCGGATGGGTCGCCTGTTCTGCTGCCGGTGTCGGGAGAGGTGCGGGTGCGGTCAGTCGATCTGGATGTGAACTATGACCGGGTGGCGGGTGAGGGATGGACGGCTGATTTGGTGATCGCGGGGCTGGATCAGCCGGGATTCGCGGCGAAGCGGTTGGCACTGGATGCGGCGGGGCGGCTGTGGCGGCGGGACGGGGCGGCGCATGTCGGCGCGGTGCTGGATTTCGCGGGGGCGGGGTTGGCGCCGGAGGATGCGGCGCTGGCCACGGCGCTGGGCCGGGACGTTCGCGGGTCGGTGGTTCTGTCGTGGCAGGCAGGGGGCGACGGGCTGCGCCTGCCGAAGATCGTGCTGAACGGTCAGGGTTATGCGCTGCAAGGTCGGGCGGTGGTGGAGGGGCTGGAGGCGGCGCTGCGGGTGTCGGGGCGGGCCGAGGCGACGGTCGATGATCTGGGGCGGTTGTCGGGGCTGGTGGGGCGGCCCCTTTCCGGCGCGGCGCGGGTGGTTGTGGAAGGGGCGGCGAGCCCATTGACCGGGGCCTTTGACGGGGAGGTGACGGTCGAGGGGACGGATGTCGCGCTGGGGCAAGCGCAGGCGGATGCGCTGTTGAAGGGGGTGGCGCGGATCGACCTGTCGGCGAAGCGCGACAAAACGGGGACGGAGTTGCGCGCGCTGTCGGTGGCGGCGGGGACGTTGGAGGCCACGGCGCAGGGGCGGGTGACGAGCGGCGATCTGGACCTGACGGCGCGGGTGGATTTCCGCGATCTGGCGGCGCTGGGCGGCGGGTTCCGGGGGGCGCTGACGGGTGACCTGCGGGTGACGGGCGCGCCCGAGGCGGCGCGGCTGGTGCTGGACGGGCGCGGGCGCGGGCTGGCCGTGGGGCAGGCCGAGGCGAACCGCCTTCTGCGGGGCGAAACGGTGCTGGCGTTGGATGTGGAGACGGGCGCGGCGCTGACGCTGAACCGGGTGGAGGTGAGCAATCCGCAGGTCACCTTGCGGGCCGCGTCGACGGGTGAGGCGCTGGACCTGACGGCGCGGATCGCGGACCTTGCGCTTCTGTTGCCGGAGTTTCCGGGTGCGCTGGCCGTCACAGGGACGGCGGCGCAGGCGGGGGATGGGCTGCGGATCGACCTGCGCGGGCAGGGGCCGGGGGGGATCGACGCGCGGGTGGCGGGGAGTTTGCTGAACAACGGCAATGCCGACCTGACGATTGCCGGGCAGGCGCAGGCGGGGTTGGCCAATGCATTTCTTGCCGGACAGTTGGTCTCTGGCCCGGTGCGGTTCGATCTGCGCATGGCGGGGCCTGCGGCGGTGTCGTCGCTGTCGGGGCGGGTGGCGCTGAGCGGGGGACGGATCGCCGATCCGTCGGTCTTTTTCGCGCTGCAGGATGTAGGGGTGACCGCCGATCTGGCGCAGGGTCGCGCGCAACTGTCGGGCGGGGCGGGGCTGACGAGCGGGGGCCGGGTGGCCTTGGACGGCACGGTTGGATTGACAGCGCCTTTCCCGGCCGATCTGCGGGTGGCCTTGCAAGGGGCGATCCTGCGCGATCCGCAGCTGTTCCAGACCACGGCGAATGGCGAGGTGACCCTGCGCGGGCCGCTGAACGGGGGCGCGGCCGTGGGGGGCCGGATCGTGCTGAGCGAGACGGAGGTGCAGATCCCCTCGACCGGGCTTGGCGGGGGGGCGGATATCCCCGAGCTGCGGCATGTCAACGAACCGGGTCCGGTGCACGAGACGCGGGCGCGGGCCGGGCTGTTGGACAGCGGGTCGGGCGGCGGCGGCGGGGGTCGGCCCATCGCGCTGGACCTGACCATATCTGCGCCGTCGCAGATCTATGTCCGGGGGCGGGGCTTGGATGCGGAACTGGGCGGCGAATTGCGGCTGGGCGGGACGACAGCGGCGGTGGTGCCGTCGGGGGCCTTCGACCTGATCCGGGGGCGGCTGGATATTCTGGGCAAGCGGTTGGATCTGACGCAGGCGTCGTTGACGCTGGAAGGGGATTTCGTCCCGATGCTGGCGGTGGCGGCGTCGAATGAAAGCGACGGGATCACCAGTTTCGTGCGGATCGACGGGCCCGCGACGGAGCCGGAGGTGAGCTTTACCTCATCGCCGGAACTGCCGGAGGAGGAGGTGCTGTCGCGGCTGCTGTTCGGGCGGGGGATCGACTCGCTTTCGGCGCTGCAGGCGGCGCAGCTGGCCAGTGCGGTGGCGACCCTGGCGGGGCGTGGCGGGATCGGGATCGTCGGGCGGCTGCGCGAAGGGTTCGGGCTGGATGATCTGGATGTGCAGACCGGGGCCGAGGGCGGGGCCACGGTGCGGGCGGGGAAATACCTGTCGGAGAACGTCTATTCTCAGATTGAAGTGGATGACAAAGGCCAGAGCCAGATCAACCTGAACCTTGACGTGACCGACAGCATCACCTTGCGCGGCAGCGCGGGGTCGACGGGCGAGACGGGGTTGGGGATATTCTTAGAGAAGGATTACTGAGGGGTGGCGCGGTTGGCGCGGGCGGCATCCACCGCCGCGCCCAGAAGGATGGCGTAGCCCGAGAGGTAGAGCCAGACGAGGAGCGCGGCCACCGCCCCGATAGAGCCGTAGATGCGGTTATACGTGTCGAAATTGGCCAGATAGAGCACCAGCCCGCGCGAGGCGGCGATCCAGATGATGACGGCGACAAGGATGCCGCGCGTGAAGAGCGGATGCTGGATGCGGCGGTTCAGGCCGAGGCGGTAGATCAGCGCGACGCCGATCACCACGATCATCAGGCTGACGATCAGTTGCACGCCTTCGAGGGCCAAGGTGGTGAAGGCCCCGAGGGGGAGGAAGCTGAGCATCAGCGGGCCGATCACTGCGGCCATCAACGCCGCGATGGCGAGGCCGATCATGACCAGCGTCAGGAGCAGCGCGCGCAAATGGTGCCAATGGCCCGCGCGGTTGGGCAGGCCGTGGATGGCGTTGAGCCCGCGCATCAGGGCGGCGACCGAGGCGCGCGCGGTCCAGAGCGCCAGCAGGATGGAGATGACGGTGGCAAGGCCAAGGCCGGATTGCACGGCCAAGAGCGCCTCGATCTGGTTGGAGATCAGCGCCCATGCATCGGGGGGGAGGTAGTCGCGGGCGAGTTCAAGCTCCTGCCGGATGAGGGTGGCATCGGCGAAGCTGCCCCAGATGGCGATGACGGCGGCGGCGGCGGGGAAGAGGGCGAGGAAGCCGTAGAAGGCGATGCCCGCGGCGATGAGGTCAAGCTCTCGCGCGTCGGAGAGGTGCCAGAGGTCCTTGAGGATGACAGGGATGTTGGGCAGGCGCATGGGGGGAGTGTAGGCCTGCGGGGGGTGG